>Ga0310121_10005130_pt1 | contig 11358 bp, 8 predicted proteins | sample CB27_Tmax_986_MG_FD_203504 | JGI IMG/M metagenome (GOLD analysis project Ga0310121, IMG submission 203504) | Marine microbial communities from Western Arctic Ocean, Canada - CB27_Tmax_986 | ecosystem: Environmental > Aquatic > Marine > Oceanic | place: Canada: Western Arctic Ocean | collected...
TGCACGCTGCCATCGGCAAATACCGCGTACACGCCCCCAGCATGGCGGCTGCGGGCCCCGGGGCTGTTTTGGCGAGGCGGGTTGTTGGGCCCTAATCGACAGGGAAGGTTCTGCTCGAGACTATTGTGCGCGGGGGTACCACACCACTCGGTTTCATAGTAGATGTCTTGCCCGGAACTGTTGGGTGTCAATCGCACAAAAAGTAGTGGCGAAACGCCCCACAGATGACCACGGAGGTCATTGTGTGGAAGTTGCAGACCAGTCAGGTATTCCGCCATCATGATGGTCTTGCTACTGCCATCAGTAATGTCCTTGAGCCTGGTTTCGCGGGCCACGCTGAAGATAGAGAGCCGACCAGGGGCAAGCCTACCTTCGAGTTCGCGCCCCAGATCTCCCCAGTTCATTCCACTGAAGATGCCGTAATAGTTGGATTTGGTCCAAAACGAGTGGTTGGGCTCACGGGCGCTCTTGCCTGGATTCGGGCCAAGCCCATCGCTGGGACAGGTCAATATACCCAGCTTGCGCGACGTGACTCCCGTGGCTATCCACGCCGGGTCGCTCCAGTGTTTCTCGTACATCAACGGGGCGAACGCGTCATAAGCGGCTGCTTCCTCTAAATAAGGGAAGAGGAAAAGCATGTACGGCAGATTGGGAAAGTTGCCGATGCAGAGGTTACCCGCCGAACTGCGATCGCCCATATTGAAGCCGCACTGACTCGATCGTTCCGCCTTGACACCGGGCGGGAAGGCTCCGAACGCACTCTCTCGATTGTGCATCGCAATCCCGAGCTGCTTCAGATTGTTCATGCACTGCGTACGGCGGGCCGCCTCGCGAGCTGACTGTACCGCCGGCAACAACAGGGCCACCAGGATGCCGATGATGGCAATAACGACCAACAATTCGACAAGCGTAAACCCGCTCGACTTGCGATGAGACATGGAATCTTACCCTGCATTCGTTGTTGACGTTGGCCATTATCGGGAGATGCATCCGCCGCTGACCTGCCCGGTCAGGGCGTTGAATCCAAATCCAATTCGATGACGTTCTCACCCTGCTTGATATCCCACTGAAGCGTAGACTGCTCGTTATATCGGATCGGGATGGCTTCTGCCAATTCATCGATCATGCCGCTGCCGGGTGGAGGGGCAGGTATCTTGCGGCCCGTTTTCTTGACGGCATTGATTTCGATTCGATTCATTCCGATCGATGGGCCCTTCTTTGCCGGAATGTGAAAGGTCCCGTCTTGGATCGTGGCCCCCACCACGGGTCCCGAATTTCCAGCTGTCGGCTGGAACAGAATCGAACCTTCGGCAAGCGGCTGTTCATCCAACCGCACCGTCCCGAGGACTTCCCCACGGCCCTCGACGCCACCGGTATCGCAGCCGGTAAACACCAGCAACGACAACAACAATATTGGCCCCAAGGGGCATCGTTGGATCTGCTGTGTCATTTCAATCCAGAGCCTAAATAGAAGTGGTCGATCGAATTGCCGGTGCAGATGAATCACTGAAAAACTTGTCAACCCTTCATGTTACCGCGTGAAAGGGTGCCACATGGGCACTAGTATACAGAAAAATCGGTGCGAACGCCATAGTTCACTACGAACCGACAAGGCGGCCCCGTGTCGGTCCGAGTTTGCGGTTCTCCCGCCGGTTGCGGCGACGCCGTGAAGGATTAAACACGGCGAAAACAGCAGTTTGGCCATAGTAGCCTTCTCTCTCCGAGAGAAGTAGCCCGGAAACACAAACACCTTCGTCCACATTCGTCAGGGAAAACTGACGGTAAACGCCGTATATGGCTTCTTCTCCTGGAGGTAGAAGGCTACTATGCAAATCCTTCACGGCGTTGCGGTTGCGGTCTGGACGACCTCGCCCGCCGGACCGTTGACCTCCTCACGGTCAGCAATTAGACTCGCTAGGTGCCCTGTTTCTGTTCTTCAGGGAACCGGCGAATCAACTGGTCCATCCAATCATTCTGTATTAGCGGAAAGCCATCGCGCCAATGAAAGGGTCTTAGCCATGTCAGAGAGTTTTCTTCACCCGAAATATGTTTTCTCAATCGCGTTGCTGGTGTCGATGAGCACCTTGGCGGATTCCGCACATGCTCAATTGGGTACGCTGGTCCCCTATGACGCGTCGATGGTGACCAACCGCTGGGTAAGGGGTATCGACGTTAACCCTAATGATTGGCCTCCCCCTCCGCATGGTATGATCGACACTAGAGACCCTGCGCCTTTTGGTTTTTCCCCAAACCTCATCAATCACGGCTGGAAATTTGTCGTCGATAACACAGGGGGAACCGGAACTCCCCCGCCGGACCTTGTAAGTTTTGAGATCGACTTTCAACAGCCGCAATCGATCACGAGTATGCGCTTATACAGCGCTTGGGCTGACGGCCCACAAGGAGCGGAACACCGTCTCGAACATTCTGATGATGCATCGAACTGGTTTCATAACGACGGACTCACTTTTCAATGGGAGACGACGGTGGGTGGGGGAGTAAACGATGCCGGCTACCCAGAATTAACGGGTGGCGGCTATGGCGGCTGGTATGATTGGTCGTTCAATAATGCGCGAATCCCACACCAACACTGGCGAATCGCATCAACCGGCGACATCAGCAAACTTGTCAACGGCGTCGGGCCGTCAGTCGCGGCGCTCGAATTCTATACGAGTGGGACTTTTGTTCCCCCGCCAATACTCGAATGGAGTAAGAACGACGCTGGGAGCTGGATCGACCCCAACAACTGGCAGCAGGTTGGGGGGCCACCCCAGACCAGTGAGCAGACGGCACTCTTTGGCACCCATGGCAACATTACCGGCCCCACGACGGTGGTGACCAATTCGGCGGTAACGGTCAACCGCGTTCAATTTGACAACGCGGCGCACAGCTATGCGGTCGGGGGCCTGGGGAGCGTCAACCTTCTGGAGGATACAACTAACAGTACGCTGCCCAGTATTGACGTCGCAGCCGGAGATCACGAGCTTCAGGTTCGTGTTAATCTCGAAGCGGATACGACAATCAACGTTGCTGCGGGCTCGAGTTTGCAATTCAACCACCAGCTGGACCTGGGTGGAAATACGTTAACCAAGACGGGACCCGGTACGGTGATCTTCAACAATATCTTGGCCACGGGCTCCGGCGGAAGCCTCATGTGTGAATTGGGGGGCTGCTTCGGGAACGGGACCATCAACGGCGATGTGGTTAATAACGGTGGTACCCTATCGCCCGGCAGTGCCAACGTCAACGGTGCCGCCAGTGTCCCGGAGCCCACGTCCGTTCTACTCGTCTCGGTTGGACTCGCCTTGCTCGCCAGCGTTCGACGGAAACGGCGCTAAGTCCTAGGTTTACCCACATCTCACCGTCGGCCCTGTGCCGGCGGGAGAATGACTGATCAGCTAGAATTCCAGCGAAATATGTAACCTAAGCCTCCGTCCGGGCCTGTCTCAATGGCACTAAGGACTGACGCATCAATAACTGGCAGATTTATTGCCCCCTCACCCTACCCTCTCCCCAGAGGGGAGAGGAGACATGCGACAGTTATTGATGCGCCAGTCCTAAGTTTGAAACACGTCAAGTCGTGCGCTCGGGATACGCCGTAGGCGTTAAATACCAGAGCCCAGAGGGTTGGCCCAATGAAGGCGAAGCCTGAATTGGGACTACCCTGGGGGTGGGCCGCGATATCGCATTTCGCCCCAACCGCGCCCAGGGTAGTTCCGTTTTCGGCTTCGCCTCAAACGATCCAACCCTGGGCTCCGGTATTTAACGCCTACGGCGTATCCCTTGCTTCACGAAAAACAACCAGCGGAGAGCCAGCACTAGCGCAAAATGGTCTTCGAGCAAACACAGGCCAAGTTTAGTGGTATAGCTCTAGAGTCATCGCGTGCGTCGGGGCAGGCCCGACGGAGACGTTAAATGGCGTGCCTCGCGTGCATCGAACGACCCAAATCCCGATGAGTCAAGACATTATGGCAATTGTAAAAAAACCAGAAATTTTGCACCGTAGTACTTACAATGGCCGAATCTGCAGCTATGTAAGGGACTATCGGATGAGGCATTTATCCAAATGGTGTAGGACTTAATGAGTTTTAGAGTTTAATCACAACCTAGGAGACCGCGTCGGGGAATCGGCGCATAACGTCACTGAGAAGATTTTTAAAACGCTATACCTTTTTGTCGCCATAGCGGCATCAGGGTATGGCGTTTTTTTGGCGCCATTGACTAAATGTATTTTTCCGTCGAGGTTGGGGTCGGCGGACCCATTCCGCTTATAAATTTTGAGATCGACTTTCAAGAACCTAAAGCGATCAACAGTATGCGCGCATACAGGTCTTGGACTAACGGCACACAAGGAGCGGAAATGCACCTCGAACATTCTGATAATGGAACGGACTGGTCAGTTGCCGACGGAATCATTTTTCAATGGGAGACTGCACAAGTGACATGGGGCGCCCAAAACAGCCGAAAGGAGATCAAGCCATAAGAATACTCAGCCATGTCGTCGTGGTGTTGGCGATGATTTATCCGGCAAATCTCGGCCGGGCGGCGGACGAGGGGCCGGCCAACCTGTTACCGCAGGGAAGCTTCGACGCCTTTGATGGCGATCTGCCGTCGGGCTGGACCTCGGAAATATGGAACCAGCCCATGATGCGCGTGAAGATCCACCAGCTCCGTCCCGGCCGCGACGGCACGGGGAGTTGCCTGGAGGTGGAAGCGGGACAGCCCATGACCATGACGACGCTGACCACACCGCCGGTGCCCGTGTCCGCGGACCACCGGTACCTGCTGAAAGGCTACTACGCGTCGAACTGTCGGGGTATGACCGCGAACAAGAAATGGATGGACGCGGAGGGCGTCTCGTTGAAAGGCAACTGGCTGGACGCCGAAGACAAGCCGGTTGGCTCTTTCACGATCGTGCTGCCGGATACCCAAGACCGTTGGACCGAGTTCTACTGGGAAGCTCGCTCTCCGGAGGCCGCGCACCAATTCCAGATCGCCATCACCCGCCGATGGGTGGGAGGCCGATTGCGATTTGACGATTTTTCCCTCCGGGAGGGAGCCATCATGGACTTTGAGCAGGAGTTTTCCTTACAGCCGATTCCGGATGAGCAGTTGTTTCCGATCTCCGGCTGGATAACCCCGTTTCGAGGCATACTCCAGGACGGCCACCCCGGTCGCCATGAGATCAAGGAACCTTCCGAGGACCACCTGCTGGCCGAATTCGCCCTGTGCAACCTCACCATCGGCACGGGTGAATTCGGAACGAGGAAGAGCGGGGGTACTCCGGCGGACGACGCGGAATTGCGCGCGCTGGGGCAGGATCCGCAGGTCTGGTGGTTCTTCGGGACCGACGAGCCGGGAGAGGACCGGTTCGCGGAGCTGGCCAAAGTCAATCAGCGCATCCAACGACTGGTACCCGCCAAGCCCTACTGGGACAACCTGCTGCCGACCTACGCCTTTGCCTCGCTGGAGGAATACGACCACTACGTCCAGGCCTACCTCGACACGGTCAAGCCGAAGTTGTTCACCTACGACCATTACTGCCTGGTCGGCCGCGACCCGCAGACGCACGCGGAGAGCTGGTACGGCCCCCATCGGGAAGGGGATTACTTTGCCAACCTGGAGATCGTTCGCCGGCGCGCCCTGGAAGTCGGCGTGGAGTTCGGCGTCATCCTCTCGGTGGGCGTCTTCGGTCCCGTGCGCGGCGTCAGTGACGCCGAGCTGCGCTGGCAGGCCTTCACCACGCTCGCTTACGGGGCCCGCTCCCTGGGCTGGTTCTGCTACCTGACGGAAGGCATCTATGGGAACTGGACCAACTGGGCGGACATGGTCCTCAATCGCGACGGCACCAGAACGTGACACTATGCGATGCTCAAGTACCTCAACGGCGAAGTGCTCGCCTGGGGCCCGACGCTGTTGCGGCTGAAGTCCACGGGCGTCTACCACACTCAGCCCTTGCCGTTGAAGACGCGCCCGGTCGAGGAGTCCCAACTCGTCGAGTCCGTCAGCGGGGGCATGGCCCTCGTCGGTGAATTCGAGAGCAGCGACGGGCACACCTGCCTGATGGTGGTCAACCGGGACTTTAACCAGCCCGCCTCCCTCCGCCTGGTCTTGCGGAAAGCCGTTGGCGGAATTGCCAAGTTGTCCCGACAAAACGGCCAGTGGCAGGCAGTCGACGGTTATGACCCCGTCACTGGCGCGTTGCCGCTTCCGTTGGCCGCCGGCAATGCCGAGTTGTTGCGGCTGGAGTAGCCCACTCCCCCAACGCCGTTAAGCATATTTATTTGGTCGAAGGGCTAAATACAAGCACGACGCGCAAGCGAGTGAGTCACGTGGTACGCTCGCAAACCCACTCGCTTGCGCGTCGTGCTTGTATTCCGGGCCTTTCGCCCTTGGAAAATCCTTAACGGCGTTGCCACTCCCCGTCCCCCCGCGCCCGCCGCCGCCGCGGATTCTTATTCGAGTTCGGGTGGCCTCCGCTCATGCCAGTCAGTGGCCTGTTCCAGCACCCGTCCGATACGCAGCGCAAGTTCCTCTTCGCCGCCCCGGCAAATGATTTGCAGCGATGTGGGAAGACCTTCGGCTGTGAATCCATTGGGCAAAGCGAGCGCGCAGCCTTCGACCAGGTTTACCGGTCGCGTGAAGTGTGCCAGGGTTCCAGACTGATCGACCGAACTGACAAGCGGCGCTGTCCTTGCCGTTGTCGGCGTCAGCAGCGCGTCGATGCCCGCCATTGCCGTGTCGAACGCGTGCTTCGCTTCTCGTTGCTCACGTAACACCGTCAAGTAATCTCGAGCACTCATGCCACGCCCGACCTGGATACGCGGGCGCACGTCGTCGTCCAAGGGGAGGCTCTCATCGTCCACGAGTTGTCCGAGGATGGAGTAGCCTTCTGCTCCAATAATCCGGCCGACGAGCTCGCCCATTTCGGAAAAGCTCCGCGGCAGCGAAATATCGACCAGGATCGCGCCTAGCTCAGCGAGAAGTTCAAGCGAAGCGTCGTACGCTTCGAGCACCGAGGGTTCGACCACCGCCCGCTCCGTCTCTGGTATTCGGGCAAGCCGCAACCCGGCCACACCGGTCTTCCTTCGTCGGTTTTCACAATTGTCGAAGTATTGAGTCGCGATCCCTCTGCCTCGCAACACGTCATACAACAGCGCGGCGTCCTCGACGTCACGGCAAATCGGTCCGGGAGTATCGAGTGTTGTGCTGAGCGGTAGCACTCCTTCACAGCTGATCTGTCCGATGGTAGTCTTGAGGCCGACCAGACCGCACAACGCGGCAGGTAGGCGGATGGATCCACCGGTGTCCGTTCCGATTGCCCAGGGAGCGAGTCCCGCGGCAACACTGACCGCGGAGCCCGCACTGGAACCACCGGGAACGCGGTGATTTTGCATGTCCCAGGGATTCCAAGGCGTGCCCATATGCTGGTTGGTGCCGAAGCTACCCATCGCAAACTCAACTGTGTGAGTCTTGCCCAGCACGATCATGCCGGCAGCCATCATGTGGCGGACGAGCGTCGCTGTTTCGGATGCGACGCGGTCAGCCCAAATCATGGAGCCACCCGTGGTAATACGACCCTCAACGTCGATGATATCCTTGACCGCCACCGGGATTCCGTGCAGATCGCTAACTCGGTGGCCGGATTGCCTGGCTTGGTCCGCCGCTGCCGCCCTCGCCGTATCCGCGTACACCGCCGTAAACGCGTGCAGCCGTGGATATCGCTTTATGCGGGCGAGGAAAACCTCTACCACCGATTCGGCCGTAATCGAGCGCGCGTTGATTTCGCCCACCAGCTTGTGGACTGGTAAAAACGCGATCGTTGAGGCATTGATCGTCACGAAGACCAACCTTTCAAATTCGACTTGCGACGGAAGGCATTACCATAGCGGAACCGTTTTGAGTTACAATCACTCACTACCTAAAGCAAATCGTTTTGCGAAACCATTTTTTCGGCAGTATCACAGTTTTCAGTAGGATCACAAAGACATGAATAAGAAAGTACTCATGGTGTTTGGTTGGTGGTTCGTTGTCACGAACTCGGCTCAGAACATAGCGACAGGGGAAGAGTCGTATCCCGTTCGCTGGACGTTGACCAAGGGTCTACAAGCCCCGGAAAGCGCCTATTACGATGCGGATTCCGGGTACTTGTTTCTTTCTCAAATCGGTGGCGGTGGCCCAATCGGAAAGGATGGTGATGGATGGATTTCCAAATTGACGACCGACGGCAAACTGGTGAAAAACAAATGGGTCACCGGCTTGAACGCTCCCAAGGGTCTCCGAAGTCACGACGGGATGCTGTGGGTGGCGGACATCGATCAGATTTTGGGGATCGATATCGCCTCAGGTAAGATCACGCAAACCGTCCTGGTACCGGACGCCGAATTCCTCAACGACCTGGCTTGCGGCCCGGATGGCTCCGTTTATGTCGCAGACATGCTGCCCAGCCGCATTTACCAATATAAGAACTCAAAAATATCCGTCTTCGCCGAAGGTGAGCAGATCGAGAGTCCGAACGGACTGCTGGTGGCGGGCGGCAAGCTGATCATTGCCGCGTGGGGGCAGGACATTCAGGACGATTTTTCGACGAAGACGCCAGGTCGGTTGCTGGCGGTTGATCTGGCGACGCGCAGCATAACACCCATCACGAAGAGACCCACCGGCAATTTGGACGGAGTGGAGACGGATGGCAAGGGCGGATTCATCGTCACCGACTTTAAAGCGGGAAAGGTTTTGCGTATCTCACCCGCTGGAACGGTGAACGTCCTGATGACGTTTCCCCAGGGCGCAGCGGATCACGCATTTCTCGCAGACAGGGGATTGTTGATCCTTCCGGAGATGCTGGAAAACAAGCTCACGGCGTTCGATTTGAGCAAGGCGATCCGTTGAAAACCGAAAGTTTACCGCTTCTTTCGCAGGCCGCAGATGGCGGTCATCAGCAGACCAAGGCCTAGCATCGTCGACGTCGCCGGTTCAGGAACGACGGAGTTGGCTTGTCCGTTTGGGTTACCCGGTGAGATCGTTCCGCCGTTGTTGATGACGTCACCCCCCACGGTACCGTTTCCTACAACCGTCCCCTGCTGAAGATCAATGGATCCGCCTGCCAAGACGACATCGCTTTTGATCGCCAAAATCCCCTCGCCGATCTTCGTGAGGGTATTGCCATTGAGGAACAGCCGGTTATTAAAGACGAGCGTCGAGCCACTGGCAACGTTGACGGTCGTATCCTCCATCAGGTTGACAATTGCCTGGAATTGGTGGTCGCCCGACTGCACGTCGATGGTGGGTACCACCGGATTTTCCGTGGTCGCCGCCAGGTTGACACTCCCCAATCCGCTAACGGCATAGGGTAGCGTGTTGTTGAATTGAATCTGATTGACCGTGACGGCCGTATTGGTGAAGACAGTTTGCCCGCTGTCCGTAATGGCAGCGCCAAAGATGGCCGTCTGGTCGTTGCCGTTGGGCACCTCTCCGGTATCCCAATTCGACTCATTCCAGTCGCCCGAACCGTTGACCAACCACTCGTGGACCGTCGCCGGCGCCACCGGAACGTAATCGGTCGGCAGGCCCCACTTATTCGCCAGCGCGATCCCGATGTCCGCCTCTGCCGAGGGGGTCAGATGTTCGTCGTAGAACATGATTTCGGCCAGATCGCCCTGCCCGTCAATAGGACCTCCGCCTGCATACCTCCCAATCTGGTCAAACGTGAGGTTTTTGCCCGGGTTTAAACAATCAGCCCCACCATCGACGCAATCAGTCTGATTCCCGCCATTATAGAGCGTCGTGATCGCCCCGTCTGCGGCTCTGTATTTGGCAGTGATGATGTGAAAAGCATTGACGTCGCCCGAGGACCGTCCCTCCTCGCCTTTGGTCCCAAATCCACTGCCGCCGATATCGCCTCGGTCGGTGATAAATATGCCAAGGTCATTACTTCTCGACATCCAGGCGTCGTAGTTAGTCAGGTCCGGGGGATCCATGCCCGTAGATCGGACCACGATAAAAGCGGTCAACCCTGAGGCACCCTGACCCACTACCGGAATGGACATCGAATCTGCCTCTTCGAAGTTCAACACGTCCAAACCGTTTTGGACTGATCCCATCCATGTCGGCGTGTCACCCTGTCGGGTTGCATGATTTCCCGCGGGGGATTTGTCAAACCACGTGGTCACGTCGAACCGCACAAAACCGGGCTGATCGGCTTTGAAGCCAAACGAGTCTTCGATCGTTGAAGGATCGGAGGCGTCCAACCAAAGGACCTGCGCACCCCACGCCGGATTCGTCAAAAGCAGCCCTAGACAGAATGTTGTCGTGAGTACGATCGATAATGTGCGGTTCATCGCGTTGCACCCTAACGGCGTTGCACGTCGAGGCTTCCGCTTCTTTCGCAGGCCGCGGATTGCGGTCAGCAGCAGACCAACGCCTAGCATCATCGATGTCGCTGGTTCAGGAACGACGGAGTCGGCTTGTCCGCTTGCGTTACCCGGCGAGATCGAGCCGCCATTGTTGACGACGTCACCTACCACGATACCGATTCCGATAACCGACCCTTGCTGCAGATCAATGCTTCCGCCTGCCGAGATGACATCGTTGTTGACTGCCAAAGTTCCCCCGCCCGTCTTCGTGAGGGTATTGCCATTGAGGAACAGCCCGTTGTTGAACTCGAGTGTCGAGCCGCTGGCAATGTCGACGGTCGTATCCTCCATCAGGTTGACAATCGCCTGGAATTGGTGCGAGCCCGCAGTGACACTCAGCGCAGGGGGACCGAAAGCATCCTCCGGGTCGTTCGGATCGTCCGGGTCGGTCGCCAGGTTGACGCTCCCCAAACCGCTAATGGAATAGGGTAGCGTGTTGTTGAATTCAATTCGATTGACCGTCACGTCCGTATTGGTGAATACCGTTTCCCCGTCGTCTATAATGGCGGCGCCAAAGATGGCCGTCTGGTCCTCACCGTTGGGCACTAGGAAGCCGCTAGACCAATTCGAAGTTTGATTCCAGTCGCCCGAACTGTTGACCGACCACTCGTGGACTGTCGGCGGAATGAAGTCACCGTAATCGTTTGGGATGCCCCACTTCTGCCCCAGCTCGGCCCCGATGCTCGCCTCTGCCGCGAAATCCAGATTTTCGTCGTAAAATCGGATTTCGGCCAGCTGGCCCTCCGCGTCAATTCCAGCTTGATCATCAGCACGAACCCAATACCTCGAAATCAGGTCCAACGAAATCGTTCGGCCTGCGTTAATACAAGGAGGAGTCATGCTGGGCGGATCGCAAGCGTCATAGCTCGCCGGATCACCATTAAAGAGTGCCGTGGCCACTCCGCTAGTGAAGTCGTATTTGGCAGTAATGATGTGAAAATCATTG
>Ga0310121_10005132_pt1 | contig 11354 bp, 7 predicted proteins | sample CB27_Tmax_986_MG_FD_203504 | JGI IMG/M metagenome (GOLD analysis project Ga0310121, IMG submission 203504) | Marine microbial communities from Western Arctic Ocean, Canada - CB27_Tmax_986 | ecosystem: Environmental > Aquatic > Marine > Oceanic | place: Canada: Western Arctic Ocean | collected...
TCGCCCCTCCGGCACGCATGCTCACCCGCGAGCTGAAGATCGAGCTCCGCGATCGGAACACGAAGCTTTCCCTTTCCAGTGAGGTCGCTGCGAGACGGTACGCGTTCCCCGAGGAAGTCGGTCGCAAGGATCTCGAGCTCGTGCTGCCGTCGTCCGGGATCTAGCACGTACGACGCCACCATCGTATCGGACTCGATCCCCGCCAGCTCGATCCCCGCGCGCCTGAGCACGAGCAAATCGAACTTCAGGTCGTGCCCGACCTTGGCGATACTAGCATCGGCCATGAGTTCCCCGAGCGGCCCCATCGAGGCATGGTCGAGTGGAGGAAGGTTTTGGGTTGGAGTCGCCTCAGATTCCAAGAGGGAAGAGGGCGCTGACTCGTGTCGAATGGGCAGGTATACGCCCGACCCTTCCGACCAAGAAAGTGCAAGCCCCACGAGGGTAGCCCGCATGGGCTCGAGTGAGGTCGCAAGGGTTTCTACCGAGACCGTCCCCGCTGTGCGAGCGGATGCCACTGCCTCTCTTAGCTCGTCAACATCCCTGAGCACTCGATAGTCCGCCGCTTCTGACTCTCGATCAGATTCGGCTTCCGGCTCCGAGAATCTTTCCAGCAGCGAGTAGAACTCGAGTTCTCCGAACAGCTTTCTTAGGCGCTCGAGGTTTGGGGTATGGACCTTTAGGCGCTCGAGGTCCAGCTCTACGGCCAGGTCGGTCTGGATCGTCACCAGCCTCTTCGAAAGTCGGATTAGGTCCGCATTCTCGCAGACGGACGATCTCTTGGATTCCCACGGAATCCTCTCGGGGTGCTCGAGCAGCTCCTCGAGGGGTCCGATCTCGTTCAGAAGCCGGCGGGCCCATCCTGCTCCGATACCGGGCGCCCCCGGGACGTTGTCGGAGGAGTCGCCAACAAGCGCGAGAAAATCCACTACCTGGTTCGGCTCGATCCCGAGTCGCGCGGCCGCATTGGATTCGTCCACCCACTCAGCTGCCACCCTGTGCGGCCCACCCCGTCCGGGGTTTAGGAGGTGCACCCCTGGGCCGACGAGTTGGTGAAAGTCCTTGTCACCGGACACCACCACGGCCTCGATTCCGGCGTCTGTCGCCTTCCGCGCGAGCGTGCCGATCACATCATCGGCCTCGTACCCCGCCAGCTCCACGACCTCGTCGTTGAAGGCCTCAACGAGAGCTCGGATCCTGGGGAGCGACGCCCGGAGCTCGTCCGGCATCTTCTCTCTGGTCGCTTTGTACCCTGGGAACTCCTTATCTCGGTGACTGAGCCCCGAATCGAAGACGATGGCGAGATAGTCCGGTGCGTACTCCTCGCGGATCGTAATCAGGAAGTTGGCGAAGCCCCAGGGAGCGGAGGTGTTCTCGCCGCGCGAGTTTGTGAGGGGCCGGTTAATGAAGGCGAAGAACGATCGGTATATGAGCGCGTATGCGTCGACCAGGAAGAGCCGTGGGGCCGCAGGGGAGGCGTCGACCATGGCGAGTGGAGAGGACTTCCTTGGGTTGGGCTTAAGACAAAGGGGCCACCCCCGATCGGGGGTGGCCCCTCACGTCCTTCAACTCGAAGAGAGCGTCAGACCCCTTTAGCCTCAAGGGCGTGGAGCGTGTCGATCATCTTCTGCGCAGACTCCTCCATGTCGATGACCAAAGAGTCAATCGACGACACGAAATAGTTGTGCGCGATACTGACCGGAATGGCGATGGCCAAGCCGGCGGCGGTCGTCAGCAGCGCGACCTTGATTCCGCCAGCCACCAATGTGGCCTCGACCTCTCCTGCAACCTCAATTGCCTGGAAGGCGATGATCATCCCAATCACCGTCCCAAGAAATCCGAGCAGGGGGGCGATATTCGTGAGCGTCGCCAGCACGACTAACCCTCGTTCTAGCTTCGAGAGCTCAAGGAGCCCCTGATTCTCAATCGCCTTCAGGACTCGCTCTGTGCCCTCCTCACGACGCTCGAGGCCGGCAAACAGGATCTTCGCGGCGGGAGCGTCCGAGTCTCGGCAGACCTCCATCGCCTCGTCCACTCGATGCTCGGCCAATAGTTCGTTTACCGTTGTCAGGATCTTCTTGGTGCCGGTGCTCTTGGCAAGCAAATGGAAGAACTTGATGATGATCACGACGATGCCGATGCCCAGGCAGATACCCAGAGGGTACCGCATGAACCCCATCTCGTCCCAAGCGAAGGCGATATTCTCACTAAAGCTCAGCTCGGGATTGTCCATTCCCGGGATCTGGATAAGGGCGCTGTAAACCAGCGTTGATACCGCCAAGGAGACCTCCTGCGTAGATGATGTTCCCTATTCCTTTCGCCGGCTCTGCCGCCCGAGTTCCCAGGCCTAGGGAGGTCCGATAATGAGTTTACGCCGGTGACCTGTCAAGTCCATAATCTCTGTCGTCCCTGCACTTGATGCAGGCCGAAGCGTGGTCATCGCCGGCAAGCGGCTCTAGGGCGGGGAGTACCTCCGCGCAGAGAGCATCCTTGCTCGGATGCCAGCACCGGGTACGGAACGGACAGCCTGTGGGAGGAGAGACAGGAGAAGGTACGTCCCCCCGTAGTACGATCCGGTCCCGTGAGCCTTCGCGCCGCGGCTCCGGCCGGGGAGCGGCAGAGAGGAGGGCCTGCGTATAGGGGTGGCTCGGGTGCTCGTACAGCGTGCGCACAGGTGCGCTTTCCACGATGTGTCCCAGGTACATCACTGCTACTCGGTCGCTCACATGCTCCACTACGGCGAGATCGTGCGCAATGAACAAGTACGCGATCCCGAGATTGTCCTGGAGGTCCTTGAGTAAATTGATCACCTGTGCCTGGACGGATACGTCGAGCGCCGATACCGGTTCGTCACACACGATGAAGTCTGGCTCCACCGAGAGGGCTCGGGCGATTCCGATCCGCTGGCGTTGGCCTCCGCTGAATTCGTGCGGGTACCGATCCGTGTGCTCGGGCAGAAGCCCCACTATATCCAGCAGCTGCCTGATGCGGGACCTTCGGGCAGCCCTATCCTTGCCGAGCCGGTGCACCCGCAGCACTTCATCCAGCATCTGTCCCACGGTCATCCGGGGATTTAGCGAAGCAAATGGGTCCTGAAAGATGATCTGCGCTCGTCGCCTCAGCTGGCGTAGCTCCTCGGAGTCCATCGCGCGAACGTCCTGTCCATCAAAATGGATCTCACCGCCCGTCGCCTCAATGAGTCGAAGGATCGCTCTTCCCGTGGTCGACTTCCCGCACCCAGATTCGCCCACGAGGCTCAAGGTCTCTCCCGGGAAGATATCGAAGGAAACCCCGTCTACAGCCTTTACCTGGGCCCTGGCTCGGGGAAGAATGCCCGTGACGAGTGGGAAGTACTTCCTGAGATTTCGGACTTGCACGAGAGGACGCTTCACTGCCTCTGGTGCTCTGGCCGGGTGGGACCCTGACAGAATGCCGGTCATGTCGCCCCGAACGCCGCGCTGCGGACACGCCGGCGGGGCTCTTCCGTTAGCAGGCACCTGGAAAGGCGGCCGGGGCTCCCGCCAGGAGGGGCGGTCAGCCGTGGCGACTCCGCCGTGCACCGATCCCATGCGTGAGGACATCGATCTCCGAAGCGGCACCCGCTTGGCCAGTCGACAGAGCTCGGGACGGAACCCTGGATCGGATGGAGCCGGTCTCCACCCGCGGAAGTGCCGGGGATAGACCGGAGGAGTCCCTCCGCATACGGATGGCTCGGCCTGACGAAAATCTCCTCAACGGTCCCTGTCTCCACGATCTGGCCCGCATACATCACGAGCACGCGGTCGCACACCTCTGCGATGACGCCCAGATCGTGCGTGATGAGTAATACCGCCATTCCGCGTCGCGCGCTAAGCTCGGCCAACAGTTCCAGAATCTGGGCCTGGATCGTTACGTCGAGTGCGGTGGTTGGCTCGTCTGCGATCAGGAGGTCCGGCTCGCACGACAGGGCCATCGCGATCATCACCCGCTGCCGCATCCCGCCCGAAAGTTGGTGGGGGTATTCGTCGAATCTCTGGTCTGGTTCGGGGATGCCGACCTCGTTCAGCAGCTCGACGCCGATCTTCCTTGCATCGCGTCTAGCGAGGCTACGGTGCAGGACGAGCGCCTCCTGGATCTGGTTGCCGACCGTGAAGACCGGGTTTAGGGAGCTCATCGGTTCTTGAAACACCATCGCGATTCGGTTGCCACGGGTCTTCCGCATCGATGCCTCCGGAAGGCCCACCAGCTCATTCCCACGGAACCGGATGGAGCTTTCCGGCATCACCTGTCCGGGCGGACTCGGAATCAGCCCCATAATCGACAGCGCCGCGACCGTTTTTCCGCACCCTGATTCCCCCACGATGCCCAGGGTTTCACCCTCGTTGACCTCGAAGGACACCCCGTCGACCGCTCGGGCGAGCCCCGCATCCGTGGAGAAGTAAGTCCGGAGATCCTGTACCTGGAGCAGCGACATCTGGTCAGCTCCTAAGGCGAGGATCGAGAGCGTCTCGGAGACCGTCGCCCGCGAGGTTGAAGCAGAGGACCACGAGAACGATTGCCAGACCCGGAAAGGTGGAGATCCACCATGCCCCCACTAGGTTGTCCCGCCCGTCCGCTACCATTGTGCCCCACGAGGGAGTCGGTGGCTGGACCCCCAGGCCGAGGAATGAAAGACCGGCCTCGAGAACAATCGTGTCGCCGATGCCCAACGTCGCCGCCACGATCAGGGGGGCGAGGGCGTTCGGAATGAGGTGACGAAGGATCAGTCGAGATCTTGAAAACCCCAATGCGTGGCCCGCCTGTATGAATTCGCGCTCCCGAAGGCTCAGTACCTCTCCTCGAACGAGCCTCGTCGGCTGGGGCCACTGCGTGAGCCCGAGGACCGCTACGATCAGGAAGATCGACGGCTCGAAGAACGCGATGATCGCAATCAGCAACACGAGCCTCGGGAATGAGATTACCATGTCAACGAACCGCATCAGGACGGCATCGACCTTCCCACCGGCGAAACCTGAGATCGCGCCCAGCAGGGTCCCGATCGTGATTGAAATGCTGACCGCGACGAATCCGATGGTTAACGAGATCCGGGCGCCGTACAGGAGCCGAGACAGAACGTCCCGAGCGAACTGATCGGTACCGAGGGGATGCAGCATCGAGGGGCCCAAGAGCCGCTCGGTGAGCAGGCTACCCTGGGCCGCAGGGTCGAAGGGGGCCAAAAATGGCGTGAGCAGTGCGACCAGATAGACGATCGTGACAGTGATCGCGGCACTCACGGCCACTCGGCTCTTTCGAAACGCGCTCCACGCTAGAGCCCATACACCGCGCGCCCCTTGTGAGCGCTCCTCCGCTGCTCGCTCGCTTAGGAGAGACCACATCCAGACCGAAAGCACACCCAGCCCGAGCGTGAGGAGTGCCAACTTGTGGTCCCACGGCCCGAGAGCAGCCCTTGAAACCCGGTCCCACCGCGCGAGAACTATCCAGCCAAATCCAAGCCAAACGCCCAGGACGAGGCTGCCCTCGGCCACACGACCCCGGAAGACCTGCCTCACGCCAGGAAAAAGGATCGATACACCCACGATTCTGAGGTCACTCATATCGAATACGCGGATCGACCACTGCATAGAGCACGTCGGCGATCAGGTTTCCGGCGACGACCATGATGGCAAAGACGAACGTTCCTGCCATGACTACGGGGTAGTCGCGCTGGAAGATGGCGTCCACGACCAGTCGTCCCATGCCGGGCCAAGCGAATACGGTCTCGATCAGCACAGCGCCGCTGAAGAGGAACGGGAGATACAGTCCGAAGAGTGTCGCTACCGGGATCAGACCATTCCGAAGCGCGTGCTTGAAGATGACCTTGAACTCGGAAAGGCCCTTGGAACGGGCCGTGCGGATGTAGTCCTGCCGGATGACCTCAAGCATGCTTCCCCTGACGTAGCGCGCGATCCCTGCTGCCAGTACGAGGGCAAGCGAAAGGGATGGCAGGAACAGGTGCATTGCTCTGTCCCGGAGCTGTTCTCCGGGGCTCATGAAGGGGTAGTCAACCGAAGTCATCCCGGAAGCGGGGAACCAGATGGGCCATCCCCAGAGGTTCCGAGCGCCCAGACTGAAGACCAGAATGAGCATGAGCGCGAGCCAAAACGAGGGCATGGAGTAAAAGAAGAGACCCACCACGCTGAGGATTCCGTCCGTAGGTCGATTATGACGAACGGCCTGGAAGACGCCGATCAGAATTCCACCGGCGAAGGCAAGGAGGAAGGCGCACAGAGACAACACAAGCGTGTTGGGGAGGATCTCAGCGATGATGTCGAGAACCGGCTGATTTCTCGTGAGAGAGACCCCGAAGTCACCTCTAAGCATCGCGCTCATCCAACGCAGGTAGCGGATGTGTACGGGCTGGTCGAGCCCCATATTGGCGCGGATCTGCTCGAGCACCTCGGGCGTGATATTCGGGGAGATAAGAAAGGACGCTGCGTCTCCCGGCGCGAGGCTCAGGAGGAAGAACACAATGGTTGCGATTCCTAGGACGAGCGGGATCGCGGAAAGGAGACGTCGGATCAGGAAGGTCATCATGGCCGATGCCCCGGCGGAAGGCTAGGGGCGGGTACGTTCATCGGAGGTCGGCTGGGATCCACCAATCCTTAATGTTGATCCACTCTCCGCGTGCGTCCAACTCAACGTCCTGTAGGCGGCGATTCAGGCCGGCCAGGCGCTCAAGGTGGTACAGGTAGGTGTAGGGCTGAACCTCAATCAGCCGATGCTGAAAATCGCGCCATAACGGCAATGCCTCTTCTCTCTCGACCACCATCTGGAGGGTGTCGATGAGCCGATCCAACTCGGGATCGCGCGTGCCGGACCATCCGAACGGCTGATTCGCCGCCTCGGAGTGAAAGAGGTCGTGATCGTCGATCTTGAACTCGGTGACCCATCCGATCACGACTCCATCGAAGTCTCGATTCTCTGGTGTGTTGATCTGGTTCAGTAACGTCCCCCACTCCACTACCTGGGGGGTGATCGCGATCCCCAAAGGCCGGAGCTGCGCCTGCATGATCTGCGCGATATCCTCTCGTTGCTGGTTGCCCAGGTTGTACTTCACGGAGATTTCCAAGCGGGAACCATCGGCGTTTTCGCGGACGCCATCCCCGTCCCGATCGACCCATCCGGCCTCCTCAAGGAGTCCGGCGGCCCGCGTCGGATCGTAGCTCAGAGAGTCCCGAATGCCCTCGAGAAACGCCCAGTGGAAGGGCGGAACGCCGGCGTTGGCAACCTCTCCGTATCCTTGACGGATCGCCTGAACGATCTCTGCTCGGTTCAGCCCTAGGGTGATAGCCTGCCGGACGCGGGCATCCGAGAGATGCGGACGGCGGGCGTTCCAACCGACAAGGTCATAGGATCGAAACGGAAACGCCCTGAGCTCCAACATTCTGGCTGCCTCGATCTGCGGCGTCTGATCGGGACCGGGGGCGACGAGATAGTCAATGTTCTCAGTCAGGAGCTCCGTGAGAAGTGTCGTCTGCTCGGGGATGATTCGGTAGACATACCGGTCCAGGTACGGGGGGCCACCCAATCCCTTGGGAAACGCCGGGTTCCGAACGAAGCTCCAGGCAGCGTCGACCTGATGGCTCTCGAACACGAAGGGACCGTTCCCCACAGGACAGCGGGTTCCATACGGGTGCTGTCGGAGCTCAGGCGAGGGGATATCGCGCAGCAGGTGGACGGGCATGATGCCCACCGTACGCCAGGGATCCATGAATTCGGCGTGGGGTGCGACGGAAAACCGTACCGTGAGCGAGTCCACCACCACCACCCCGTCCCGGCCCGGGACGTAGTGCGTCCAGAAGGCCCCATTTGGAAAGGCCGTTTCCGGGTCTGTGACGCGAAGGTAGGTGAACTCCACGTCGTAGGCTGTGGTGGGGGTGCCATCATGCCAGAATACGTCGTCGCGGAGGCGGAAAGTGAGCTCGTGGGCCTCCTGGTCGAACTCCCACGACTCGGCCAGATACGGACGAGGCTGGAAGCTCGGATCGAAATCTACCAGCGTCATCAGGTTCACGAAGCTCTGATGCTGGCTGCTCGTGTAGTCTGAGGAGACCAGCGCATTCATCCCCTCCGGCATCTCACCGATGGATCCGATTACGGCTGTGCCGCCGTACCGTTCTCCTGACGGATGTTCGAATTGGCTTAGGTAGGCATCGACTCGTGGGAGCACCTCCTGGCAGAACTGGGGGAGACCCGCAAGGGAACGTGCGCCCTGGTCAACGCCCCCGCACGCCCCCGCGAGGAACGTCATCCCGAGTGCACTCGCGGCCGAAAGCGAACGAAAGCTCATTCTGCTCTCCCTGGTCCCAAGAAGGGTTGTGACCTTACGGCATAAGGATTGGGAGTGGTCGGCAGCCGATTAGCGGCGCCATGTCCATCCCTCAGATTCATAGTGAGGGAGCAAAGACGCCGCTACCCCGCGCTCTGCCGTCCGAAGCGCATCGGGATTCCACCGGCCGGATAGAATCCTCCTCATCGCCGCCTCGATTGCGCTGGCCACCATGCCAAAGCCGAGCGGCTCGGAGGCGAGTTCGGCGAGCGGGGTGCCCGCGGACGCAAGGGTCGCTGGGCCGACCGTCGGGGCCTCGAGAAGTACGGACCCATGTTGTAGGATCGCGCCCCCGATCCGCGCCTGTGCGCTACCAACCAGTTTCCGCCCGTCCGCGACGATCTCGTCCGTTACAGGGCGTCCGAAGCAAACTCCGTCATCGGGCCTGGGCGCCGTCACGCCTTCGTGAGCCAACTGCGCCCAGATGCCAAGGGACCGGATTGCCTCGAGTAACGCGGTATTCAGGATATGGTACGTGGCTCTTGGCCCGCCGAGAGCCCGGGCGGGGAGGACCACAGAATAGGTCAGCTCTCGGTCGTGCAGAACCTCTCGTCCCCCGGTGGGTCGGCGTACCACCTGCCCGTTCAGCTCGGCGGAGGCGAATGCACGATGGCGTGGCTTCGCCGACTGGTTTCTGCCGAGCGAAAGGGTGGGTCGGCTCCAACTGTAGATGCGCAGCACTCCTTCATTGGCACGGAGACACCGTCCGAGAGCCTCATCGAGCGCCATGTTCCAAGCGCCTGACCCCGGTGGTGTGCGAAGCAGCCTCCATGTAGGGGGGGCCGCCACTACGCCTCCGTCTCTACGTACGACTCCACGGGGGGGCAGGCACAAACAAGATTCCGGTCGCCGAAGGCGTTATCGACTCGCGCGACAGTCGGCCAGAACTTGTTTTCCCGCGTCCAGGGGGCCGGGAATGCCGCCAGCTCTCGTCCATAGGGACGGTTCCAGACGTCTGCCGTGACGGCTGCCGCAGTATGGGGAGCATTCTTCAGTGGATTGTCGTTCCGATCCATGAGCCCCAGCTCGATCTGCTGGATCTCCGCCCGAATCGAAATGAGCGCGTTGCAGAATCGGTCCAACTCCGCCCTGGACTCCGATTCTGTGGGCTCCACCATGATCGTGCCAGCCACCGGGAAGGAGACCGTGGGAGCGTGGAATCCATAGTCCATCAGACGTTTTGCCACGTCCTCGTCGGTTACATTCGCGGATCGCCGAAACGGCCGAAGGTCCAGAATGAATTCGTGGGCCACTCGCCCCGCCGGTCCCCGATAGAGGATGTCGAAGTGTCCATCGAGCCGGTGCGCCATGTAGTTGGCGTTCAGGATTGCGACCTCGCTCGCCCGCCGGATCCCGTCCCTCCCCAGAAGCGCAATGTATGCCCAGGAGATGAGCAAGATCGACGCACTACCCCAGGGGGCGGAAGCGACGGCACCAATCGCTCGGCTCCCACCCACCCGGACAACTGGGTGGCGTGGGAGGAAGTCCGCCAGATGTTCAGCGACACAGATCGGTCCCATCCCTGGACCTCCCCCGCCGTGGGGGATGGAAAACGTCTTGTGCAGGTTAATGTGACAAACATCGGCGCCGTAGTCTCCGGGCCGGCAAATCCCGACCTGTGCGTTCAGGTTGGCGCCATCCAAATATACCTGACCACCGTGATGGTGGACGGTCTCGCAGATTTCTCTGACGGAGTCTTCGAAGACGCCATGCGTGGAGGGGTAGGTGATCATGAGCGCGCCGAGCCGCTCTTCGTGCAGCTTCGTTTTCGCCCGGAGGTCGTCCAGATCGATGTTTCCCTGGTCGTCGCAGGCGACCACGACGACCGTCATTCCTGCCATCACCGCAGACGCTGGGTTGGTCCCATGTGCTGAGGACGGGATCAGGCAGATGTCGCGGTGTCCCCCGCCGGAGCTCTTGTGATAGGCCCGGATAACCAGGAGTCCCGCGTACTCGCCCTGAGCACCCGAGTTCGGTTGCATTGACACCGCAGGAAGCCCACTTACTGCTGCAAGCCACGCCTTTAACTCGTCGATCACCTCTCGGTATCCCTCCACCTGGCCGGAGGGGGCGAACGGATGTACCCGGGAGAACTCTGGCCAACTCAGAGCGACCATCCCTGTAGTGCCATTCAGCTTCATGGTACACGAACCGAGGGGGATCATACTGGTGCATAGAGAGAGATCTCGGCCTTCCAGTCGGCGGATGTACCGAAGCACATCGGTCTCCGAGTGATATCGATGGAAGACCGGATGTTCGAGGAACGACGACTCCCGACGAGCGTTCGGGAAGAGTGCGTCCGGGCCGTCGAGATCACCCGCAAGCTCGTCCAGCAGGCTCACGGCGCTCGCCGAGGTCTCCCCCCGCTGGAACACATTAAGGAGGACGACGAGGTCTTCCGGTTCCACGGCCTCGTCCATCGAGATACCGAGTGTTCCATCGCCGAAGTCCCTGAGGTTGATTCGGGCCGCCTCCGCCCTCTCAAGGACCTGGGCCGCAGACGGAGATGCCGGCCGCACTCGCAGCGTGTCGAAGTAGTGTTCAGTAAGGACTTCATGTCCGGATCTGCGCAGGCCGGTCGCCAGGATCCGGGTCAGCCGATGAATTCTCGCCCCGATCTGTCGTAAACCCTCTGGACCGTGGTAAACGGCATACATAGAGGCCATCACAGCTAACAGCACCTGTGCCGTGCAGATGTTCGAAGTTGCCCGCTCTCGTCGGATGTGTTGCTCGCGTGTCTGCAACGCCATTCGAAGCGCGGGATTGCCGGCAGCGTCCTTGGAGACGCCGATGATCCGCCCCGGGATCCCCCTCTTCAATTCCTCTCGGGCTGAAAAATACGCCGCATGCGGTCCCCCGAAGCCGAGCGGGACCCCGAATCTCTGGGTGCTCCCGATCGCGACGTCTGCACCCATCTCACCGGGGGGGGTCAGGAGGGTAAGAGCGAGCAGGTCGGAGACGACCGCAGCACGCGCCCCGATACGATGGGCGGCCTCGATGACTGGGGTGA
>Ga0310121_10005135_pt1 | contig 11348 bp, 7 predicted proteins | sample CB27_Tmax_986_MG_FD_203504 | JGI IMG/M metagenome (GOLD analysis project Ga0310121, IMG submission 203504) | Marine microbial communities from Western Arctic Ocean, Canada - CB27_Tmax_986 | ecosystem: Environmental > Aquatic > Marine > Oceanic | place: Canada: Western Arctic Ocean | collected...
TGAATCCGGGCCTCCTGGGTGGCTACTCCGATTTCAAGGAACGCTACGTCGATCCCATCGTCCAGGGCGATCTGCCCAGCATCGAGCGACTGCGAAAGCGGATCCGACCCTTTGTCTTGCGGCGCCTCAAACGGGATGTAGCCAAGGAGCTCCCGCCACGTACGGATATGGTGCTCCATTCCGTGCTTACGCCCAGTGAACGCGACGCCTATGACTCGATTCGGGCGGCCAGCCGGGCCGAAGTCCTCGAACAATTGCAATCGGGTGGCAACGTCATGAAAGCCCTCGAATCCCTCTTACGTCTGCGCCAGGCCGCCTGCCATCTGAATCTCGTCCCGGGACAGTCGAGTGAGACCTCATCCAAGATGGAACTTCTCTTGGAGAAACTCCAGGATGTCGTCTGGGAAGATCATAAAGCCCTGGTCTTTTCCCAGTGGACATCTCTCCTCGACGAGGTAGAACCACTGCTCAAAAAGCAGGGTATCGATTATCTGCGACTCGACGGATCGACCCGTGACCGGGCCGGGGTTGTCGCCGGATTCCAGGACGAGAATGGTCCGCCCGTACTGTTGATCTCCTTGAAGGCCGGCGGTACCGGGTTGAACCTTACAGCGGCCGACCATGTCTTTCTGCTGGATCCCTGGTGGAACCCGGCTGTGGAAGATCAGGCCGCCGATCGAGCCCATCGGATTGGTCAGGAGCGGCCGGTAATGGTCTACCGGGTAGTCACCCTGGACACGGTCGAGGAACGTATCCTGGTACTCCAGGAGAAGAAGCGCGCCCTCTCGGATGCGGCCCTCGGCGGGGGTACCGCCGGCGCGGGGATCACCCGTGCGGATCTACTGGAGCTCCTCGCGCCCTGAGCATCACGGATGCAACGGTGCCACAAGCGAGACGGAAGATTCTTCTTCATTGGCCGTCAAAATTAATCCCGTCGGGCTGGCGCTGATCCCTTCGGTGCCGATCGTGCTCTCGGTCGTGGACGTTCCCTGGTCGTCGAAACCGATCTTCACCACATCGGCAATCTGAAATTCGAGGGGATCATCCACCTGCCATACTCCGACGGCACCAGCATGTTTCAAACTGGCCGCAATATACATGTGGCCGTCGTATTGAAAACTCGCCAGAGAGTCCGGCCGGAAGGGGGCATGGTTCCAGGACTCCAGGTTTCGAGGCAGATCGCCCGGCATATTGGCTGCCTGGATCTCATGGTTGGCCACTAGCGTTCCATCCAGGTCGAGCACCGTAAGCGTGTCGTTGTATTCGCCCGCTACCACGAAATACTCCGCCCCCGACGCATCCTCGAAACGCTGCACGCCGTCTGGCCACGGCTCTGCACCCGAACTCCGATTGGGCAGGCGGATGACGCGGAGGTCGTCACTGCTGACATTCACTAATTCGACGCCCTCCTCCAACAAGGCGGACAGCTGGAAAAGGAGAACCTCGTGGGTATCCTGAAGGGTGACCGCCACATGGTCGCTATCGGACGCAAAGATGATCTGTTCCGGCTCTCGCCGGGAGCCCTCGGAATTGGAGACCATGCTGATGACCGCACGCACGGATATGGCCGCCGGATCCGCGTTGGGGATCTCGAGAACCGTCACGGACGGGCTGATCTCCGGCAGAGGACATTTACCGTCGTTGTAGTCCACTTCATCCGCGCTCACCACATAGCGATCATCGGGGCTTATATCTACCGCATCCGGCATGGGGCCCACCTCTACCTCGTTCAAAATGACCCCGAAGGAATCCAGAGACAGATCCACAAAGACCAGAGAACCACGACAATCCACCAATGTACCCTCGTCCACGATGGGCCGGGTTCGGGTTACCACCGCAAACCGGCCCTGGCTGTCGAAATCGATATGGGTCAACTCACTATCGCTGGCATCCTCGGCAAAGAGCTTCACACTAGCCACTTCTTCCACCCCCTGTGCGCTCACGTCGAGGAGTGTGATCTTCCGGCTTTTGGAAGCGACCATTACGGCCCGATCGCCAGATGGCAGCATTTTGATGACTTCACTATTGTCGTCGGCCCCAAAGGGCATCGTTTGCACATGTTTGCCTTTCCAACCCAGCTCAGCCGTAGAGCCCGGCCCCGGATCGCTACAGGCCGCCAGAAACAGAAAGAATAAAAAGCATCGAGATAGGATCTTCATAGGTGTCTCCAGAATCTTAGAACCGCAGTTCAAGTTGAATGGTGGTTTCGTTGTTGTCGATAGGTTGGTCGGCGATTCCCAGAAGGGGTGCGCCGTTCCTCTCCTTGATGAAGCTAAATTCGATATGGGCATGCAGCAGGTCACGGTAGAGCCGGGAGGAAATGGCTACCGTGGCCAGCTGGTAATCCCAGGTCAGGGCCTGGCTCGGATCCACAACCCGTAAGGACACGTCAGGCGTAAGCGGATCGGAGGCAGCCCGGATCTGGTAGCGCTCGGCACGAACGCGCAGCTCCAGGGTTCGCAGCCAGCGAGCGTTCGGACGAAGAGCCCAGACATAGCCGAGCTGGGCATAGGCAGTATGGCGCCGGAGCAGACTCTCTTGTGACTCCAGCCATTCGAGTCGGGCCTCCAGCCCACCCAGACGTAACTCGAATCGGCCACCACCCCACCAGAAGGTGCGGTCCTGGGCCCGAGGATCGACACTATTATAGCCGGGGAGCAAAGCGAAATGCGCCAATCGATTGCGTAACTCGTCAGTCCCCCTTAAGGCGGAGAGTTCTCCAGCGTAACCAAATCCTTCAAGGGTGACCGGCCCGATCTGAAGACCAGCCCTGGCGCCGAAGACCGGTTGGTTACCCGCAAAGGTCGTTGCCGGCCCGTAGCCGAGCACCGCCACCGTCCCCTGCCGCTCGGACCCATCGTTGATAGGCGCGGCATCAAGGGGTCGCATCATGGCCAGACTCAATCCGGCCCACCAATTCAGGGACCCCTCCCCGCTAAGAACGGTGCATATATGCATTTCGGGGGTGCCCCAGTAGATGCGCGCTGCAATCGGCGAACGACTGGTATTGTCGTCAACAGCCACAAAGGGGGTATGAAGTCCCGCCTCGGTGTGGAGGGCCATCCCACGGCCCAATCGAACCCGATGATCAAACCAGGCCCCTTCGGCCCGGGCCCCGTACTCGTCAAAGGCAAAGGCCGAGTAGAAGGCCAACTCTTCGGGCGTTTCCACCCGGAAAGCGAGACGCAATCCATCCACATTCGCGTGGCCACTTCGGGTGCCCAGTGTGACCGTATCCGTAAGGCTGTCGTATCCAACGCCACCACGGCCTTCGATATCGCGCCAGGACAACTCCACAAGACCTTTCAGGCCGAGTCGCAGACCGTCCGACCCTCGGACCAGAAAATGGGCAGGCACCCGACTGTCGCTGAAGGCATCGAATGCCTGTGCCGACAGGGGATAGATCAACAGGAACAACAGGAACGGGTAGATTCGTCTGGACATGAGTTCTCCGAAATCATGCCCTGATCGAGGTCCGTAGACTCGTCGGAAACCGCATTCCTACGCTGGCATGATCCAGATCAGGTTCACCGGGTTTTTCTCAGCCCTGCCGTTCGGCAGGACACCCCGTGCGGTTAGCCGGACCGTACCATACCCGCTTCGGTCGTCAACCGGTTAAAACGCTCTGTTCCGACGCCCTACAACTTCATATTGAAAGTCAGCCCACCACGATGTTCCAGGCCGTCACCAGGGCGCGTATTGCTAAGTAAAGCGCCGGGCAAAATGCCGGAATACCACAGCTCCAACCAGGTATGATCCATGAGCTTGTACTGGGTCGTAAAATCCAGCTCCGTCCCAAAGTAGTTTTCTTCCGCGGCCGATTGGACCATGGACCGGAAATGATGCCCAACAAGCTCCAACCGTAGACCGGACATCGGTGCCCAGCTGATCTTTGCTCCCACATCCAGAAGCCCGAGATAGGCCGTATCGCCTGGCAGATTGCGGAAAAAATCCATCAGGCCGTAGAAGCGATGGGAAGAACCATAGGGAGTGGCAAACACCTTTTCGGTCTTGTCGGTCAGATCATCGTCGCCCGAGACCACTTCGGCGAATAACGCCAGACGTGGATGGCTGGCCACGGGAAGCAGCATGCCTACATCCACCGCAGCAAGAAAGGAGTTGTAGCGGATGCCGACGTCGCGTTCTCCAAATTGGTAGTAGCCCTCGATCGAATAATCCACGCCCAGGCCCAGATCACCGCGAATCAGGATACCGGTGGTGAAACGAATATGATCAAGTACCTCGTCCATATCCGCCAGTTTGAGCATATTGAACTCCAGACCAGGCGATGCCTTGAACCGAAACCAGAGGCCGACGAGATCCTGATCCGTCGCGTTTGTAACCAGCTCCGTATTCACGGTTCCCAGGTTTCCGAAAGACCCTACGTCTTCACTCACATGGCTATAGAATACATCGAATAGGATGGAATCCCGCCCATAGCGTACACGGACTCCATTCAGACTGCGGCCCGAATCAAACCAATCGTCCTCACCCAGAAGTCTTTGATTGAGGAAATGGAGTTCCTGGCGTCCAAGGCGGATCTCAAATCTCTCGGTCGGACGTAAGATCGCGTAGGCCTGATGCATATCGAGAGCCTGGGCCTGACCATCGCTGAGTGAATCCAACTCTTCCCCCCAGATCCGCACATCCTGCAGCTGTAGAAAAAGCCCCACTTTCTCGCTGACAGAACTATGTAGCCCCAGACGAGTGCGTTGGTGAAGACTGTTGCTGGTATTCCCAGCCGCGAAGTCTCCCCCTTGATGATGCAGCATACGGACCCGCACCTGACCGTTTGGTGTCAGAGTCACGGGCGTCGGCTCCGCCGCCCAGGCCCCCGCAGCCGCAATACAAAATGTCGCAGTCATCAACCTGCGCAACATAGAAACCTCATGAAAATCGATCGGATGGTCCACCCTGGTTTTACATCTTGTCCCAAAAGTTTCAATGGCACGAGTTGTTTTGATCTGGTTCCTGTTTCGTCCGACTTGGCAAACGAACCGTTGGCAGGCACAATAAACGCGGATTTCAACATTGGGGATGGCAATGAAACTATTGGCCCGCACACGTCTTTTGATGGGTTTACTGGCATTGAGCTTCCTGTTTTCGGGGTGCGTGTATTACATCTCCGTTCCGAAAACGAACCGGAGTTATCGAAAGACCATCAAGAAAGCGAAAAAGATCACCCTGGAGGTGGACAACGACACCGACGCGATCGTACGTGCCATTCGAACATGGGTACGAAAGACACGCAAAAAGCCTGCCGTATTGGCCAAGATGCGTACACATATCAAGGGCATGCGCGCCGCACATACCGATATGGCCGCATTGATCCCCCAGATGGTCGACAACCATCGCCGCTTCAAGGCAACTACCCGGGGTCACCGAAAGCTCCGTGATAAACATCCCAAATTCCAGGTTGCGAAGACCATCCATAGTAATATGCGTAACCTTATACGAGCCTTTACCCGTGCAGGGAATGACTACACACGACATCGAAAGAAGGTCCGCCGCCAGGCCAAGCGGCTCCGTATCCGCTACCGGAGACCGCGACACTGATCTCACGGCAACCAGGCTATGTGTACCCTCGTTCTAGCGTTTCAAACACATCCGGAATACCCCCTGATCGTCGCTGCCAACCGTGAGGAGTTTTTCGATCGGCCTACCAGCGGTTGCCAGATCCTCGATGCGGACATCGGGGCCGTGGGGGGCCGGGACCTTCGAGCGGGAGGCACCTGGATGGGGGTGAGACGGGACGGTTTCTTTGTGGCGCTGACAAACCAACGTCCCGAAAAACCGGCCGACGGGGCCCGGTCCTCTCGTGGTGAACTGGTCATGAACCTGCTACGGCAGGGCCAAGGCTCCCGCACCTACCTCGAGACCCTGGACAGCGGACAATACAATCCGTGTAATCTGGTCTTTGGAACCGCCGAGGCCGTTCATATTGCCTATATTCGCGACGGCCGCGCACAACCCGAGTTGGTCGATCTTACGCCTGGGATCCATGTCTTACCCAACGGCCGCGTAAACGACCTCGCCTTTCCCTCAGTGACTCGTGCAACCGGGATCTACCAGGAATTCGCCGATCGAGAATGGCCCGAACTATCCCTGGGGTGCCAACGTCTTCTGGCGGACCGCGAAGCGCCGAAGGTGGTTCCGGATCGGGGCCTGCCCTTCCCTCCGGATGTGATCCGGGAGATATCGCGGATCTGTGTACGTACGCCGCTATTTGGCACCCGATCCGCCACCATCGTCGCCCTTCAAAAGGACGCCGTCGCCCACTACCTGTATTGCGACGGCCCGCCGGACCAGAATGTGTTCGAAGACCGGTTGGATCTGTTCCAATAAAAAAAGGCGGAGCCGTAAACACGGCCCCGCCTTTTTTTAGATCAGACTTTATTCTACGGAACAACCGGCCTCGGTGTTCTCACAGGCCCAGGGATCCCAGCAGCCTTCCGCCGGTGCAAAGCACTCGAAGGACGCGTCCACGCAGGTGGATTCACAACAATCGCCCGCGTCATAACTACAGGCCGCGTTGTTGTTCAAGGGGGAGTCGCAGTAGCCATCTGCCAGGTACGAGCCTATGCCACCGACAGCCTCGCAGCAGTCGTTGGAATCATAGCTGCATTGTCCGAGGAGATTGCCCGAATCACAGATACCATCATCAACCTTGCTGAAGTCGGTACCTGGGTAGGCATCGCAACGGGTGGGATCCTGGCAGTCACAGGGAAAGAACGTGCTACCGCCACATTCTGGATTTACCGATTCACAACAATCCCCACCATCGAAGGAACATACGGGGTTGTTGTTGAGGCCGTCGCACATCGTGTCCCCATACCAGGCAGGGGTGCAACAGTCGCCGCCGTCATAGCCACAGACCTCATTATTATTCGCCGCATTACAGGCATCATTGCCGATCAGCGTATAGTCTGAATCTTCGAGGCTATCGCAAGCGGCCGGATCCTGGCAGTCGTAACCAGAGCCGCCGCCACAAGTGTACTCACCGTCGACGCAGGTGCTGGCACAACAGTCTCCGCCATCCCACGCACAGTTACCGTTATTGTTGGAGCCATCACAGTAGCCATCCCCAGCCCAGGTGGGCCAGGCGCAACCGAGCTCCTCGCAGGTGGGCGCGGAGCCGTAGTTGTTGCTACAGCTAAAGGACCCTGCATCACCACAACCGCCATTGTCGGTCGCGCACTCGTCGATATCATCACATTGTGCGGTACCGTCACCAGCGTCACTGCAGGTTACGTACATGACATCGCCACAGCCGCCGTTGTCGACCGCGCAAGGATCTTCGCCCGGATCGGCGCAACCTTCTTCACTGTTTTCACAGGCCGCCGGGTTAATGCAGTCATAGGAGGAGTCTCCACATGAATAGAATCCACCGGTTTCGACACAGGTCGACTCACAACAGTCTCCACCATCATAGGAACAGGTGTTGATGTTGTTCGAACCGTCACAGTAGGAATCTGTGAGCCAGCCGGAGTTTCCACCATCCGTATCGCAACAGTCGTTGCCATCGAAAGTACATTGCGCAATCCGGTTTCCGTCATCACAGGTACCATCGCCGATGGTCATATAATCCGTGCCGTCATGGCTTTCGCAGGCCGCCGGATCTACGCAGTTGTAGTTGTCACCACTAAAGCCGCCACATGAAAAGGCGCCACCCGTTTCGGTACAGGTCGTTGCACAACAATCGCCACCGTCGTAGGTGCAGGCTGCGTTGTTATTGCTGGAATCACAGTAACTGTCGGTAAAATAGGATTCATTACAGCAGTCGCCGCCATCCCAGCCGCAGGTCTCGTTATTGTTATTACTGTCACAGCTTTCATCACCAACCGTGGTGAAGTCTGAGTCATCGAGGCTGTCACAGGCAGCGGGATCCTGGCAATCGCAGGGCCACATCGTGCTTGTTGCACAATCTGCATTCGCCGACTCGCAGCAATCGCCGGAGTCGAATCCACATACGGGCGTGTTGTTAACGCCATCGCAGTAGCCGTCACCATCCCAGCTTTCGTTGCAGCAGTCGCCACCATCGTAGTTGCATTGCTCGATGTTATTGCCACTATTACAGGTGCCATCTCCAATACTCAGGTATTCCGAACCTTCATACATGTCGCAAGCATCGGGATTGAGGCAGTTGAATCCGTTGGAGCCGCATGCCCAGGTGCCACCGTTTTCACAGGTCGACCCACAGCAATCGCCACCATCAAAGCCACAGACGTCATTATTGTTCACGTCATCGCAGTAGCCATCGGTCGCGTAGTCCTCGTTGCAGCAATCGCCACCGTCATAACCGCATAGCGCATTATTGTTGGCTGCGTCACAGGTTCCGTCGCCACTGGTCGTTACATCGCCACCCTGGCCTTCACAGGAGTTTGGATCCTGGCAGTCACAGGGGTAGGTTGCGCTCGTGGCGCAACTGGGGTTGGTGGACTGGCAACAGTCGCCTCCATCCCAGGCGCAAGGCCCACTATTGTTGTTGGGATCACAATAGCCATCGTCGATCCAGTTCTCATTGCCGTCACAGGTGATCTCGTCGCAGGTCGCGGCGGCCCCTTCATTATTCGTACAGGTATACATCGCCGGATCGCCGCAACCACCGTTATCGGTGGCGCATTCATCGACATCCGAACAGGTCACGCCATCCACGTCATCAGCGCAAGTCCAGTACATCGAATCACCACAGCCACCATTGTTGAGTAGACAACCGCAGCCGGCTTCCGTGTTTTCACAGCTATTCGGGTCAATACAGTCGTAGAGGTTCGCGCCACACGAGTAGAAACCGTCTACACAAGCGGACTCGCAGCAATCGCCACCATCCCAACTACAGCTGGCGTTGTTATTACTGCCGTCACACCAGCCATCACCGATCCAGCTTTCATTGCCCGTACAAGCCACCATTTCACAGGTCGGGGCTGCACCCTCGTTATTGGTACAGATATACGCACTGGGATCACCACAGCCGCCGTTGTCGGTAGCACATTCGTCGATGTCTTCACAGGTCGCAGCCACGCCTTCATTATTGGTACAGGTCCAGTACGCCACGTCGCCACAACCACCATTGTCGGTGGCACATTCGTCGATGTCTTCGCAGGTCGCCACTGCTCCATCATTATTGGTACAGGTCCAGTACGCCGCGTCGCCACAACCACCGTTGTCGGTAGCGCATTCGTCGACATCTTCACAGGTCGGGGCTGCACCCTCATTATTTACGCACGTATAGAGAGCAGCATCGCCACAACCACCATTGTCGGTGGCGCATTCGTCGATATCTTCACAGGTCGGGGCTGCTCCATCATTATTGGTACAGGTCCAGAAGGCTGCGTCGCCACAACCACCGTTGTCGGTCGCACATTCATCGATATCTTCACAGACGGGAGCTGAACCTTCGTTATTAATGCATCGGAAGAGAGCCACGTCGCCACAACCGCCGTTATCGGTCGCGCACTCATCCACATCCACGCATAGCTCTCCATCGAGCTCGAAGAAGTCGTTGCAGGTTACTTCGCAGGTGCCGTTAACACAGGCCACAGAGCCGTTCTCCGGTGGTGCGTCACAATCCACTTCGTCGCAGGGGTCGCCGGTACCCTCATCGGTGCCACCCTCATCGGTGCCGCCCTCGTCGGTGCCGCCCTCATCGGTGCCGCCCTCATCGGTGCCGCCTTCGTCGGTGCCGCCTTCGTCGGTGCCACCTTCGTCGACTTGACCGTTGTCGGTTCCAGTGCTGTCACCGGTTCCAGTATCATTACCCGGTCCACAAGCAACAAAGCCCAGCCATGCAATACACATTAGTGACCAATACAGATAACGACATCGATTGAAATTCATAATATCCCCTTGGAAGCTCAAATTCGTAATTTTGGTAATGGTATAGATTCATGCAGGTCGGATCGAATCGAAAGCGATCCGCCTGCGCGCGGAAAAGGCTGACTACCAGACAAGTGTGGTCAACTCAAGTACGTTTTACGAGGCCCCTACAATTCTTGACTATACTCGTCCCAGCGGGTTCCGAGTTTTCAGCTCCGGCCCGTCTGAGAATCAAGCCTTGCTATCACATTGGACGGTAGTGTCATCTCCAGATATTCCATGATCTGGAGGGCACCTTCCGTGCCTACATCATCCTCGCGTGGAAGATTTCCCCATCTCCTCATGGATCTTTGTTCCAGGAATCGCCAGAAACCGATCCGGTCAAGAATGGGGTTCATCCAACCAACGGTAATGCAATATCCCCTGGTATACGGAGCTCTGTGGTGCTGTTGGTGATGCCGAAAGGACATCAAGACACCCGTCCGCTGAAGAGCAGCCACAAATCGAGGAGTCTCTTTCTGGTGGGCCCATTTATGGAACTGATTTGCCAACGCCGAAAAGACGAGCATGAAGAATGCAAAGCTCCAGAAGAAGATGGCCCAGTTATAACCCGCCTGCGGCACAAAGATCACCAATGGTAATGTCAGGGGTATCCCCACCAGGCACGCCTCTCCATTGCATTGGGCCCAGTCGTGCCGTGTGATTGCCAACTGGTCCACATGGTGCTCGCGAAAGGACCGAATGAAGACACGTCCCCAGAAGAACGTGTCGGATCGACCGAATGTATCACAGGCCCAATGAACAAAGCCGGTGAAAAAGTCCGAGGCGAGAATCCCTAAAATGGCACCAAAGGCAACGACCCAGGCCGCATCTGGGGGAACGGCATTTGCAAGCCGGACCAGCCCAACCCCACATAAGGCTACGTACAGCACAACACCGATCTGATTGATCCGATGCTGCCTCGACGTATACGCCGAAGCCAGCTTCTTTGCGGCTATATGTTGGATATTAAAACGCACTACTTTCCTCGGCGGGTGGAGTTTATTACAGCAGGGCTACGTTAAAATCACGTTTTTTCTTGTCTAGATGCTGTCATGCCTTCGCATTGCAGGTCCGAACTCAATCACAGGCCGTTTCCACCAATTCATTGCCTTTACCGGGAAGCCTGGGGCAGAATGCCGCCTTTCCTACGCACTACTCGAGTATTCATGCTTACCAATTACAACCGCTATCCCCTCGTATTCCTGCTTCTGTTTGGATTCTTTGGCTGTTCGTCAGACGACACAAACTCTACCTTATCCGATTCCACCGGAGGTGATGCCTCGGATGTTGCCACTACGTTGGATACTATGAATCCATCGGACAGCAACGCACAGGAGACGGGAACCACCGACGCAGACCCGCCGGACCTGAACGACACATCCACAGTCGAGGTAGGCCCAGCCGATGCCCCCACAGAGATCCCCGGCACCGATACGGGTAGCATTGCAGAAACGAGCGACACGAATCCGGCAGACGTTCCACCTCCAACCATC
>Ga0310121_10005137_pt1 | contig 11346 bp, 8 predicted proteins | sample CB27_Tmax_986_MG_FD_203504 | JGI IMG/M metagenome (GOLD analysis project Ga0310121, IMG submission 203504) | Marine microbial communities from Western Arctic Ocean, Canada - CB27_Tmax_986 | ecosystem: Environmental > Aquatic > Marine > Oceanic | place: Canada: Western Arctic Ocean | collected...
TGGAACAGGCCACAACCGCCATATACCTAGAATTCGACAACATCACAAAACTCCCTTTCGACCTACAACACCGATGCACCAATTTATCTACAAGCTGAATACATCCGATCTGTATTCAATTTCTCATTCCGCATGATCTACGGAACCTTCATTCGCGGAGAGCAAACACCCAAATGACGCCCCCTTGCGGCACCACTTTCTCGCTATTGAAATGTTCATTAACTGCGCGTTGCATACCCTGCGCATCAACGCCCCAGCCTGACTGGACAGCAATGTATTGCACTCCGTCGATCGCATACGACGACGGCACGCCAGTAACGCCGGAATTTGTCCGCTGCTCCCACAATACCTCACCTGTCTCTGCGTCAAAGGCACGAAAATAACGATCGTTCGTGCCACCCGCAAAGACAAGTCCACCACCTGTCGTCAAGATCGGACCCCAATTTTGAGACTCCGAAAACTCGTGTGTCCAGACCTGCTCCCCAGTTGCCAGATTCCATGCTTGGATTTCGCCAAGATGGTCGGCATTGTCAACTACAAACACCTGTGAGGATGCCCCCGTAAATCCACGACCAGGCACATATTCCACCTCGGTGCCGACCATCGTCGAGCAAAGGTTTTCGTTCGCCGGAATATAGAGGTAACCAGTTCCCGGGTTATACGCCGCTGGCGGCCAATCTTTGCCGCCCCAAAGCGACGGGCAAAATGTCGCTGGCTTGTTGGTTCCTGGCTTCCGCTCCTGATCGTATTCTGGCCGTCCCGTGAGAGGATCAAGCGACGCAAACACGTTTTGGTCCACATACGGCTGCGCCTCAATAAAATTGATCGCGTTAGCCGTTCGCTCAAGCATCCAGAGATAACCATTCCGTGCCGGATGCACAAGCGTCTTCAAGATCTGACCGTTACGAGGAACGTCAATCAGTAATGGCGCTGAGACCTCATCCCAATCCCACGATCCATTGTGATGGTATTGGTGGTAGCCCTTGAGTTCGCCCGTGTCCGCGTCGAACGCGACGACCGAATTTGTATAAAGATTGTCTCCTGGGCGCTGGTCACCAATCCAAGGTCCAGGGTTTCCCGTGCCCCAATAAGTCAAATTCAGTTCGGGGTCATAAGAACCCGTGATCCAGATCGACGCACCGCCGGTCTGCCATGTGTCACCCGGCCAGGTGTCATTTCCTGGCTCACCTGGTCCGGGCACGGTGTGCGACCGCCACACCTCCTCACCCGTGTCAGGATCGAACGCTGCAACGAAGCCTCGGATTCCGCGTTCGCCACCTGAGGCGCCAACCATAACTTTCCCGCTGGCCACAAGAGGAGCCATGGTCATGTAGTAACCAGCACGATAGTCAGCGACTGACGTCTCCCAGACAAGTTCGCCACTCATCGCGTCAAGCGCTTGCACGACTGCATCGTGCGTCGTGAAAAAAACCTTATCGTCATAGAGACCAACACCGCGATTCGTACGATGTGAGCGAACGGCATCCTCAGGCACCTGCCGTCGATACCGCCAGAGCTGGTCCCCCGTCTTTGCATCAATCGCAATCACTTGAGCATCCGGGGTCGTAACAAACATGACACCGTCGTTAACAATCGGCGGAGATTGATGGCCCGATGTAACGCCTGTCGACATTGACCACACCGGCACCAGTCTGGACACGTTCTCGGTTGTTATCTGGTCAAGTGCGCTATAACCCCAGCTGTCATAGGTTCCCCGGTACATCAACCAATCACTAGCATCCGGCGATCGCAATCGCTCATCCGTCACCGGTGTATACGTTAATTCTTGCGCCGTCGCGATCTCCATCACCAACAACATGGCAACAAGGCCAGCGCACGCAAAGATCAGGTGTCGGTGCATAAATTCAGTAATCATCTGTTTTGCTTTCCCCTCAGAAACTGTCTCCCGACAAAACTCTTCTGTCGTATATCAAAAAATTGCAATCGGATTTACAGGTGAACCGGTTCCGCCAGGAACACGAAGCGGCGCAACTACCAACATAAACTCCCAACGCTTCAGCCGGGCCGCTGTTTCTGCCACAGCATCAAGATCAAGATTGTCTAGAAGGTTAATGCCACGCGCAACAATTGCAAATCGGTGAATCGGATTCACACCGAGCCCGGGAACACTGTCTGGAGCTTCATGCACCGCATCCGCGCCAAGCAACGAGATGTCACGTTGCGCCAAAAGTGGGATGGCGGATGCGTCCCAGCCTGACATCACGCCCGTCGCACCAGTCGCCGCACGCCTCGCCCACCGCCCCGTACGCAACAGTAGCGCATCACCTGACGTCAGAGTCACACCGGCGTACTCTTCCCATGCCTCAAGGTCTTCCGGAAAGACTTTTGTACCTGGCTCGAGGTATGGCACGCCCTTCAGAAGTGGGATGTCCACAAGAACGGCCCGTGTCACCAATCCATCCTTCATCTGCGTCGTATCCATCTTGAGACAGCCATCCTCCGTGACAACGTCACGGAAGTCAGCACCGTTGTAGATCTTGTCTTTGTAAAAGACGTGACATAAACCATCAAGATGCGAGTAGGTAACTCCATGAAAGTAGACGCCCACACGGTCGCCAGCATTTTGCCCTTCTTGGTTAACGGTCATTTGCAACACGTAGGGTTCTCTCGCATCCTCCGCTACTTCCGTCAAAAAATCGTGTGACAATGAAACAGTTTCCCCGGTCTCCACCAGGGCCGCCGCCTCTCGACGTTTCGCATCCGTGATTAAGTTAGCCGCACCAAGTTCGTCAGCACTACCCCAACGTCCCCAATTGGAATATTCGTCCATCCATTGATCGAATTGCGCAATCGATGTTGGTTCACGCGTCTCAGGTTGCGTAAACGAAGACGTGTCGCATCCCACAAGGGCTGTAGCAGCAAAGAGCATCACTAACGCACGGAACACACCGATCTCCATTTCTCTGGCCTCCGTTTACGAACGCGACCGTTTCGGAATAACAACCTATTGCGTTAACTCGACGACACTTCAGGTTCAGGCAAGTCTCGTGATCAATACCCACATTGGGTTGGCACCGATCTCGTACGTCTCCAAAGGTGTCAGTGCGCCATCATTTTGATCAATACGATACGAGGCGAGGCGACTCGATTGTTGTCCTGCGGCAAAGACAAACTGTCCATCCGGGTCAACACCAAACGCCCGGGGAACCGGCTCCGTTCCCACGCGACCGGTCGCAGTCAAACGGCCAGTCGAGCCATCGACCTGAAAACTCGCGACACTATTGTGTCCACGATTCGGAGCATAGAGGAACCGCCCCGATTCCGTTATCTGGATTTGGGAACACGTATTCGACCCACTGTAGTCAGTCGGAAGGGTGGAGATGGTTTGAAACGGCGTCAACGTGCCGGTTGCCTGATCGATGTTATAACCGGTCACGCTACTTCCCTGTTCGTCAGAAAAGTAAACAATGTCGAGATTCGGATGAAACGTCAGAGCTCTCGGACCAAGATAGTCCGCTGGCGAATGCTTTGCCGGCTCGTTCGCCGTCAGACGCCCCGTCCGCGCATCGAATCTAAACTGAAAGATGGCGTTTGGGCCTCGATTAGCAATATGTGGGACGTACGCGAACCGATTCGATCGATCCGTTCGAATCGCATGAGCACCATGCGCCGTGAAACGCCATTCGACCGGCGGAAACGTCGCAACCCCCTCGTCATTAACCGCATGCACCGCAGCCGTACTCTGGTAGTAATATGCGGACATCACATACCGGCCTGACTGGTCGGTCGCTACGTAAACGGGCTCTCCCTGGAGGGGCGTCGTTCCAATAAACGTTAACCCTCCCGTGTTTGGATCGATCCGATAACTCGAGATCTCCTGAGCACCACGTCGTCCCACATAGAGAAAGCGTTTGTCAGGTGCAATGGCAAGTGGAGCCGGTCCCCCGTCTATCTCAACATCCTCCCGCAACACCAGCTCTCCTGTCATGGAGTCAAGGGTGTAAATAGAAATTTTGTTATCGTCCTGCTGCGCAACATACACAAATTGAGGACTATTTTGCCTCGCCATCACTCCCTCGCCTTCTCTACTCCACTGATCGGGACAGGCTCAATACTCAGCCATTGTTTCTTTTAGTTCACCTACTACCGCCGTGCATTCTCCTTCTCACGCTCACCTCCAAGAATGTTCGGCATGCTGTAGTTACCTTCATGGCAGGCGTACTCGTACAGTGCTTCTTCCTCTGGAAGCGCTACGAACGGAAACTCGCCAGAAAAACTTTGTGTCCACTGCGTCGGATCATCGATCGTAAATTCGTAGTGAATTGTCCCCTCGTCTATCCTGGTAAAACGCTCCGTCACCGTTATCGTGTCGTCCGTGCGGCCGTTGGCCATACGAAGCAAGATAGGGTCCCCACCTACCGTACCCGCGCTCGCCGTCGTCCGGCGGATATTCTTAGTCTCCACTACCAACGTCTCACCCTCCCAGTGACCGCGGGCGTCACCAAGCCACTGACGAACATCGCTTGGAAGGTGTGCCCGCCGATCCAGTGGAATGATCCGGGTGTCATGGATCATTTCAACGTAAATCGCAACATAGCCAGGAGCTTGCATAATGATGAAATTGTTGTTGTACGCAGTGGGCAACATTGGCGGACCAGCGGACCACACCATACAACGGTCATTCAAATCGAGGTCTTCCCATGAGTCAAATGGCCCTGCTGCGGGATACGACTCTTTGTGAGCTGAATCACGGCGAGCCCCATCCGAGGTCAACGGAGGAATTTTCCCGTTCGGAGGATCGCTAATCAATGAGGTCCGTCCCGTCGGACGCGTCCCATTGTCCATCCAAAAATTGTTGTAAGCACCGATGTTGCCACCAGCCACCGTTCGCTCCGCCGCTGCCAACAGTAAGTCTTCGTTTCGGTCCAGGCGTGCTTGCTCCTGGGAGGCGACTTCTTCATCCGTTAAAAATTCTTTCCCAACAAGTTCATCGGGACGCTGGAGCGGCGTGATCGTTTTGTTCGTGTAAGTCCCCTGCAGATCCGGGTCACCCCACGCGGTCCGAGACTGCTCCTGCGCAGACAGACCGGGCTGAATAAGCGCTACACACGTTAAGATTGTTACAAGGGTAATAAGAGTCCGCTGTCCCATCTCACACCTCCAGTGCCTCGCCATCGCTTCCTCGTTTCCTCTAGACAAATGATCGGGACAGATTTAATACCCGGCCATGTTGTGTTCTAGTACAGTTACTATCGCCGTGCGCTCTCCTTCGCACGCTCACCTCCAAGAATGTTCGGCATGCTGTAGTTACCTTCATGGCAGGCGTACTCGTACAGTAATTCTTCCGCAGGAAGCGCTACGAACGGAAATTCACCAGAAAAACTCTGTGTCCACTGCGCCGGGTCATCAATCGTAAATTCGTAGTGAATTGTCCCCGCCTCTACACGAGTAAAACGCTCCGTCACCGTTATCGTGTCGTCCGTCCGGCCATTGGCCGCGCGAAGCAAGATAGGGTCTCCTCCTGTCGCAGCCGCATTCGCCGTCGTCCGCCGAATATTTTTAGTTTCCACGACCAACGTCTCACCCTCCCAGTGACCACGGGCGTCACCATGCCACTGGCGAACATGACCTGGAAGATGCGTGCGCCCGTCCAGCGGGATAATCCGGGTGTCATGGATCATTTCAACGTAAATCGCAACATAGCCAGGAGCTTGCATAATCATGAAGTTATTGTTGTACGCGCTGGGTAACATGGGCGGACCCGCGGACCACACCAAACAACGGTCGTTCAACTCGAGGTCTTCCCACGAATCAAACGGTCCTTCGACCGGAAACGCTTCATTATGTGCAATATGTCGTTGCGCACCCCCCGGAGTGAGTGGAGGGATCTTCCCGTCCGGTGGGTCGCTAATCAGTGATGTCCGCCCCGTTGGTCTTGTGCCGCCGTCTAACCAAAAATTGTTATAGCCGCCAACATTCCCACCGACAACGGTTCGCTCCGCCGCTGCCAACAGTAACTCTTCGTTTCGGTCCAGGCGTGCTTGCTCCTGAGAGGCGACTTCTTCGTCCGTTAAAAATTCTTTCCCAACAAGGTCATCGGGGCGCTGGAGCGGCGTGATCGTTTTGTTCGTGTAAGTCCCCTGCAGATCCGGATCACCCCACGCGGTCCGAGACTGCTCTTGCGCAGACAGACCGGGCTGAATAAGCGCTACACACGTTAAGATTGTTACAAGGGTAATAAGAGTCCGCTGTCCCATCTCACACCTCCAGTGCCGACGCGCATCCGCCTCGGCATCAACTTGCACCATGCCTGTCCAGAGTATACGCCCGATAAAGCGATCCCGCTCTAAACGGAAAACGCTGTCGGGCCTACGACGTCAGCTCGGTCGTATAAAACGGTTCTAGTGAATCGATAGCGTCCACGGGTTCTCTGTCAACATCCCAACGAAACTGCCGGAGGAGAATCCGGTCAGAGACGAAATCAACCAGGGTGAAACCATGGTCTTCGATTGGTGCTACCGATTCTTCCATGTCCAGATGCTGCGGAACGGTTGCCCCGATCCCACGGACGACCGATGGAAAACCTCTTACGGAGGTCCCAATCGGCCCGCTTAAAACCGTCGTAACAGGTCTCGCATTCAGGTTCAGCGTTCCGGCACGGTGCATACGACCGACGCCGATCGCATGAAGGTCACCACTTATGACTAAGGGCTCACGAGTCTCCTGAGCCGAAATCGCCGACGTTAGCCGATCATGTTGTGTCAGCCATCCTGGTTGCCAATACGGTTTTGCTATCCCCGTCGTAAGTTCGCCTGCCACACGATCGAGAACATCCGGATACCACTCTCCCCATTTCCCAGCACTCCAACCGAACGGGTTTGAGGGCGCATGGACCACGTGACGAATCTCTCGAGACTCAGTGCGCCGTACCAACCAGCTTTCAACCTGAGGATCAATAAAGACCGCTGTTGGACCGTTGAGGGTCATCGTGCGGCGGACATCGTAGAGCAAGACCTCTGCTAAAGTGCCGTACCGAAGAGTACCAAAACTCTCTGACAGGTCGCCGCGACCGCTTGTCCCCGACCATGGAAGTCCCGCCGGACGAGTCAGTTCCGGAAGGAATTCTGGGTAATACAACTGTTGTGTAGCTCGCGCCAACTGCAATTGGAACCACGGAATCGGAAAATTAACGATCTCATCACTCGCTGCATCGTTTTCCCAGTGATCATGGTCGTCCTGTAAGAAAAACATCGGCGTGGAACGGAAGTCTGCCCCATACACTGGAACAATCTGTGGCCCAGCAGCTGCTTTCATCGCTACTTCATTGCTGCTGCCAAACACCGAACCTGAAAAGTCAAAGTTCGATTCCGCGCCACTCGGACTCAAGGCACCAACGTTATCCCCAAGCCACGTGTGTAGGTCCCAATAGATGTGGTCACCGTTCGCCACTGCGGCATCAGGCTGAAAGGACAAAGCCCGCCGTAGTAGGCGATTCCTAATAGCTGTTGGAAGAAAGCCAGTACGTTCGCCAACCCCAGCGTAAGTACCAGCTGGACCGCCCGCACAGGTGAAAAACAACAGCCTAAATCGCTCGGGTCGTGTATCCCGTTCGGGAAACGTCGCCAATGGCCATGGCTCACACAATGATGCTCCGTCACTACCACGCAGAGACAGCTCATAACGTCGACCCGGCGCAAGATCCGTTCCGTAGAACTGCCAATATTCACCTGCCGTATCGTTCATCCTCCCCGTAACGTCAGTTGTGCCAATACGAAGCGTTGGCGCCTCGCGGAGCGGCCTGGCGAATGACGCCTTGATGAGCATTCGAGTGTCGCTGACTTGCGGAAGCAAGTGCCGCACTTGTCCGCTATCCCACCCTTGAACGGTCGGTGCTGCTCCACCCTGCTCGGCTAACAGCTCTAACGCGCGCCCACCAAAGAAGGCAGCACCCATAGCCCCGGCGGAATCGGCAAGAAACGCACGGCGGTCGTACGGTCGTCTCGGTCTCATCTCAGACTGATACCGCTAAACGGGACATCTTACAAACCACGGACACGGACATTTCTGAATTTCACAACGCCGAGGCCGTATTGAAGGGCAATGGGACCATCTGCGAATTGCGTATCTCGCACGTCAACCATCTCCTCACCGTTCAGGGTAACCATAAGCCGCGAACCTTCAGCCTTGATCTCATAGCTGTTCCATTTGCCCCCAGTCATAATCACACTATTGGGTGCGGCGATGTGCACAATGCCGCCAGTGCGGTACGTTTGGTCGGCGCGTGTGTCGTAAATATTCACTTCGTAGGAATTACGATCGGTGACACTCGTCGCGTCCGCACATCGAACAAAGATGCCACTGTTTGCCGGTTCGTCGACCCAAAATTCAAGCGTTAACTCAAAATCATCATAGGATTCTTTGGTCACCAGGAATCCGCTGCCACTGTCAGCCCCGACAGCACCATCAGCAATTGCCCAATTGGCATCACCGATCGGGTTAAAGTGATCCAAATTCGAACCGTCAAACAGCGTCGTCCACCCATCCTGCGCCAACACATGAGTCGTTGGTTGGACGCTAATTAGTCCGAATACGAATATCCCAGCTCCAAGTATCGTCAATAAGCGTTTCATATCGTTCCTCTCCTCTTATCCAGATAGCAGTTCTGTGTATGGATTCATGCCATACACAGTGCCATCCGGTTTATGCCAACAGTTCTAGCAGCGCATCCGATACCGCATCCGGCCGCTGGGGCGCGAGGTCATGCCCGGCCCCATCAATAATGCGACGGGCGACAAGATTAGCAAACCGTTGTTGATCAGCACTGGGGTCCGTCGACGGCCGGCCGAACCCACTATCGTTTCCACGCAGCACAACGACAGGAACCGTAATCGGCGGCCGCTCCGCTAGACGACGTTCTATATCTAAAAATCGCTGCTCACCGGCAACGTAACCATGGCGGTGTCGATACGAATGAATAACCACATCCACAAAATCAGGATTATCGAACGCCGAGGCCGAACGGTTGTATACCGCATCCGTGTATTCCCACGTCGGGGACCACGTCTCCCATAAATACCGAACTATCTCGTGTCGATTGGCAGCCAGACCGGCACGCCCACGCTCAGTATTGAAGTACCACTGGTACCACAGACGAGCCTCTCCGGCCGCCGAAGGTGACGGCAGTGACGGCGATACCGTGTCCTGCACTGAATACCCACCAATCGCAACCTGAGCACTTACACGGTCCGGATGCAAAATCGAGGTAATGCAGGCCGCCCGATTGCCCCAATCGAATCCAGCAGTAGCGAATCGATCAAGTTCAAGAGCATCAGCAAAATCAACAACATCCTGTGCAATCGCGGCTTGCTCCGCCATTCGTGGCGCATCCGCGTCTCGAAACCGTGTTGTCCCATAACCTCGCAAATACGGAACCATTACCCGGTAACCCTCACCAGCAAGTCTCGGCACAACACCATCCCACGCCCGAATGTCGTAGGGGAACCCATGCAACAGAATGATCGGAACCCCAGACGGACTACCACTTTCCTCGTAACCAATTTCCAACACCGGTGTCTGCACAGTACGAGACTCTTGATTCATTATCGTCTGTCCTAAAGCTCCAGAAGCCCGAGGTCCAACGGTCACCGCCGCCCCCGCGGCACCGGCAACTTGAAGAAATGTTCGACGACTAGTAGACATCTTCTTGGTCACAACCTCGATAGCGCTAAAGGCCTCTCCAATTCTCCGCATGCCACCCGACTGCATCGGACAACAGACTGTCTCACCTTCCGACAGACCTCAACAGCCGACTACAACTTTACCCTTGTTATTTCGGCAACTCCGGTTGGGGCGGCGACGTCGCTCCAAGGCCGAGTAACATCGTCTCCAACTCAGGAAAACGTCTCCCCAAGTTTCCGTAAAACACTCCCTGAGCAATGGTCAATGGTGACCAACCGCGTTCGTTCACGTGATTCAGATCAGCACCGTTTTCAAGCAAAAACAAAGACAAATCCTTGCCCCCCCGCATAACGGAACCATGAAGCACTGTATCCCCGTTATCGTCAACAGTCGTCACTTTATCGCCAAGTTCCATCATGTATTTGACTGCTTCAAGGGCTTCCTCGGCTGTACCCGCGCTCTCATTCGGCCAGACAGAAATACCAGCGGCGACGAGTAGTGCTGTTGTCCCGTCCTCGTTCGTCAAGAGCGGATCCGCTCCCAAATCAACAAGAAGACGCATCAATTCGAGGTCGACCACTTTGGCCGCCAAGAGGAAAGGCGTCGCACCGACCCGATTCAGGATATTCCGATAGCCGTCTCGCGGTTCCTTTGTTTGACGTGCATTAACGTCCGCACCATGCGCAACAAGCGCCTCAACCAACTCGAGGTCTGTCACCCGGCCACTCTGTCGTGGGGATGGATTGTGCTGGTTGCGGTTCGTATTCGGTCGCCGTGTCCACACAAGTTGGTGGAGCGCCGTCCAACCCTGCTCGGAAGCAGTAGGGTCAGCCCCACGCTCCAGCAATCGAACTGCAAGGTCATAGTGCGCGTTAATGACAGCTACAACAAGCGGACTAGCACCATCTGGAAGTGTCTGATGTATGTCCGCACCCGCGTCCAGCAACGCATCCACTGTTTCAATATGTCCGAGCCTCGTGGCGAACATTAGTGGCGTAAAGCCTGCAATGGACCGGCTATCGACCTCCGCCCCACCAGCAACCAGCGGCGCAACAACACCCGCGTGCCGCTCGGCAGCGGCCCACATCAATGCCGTCTGCCCCAGCCAATGCTCACGGGACAACGGGTTCGCACCCCGTTCCAGCAAAGCCACCACACTCTCAACGACGCCAGTTCTTGCGGCAACCATCAACGGCGTTTCGCCAGATGGCGATGCCTGATTTGGATTGGCTCCTCTCTCTAGTAGCAGCTCAACCGCCGCGAAGTGCCCACCCTCAGAAGCCAACGCCAGTGGGGTGACACCAAAACGATTTACGCTATTTGGTTCAGCTTCTTCATCAAGTTGATGTCGAAGGGCCACAACATCACCACGATGCGCCGCACGGTGCAATGCCACATCTACTTCAACACCATCTCCAGTTCGTAACTGAGCATTCGAAGTAGCGACCGCGCCGAGTACGACGGCAATAGCCAACAGACTAGTTGTAGAAAGAATCGCGCCGGCACGCACATCCAACAACGGTCGACGGGCATTTACAGCTGGCACTCTGTTTAGCTCCCGCACAACCTGGCTAGACATTGGCCAAAGGGCTGAGTTCAACCAGCCGACCAGTACTATCACCCAATCCGTCATTAAGCCGAATGCCAGCTTTGTCAAGCTGACTCACAAGCAAATTGGTCATTGGTGTATCGCGTGGGTACTGGAGG
>Ga0310121_10005138_pt1 | contig 11345 bp, 9 predicted proteins | sample CB27_Tmax_986_MG_FD_203504 | JGI IMG/M metagenome (GOLD analysis project Ga0310121, IMG submission 203504) | Marine microbial communities from Western Arctic Ocean, Canada - CB27_Tmax_986 | ecosystem: Environmental > Aquatic > Marine > Oceanic | place: Canada: Western Arctic Ocean | collected...
ATGTCACCAGCAACTGTTGTTTCTATTGTCGTTGATGAAGAAAATAATAGTATGGATATTGCTGTAGAAGAATCAAAGTTATCACAAGCAATCGGTAGAGGAGGGCAAAATATTCGTTTAGCCAGTGAGTTAACAAACTGGAAACTTAATGTCTTGAGTGAAACTGAAGCATTAGAAAAAGATGACAAAGAATTAAAAGATATTTCTGACCTGTTTGTTGAAACTTTATCAGTAGGAGAAGACGTTGCAATTCTCTTAGCACAAGAAGGATTTGCTAGTATAGAGCAAGTGGCATACGTGCCTGTTTCTGAACTAGAAAAAATTGATGGATTTGATGAGAAACTAGTCAATGAATTAAGAGAAAGAGCACAAGATCAACTATTAATTGAAGCAATCTCTACAGAAGAAGACCTTGACAAGCATGGACCTGAACAAGATTTATTGTCTCTAGAATCAGTTACTGAAGAGTTGGCTTATGCTCTGGCTAGATCAGGTATTTATAATAAAGACAAATTAGCTGATCAATCTGTTGACGAAATCATTGAGATTGAAGGAATTGATGAAGAACTTGCTGGAATAATTATTATGGAAGCAAGAGCAGACTGGTTTAAAGATGATCCAAACAACGACTAATAATTAGAGAGTATTTATGTCAAACACAACCGTATCTAAACTTGCAATTGCATTAAAAATTAGTTCTGAAAAACTAATATCACAGCTTAATGAAGCGGGTGTTAATGTTGGTAAAGAAGTAGATGAGATAACAAATGATCAAAAAATGGCACTGCTCAATCATTTAAGAGGTAGTCACGGAACAAAAAAAGAAATTAAGTCACCCTCAAAATTAACCGTTAATAGAAGATCACAAAGTGAATTAAAACTTTCAGGTGGATTTGGAACAGCAAGAACGGTTAATGTTGAAGTTAGGAAAAAGAAAACTTATCTAAGCAAAGAATCACTCATCGAAGAAGCAGAGTTAGAAAACATTAAGCAACAACAAGAAGAAGAACAGTTAAAAGAGAAAATAGCTAAGGAATCACAAGATAACATTTCCAATGAAACTGTAGAAACGACCGAAGAAAAAGTAGAAACTAAAACAGCTCCCATAATAGACCTTAGTATTCAAGATCAACCTACAAAAACTTCTAAAAAGAAAAAAAAGAAATCAAGACCTACTATCAAAGATGATCCATTTAAAATGGAAAAACTTCATGTTAAAGGTAATTTTAAACGTAAGAAAAAAAGACAAATTAGACGATCAGTTAATCCAGCATCCCTTGATCAATCCCATTCTTTTGAGAAACCAACAGCACCAGTTGTTAAAGAAGTCATGGTGCCGTCATCAATTTCAGCTCAAGAAATTGCTCAAAGCTTAGCTATAAAAGTTAATGAGGTATTATCAGTCCTGATTAAACAAGGCATCATGGTTACGGGTAATGATCATATAGATCAAGACACTGCTATCTTAATTATTGAAGAGTTAGGACATAAAGCCTCGCCAATGGATGAGAGATCTGTAGAAGACTCAATCTTTAACGAACAAATCAATGACAATGAAGCGTTCACTAGACCGCCAGTTGTGACAATTATGGGTCATGTAGATCATGGAAAAACGTCCTTATTGGATTACATTAGAAAATCTAAAGTTACAGATAATGAAGCAGGAGGCATAACACAACACATAGGGGCATATACAACCAATAGTGATGGTAAAGAAATTACATTTCTTGACACCCCTGGTCATGCTGCTTTTTCTCAGATGAGATCCAGAGGCGCTCATATCACTGATATTGTCATTCTTGTTGTTGCTGCAGATGATGGAGTAAAACCACAAACTAAAGAAGCTATAGATCATGCAAAGATGGCAAATGTTCCCATTATTGTCGCTATTAATAAAATTGATAAACCTGAAGCAGATATTGAAAAGGTCAGAAATGAATTAATGATAGAAGAAATATTACCTGAAGAGTTGGGTGGTGAATATTTATTCGTTAATTTATCGGCACAAACAGGGGAGGGTATTAGTGAACTCCTAGAAACAATACTACTTCAAGCTGAAGTTCTTGATTTAAAGGCACCCAATGAAGGAAGACCGATAGGGTCCGTAATAGAGTCTGGAATTGAAAGCGGTAAGGGAGCTGTAGCTACCGTGTTAATAAGAGAGGGTAAACTCAATAAAGGAGATCTAGTACTTGTTGGTGAAGAATTTGGACGAGCTAGATTATTACTGAATGAAACAGGCGAACAACTTACTGCTGCCACACCTTCAATGCCTGTGCGTCTATATGGATTGTCATCAGCTCCCAATACTGGTGAAGAAATGAGAGTGGTAGAATCTGAGCGTCAAGCTAAAGAAATTATAGAAATTAGAAAAGACAATAGAAAACAAAATACCTTAAATGATAAGCAAGCTCTTAAGATGAAAACATTCATGGAGAATAATGGATCAAATGATAAAAAAACAATCTCTTTAATGATTAAAGCTGATGTTCAAGGTAGCTCTGAAGCAATAAAAGATTCATTAATGAAACTTGCCACTGATGAAGTTGAAATTGATATCGTTTCAAATTCTGTTGGAGGCATTACAGAATCGGATATCAATTTAGCCGAGGCTTCAAATGCTTTTATTATAGGCTTCAATGTAAGGGCCGATAATACAGCAAGAAAAATAATTAAAGAAACTTCCGTAGATATTAAATATTACAGTGTCATATATGAAACTATTGAAGATATTACTAATATGATTAGTGGTATGACCTCACCAATCATCAAAGAGGAAATTTGTGGTTTGGCTGAAGTTAAGGATGTTTTTGACTCTCCATCACTAGGAAAAATAGCAGGTTGCTTAGTTATTGAAGGAACAGTTATAAGATCAAAACCAATTAGAGTACTAAGAGATAATACTGTGATTTATGAAGGTGAATTAGAGTCACTCAGACGATTTAAAGATGACGTTAAAGAAGTTAAATCAGGAACTGAATGTGGTATTGGCATAAAAAACTATAATGACATAAAAGTTAGTGACCAAATAGAATGTTATAGGCTTGTGGAAAGCAAATAATTAAATGGCTAATGAATATTCAACAACCAATAGATTAGAAACAAAAATACAAAGAATAATTAGCCAAGTTATTCTCCATAAAATTAAAGACAAAAGACTACAACGTATTAGTATAGATGAAATACGTTTAAGCAGAGATTTAAGCTTTGCTAAGATTTTTTGTTCAACTTTAAATACAGATGAATCTTTTGAAACACTTGAGAAATTACTAACTAAGGCATCTGGGTTCTTCAAAACTGAAATCAGTAAATCATTATCAATAAAAAAAGTACCCAATTTGCTATTCATCATAGATAACCATGAAGAATATGCTAATAAGATCAATTTACTTATAGATAAAGTCGTAGAAGATGACAAGAACAGTAAATAACATCAGTGGAATTCTTTTACTGGATAAACCTACAAATATCACTTCAAATAAGATTTTACAGAGAATTAAGACGTTATTTAGAGCATCTAAAGCTGGACATTGCGGAACATTAGACCCAATTGCAACAGGGTTGTTGCCTATCTGCTTTGGACAAGCAACAAAAACTGCAAATTATTTGACTAACTCTTCGAAAACATATCGTGTCACTGGGCAATTCGGCATTAAAACAGACACTGGGGATGTTGACGGTAAAATTATTGAAACACAAGACTTTAATCTTCCAAAGACTACAGAATCAATAACTACAGTTTTGCAATCTTTTATAGGTGAATTAAACCAAATTCCGCCGATGCACTCAGCCATTAAACACAATGGAGTGCCTTTATATAAATATGCTTTTAAGGGTCAAACTATTAAAAGACTCCCTAGAAAAATCTTTATAAAAGAAATTTCTTTGAATTCATATTCAAATAATTTAATTAATATAAATGTTCATTGCAGTAAAGGCACATACATCAGAACTCTTATCGAAGACATAGCAAAAAAAATGAACACAGTGGCTACTGTGAAAAATCTCAGAAGAGTGTCGATTGAAGGGTTTAATGATACAAATATGACCACTTGGGAGCAGCTACAAGAGTGTGGATCTCTTGATGAGCTACTTCATTATCTAAAACCACTCGACTGTGGCCTGAGTCATCTGCCAATAATAAGATTAAATCAAGCTGATTCTGAACGGTTTAGCTTTGGTCAAACACTTTTATACAAGCTTAATAATGAACATCAGCATCTGATTTATAGAATTTATAATGAAAATAATTATTTTATTGGTTTGGCCCAATTAAATAATAGCAATGAAATCAAACCCAAGAATGTTTTTAAAATTAATTAATGTATTCTCTTGTTGTTGTAATGATTAATCTATGTAGAATAGCGACTTGAAAATAACAATAAACAGAAGTAATGACTTTAACAACCGAGAAAAAGAAAGAAGTTATTGAAAAATACAAAACTTCAAATGATGACACAGGATCTGCAAACGTTCAGGTTGCACTGCTGTCCGAGAAAATTGATTCTTTATCAAACCATTTTAAAACACATAAAAAAGACAACCATTCAAGAAGAGGTCTTTTGATGATGGTTAATAAAAGAAGAAAGCTTCTTGATTATCTAAAAAGTAAGAATTTTTCAACATACAAACAAATAATTTCTGACTTAGGATTGAGAAAGTAAATATTTCCAATAGAGCAATAAGGCTCTTAATAGAAAGGACAAATAGTGAATAAAATAACAAAAGAGATCATTATCAATGATCAAAAAGTTACCATTGAAACAGGAAAAATAGCAAGACAAGCAAACGGATCAGTTTTTGTCTCGTGTGAGGGAACATCAATATTAGCAACAGTTGCTGCAAAAAGAGATGCCAAACCAGATCAAAGTTGGTTTCCTCTTACAGTTAACTACCAAGAAAAAACTTATGCTGCAGGGAGAATACCCGGTGGTTTTTTTAAACGAGAGGGCAGACCTTCAGAAAAAGAAACATTAATTTCAAGACTAATTGATAGACCTTTAAGGCCATCATTTCCAAACGGTTTTTTAAATGATGTGCAAGTAATTATTACTGTTGTCAGCCTCAACCCTGAAGTGCAAACAGACATCTTGTCACTGATTGGAGCATCAGCAGCATTATCAATATCAGATATACCTTTCAACGGTCCAATCGGGGGTATAAGAGTTGGTTACATAGATAATAAATATGTTATTAACCCCTCAGTTAGTAACATGGAGAATTCAAAACTTGATCTAGTTATTGCCGGGACTAAAGACGCTATTCTAATGGTTGAATCAGAAGCTGAAATATTATCAGAAGAAATTATGCTAGAAGCAGTAATGACTGGACATGATGAAATTAAAAATATCATTAATGGTATTGAAGAATTAGTTGCTGAGGCAGGTAAAGATAAATGGATCATTGATGAAATAGTTAAAGATGACACTCTTAAAAATAAAATTGAAGAAGTGGCAGCAGGTAAAATTAATAGCGCTTATCAAATTGCTGATAAAGTGTCTCGTCAAAATGAGCTTGATCAAATTAAATCTGAGATTGAGCAAACAATTATTGATCAATCTGAAGAATACGAATCATCAGACATAAAAAGTGAATTTAAACAAATTGAAAAAGAAATTGTAAGATCTAGAATTCTTAATGGTGAGCCTAGAATTGACGGCAGAGATACTGAAACGGTAAGAGACATAACTATTGATCTTAATCTCTTAGAAAGAACACATGGCTCAGCTTTATTCACTCGAGGAGAAACTCAAGCTCTAGTAGCGACTACACTAGGTACAGAAAGATCTTCACAGATCATTGATGCACTTGAAGGTGAATATAAAGATAAGTTTATGCTTCATTATAATTTCCCACCTTATTCAGTAGGAGAAACTGGATTTATAGGCTCACCAAAAAGAAGAGAAATAGGACACGGAAAACTAGCTAGAAGATCTTTAGAGGCAGTACTTCCTGATATGACAAAATTTCCATATACAATTCGCTTAGTGTCTGAGATAACTGAATCCAATGGATCCAGCTCTATGGCCACAGTTTGTGGTTCAAGTTTGGCATTAATGCAAGCCGGTGTTCCTATTAAAACTCACGTAGCAGGAATAGCGATGGGTTTAGTTAAAGATGGCGATAATTATAAAGTTCTTACAGACATATTAGGAGACGAGGATCATCTGGGAGATATGGACTTTAAAGTAGCAGGTACCACTGATGGTATAACAGCACTTCAAATGGATATAAAAATTGATGGAATCACTAAATCAATAATGAAGGACGCTTTAGAGCAAGCTAAGAATGCAAAACTACATATTTTAAAAATTATGAACGAGGCTATAAAAGAACCTTCAGTAGATTACTCTCCTTATGCACCTTCAATAATTACGATTACTGTTGCAAAAGATAAAATTAGAGATGTTATTGGCAAAGGTGGTGCAACTATTAGATCTTTAACTGAAGTCACTGGCGCTCAGATTGATATCAATGATGATGGTCTGGTAACAATTGCCTCAGTTGATCAATCATCAGGTCAAATGGCTAAAGAAAAAATTGAACTTTTAACAGCTGATGTTGAAGTTGATAAGATTTATGAAGGTAGGGTTGCTAAAATTATGGATTTTGGTGCTTTTGTTACTATCCTTCCAGGAAAAGACGGTCTTGTTCATATTTCTGAAATTTCTCAAGAAAGGGTTGAATCTGTGAACGATGTCTTGTCAGAAGGGCAAGTAATTAAAGTCAAAGTAATAGAGATAGACAAACAAAGAAGAATAAGATTATCAATAAAACGAATTGATAATGACGCTAAATAATCTAGCGATTATCAGTAAACTGTCTTTCTGTAATCTCTCGTCTTTCTTGTGCTTCTAATGTAAGACTAGCAACTGGTCTGGCTTCAAGTCTTTGCAGACCTATTTGTTCACCAGTTTCTTCACAATAACCAAAAGTCCCGTCATCTATTTTAATTAGAGAGCTATGTATTTTTCTTATGAGTTTTCTTTCACGATCTCGAGTTCTTAATTCAAGGCCAAATTCAGATTCTTGCGTAGCTCTGTCATTTGGATCAGCAAGACTGTTACTGTCTTTTTGCATATGATTGACAGTTTTCTCTGCTTCTTGTTCTAATTGCCCTTTCCATGAGTTAAGAATCTTTTTAAAATGATTCAATTGTCTTTTAGACATATATTTTTCTTTAACTCTCAACTTATATGGCTTCATGCCAAATTGCTCAATGAGTGAATTACTATTTATCTTTATTTTCTTTTTTGTCATTATGTAAATCTATTTATAGAAAAAAGCAGATTATACTTTTGATTTTTAATTTGTGAAGTTTTTTTGGAAAATATTTTTATAGATCTATGTTAGATTTCCAATTTTTGTTTTTATGTTGGAATTCAACTTCTGTGAAAATACCACCTCTGACATTAAATTTAGAACGCACATTTAAGTACTTTGGAGAAAAAGCCTCTTTTAAATGATTAAATATTTGATCAGTAACGGCTTCATGAAATGCTCCTACATTCCTATACTTTGTTATGTATAGTTTTAGAGATTTAAGCTCTATACAACTTAGATCTGGAACATACTTGATATAGATTGTAGCAAAATCGGGTTGCCCTGTTTTAGGACACAAACAAGTAAACTCAGGAATCTTAATTCTAATAATATAGTCTAATTCAATATTTGGATTTTCAAATCCATCTAAATCGTTTGAAGTAATCTCTAAACTCATAAATTTACCTTAGTAGTTGAATAAATAATGTACATATATGCTATTTAATTTAAAATGAACCAACTAATTTTATAGTTTTTTATGCGACTAAGTAAAATTAAACTTTCTGGTTTTAAAACATTTGTTGATCCAACAACGCTAACTCTACCTTCAAATTTAGTTGGCATAGTTGGACCGAATGGTTGTGGCAAGTCTAATGTGATTGATGCTGTTCGTTGGGTTTTGGGTGAATCGTCTGCAAAATACCTGCGTGGTGAATCAATGTCAGACGTTATATTTAATGGTTCGTCCACACGTAAACCCGTAAGTAATGCATCAATAGAGCTTTTTTTTGATAATACTGATAAAAAAATAGGTGGTGAATTATCACAGTATAATGAAATCTCAACTAGAAGAGTGCTCTCTAGGGACGGTCAATCAGTATATTTTCTTAACGGAACTAAATGTAGAAGAAAAGATATCACCAATCTATTCTTAGGCACCGGTCTTGGTCCAAGAAGTTACGCCATTGTTCAACAAGCTATGATCTCAGGATTAATTGAAGCTAAACCCGATGAAATGAGGGTATTCATAGAAGAAGCTTCTGGAGTTTCTAAATACAAACAAAAACGTAAAGAAACAGAATCAAGAATCAAGAATACTCGTGAGAACCTAAATCGTCTTAACGATCTAAAGGAAGAAATTGAAAAACAGATAAAAAGGCTAAAAAAACAATCTAATGATGCTGAAAGATATAAAAAACTTAAGTTAAGAGAAAAAGAAATCGGCGGTGAAATTATTTACATAAAAATTTTAGAGCTGGATAAAAAAATTGAGGGTAATAAATCTGACTCATCTAAATATCAGGAAGATTATGATAATCAGCTAACAATGTTAAGAAAAATTGAAGCGGATATAGAAGAACTACGAATAAAAAATAATGAAACCAATGAGGTATTTAATACAAAACAAAAAGATCATTTCCAGATTCAAGCAGACATAGCAAGACTTGAACAGTCAATAGAGTATGAAAAAGAATTAGAGTCTCAGAAATCTATTACTGCTCAAGAAATAAAATCTGAACTAGAACGATTAAAATTAGAATATGAAAAAGACACATCTGAAATAGAGTCAATAACAAAAGAACTTGAAATAATATCTCTATCATTTAATCAAGATAAATCAGAATTACTAAATCTTAATAATCAGCTGAAAGAAATTAGTGAGCTGTTAGAGAAAACTGATATTGACAATGAAAATATCAAAAATGAATTAAATGAAATCAACACTGTGTGTGAAAAAGAAGCAGTAAAGGTTAATTTATTAAAAAAGCAACTTTCTAATCAAGAACAACAAAAAAATATTATAAATAACCTGCACAGTCTAGAGCGTTCATTTATATCACTAAAAAATAAACTAAATCATGATATATCTTCATTATCTGAACCAATCATTGAATCAATAGATCAAGAATTATTGTCTTTTGAAAATAAATTGGTTGCTCTCACTGGTGGATTAGAAAGTACCGAACGTGAAATTATAGAAAACGAAAAAGATTTAATAAAATCAAAGAAATTACTCAATGAAAGCAAGCTTATTTTTGAAGACTTAACAACAAATAAAAAAACATCAGAGCAACAAAAAAACGAACTCTCTAATCAAAAAAATACCGTTTCACAGAAAACCAGCAGTCTCAATAACAAAGTTCAAAATCAAGGACTCAAAGTTGAATCATTAAAATCTTCTGAACTTGCCCTAAAAACAGCGATTCATCGATTAGAAGCACAAATAACGCTACTTAAAAGCAGATCTTTAGAGATTACTTCATCAGGGAACATTAACGAAACATCAGATGATGACACCAGAGTTAAATTAGAATCACTACTTAAGACCAGCCTTGAATCAGAAAAAGGACTGGATACTTCAAGAAAGAAATTAGAAGACAGTCAGTCTATTCTTAGAAATTATGAAATTGATCGAACAAATATTAACAGTCTTGTTAATCAAGCAAGGGAAGATCTTGAACAATTTAAACTAAATCAAAAAGAATATGAAGTTAGAAAAGAATCGCTTAATGAGCAACTAATAAATCTAGGTCAAGATTTTAATTCACTAGATGAATCACTAAAAAATAAAGAAATCAATCAAAAAAATATAAATGATGAACTTGAGAAGGTATTAAGATCAATTGATCGATTAGGGCCAATTAATCTTGCTGCAGCTGCTGAATTTAAACAAGAAAATGAACGAATGGAAAAGCTTGATTCACAGTTTGATGACCTAAACCGTGCTCTAGAAACTCTGAGTGGAGCAATCAAAAAAATAGACGATGAATCAAAATCTAGATTTAATGACACTTTTAGAAAAGTAAATGAAGGTTTAAAAAAACATTTTCCTAGACTATTTGACGGCGGTAAAGCATACCTAGAACTTGAAAATAATGACGCTTTAGATGGGGGTGTATTTGTCATGGCCAGACCCCCTGGTAAAAGGAACAGTAATATCCATTTACTTTCAGGTGGTGAAAAAGCTTTAACAGCTGTTGCCTTATTATTTTCTATTTTTGAACTTAACCCAGCTCCTTTCTGCTTACTTGATGAAGTCGATGCCCCATTAGATGATACGAATGTAGGTCGATTTTGTGAGGTTGTTAAAGAAATGAGCAGTAGTGTCCAATTTGTCGTCATAACTCATAATAAAACCACTATGGAACTCACAAAACAACTTATTGGCGTTACTATGAGCGAACCGGGTGTTTCTAGATTAGTTTCAGTTGATATAGATGAAGCAGTAGCTATGACTGAAGATCAAAACGATTAACTATGGAATACTCATGGATACTTTTAAGTGTAATCTTCATTCTACTAGTTACTTTCCTCATCTATGAAAATAGAAAACGGAACAAGTCAGATAATCAATTAAGCATAAATGAAACATTTATTATTAATAATAAGGCTGAAAATAATAAAGTACTTAGCATCAGACTATCAATAAAGAATGATCCAATAACATTAAAAAAATCAATAACTATATTTAAGACATACTCAATAACACTCAATAAAAAAGGTATATTTGAAAAGTACATGAACGACACCCTATCTTATTCTGTAGCTAACCTATACGAACCAGGCTACTTTGATAATGATCAGAACATTCAAGGTTTTACATTTTATTTTGTATCTGAGTATCAAATCGATGATAAACGACGATACGATGAAATGAAACAGGACATCACATTAATAAATATGATTTTAAAAGGAAACCTTATCTGCGATTCCAATGCAGAAAATAAGGAAAATGAAAAATTAGATTAATGCTCTCAGAATCTCAAAAATAGAACAATTGATAAAAATGAATTTATACATTCAATAAAAGATGCAAGAAAAAGATCATAATAATCCTACTCAAAGTGAAATGCCTTTTGCCATTGTCGACGGTGAGCAAATTACAGAGATGCCAAAAGATCTTTATATTCCCCCCGTAGCTCTGCAAGTCTTTCTTGATACTTTTGAAGGACCGCTTGATTTATTGCTTTATTTAATAAGAAAACAAAACTTAAACATTCTGGATATACCGATAGCTGATATAACTGAACAATACGTCGATTATATTAACCTTATGAAGGAATTAGAATTAGAACTAGCAG
>Ga0310121_10005141_pt1 | contig 11340 bp, 10 predicted proteins | sample CB27_Tmax_986_MG_FD_203504 | JGI IMG/M metagenome (GOLD analysis project Ga0310121, IMG submission 203504) | Marine microbial communities from Western Arctic Ocean, Canada - CB27_Tmax_986 | ecosystem: Environmental > Aquatic > Marine > Oceanic | place: Canada: Western Arctic Ocean | collected...
AGTACTTCTCCGTTATCGAGGTGCCGCACTTGAAATTCGATTCCGTACATCGGATACCCAGAAGCTTCTGTGCGTTGCTCTAGCGAGTCGCTGAGATGGCTTGCAGCGACAAAGGCCCATGTTTCGCTCATGCCAAATCCACTTGTCGTGGGACAAAAAATGTCTTGAGCCAATCGAGCCGTTGGAATCGTCGATTCCATGCCGGCCGGAAGTGTGCCTACCCGTAACGACGACACATCGCGAGCACGCTCGGTTTGTGCTCGAATGAGATCTGCCCAGTGGCTGTCGAAGCCATGGAGAACCGTTCCTCGTTCACTCTCCACCGCATCCAACACCTCGTCTGGGTCAAAGACATCGAACAAGACCTGACTTGCGCCAGTCAACGCAACCATCATCGCCACTTCACTGAATCCGTAGGCGTGGAACAGCGGGAGGTAACTCAAATGGACATCGTTGCGGTTGTGACCTAACAACATTGCCCTTTCGTAGGTGTTCCGGACTGGTTTATGGGAGTGGGTGACGCCTTTGGGGTGACCAGTCGTACCTGACGTGTACGCCAACATCATTCGATCTTCGACATTGACTTGGGAGGTACGGTGTTCCATTTCTTTGGCGTTGACAGCATCGCCGCCATCCAACATTGCTTCCCAGCTGACACTGTTTTCTATTTGCTCTCCGAGCATGACAATGGTTTCAAGAGATCCGCCTTTATCTATTTCTTCGCGAGCTTCAGTAAGCATTTCGCCGTAGTTGATTGGGCCGGAACGGTCGAGCGCTACCAAAAATTTACTCTCCGATTGCACGACGGTATATGCGACGTCATCAGTGCGGTATCGGGTGTTAAGTGGAACGATGCACCCTCCCACACGGGGTATCGCATACATGAGATGCAACCATTCTGGGCGGTTTGTCATCCATACAGCTACGTGGTCACCGCGCTCAACACCTAACGCAATCAACCCTTTCGCTACTTTCTCCACGTCGGCAGCAAACTCACCGTGGGTCCATCGATCTCCCTGAAACAGCAGAGCGACGTTGTCTTTCCATAGACGAGCAGCCCGATCAGGGATGTCTCCCATAAGTAACCAGTCATCGTTCATAGCCAGCAACGATAGATGCGATGTCAACGCATTGGCCGAGTGACGCTGTTTCGGCTCAAATAGGGGCCTACAGAGAGGGGTCAACGTGGAATTTGATCTGATGACCGGTTCGTCTACTTGGAGTAACGCCAATGAGCTAGCGCGCACTGTTGAAAGTCAGGGCTTTTCAGGAATGCTTTATACCGAGACCGGGCAGGTGCCTTGGATGCAAATCGCGGCGGCCGCAATGGCAGCCCCATCGTTGACCTTCACTACTGGCATTGCAGTCGCGTTTCCTCGAAGCCCCATGGTTTCTGCGCAGGTGGCGTGGGAGTTGGCCGGCGAAACTCATGGAAAGTTTCGGCTGGGGTTAGGTAGCCAAGTCAAAGGACACGTTGTTCGGCGTTACTCCGCGGATTTTGATAAGCCAGCTCGACGGTTGCTTGACTATGTGCTTGCTGTCAAAGCGTGCTTCAGGGCGTTTCGTGGCGAGGAACGTCTCAACCACGAAGGAGAATTTTACAATCTGTCATTACTTCCCGATGCATGGAAACCTCGAAGCCATGATTTCGGCGAGATCAAGGTTGATATTTCATCAGTCGGACCGCTAATGAACCGGGTCGCTGGACAGGTGGCCGATGGGGTGCATGTGCATCCGATGCATTCCATGCATTACATCCAGCATCGCTTGTTACCCGAAATTGAAGAGGGCGCTGTTTTGGCTGGTCGCCAACGAGCCGATGTTGATTTGATTGTTCCCGTGTTTGCCATAGCTGGCGATACTCCCGAAGAGCGCTCTCCTTGGGTGCATCGAGCCAAAACACAAATTGCTTTCTATGGCACCACACCTAACTATGCCTTCCAATTCGAAGACCTTGGCTTTGAAGGAGTAACAACAGCTTTGAGGGACAAAATGGCAGCTGGTGATTTGCAGGGCATGGCGGACACGATTTCCGATGAGATGCTCAATCATTTCGCGTTGGTATCAACGTGGGACGAAATGGCGGACCGACTCAAGGAACGCTACGGGGGAACCGCTTCCCGAGTCGTGATGTATTTGACTGAAGAGCACATGCGAAAAGATCCAGAATCGGTAGACAAGTGGGGCGAAGTTGCCCGCGCAACGAGGAGTTGAGAATGAACGAACGACTAGCTCTGGTTACCGGAGGTGGAAGTGGCATCGGCAGGGAAATTTGTTTGGGGTTAGCACGCGATGGCCGCAAAATCGCCGTAGCTGACATCAATCTGGCTGGCGCACAAGAAACATCAGCGATGGTGGTTCAGTCTGGCGGAACTGCGATTGCTGTTCACATGGACGTTTCGAAAACCGACGCTGTTCAAGATGGTGTCCTTGAAGCCATAGATGAGCTAGGGGCAATCGAGGTGTTAGTGAATTGCGCCGGGTGGGACGAACTGATGCCTTTCTTGTCAACTGACGAAACGTTTTGGGATCGAGTAATCGAAATAAACTACAAGGGCATTCTCCGGACAGTGCACGCTTGCCTTCCATCTATGGTCGAAGCCCGATGGGGTCGAATCGTCAACATCGGTTCAGACGCAGGCAGAGTCGGGTCTTCATTTGAGGCGGTGTACTCCGGCGCGAAGGGCGGAGTGATTGCTTTCACAAAGACGGTTGCGCGTGAAGTGGCTCGAAGCGGTGTCACCGCGAATGTTGTCTGCCCCGGGCCGACTGACACCCCTTTACTGGATGGGATCGTTGCGGCAAGCGATGATGGGGACAAGATCATCGGGGCGATGGCTCGGGCTGTGCCTATGAAACGTGTAGGCACAGCAACCGAAGTGGCTTCAGCAGTGGTCTACTTCTGTTCAGAAGAAGCGTCGTTTGTGACGGGACAAACTTTGTCGGTTTCTGGTGGACTCACTATGAGTTGATTTGGGTTACCGGGTTAGCTTTGTCGAAGACGAAATGTTTAGCATCAATTTCAAACAAGGTGAAAGCATGAAAATTCATTGGTTCTTGCCCACGGGCGGTGATAGCCGAGAGGTCCTTCCCGATGGCCCTAACGCCCACTGGCGGCCACCAACAAATGCCTACCTCGCACAAATTGCTCAAACGTGTGACGATCTCGGGTACGACGCCCTGCTGACGCCTTGTGGAACAGCATGCGAAGACGCATGGCTGGCAACCGCATCACTTATTCCTTTAACTAAACGAATCAAGTTCCTAGTGGCCTTCCGTCCTGGTTTTTTGTCACCAACTTTGGCTGCTCAGATGGCGTCCACATATCAACGAATGTCCGAGGGTCGCCTTTTAATAAACATCGTGACAGGCGCGGAACCCAGGGAACTCAACCGTTTTGGTGATTGGCTAGACAAAGACGCTCGTTACGAGAGAACCGGCGAATTTTTGGACATTATGCGTAACGCGTGGACCGGCGAACCCTACGATTTCGAAGGCGACCATTACCGAGTCGCCCAAGCAACTACCCGCGAGGTCCCCACACCAATCCCACCAATCTATTTCGGTGGTGCCTCTCCAGCGGCAGAAGCAATTGCAGCAGAACACGTTGACGTTTATCTGGCATGGGGAGAGCCACCGTCCATGGTGGCCGAAAGAATTGAACGTATGCGGGAATTAGCCGCAGCGAAAGGGCGGACGTTGACATACGGGATTCGCTTTCACGTCATCACCCGAGCTACCTCATCGGAAGCATGGACAATTGCCAATGACATGTTGGCTCACATGACACCCGAAGCCATCGCAGAAGCACAAACAGATTTTTCGACGACCATGTCAGAAGGTCAGCGTCGGATGGCCGAGCTTCATTCCGGAGACACGGCGAAGCTCGAAGTTCATCCAAATGTTTGGGCAGGCATTGGGCTTGTGAGAGGCGGCGCCGGCACAGCTCTCGTTGGATCATACGAAGAAGTCGCTGAGAGGATCTCCGAGTACCACCAACTCGGTTTCGACGAATTCATCCTGTCCGGATACCCCCACCTTGAAGAGGCGTACTGGTTCGGAGAAGGAGTTCTTCCCATTCTCCGCGACCAAGGCTTGATCGAGGGTTCTACGGACCAACCGGCAAACATCAGCACGTTTCGCTGAGGGAACACCTCCGAACCAATTGGGCCATTTAACGAAAACTCTTGGACCTGGGCAGGATAGAAATAGGGGATCGCTACTCACACGATGAGCAAAATACGACGCGGTTGGGTCGTCACGGGCGCAGCTTTCGTCGCAAATTTTGTGACATTTGGAGTTTTGTTTTCGTTCGGCATTTTCCTTACCCCGATAGCAGACAGTTTCGACACGTCTACTGGACCCGTAGCGCCGTTGTTCTCGACTGCCGTTTGCTTCTATTACTTGGCAGGTGCTGTTGCCGGAAGATTCAGCGATCGCGTTGGGGTTCGCCCAGTAGTCGTGACTGGCGCCATTTTTATGACAATCGGTTTGATAGCGAGCGCTCGGGCATCAGCGCTGTGGCAGCTCTATTTGGTATACGCGCCACTGGTGGGAAGCGCTGTCGGTTGCTGTTACCCACCGATGATTGGCACGGTTGGGCGCTGGTTTGAGGCGAAAAGAACAGCGGCGATCAGCTTGGTACTAGCAGGTGTCGGGATGGGCACCTTTGTTGGACCCATAGTTTCTCGCGCTCTGATCGACGCGTGGGGGTGGCGATCAACTTTGGGGATCTACGCGGCGTTCAGCGCCGTGCTTTTGGTTGCTTGTGCCATCGCTAGTAGCGATGCACCAACTAATGCCGGTTCGAAACAATTGGGTTTATCTACAATCCTCCGATCTAAAAAATTCCTAGCACTTTACGGTGCTCTGATACTCGGCGGGCCTGGTTTTTATGCGCCGCTCGCTTTCTATAACGACCACGCCGTAAGCGAAGGAATCGGCAGTCAGGCAGCCGCCCTACTCGTTGGGGTTGTCGGGGCATCGTCGGTTGTTGCTCGACTAGTAATCAGCGCGCTCGGTGACCGGTTTATACCGATGCGCCAATACCGGCTCGGGCAATTGTTGTTGCTGGGTTGTTTACTTCTTTGGTTCTCGGCCGGAAATTCTTACAGTCTGTTTTTCGCGAGTGCTTTATTACACGGCGTTGGCTGGGCTGTGTGGTTCACGGCCGCACCCAATGTTCTCGCGAGCTGGTTTGGTGTCGCCGATTTGGGTGGGACTATCGGCACCTTCTATACGGCTCTGGGTTTCGGGGCATTGGCGGGGCCTGCGGTACTGGGGTTTGTTATCGACAGTGCCGGATATGAGACCGCAATCGGGCTTGTCATATGTACCTCGATCGTCGCGTGGTTAGCTTGCTTTTTTCCTGACCGGTTGTAAGCAACGCGACTATTGATGCCCGTAGTTCACGGCGTCGTCGCCCGCTGCGTGTTATTTCTCTCGATGGTTACACGTTCGACAGGATGTCAAAAGATTTGATTTAGCCGTGACCTGGCACTGATTGAAATTCAGCATCAGTGAAAAGTTGGTCCGAAATTGTTACGAGTACTGGACGCTCATCCAAAAGCTTTAGCGTCTTCGTGACCAAGAAGAAATTTTCCGTGGTTCTCATAGGCGGTGTCACTCACCAAGAAATGTTGGCCAGCGGTCGCGAGATCACGCCAACATTTCTGAATTGGGTCGTGCCGATAAACCGCTTCACCTCCTGCGTAACGAAACGCATCTCCGGCGATCTCTAGCGCCACCTCGGTAGCTAGCGTCGCTACCGATCGCATCTGAGCTTGTTGGTTCGGAGCGGGTTGCTCGCTTGGTTGGAGGCCATCCCACACCTCACCAAATACTTCGAACACCATTGACCGCATTGCTGTTAGTTGAATGTCGAATTTTCCGAGATCGCGTTGAAACGAAGACCGGTGGCCAACCAGAGAACCTTCGAACCCGCGATCTTTTCTGCTTGCTCTGCCAGCTATGAGGTCTAAGGAGTTACGCGCCACGCCGAGGGCTAAGGCGGCGTGCTCATACGCGACATAGCCAGGCAAACCCAGAAGGTGAAGGCGACCACCCCGCCGCGGTTTGTCCTGAAAGGACCAGCTAAACGCGTTGGGCACGAAGTAGTCCACTACTGAAAAATCGCAGCTCCCGGTTCCCTTCAACCCAATGGAGTCCCAATTGTCGTGGATAGTGACGTCAGCGGTGGGAATCACAACTCTGTGGAGCTCAGCTTCGGCCTGCTCGGACCTTGTGACGCGCACCGTCGCATTTACCCACCGGCAATGACGAATCCCACTAGCGAAGGACCAACGTCCAGTAACCCGGACCCCTCCGGACTCGGGAACCCCAATTCCCGAAGGCATCAAAGATCCCGCCGCCACCGGAAAGTCACCTTCAACGAATACTTCGTCGAGAGCAGCGTCAGGGAGCCAAGCCGCAGGCAGAGCGATCGATTGAGACCCAATCATCACGTTCCAAGCTGCAGAGGCATCGAGTCGCGCCAACGACTCGATCACTTCGACCTGGATGAGAGGGTCGGCTTCCGCGCCGCCTAATACCTCAGGCAGTTTCATCCAAAACAGGCCCGTCTCGTACATCGCATCGAAGAGCACCCCGGGCAGTGTCCGAGATTCTTCGGCTTCGTCTGCAGTGTTTCTGACTACGTCTCGAATTTGGTCAACTGCTGAAAGTAGGAACCGCCTTTTGGCCTCGCGTTCAGTGGGGAACGTGACGTTAGATGACCGAGAACTCGGTGGTTGCTCCATGGTTCGAAAGCATGACATGAATTAGTAAATCAAGTTATTTGGTTTAGGGACCGGCTTTCGTTTCCCAAACCGACGCCCAGGATGATTTGCGAGGCGGAAGCAGTGCGAGATTCCAAATTGAACACGGTTCCTCCCAGATGCGGCGGGGTACGGTCACCTGCGCTCACTTCCTATACAAGTAGCTTGAGGCGTTGAAGTCCGACAGGGTCCTGATCTCGATTCGGTGCTACCCGCCTTGCAAAATATCGAGGAAATGAATTTCAGCGTCGTCCGGCACTGACTCGAATTCAGCGTCGGTGAGAATTTCCCCATCAATTGCCACTGATGAGGCTTCGGAAAGACGCTCCCCTATGCCGGGAAACATCTCATCAAGAGCCGCGATCAAGCGCCGAACATTTGACGCTTGGATCTCAACTCGGGCAAGGCCTCCGGTTAATTCGCGTAAGCCAGCAGAAAAATGAACTTGTGCCATCAGCCCAATTAATCACTCTGTTCGTTAAGCGCTTCGAGAACTTTGATAGGCGTCATCGGTAAATCGGTCAGGCGAACACCGGTGGCGTCTTTAATCGCGTTCGCCAGTGCCGCCATGGGCGGAACGATCCCCACTTCGCCCACACCGCGAACTCCGTATGGATGGGCCGGATTTGGCACTTCCACGATGCTGCATTCGATCATCGGCAAATCGGATGCGACAGGCATGCGGTAGTCAAGGAAACTCGGATTCTCCATGCCCCCATTTTCGTTATGAATGTATTCCTCATTTAAGCCCCACCCGATGCCTTGCACCACACCACCTTGCATTTGCCCTTCGACATAGTCGGGGCTTATGGCGCGGCCGGCGTCTTGTGCGGTGAGATAGCGAACAACTCGAGTAACACCAGTTTCTGGATCTACTTCCACGTCGCAGACCTGTGCTGAGAAAGCCGCCCCAACGCCACGCGCGTTAAGCGAAGCGTTCGCGGAAATCGGACCCCCAGTTCGTCCTGACTTAGCGGCCAGAGCGTTGAGCGACAACGGTGGTTGAGATCCGTCAACGTGTTGGGCCTGACCGTCCACCCATTCCACCTGGTCAATTTCAACATCCCAGGTCTTGGCGGCACGGGCGCGAAGGTCCTCTATGACCAGACGACACGCGTCAACTACAGCTGCACCGGTAGCTAACGTCACTCGGCTTCCCCCAGTCACATCGTTAAAACCGACGGTTTCAGTGTCGGCTACGACCGGTTTGATGGACTCGTAGGGAATTCCTAGTTCTTCTGCAGCCATCAGAGCCATGGATTGGCGACTCCCCCCAATATCGGGAGAGCCGGTAACCACAGTTGCTGTTCCGTTTTCGTTGATATGCACCGTCGCGCTGGAGTTCATTCCAGCGTTAAACCAAAATCCGGCGGCCACACCGCGCCCTTGATTGGGTCCTAGTTCAGCGGTGTAATTGGGATGTTCTTTTATCGCTTCCAACGTTTCGACGAAGCCGATACGAGGGAACTTCGGTCCGTACGACGCTTGGGTGCCCTCGACGGCGGCGTTTGCTAGGCGCACCTCAATCGGATCCATGTCGATGCTGCGAGCCAATTCGTCAAGCACTGATTCCACTGCGAAAGCGGCCATTGGTGCTCCAGGAGCTCGATAGGCAGCTACTCGCGGTTTGTTGCACACCACGTCATATCCCTCAACAAGAAAGTGGGGTATGTCATAGGCCGCGATAACTGTCATGCCCGCAGCTCCGACCGGAGAGCCGGCATAAGCGCCTGCCTCGAACGCCATCCATACTTCAGCAGCTGTCAGCTCGCCGCTGTTAGAAATACCCATCTTCACTTTGATCCTGGTGCCAGAAGTAGGACCGGTTGCCCGGAAAACTTCGTCTCGATCCATCACCAACTTGACGGGTCGCCCCGCGCGCTGCGACAGACGAACTGCCAATGGCTCCAGATAAATAACTGTTTTGCCACCGAAACCGCCACCGATTTCGGCTGCGGTGACCTTTAAGGTTCCCTGTGACACTCCCAGCACAGTTGCTGTGTAGGCCCTCATCGCGAAGTGACCTTGGGACGAACACCAGATGTTGGCTCGTCCGTCGTTGTTTGCGTCAGCTACCGCGGCGTGCGGTTCGATATAACCCTGATGGACGGGTTTCGTTGTGAACTCTTTTTCTATAACCACGTCGGCTTCGCCAAAGCCTTGTTCTAAATCGCCACGTTCGTGGACAATACGGCTCGCAATATTGGAGGGCTGCTCCGGGGCAGGTTCCACACCTTTCGTCATCATATTTTCGTGCAACAGTGGTGCGTTGTCTGCCATGGCCTCATCGACTGTCAGCACGTGCGGCAGGACTTCGTAGCTGACGTCAACCGCTTTGGCAGCCGCTTCTGCTAGTTCACGTGTGGTAGCAGCGACTGCGGCAACAACATGACCTTCGTAGAGAACTTTGTCTCGAGCTATCGCGTTGTTAGCGACGTCGATGTCGCTGGCGTGGGCGCCATTAGCTGCCAAGTCCGGGAAATCACTACCGGTGATCACCGCCTTGACTCCCAACATTGACTCCGCGGTACTTGTGTCAATAGACAAAATCCGCGCATGAGCATGCGGTGAACGAACGACTTTGCCAAAGAGCATCCCGGGCAATGTGAGGTCGGCCCCAAATTGAGCTTTCCCTGTAACTTTGTCTAAACCATCGGGACGGATAGGTCGTGTACCAACCCATTTGTATCCAGGGTTTTCCTCTATAAGAGCCATTACTGCTCCTTCATTTGCATTGCGGCTTCTTGTACCGCTCGAATAATTTTGTCGTAGCCGGTACACCGACAAAGGTTCCCAGCTAGGGCATAACGAATTTCGGTTTCTGTTGGATCCGGGTTCTTGTCAAGCAACGCTTTCGCCGCGATGAGAAACCCCGGGGTGCAAATACCACACTGCAGCGCTGCGCCCTCTAGGAAACATTGCTGCAAAGGATGTAGTTCGCCCGCGTCTGCCAGTCCTTCAACGGTCAAGATGTTCGCGCCACTGGCTTCGGGAGCGAACACTAGGCAAGAGCAGGTGACTCGTTCATCGAGCAGAATCGAGCAAGATCCACAGTCTCCGGTGCCACAACCTTCTTTCACACCGGTAAGACCCACTTCGTCGCGCAGCGCGTTCAGCAAAGATGTGCTGTCCTCGGCGAGAAAGTCAACTTCGTCACCGTTGATGACCGTGGTGATGTGAGTTCGTGCCATCAGACGTCTCCGTTCCTTTGTTGTGCTCTTTCCATAGCTATCAGCACAGCCCGTTTTGCTAGTACTCCTGCGACCTGTTCCCGATAGGCAATTGTGCCGCGTTTGTCGTCAATGGGATTGCACGCTTCGCTGGCGGCCGCAGCAACCACCGCGAGTGTGTCTTCGTCGGCCGTTGTGCCGATGAGCGCTTCTTCGGCGGCTGCAACTCGGACCACGGTCGGAGCGACGGCTCCTAGTGCTAACGCCGCAGCGGCAATCGTGCCGTCTTCCGCGAGAGTTACTCGCGCTCCGACTCCCACAACCGCTATGTCCATTTCTGTGCGCGGAATCATTCGAAGGTACGCGTCCCCAGTGAGAGAAGGCGCCCGATCAATCTCAAACTCAACAATGAACTCATCACTATCGAGGCAAGTTTGGCCAGGGCCAGTCACCACTTCAGATACGTCGACAACGCGATTGCCTTTAGGGCCCGCGATCAGCGCACGCGTTCCATTGACCATCATCGCGGGAACTGAGTCCGCAGCGGGTGAACCGTTGCACAGATTTCCTCCGAGACTGGATCTACTTTGAATTTGATCTGACCCGATCAAGCCCGCTGCTTCAGAAATCCCTGGGAACTCTTGGCTAAATGCTTGGTTTTCAGTTAGCTCGACAGTCGGAGTTGCTGCGCCTACTGTCCATTTTTTATCGTCGCTGGTCAACGAAACTAACTCGTCGATTTTTTTGAGGTCGACGAGGACTTCGGGGGCCTGGCGCCCTCCACGGATCTGCGGGACGACGTCCGTCGCACCCGCGAACACCTGAGCCGACGGTGAGGACGAAAGCAACGATGTTGCCTCCTCTACCGAAGATGGTGCTGCGTATTTCACTCGTTCCCCCTATGTGGACCGATTTCGAAGCCCTGTGGTCATGCTGTCTATGTGAAGGTAGTCGCTGCTCGCTTAGCTGTCTTCTCCAAGCCAGCGATAGCTAGTTTAGGGGCATGAGCTCCTCTGATAATCAGCCTGGCCCTGTGGATTCTTACAACCTATTCACTGCAGATCCAGTTCTGCCAGCCGCAGTGCGTCGGGAGGGGGGGAATACTGACCTGCTTACAGCCTTTGGGGCGCAGGTAGGAAGCGACGAAATAAAAGAATGGGCTCGTTTAGCAAATCGCAACGTACCGATTCTGCATACCCATGATCGCTTTGGTGACCGGATTGACGAAGTCGAATACCACCCCGCTTATCACTCGCTGTTGAATTTAGCTGTCGAGGCGGGCATTCACTGCATGCGATATGAGCAACCTGCGGGTGAAGGCGGATATGTAACTCGTAATGCCTTGATGGGGCTAATTACCCAGATCGAAATGGGGCACGGTTGTCCTACTTCGA
>Ga0310121_10005142_pt1 | contig 11337 bp, 8 predicted proteins | sample CB27_Tmax_986_MG_FD_203504 | JGI IMG/M metagenome (GOLD analysis project Ga0310121, IMG submission 203504) | Marine microbial communities from Western Arctic Ocean, Canada - CB27_Tmax_986 | ecosystem: Environmental > Aquatic > Marine > Oceanic | place: Canada: Western Arctic Ocean | collected...
GACCAGCTCCAAGAAGTAAGAATCAAACGAAACGAGTTCCATGGTGAGTGGAACTATGAAATACTACCCGCGAAATAAAATTCGACTGAACGGAATTCGGTAACTTATTGTTTTGCAGGCCCTTAGTCCATCGGTATTGACCCAACTTGGCCCGTTCGGTGGCAACCAACGCCAAGGCAGATCGCCGGGCCTGCGGAGCCAAGCGTCCTGGTGGATCGTCGGCGTCGGCGAGCTTGTTTCCGTCCAGTCGTGACAGCTGTGTGGTGATCGTGGATTCGGACTTTTCGATCTGTCCGTCGAGCCATTGATTGAGGGATTTTCCATGCAGCACCACCTGGGCGAATGGATACACCGCGCCGATATTGATGCCCCACAACAGACCGACAAACAGCGAGCTAACCACGACCCCGGTGAGTGTCGCACGATGTCGCAAGGCCAGTTTTACAGTGCGTAGAAAAGGGTTCATCGACGGTCCCAAAATGCACATTGACGTTGTCGTCGGAGATTCAATTGACGTGCGGGCGCGGATCGTCCCAAATACCGACGCGATTTGGCAATGTCATTCATTGCGGGTGATAGCATTCGGCCTGGGGTGATAACATTTCCGGATCAACCCGCGGCACGAAGGCGCTTGCGGACGCCGTGGTAAAGCTTTGCCAGGCCCTTTTTTCGATGTGCGCGGTAGGCGTTCCGGAACGTGTACTCGTCCGCCTGTTGATGTTGAAACACCGCGTTGGGATGACATACGTGGGCCATCGGAAAGGTGGGTACATTGGCCAAACTATGTTGTACGGACGTGGTGTGCGTGGCGGTGTCGCCGAATCCGATGTTCGAGACTAGATTCACGTTCGGGATCGCTGTCAGTCCGCGCTGGTGAAAGCAAGCAAAGGCAAAGGCGTAGGCCCAGCTGTTGGTCTGTCCGGCGTGTTGTTGATCGAAAATACGTTCCCAAAAACGCTGTTCCAACGGTGAGTCTGCCAAGGAGGCGATGCCGCCGTTGGATTGAAATTCCGGCCAGCCCTCCAGATGAAGGTCAAAGTGCTGCCAGGCACGCCGCCAGCTGGCCCAACCCCATGACTGAAAGTACTTCGAGAAATAGTAACTGTATTCGGTACGAGCCTTCTGTTTCTGAAAATTGACTCCAGCGATAGACATCACGCGCCGGTCGTCACGATACTTGTCCAACAATGCTGCACAGTAACCAAAGAACGAGAGATCCGGTAGACAGTCGTCTTCCAATACAATCGCCTGTTCGACCTGAGAGAACACCCAATCCAGCCCACTGGACACACGCCGTTTGCAACCAAGGTTCTTTTCCGCGAAGTCGACTCTGAGATGATCGACCCATTGGATGTTGTCGATGATCTCTCGAGTTTGCTGGACCAGACGACGATCATCGGCGCACGATTCCCGCGCCCCATCACCGACAACGAAAAGCTCCACGGGCTGGATTTGTTGAACCAACTCCAATACGCGCCGTGTCAAATGCGGGCGATTATACGTGAGCAAAACGATAGGTACGGTAAACTTCACAGCCGCTATGGTCGTGCATGTTGGATGAACGGAGTCTTAGGAACTGGTAAGAAATAACTTGTACGTTATCTTGAAATCCGAAGCACGAATATCGAAATCCGAAACAAATACGAATCACCTAAATTTAAATGTTCCAAACGTCGAGAGCACGGAGAATAGTGGGATTTTACGGGGTTTTGAACAGCGAGTTTCGATTTTAGGTGATTCGGATTTCGATATTCGAACTTCGACACTCATATGAGCGCCCACGGGTTCGGCGAATATTTACGTTACGCTTGGCGGGAGTCTATTGGCAAGCGGGACATCGAATCAATAGTTGTTGCCACCACGGCGCGGATTGCTAGCGACGCCTGTGTCCTGATTCACCTCAGCCGTCACGTATTGTGAGGTTGCGCCAATCCGCATACGATCGGCCCTCGATTCGAGAATGCCGTCCTTTTTCGGCGAACTGTCCTTTCTCGGTGAGGGGAATCGCTGCCATGCGCACGCATGTAGAAGCCGAACGGCGGTTGCCGTTTCCCCACCAATCTTGGGCCGCCCGGCGGCTGTGGCTGGCACCTGCCGGACGAAAGTAGTGACCGCCGACTGTATGGAGAGTTCGTTTCATGGCAAGACTCATCGTCATTGATCACTCACTCAAGGCGGCGGGCGGGCATCATTTCGACTATGCGCTGCGCGTCGTGAGTGCGGCGGAGTCGATGGGACTGCAAACGGTCTTGGCCACCCACCGAGCCTTCCAAGGCCATGCAGCTTTACCTACGAATTGCCGGCTTAGACCCGTGTTTCGGCACACGACCTACAGCCGCTTCACGATGTTTCAATCGAGTCAGCGAAGGCGCAGTTTCCGTGACAAGGGGAGATTCAATCAAGTCGACGACGAAGCTCAAGAACAGGGGATGTCACGTCGGCTTTGGAACGCGGGTCGGCAGCGACACATTCAACGCTTCGCGCGTGATTGTCAGGCACTGCTGCGCCAAGAATCGTTAGAATCGGGTGATCACGTCTTTCTGCCAACGCTTTCCGAGCTCGATCTGCTCGGGTTGAGTCGATTCCTGCAGACTCATGACGAAACCTGCCGGGCGATTTGGCATCTCCAATTTCACTTTGGGTTTCTCCACGGGTGGGAACCGGACCATAAATCGCAACACGATCGACTGGAGATGACGCGCAGCTATTTTTCGACTGCAATGAAGCCACTCCTCGGCCATCAAGTGTACTGCTACAACACGTCAGAGGGATTGGCGCAACAGTACAATCAATTGAAGGTCGCCGAATTCCAACCCCTCAGTTACCCCATCAATCCCGCGCTCAAAAAACGAGTCTGGAAGTCGACAGACGGCCGGCCGCTCCGGGTTACCGTGGCGGGTGCCGTGCGACCGGAAAAGGGCCAGCAAGCCCTGGCGGGAATCGTCGCGGATCTGTGGCATGAATATCTGCGGCCGGGACGCGTCCAATTAGTCGTCCAGACGAAACATTCGCGTTGGACGGGTCGCCCTCGATTGAGCGTGCCGATCCCTCACGACGGTATGTCGACCGATCGAGCGGCGCCGATTGTCTACGTGCCTCACCCACTAGACATGCCTCACTACGAGCAGTTGATACGCGAAACAGATATCGGTTTACTACTCTATGATCCGCATCGCTACTCCGTCCGCCGCGCGGGGATTCTCTGCGAGTACTTGATGGCTGGCATCCCGTCCGTGGTCCCAGCCGGATGTTGGCTGGGGGACCAAATCTCCGAGCCGATTCAGCAGTATCTCAGGCCGCTGTGGAATGATTCGATTCGCATTACGCCGGAGAGAATCGAGTCTTTGTCGCTGCCTTGCAAATCGGGTGCGGCCATCCGGCGCTCTGTCCCGCGAGGGAGTCGCGCGCTATTGCTGCGTGTCGCGTGCCAACCTGGGGCGGGCCGCTATCGACGCTTGCGGGTTGTGCAATATGGGGCCGATAACGATGCGCTTGTCAACGAGTCGCGCATCGTTGGGGGTGACTGGCGCGGCGGTGCGATGCTCGCGCTGACGCAACTACAGCCTCAGGCTCGTTCATACCAGCTGTCTGTTTTCGACGAGACGAGCGCTGTCGAAACAGATCGATTCGAGGTTCAACTCAAGTGGCTGGACGCCGAATGCCGGTACACAACCAGGCCGCTGGGTCAGGTCGGTTGGGCTGCCGCCGATGTTGAGCAGATGTCCAGTGGACTGAAGGAAATCGTCAACAACTATCCGCACTATCAACAGACAGCGGCTGCGTTTTCGTCGGTGTGGTTGGCGCGTCACGACCCGCGGCGAACCGTGCGTGAATTGATGGCGCGCCCGCTAGCATTGCAGGCCAGCTTGCCAAGTCAGGATGCGGCATAATCTCTGCAACCGTCAAGGTTTCTAATGTTTGGCTAGATTGCCAACCGATGATTCCTGGATATGCGACCTCCTATTGGCCACTTCGCATTGTCGCGGATTCGCCGCGGAGCGACGCGGTGCAGACATCAATTGGCTGAAATATTTCCCACCGGGAAGGAATGCTGCCATGTGCAACGGATTGACAGTCCTGATACCTTGCAAAGACGAAGAAGCGAACATCCGCTAGTGCATCGCGAGTGCATCGACGATCGCGAATGAGGTGCTGATCGCGGATTCGGGGTCCCAGGATCGCACTTTGCAGATCGTGGAGTCGATCGGTGGTTGTCGTGTTATCCAACGCGAGTATCGCACGTCGACGGACTTCAAAAACTGGGCCATACCGCAAGCCAGGTTCCGTTGGATCTTATTGGTGGACGCGGACGAGCGAGTGACCGACAGCATGACATCGGAGGTCCAGCGTCTGCTTGAGGAAGGTCCGCCTCAGACGGTTATTGGGTCTACCGCCAAAACTATTTCATGGGGCATCCGATCCACTATGCGGATCTTGCGACCGATCGTGTCGTGCGGTTGTTTCGACGCGACTTGGTACGCTACGGCGGTACGGATGACCATGGGGAAGTGGAAATCAGCAGCGGCAAAATGGGTACGTTGGCAAGCCGTCTGCAACACTTCTCCTTTTGGACCTATGACCAGTGGCTGAAGAAACTGCAACGATACACGACGGTTCAGGCCGAGCAATGGTTTGAGGCAGGACGTCGCCCAAGCTACCTCAAGCTGCTGGCCAATGGCCCACTGCGTTTCTTCCGAGAATACGTTTTGCGACTTGGATTCCTGGATGGGGCAGTCGGCCTACAACTGGCCACGATGGCCGCGCATTATTCGTTCATGAAACAGGCTCGCCTGTGGGCCCTGCACCATGCCAGAATGCAAAGTCAAGTCGAGGAGGTGCTAGAACTCAGTACTGCCGATCGTTCCATTTGCGCCACGACACATCCAACCGGCGCCCAGCCTCCCGTGCGTCCGACACGTGTCGACGATGCCGATATGAAGCCAGCGGCCATTTTGGACCCGAAATTCAGGCTGTATTCGGGGGAGCACCGTCAAGCGACCAGCCGTGACGCGGGCTAGGCGCGTATTTCCCACACGGCTTCTGCTGCGCGGTGACCAAGTCCACGTCTGGATGTGTCTGGCTTCCCAAATTGATTCTCAACGTCTCGACAAACCGCTTCCCGTCAAATATGGCTCACCTTCCTTGCCAGCCAGTGACACACCACCCCTGGGCGACAAACTGTGCGAGAAATCCGGTCTAGCGGAGAGTTGGACTAAGGAACTGGTAAGAAACAACAGGTCCGTTTTCACGAATTCCGAAGCACGAAATCCGAAACAAATACGAATCACCCAAATTCAAATGTTCCAAACGCCGAGGGCACGGAAAACATTGTGATATTACGGAGTTTTGAACAGCGAGTTTTGAATTCGTTTCGGATTTCGAGACTTCGCCCCGTTGAAACGGACAAGATATTTCTTAGTACCGTCTTAGTTCGACTTGTGCACTTTTTCGTGAAAAGATTGTCCGCGATTAACGCGAATGTAGAGCGACGTCATTTTGTTTTGACGAGTTAAAGATGGGTTGCCAATCATGACAAAAATCGAATTCGCGCTTATTCGCGGGCCAAGAAAATGCGAAAGTCGAACTTAGGGGCTCCAGTTCCTGGCGACTTCGACCAAAGTCCGCACATGCGCTCCGGTCGCGCCGCCGTCGATCCATGCTTTGGGCTTATCGTGAAATGCGGGACCGGCAATGTCCATGTGGACCCAAGGCACGTCGCCGACGAACTCTTCCAGCAACTTGGCGGCCGTGATGGCGCCACCCCATCGGCCTTGGCCTACATTCTTGATGTCGGCTACGTCGCTCTTGATCAGTTCGCCATATTCGGAAAACATCGGCAGCTGCCATACGCGTTCCCCACACGCGCTGGCCGACGACACAACCGTGTCACACCATTGCTGATCGTTGGCCATCAACCCGGACACATCGATGCCCAATGCGACCATGCAGGCTCCCGTCAATGTGGCCAGATCAATCAACCGGTCCGCTCCCTGATCAATGGCGACACAGAGTGAGTCGGCCAAAACCAACCTTCCTTCGGCGTCGGTGTTATGCACTTCAATCGTCTTGCCATTGCGCGCCGTGAGCACATCTCCCAGTTTGTAAGAATCGCCGCTGACCATGTTCTCGACCAACCCCATGACGGCGACCACGTTCAGGGGAAGCCGAAGTTGGCCAATCGCCTGCATGGCGCCCAGCACGGTTCCGGCCCCCGCCATGTCACACTTCATGTCGAACATACCGTCACTCGGTTTCAAGGAAAGCCCGCCGGAGTCAAATGTGACACCCTTTCCGACCAATCCCAGGGTGGGTGCGTCGTCGTCACCACCTTGGTGTCGGAGTAGCACCAACCGGGGCGGGCGATCGGACCCCCGAGCCACGGCAAGCAGCGCACCGCATTTCTCTTGTGCCAACTTGGCTTCATCCCAGATTTCGATTTGCAAACCAGTTTCGGCGGCGACCGCTTCGGCTCGCTCGGCGAACGATTCTGGGTAAACGGCCGCGGCCGGCTCATTGACCAGATGCCTTGTCAGGTTGACCGAGTCGGCGAGGACGCGGCCCACAGCCAGCGCGTCGTCCGCGATGCCAGCCCACAGGACTTGGTCAAAAGGATTGGTCTTTTTTTCGGCGCGATACAGATCCTGGCCGACGCACCCGACGCTGACGCCTACCACGGCCGCCTCCTGAATGTCAGTGGACCAATGCGGCTCGATACAGCAGGCGATGGAAGATCGTTTTTTCTTGGCCAGTTGCCTGGCGGCGGCTCCCAGGGATCGGTAAGCGGTCCGCCGGTCCAACTTCGTCGCTTCGCCGGTTCCCGCGACCACGACTTGGGGCGAGGTGACTCCCTGAGGCCCCCACAACGTGGTGATCTCGTCGCTGTCCCCCTCGATTTCCTTGCTTTCCATGAGACGTGAAAGCAAGCCACCCGAGGCACGATCGATCTGGCCCGCGGCGCTTTTTGCGTCGGGAGCTTTCCCTTTGGAAACCGTGACAATCACGGCATCTGCCTCGATTTTGGTGGGGTCCTGGTTATGGATTGAGTGTTTCATCGGATGATCCTTGTAGCAAGAAAGGGGGCCGGAACCTGAATCATGATCAGTTGGGCCCGTTTCCGAAAGAGGTGGCGGGCGATATCCTCGACGAACCATGGCGTACAGAAACCTGAGGCAATGTTCGAATGACCTGCTTCGATCTGGACATATGGTCCAGATCGACGAGCCGGTGGATGCGCGCTTGGAGGCCGCCGAGATTCATCGACGTGTCTTCCAATCCGGCGGACCGGCTATCTACTTCGCCAACGTCAAGAATTGTCAATTCCCCATGGTTTCGAATCTGTTCGGTACCATGGAACGAACCCGTTATCTATTTCGAGACACACTGGACCAAGTCTGTCGATTGGTCGAGCTCAAAGCCAATCCTCGGGAAGCCTTCAGATCCATCGGTAGCAGCGTACGCGCGGCGTGGAGTGGTACCAAGATGTTGCCTCGCAACTGCCGGCGGGGACCGATTTTGGACGATGAAACCACCATTGATCGATTGCCGCAGCTTCAAAGTTGGCCGCTGGACGGCGGCGCGTTTGTGACGCTGCCGATGGTCTACACTGAGCATGTTGAGTCTCGAGGTTGGCGCGGATCGAATCTGGGAATGTATCGCGTGCAATTGTCGGGTGGTGACTACGAACCGAATCGAGAGATCGGCTTACACTACCAGCTGCATCGAGGGATCGGCGTCCATCACGAGGCGGCCATTCGGCACGGCAAACCGTTTCAGGTCAATGTGTTCGTGGGTGGGACCCCGGCGATGAGCGTGGCCGCCGTCATGCCGCTGCCGGAAGGATTCTCGGAGTTGTCATTCGCCGGTGCCTTGGCCGGGCACCGCATTCCCATGGTGCGCCGAACCGGACATCTACCGGTGTACGGTGAAGCGGACTTCTGCATTTCTGGCACGGTGGATCCGGATCGTTTGTTGATGGAAGGACCGTTTGGGGACCATCTTGGCTACTACAGTTTGGCGCACGAGTTTCCCGTCATGCGAGTGGACAAGGTGTATCATCGACGTGGAGCGATTTGGCCGTTCACGGTGGTTGGCCGACCGCCTCAAGAGGACACCATGTTCGGTCGACTGATTCACGAAATCACCGCACCGATGATCCCATCGGTGGTCCCCGGAGTGCGCGCGGTCCATGCGGTCGACGCGGCTGGTGTCCATCCGCTCATGTTGGCCATTGGCAGTGAGCGATACGTCCCCTACGAGCGTCGATCCTTGCCGCGCGAGGTGTTGACGCAGGCCAACGCGATTCTCGGCCAGGGTCAAATGTCGCTGGCCAAATACCTGTTCATCGTGGCCGAGCAGGATGACCCGAGTCTGAGTGTTGAGAATATGGATGCCTATTTTGAGCATGTTTTGGCCCGAATTGATTGGCAGCGCGACCTTCACTTTCAAACGTGTACGACTCTCGACACGCTTGACTATACGGGTACTTCGTTGAACCAGGGATCCAAAGTTGTTGTGGCGGCGGTCGGCCCCACGATCCGGTCGCTGCCGAAACAATTGGATGCCGCAACGACATTGCCACCAGGATTCTCGGATCCGCGCGTTTGTTTGCCGGGAGTTTTGGCCGTTCGGTCTCCAACGGCGCGGCTCCGGGTGCCGGTTGGTGGGGCGACGCTTCGATCGTTCTGCGAATCCTTTGGGTCGGACGATTCAATCAACCGGTTTCCCTTGGTTGTGTTGGTCGACGACAGCCAGTTTGTCGCTGAAGAGCTGCGCAATTTTCTGTGGGTGACCTTCACGCGCAGCGACCCGGCCCGTGATATTGACGGTATCCAGGCGTTTGTGGAAGACAAACATTGGGGATGCCGTGGGTCGTTGGTGATCGATGCACGGTGCAAGTCCCATCACGCACCGCCGTTGGAGCCTGATCCCGACGTGTCGCTGCACGTCGATGCCCTGGCCGCCAAGGGTCTGCCCGTTTCCCGTTGGCTGTAATTGGGACCGCCGCGCTGTTGACGACCGCTACCAGGCCACGACAATCAGGGCTGGGGTTGGCGCCTACCGAGAGATCGAACGCTCTAATGAGCAAAGGCGGATGAGGTATTGTCGGACGATTTAGCTAGGAACTTGGAAAAAATTCTCCGTTCTCCAAGTTACCGGTTGGCCGAGCTGGATACGGATTTTCTCCAACGTCGAGACTGCCGGCCTATCCGCATGCAGTTGGAATTGCTCAAAGCGGAGAAGATTTTTCAGCAAGAAGGAGTGCGGTCGACGGTCGTGGTTTTCGGTGGGACACAATTGATTCCAGAAGACCAATCCCAGGCCAGACTCTTGGCGGCGGAAGCGGCTCTGGAAGCGGATCCGGATGATGCCCCGGCGCAGCGAGAGCTGCGAATCGCACAACGGGTACATGCCAAGTCGCACTACTACGAATCGGCTCGCGAGTTCGGAAAAATGGTTTCCTCGAAGTGCCAGATCGACGGAGAGTGCGAATATGTGGTCATGACCGGCGGCGGCCCCGGTATCATGGAAGCTGCGAACCGTGGCGCCTACGAAGTCGGCGCGAAGTCGATCGGGTTGAATATCATCCTGCCAGAAGAACAGCATCCGAATCCATACATCACGCCCGAGTTGTGCTTCCAGTTCCACTACTTCGCGATCCGAAAGTTTCACTTCTTGCTCCGTGCCAAAGCGCTGGTGATCTATCCAGGTGGATTCGGAACTTTGGATGAGCTATTCGACTCATTGACACTTCGACAGGTCGAGAGAATGCAGCCCATACCGATTATTCTTGTCGGCCAGGATTATTGGGATCGCATTGTGAATTTCCAAGCGCTTGCCGACGAAGGCGTCATCCGCGATCGTCATTTGGGGCTGTTTGAGTACGCGGAAACCCCAGATGAGATTTGGCAACGTATTGTCGATTTTCATGCCAACAACTGATTTCATCCAACTTCCAGTGAGGCAACTGAATTGAGCCAGGCTGGTATTCCCAAACTGGAATTGGTTGGCTCTCGCCAGTTCAACGCATGGCTGCATGAGCTGAACGCCAGCCTGGCGTTCAGCACCTATCAGGCTGGCAAACTTTTCTTGATCGGGCTGCAGTCGGACGGTCGGCTTGCTATTTTCGAGCGCACCTTTAATCGGTGTCTGGGTCTATGGTCCGATACACAAACGCTTTGGCTGAGTTCGCTATACCAGCTTTGGCGATTTGAAAACGCGCTTCTGCCGGGCCAGCTAGCGCATGGTTACGATCGACTTTATGTACCGCAGGTGGGATATGTCACCGGCGACATTGACATCCATGATGTTGCTTTGGATGCGGATGGCCGCGTGGTCTTTGTTAATACACTATTTAGCTGTTTGGCGACGGTCAGCGAGACTCACAGCTTCACGCCTGTCTGGAAACCACCTTTTATCAGCCGATTGGCGGCCGAAGATCGGTGCCACCTAAATGGATTGGCCATGCTCAACGGCCGACCGAAATATGTAACCGCGGTCAGTCAATCTGACGTAGCGGACGGCTGGCGGGATCGACGGGGAGATGGGGGCGTTGTGATGGATGTGGAAACTGGAGAGGTCATAGCCAGTGGGCTTTCGATGCCCCATTCGCCGCGTATCTATCGAGATCGGCTCTGGCTGCTTAATTCCGGAACTGGATATTTCGGTTTTGTTGACCGTGGTTCTGGGGCGTTTGAGCCGGTCGCATTCTGTGCCGGGTATCTGCGAGGTTTGACCTTTCTTGGCGACTATGCGGTCATGGGGTTATCCAAGTCGCGGGAGAATCGAACGTTTAGCGGTTTGCAGCTGGACGAGAACCTTAGCGTTCGCCAGGTCGAGCCACGCTGTGGATTGGTGGTGGTCGATTTACGGTCGGGCGATGTGGTGCATTGGCTGAGGGTTGAGGGAATCGTTAGCGAGCTTTACGACGTCGTGACGCTTAAGTGTGTCAAGCGTCCAACGGCGCTCGGTTTCAAGACCGACGAGATACGCCGCACGCTTTCGATGGGTGAGATGGAACCCCTTGGCTAGGTCTTGTCGCCAAGAGCGGATGGTCGCTCGGTAGTCTTCGTCGCTCGGCGGCCGCGCCCACATTCTGGTGTGCGCACGGATTAGCCTGGAGAGGCGATTCTTAATCTCAGCCACGATAGTTGGCTTTTCAACGCCGATTTCCGCAGAGCTTAATTCAGTGAAAAAATAGATAGTCAGGTGTGCATGTACTGGATCCGACGGTTGCCGAGCCAAGGGATCTTTGGAGATGCACGGTCGAGTTTGGCTTCGCGGAGAATGGGATTGTGACTCCGACGATCTAAGGTTACTACGATCTTGCGTCCTTCGGCA
>Ga0310121_10005143_pt1 | contig 11337 bp, 6 predicted proteins | sample CB27_Tmax_986_MG_FD_203504 | JGI IMG/M metagenome (GOLD analysis project Ga0310121, IMG submission 203504) | Marine microbial communities from Western Arctic Ocean, Canada - CB27_Tmax_986 | ecosystem: Environmental > Aquatic > Marine > Oceanic | place: Canada: Western Arctic Ocean | collected...
GGATATCCGTTCTCACGACCTGAGAAGGCAATCGACCGTCAACGATCCCGTGCCAACTCGACGGAGAACGGTGCGTTCGCCGAGGCGGTGATTTTGATTTGTTATTTCCTGAAGTCTGGTGTAGAAACAGTGGAAGAGACTGAATCGCCAACAAGGGCGTCAAGGTAACAGGAGGCTCTAGCGTGGGGTAAACCTGTTTATTCTGACGCCAGTGGAGGCGAGAACTTGGCATGAACCGTCACGAACCAAAAAGAGGAGAGACATCGATGCGAGCAAGAAGCGTGATTAAGATATCGCTGGGTGTGATCTATCTGTTGGCGGCGGCCACGGCAACGGCCGAGACCGCTCATGCGGCGGCCTCCGAGAAAGAGTGGCGCCACCCCGATCTTAAGGACATCCAAATCACCGTGCCCCCCCTGGTGGGCGAGGTCTACGAAGCAGAGGTTCCCGACACGCTCGAACTCGGCAACCGGGCGGCCCTGGCCCTCAACGGGATTACACGCATGCTTAATCCCGAGTATTCTTACGCGCAGTACACCTACGCCGACTTGCGACACAATCCGCCTTACATGGCCATGGAGGCGGGCATCACCAATCTCAATCCAAAATGGATCGAGGCCTTGCCGCTGCTACGCATCATGTCGGGCAGCGTGCAGAATTCCGACATCGACCACCTCATGATCGAGGGGGTTTTTGAGAATACGGGTATCGACGGGCTGACCTACCAGCCCCCGGACCACCCCGGCGCGTTCTACGAGGATTTCTCGCGCGAACAGGCCCAACCGGCGGCCAATATCTTTGGCGAGGGGCGTCAGTTGTTGACCTGGGCCGTGTGGACTCAGATCGATCCCGACAACCCGGTTTACCGCCAGGTCGCCGAACGCAAGATCCAGCGCCTCCTCGAGATCACCGCCCGCAAAGGCGAGGGTTTATACTTCCGCCGAACCCAGGGCTACACGCCGGGCCAAGAGGACACCGAGAATCTGGATATCCTCGCCATCACCGACCACGATGTCAAGGATCCAAGCTTCGGCATGGTCGGGACCGCCGTGGCGCACTCCGTGTCACCCGTGGCGATGGGGGCGGGCCGTTATTATCGCGTGACCGGTTACGAACCGGCGCTGGAACTGGCCCGCGGCTTGGCCAATTATTATCGTGATGACGGAAAGGCCATCGACGAGAACGGCCACTGGCACGGGAACCATTTCCACATCATGGCGCTCGGCGTCCTGGGTCAGTTGGAGTACGCTTTGGCCGCCGGGGACGAGGAGATGCTTCAGTGGGTCCGCCGGGCTTACGAGTACGGCCGCAGCATCGGCGACCCCACGCTGGGCTTTTATGCCGGCATCCCGGCCTGCAATCCATGCGAATATAATCCCAACGCCGAGGAATGCGGTCAGGACCAGGACCGCCTGATGGTCGAACCGTGCTCGGTGGCGGACATGATCCTGATCGCGCTGCAACTGACTCGCGCCGGCGTCGACGATTACTATGAAGACGTGGAACACGCCGTGCGCAACTACCTGGTCGAGACGCAGGTCACCAACGTTGACTTCATCAAGGATTACCCCGAAGAGCTTTCCACGGGCGTGAAAAACCTCCATCAGGCCATTCTCGACGACGATCCACGCCGGTTGAATTACGATGACGTGGCCGAGCGCTCGATCGGTTCGTTCTGTTGCGCGAATCCTAATCAATGGTATCAGGGAGCGCCCGGTCCACACCTGTGCGGCTGCTGCATTGGCAACGCCGGGCGGGTGCTTTACTACGCGTGGGACAGCATCCTGGAGGACAAGGAAGATGACCTGTGGGTGCATATGCTGCTCAACCGGGCCTCGCCGTGGGCCGATCTCGACAGTTATCTGCCTTATGAGGGCAAGGTCGTCGTGAAGATGAAACAGGCCAAGAACGTCAACGTCAGGATTCCCAGTTGGACGAACCATGATAAGGTCACGTGCAGCGTCAACGGCCAGGATCGGACGCCCGAGTGGGCGAGGGGAACGTATCTCCGCACCGAGGGCCTCCAAGCGGGCGATGAGCTCGTCGTCCAATTCCCCGTTCCCGAAAAAACGCTCTACACGAACCTAAGAGGCAAAGAGTTCTGGATGACGGTGCGTGGCTTCACGGTCGTCGACCTTCAGCCGCACGCCGACGTGACGCCCATCTTCCAGCGTGATTTCTATCGGAAAACCAAGGCGCCGATGCGGAAGGTTCGGCGCTTGGTATCGAATCGATCGATTGTGTGGTGATCAACCGACGCGGCCTCCCCGCGGCGTGAAAGTCCCTCGGTTACGCGATTGGCGGTGACGATGATGAACTCTTTGCGAACCTCCGCCCATCTCCTTCTCACCCACCCCCGACCGTGACCCAACATCGCGCCATGCTCCTCGCGGCGGGGTTGGTGTTTGTATCGACGGGCTATATTCAAAACCAGCGTCCCGGCTGGAACGTTAACTCGCAATTCGCCCTGACCTGCGCGATCGCCGAACGCGGCACATTACGCATCAACGCCTACCACGAGCATCCCGAGCTGGAGACCGGCGACAAGGCGCTTTACGGCGGCCACGTCTACAGCGACAAAAGTCCCGTCACGGCCCTCCTGGGCGTGCCGGCGTTCCTGATTTACAAGGGTCTGACGACGCTGACCGGCGCCCCATTTTCATATCGCCATGCACGCTACTGGACCACCTGGTGGACGGTCGGTCTGGCCGCCGCGGCGTTGGCGGCCATGCTGACGCTGTTGATGATGCAACGAGGCGTGGGGTCCGCCGACGCGACCCGTCTGGCCGTCCTGTGGCTCATGGCCACTCCGCTGCTGGGGTATTCGATTCTGTTTTTCAATTACCTGCCGGCCTGCGCAATGGCCACCGGGGGATTCATGCTGATCCAACCCGCCTGGCGGGGTGATGGGCGAATCGGCGTCGTCCGGATCGGGCTGGGCGGTCTCCTGCTCGGCCTGGGTGCCTGGACGTTGAATACGGTGGCGTTTGTTGCGATCGTCCTAACCCTTGTCCTCGCCTCGACCCCACTTCTTTCTCGTGCTCGTGCTCGTAATCGATCCTTATCCTCGCAAGTCTACGAACCGATAACGACTCACGGGCGCGATTACGAGCACGAGCACGAGCACGAGCACGAGCACGAAGAGGAGACCCATCTGATTATACCTTCGTTGGGCGCGAACCTCCTACGCTTGCTCCCCTGGGTCCTAGGCGGCATTCTTGGAGCGGCGGGGTACTTCATCTACACCTACTCCATCTTCGGCGCGTTCACCTCGCCCTACGTCCACGAGGCCGATCCGTTCTTTCGCGAGCAAATGTCCAAGGGATTCATGGGCGCCACGCGACCGCGCCTGCTCGTGGCGTGGCTCGTTACGCTGCATCCGTTTCAGGGGCTATTCTTGTGGTTCCCGATCACCGCACTGGCGACGGCCGGGTTGATATGGAGGTTGGTTCGCGGAGAGCGGGTCGAGAAGGCCGAGTCGGCGGCGGCGCTCATGATTTTTGCCGCGTTGCTGCTCTTCAACAGCGCCTATTTCATGTGGTGGGGCGGCTGGTCCCATGCGCCGCGGCACCTGATCCCCGCCCTGCCTCTGATGGCGCTGGGGCTGGTTCCGTGGATACGGGCGAAGTCGCCGGCCATGCGTTGGGTTGTGTTGGCGATAGGGTTTGCGGGGGCGGTGATGAATCTGTCGGCCGTCGCCCTCGACCCGCAACCACCCCCCGGTCAGCCCCAGGAGCTTTTACTGGAACCGCACCGCATCCAAAGCTGGCCTTCTCCGATGTTGATGCTCCTGCGCCATGTCTGGTGGTTTGGCCAGACCGACCATAACTGGGGAACGGCGATGGGTCTAACGGGGCCGGTCAGCCTCTTGCCACTGATTCTGTTGTGGACGATCGGCCTGTTCGTGGCGACTCGACGTCACAATTAAGAATTCAAGATTGTTAGACACGGAACGGCACTTGGCCTGACATCAGTCTTCAACGCCGATTCGCCCTCCGACCAGGCTGTAGAAGCAGACTCGAATTCTGAGACGGCTAAAAGTGGGAGAAAGACATCAAAAAGGGCTCCTGCCCGCCCGCCCACCGCCCGGGGCGCGATCACCTCTGCGATGCAGAGGCAGATCACGTTCTTGTTTTCCCATTTCGAGGGCGTTACGCACGCTAAGAGGATCGAGCCGGTATTTGTAGTCTATATGAGAATCATGATTGAGATTCACAACCTTAGAACAGTGACGCCGAACAAGTGCATAATTACGTTTGAGCGTGTGCACGTAGGCCAGTAACAGGTGAATCAAGACATTCTGCGGGTCCTTGGCCAGTTCGCTCTTAAGTTCCTCGATGCATTGATTGGTGAACATTATCATTCTGGCCTCGTCACCGCTCTTGGCGATCTTGAGGTCATTGAAAACCTTTTCAATCTTTGGATTCTGACCCCGCAGCTCCAGCATGGCGATGTCCACGTCGACCGGCCCGGCCGGTCTGACCAGCGGCGTTGGGGACGGCGTTGGGGACGGCGTCGGGGAAGGGGTCGACGTCGCGGGCGTCTGAGTTGGCTGAGGCGTCGCGGGCGCGGGCTGTTGGGTCGGCTCGGGAGTCGCGGTGGGCGGCGGCGCCTCTACCCGATCGCGAGGGGCGGGGGTCCCGGACCCTACGAACGCCACGTACGCGAAGACCCCGACAACGGTCATGACAAGCAACACGCCCACAAACAAAAGCAGTTTGCCCAACCCGCGCCGGCCGGTCGGCTCCACCGGGGACCGGGGGGCGGCATCGACAGGGCCGGTGGCGGCTTGTTCGGGCGGCCATAACGGATCGAGCGCATGTCTGGTCACGGGAGTCGGCGTCGGGTTTGAGGGCGGGGGCGTCACGGGCGCATCGGTGGAGGCCCCAATCCGCGAATCGGCGAGCAGCGTGGATATTTGCACATCGTCATTGGTTTCAGTCTGAACCTCCGCCGCTCCCCCCTCGACCCGAAGCACCGGAGCCGAAACGGTTCCCGGCGCCCTCCTCTTTCCCTCTTTGGTGGTATCTAGCTCCTCCTCGATCCGATCGAGCATGGCGATGAATTGGCGGGCCGAGACTGGCCGGTTCGAGCGGTCGGGCTCGGTGGAGGTCCGGATCAATTTGCGGAAGGGTTCGGAAATCCGTTCGATGTCCAGCACGCGCGGCGCCTGGCCGGTCACCATGTGATAAAGGGTCAATCCCAGGGCGTAGAGGTCGGTTCGCGGGTCGGAGTCGCGGGCATCCAGGGCCTGCTCGGGCGCCATGTAGAGGGGCGTGCCGATCATCATGCCGGTTTGGGTGTGCTCATGGCTTTGCGTGTCGGCGGCGATCCCAAAATCGCCCAATTTGATCATCCCGTCCTCAGCCAGAAAGATGTTCGCCGGTTTGACGTCGCGATGGACGAACTGGTGTCGGTGGGCGTAATCGAGCGCCTGGGCGACCTGGCGCGCAACATGGATGGCCTCGCGCGGGTGGATCGCGCCTTTCCGCTTCAGCCGGTCGCTGAGCGTCCCGCCCGGATAATACTCCATGATCATTTGGAGCCCATCGGTCGTGCTGACGATGTCGAAAACGGTGGCGATGTTGGGGTGGCGCAGCTTGGCCCCCACGCGGGCCTCGAACAGGAACCGGTCGTGCTCGCGCTTGGAGGCCAGGCTAAGCTTGAGCACCTTGATGGCCACTGACTGATCGAGCGCCCGGTCGTAAACCAGGTATACGTTGGCGAAGCCGCCCCTACCGATCAGCCGCTCCAGACGATATCGCTCGCGCAGGCCCGCGGACAGTCCCCGGAGCGGATCGCCCGTCTCCGAATCCCCCGCGCCGACCCCGGCCAGGCCCTCCCGTTCGACGGCGGTCCGCTCCTCGGGCGAGGAACTCGCCGAGGGCCGGGTGGGGTGATCCGTCCGCGGCGCGGTGGTCGGCTCATCGGGCTGGCCCGAATCGGACTTGCCGGGCTCGGAATCGGCGGCCGCCGGCGGCGTGCGGTCCTTAGGGTCGTCTGAGATGGATCCGTTCAATACCGTACTCTCAAGGGTCGCGAATGATGCGAAACAGTGCGCACAAGACCCCTCCACGTATAACGTATCTCAGAACGCACCCCGCGCGGCAAGTGGGATCGACGCCGCCGGGACCGGAGCAACCCCTGACGGACGAGTCTTGAAACTTGCCCCCTGATGCGTTGCGCATTGATTTGTATTGACTTGTGGGCATCGAAACAGGTATTTTGCGACATTGGGTCATCGAATCGGTCAGCGTGTCTTGATCATGATGATCGATGGATTTCCGGGGCGAATGCCCGGAATAGACATGGAATATGAGTACGTTCATCAGGCCGGTCGGCGCAGGCTCGCACAATGCCCCTCATGAGTTCCATCCCTTCCGCGATGACCGGATCTGACGTTGCGCGAAGCCGCTCGGCGGCCCCCCCACTCCCCTGCCCCCGACTCTTGTCGAAATCCCGGGCCCTGCTCTTGAGTGTGATCGGACTTTACCTAGTCGTGACCATGGCCGCGTGCTCGAGCAAACCGCCGGCCGGTCTCGCCGGAGCGGTCAAAATCTCTTGCATCGACCGCGGGGTCTATAAGGTGGCGGGCAAGGACCTGAAGGAACTGGGTGTCGATTTGAGGGCCGTCGATCCCGAACGGATGGCGTTGGTCCATTTGGAGGAATCGATACCCTTCCATGCGGTGGGCTTGGAGGATGGTCGATTCGGCGCGGGGGATGCGATCTACTTCTTCACCGAAGGCCTCCTGGAGGAAAACATCCCGATGTTTAACCTCAAGGAAAACTTCGAGAAGCCCGCCCAGTTATTCATGCTTCACCTCGACGCCTCAAAACATGAACCGAAACGGTTCGCCAAACGGATCGAGAAGACGCCCGCGCAAGATGATCTTCAAGACTACCCCGTTTACTTGGCCGGCGGCCATCGGCATTACGAAGACGACCCGATCTGGGAATTCATCCGTGGCGGGCTTATACCCGGCCAGACGTGCGACTACCTGTTCTGGGATAAGCTGACCTACCCCGCGACCGACAAGACGAACTCGGCGGTCACCGTTCCCTTTGTGATGCCCAGAGTTGATTTCTCCGACCAGATCACGATGAGGGTCCAGTTAATTGGTCTGAGCGAGATCAAGGGGATCGCCCAGAATGTGCGACATCACGTACGGATTGACATTAACGGTCGCCACCAGACCGAAGTGGAATGGATCAATCCCGATCAGCATATCGCGGAGCTCACCGTGCCGCCGCGTACCTGCCGGATGGGCGAGAACAAATTGACCGTCACCCTGCTCAAACCGTCCAAGACGGAAAAACTGGGAACGACCCGAATTGATCTTGACATGGTGGTGTTCGACTGGTTCGACGTGGATTTTAAGCAACGAACATACGTCTATGATGACTATAACGAATTCTATATGGGTGAAGACGCGCCTGATGGGCAAAAGCAACAGGACCTGAAGCAGACCGAAGAGGGAAATGAGACCGTGACCGTGGTCCCATTTAGTATCCGCGGGTTTACGGACGACGATATCTTGCTCTTCGACATGACGGCCCAAGAGGTGGTTGAGGCGAAGCCTTTCAAGGAAAAAGCCTCGGAGGAGTGGGGCGTCAACCTCGAGAACCGCCCGGGAAAGACGACGCTGGTGGCCATGACCGAACCGCGAGCGTTGGCGCCCGAGGCGATGGAGAAGGTCACGATCGGCAACCTATTTGAACGGCCCGTGGATTGCGACATGTTGATCCTAAGCAATCAAAAGTTCATGGGCACGCTCGCGCCGTTCATCGAGTGGAAGCGCAAGCGGGGCCTTAACGTGCACAGCGTCGACATCGTCGAGATCTTTAATGAAAGATCGGCCGGGTACGTCAGTCCGTACCCATTGCGGGATTATGTGGAGCACGTTTACCGCAGCCAGCCCGAACCGAAATTAAAGTACGTGCTGCTGGTGGGTGACTCCACGAACATCTCAAAGTATCAGACGTTCTTGCCATCGTATTCGTTTCTCTACAACGCCTCGCACACCAATGACAATTTTTTTGCGAATTTCGATGACCCCCGTTTGGTGCCCCAGGTGGCGGTGGGGCGCTTTTCGGTGCGCGAAACAGCCGAACTAGAAATCATTGTCCGCAAAGTGATCGACTATGAGAGCGGCAAGGACCGGGGCGCCTGGAATTCGCGATTGTTCATGATCGCCGCATCCTCGGCTTGGGCAAGAAGCGACGTCTATAAGCTGATCACCGACTATGTACAACCTCATTATCTTGGGAGTTATCTAACCACAAAACAGGTGATGGCCAATGAAGCGAGCCAAAACAAGCTCACGCAGGAGCTGAACAATAATTTCAATATCGGCAACCTCATTACGGTTTTCCTCGGGCACGGCGGCGGTACGGTTTGGGAAGTGGGGCCCGCCATGACCGGTCAGTTCCTGCGCGCGCATCTGTTTAACCAATCCCACGTCGAGGCGCTCACCAATTATTCCCGTCTTCCGGTTGTGTTTGCCTTGACGTGCTACACGAACAGTTTTGATAACCCTCACGTGGCGCGAACGCTTGGCGAGACGTTCTTGAACGCACCGGGCGGGGCCATCGGGGTCATTGGATCGACCGCCCGAAGCGCCGCATACATGAACCTCAAGTTCGTCAACCTATTTCTTAAACATCTGCAAGAAAGAACATTTGAACGGCTGGGCGATTACGTTGTCCAGGTCAAAGAGGATATGCACCGACGTGACGTGAATCAACTGGTCGTGCTACTGGGCGATCCGTCCTTGGAATTCAGCCTGCCCAAACCCGAACTCACAATCAGCAATGCCACCATTAGCGCCGATTTCAAAACGTTGGGCTTTGATTATGAGTTGCCTGAAGCGGCGTCTCTGCCCGCCGAACTCAACGTTTTCGTCTTGGGCAACGAAGAGAAGTTGCTTCACCAATGGACTGAGACGTCCCAATCGCGGGCGGGCAGAATCGAATATCTCTCTGACAGGCGGCTTGCCTTCAGAAGGATGCGCATGGTCGTCTACCTCGCCGATGGGTCGGGGGTTAACTACTCAGGGGGTTGTCCAATCACCAATTCGGAACGAGAGAATCAGGTTGCGGCCGCCAAGGCCCTCAAGTCACCCGGGCCGTAAAGTGGCGGTCCATGTTTGCGAAAGAATCACGGTCTAACTGATGAGCCCAGCTAATTCAACAGCCGATTCATCCGCCGACATCGAAGTCGACGCCGGAGGTCCGCTCGCCGACCAGGGGCGCCGTTGGATCGGCGTCATTGCCGGTCTGTTACTGCTCGTGGCCGGCCTGGCCGCGTTGGGGTGGCTGACCGTATTGATCTTCGTGGAATACCGCTATCGGTCTCTCCATGAGTCCGGTGAAACGGTAAAGGAAAACGACCGGAACGTTCTCGTGCGATACCTGGCGGATTTGGAAAAACTGATCTCGTTGGACCCGACCAACGGCGACCTGCGCAACCGTTATGCAACCGTTTTGGGCAAGTTGGGAGAGCACCCCGCCGCCGTCCGAGAGCTCGAACGGGCTCGCCGAACCGATAACCGCCAGAACAGCCTGCATTTCTTGGCGATCCAGTACGAGAAGCTGGGCGATGAGGACAAGGCCGTGAAGCTCATGAGCGATTGCGTGCTGCTCAATCCCACCAACCCTGAATTCAGCCCCACCCGCTTGAGGTTGCTCAGTAATCGGACGGCCCGGTTGAGGCCGAGCAACCCCACGGCGAAGCCGTCGGCCAATTATTTGCGATACCGCGCCGAATTCGGCCGCGAGGCGCGAAATTGGGCGATTCGCGCCCCCAATGATCACACCTCTTACTTGTTTCTCGGCAACTTTTACGTCGATCCACTCTACGCCTTGCAATCGTACCGCTGCTTCCTGATGGGCCTTTCCAAACCCAATTGGATGAACCTGAACCGAGAGAATGTGTATATTCCGGTGGAGAGCGCCATGAGAACCATCCGGGAGATTATCCACGCTCGCCCCAAACCTTTTGCCCTGCCCTACAGGGGCTTGCCCTGAGTCGCTGATTAAGAGAGGCGCCCAATCCGGATGGAGACAAATTTGACGCGAACCGATCCGATGCATCTCTACGATCGGCTGATGGGCGTGGTGCTGCCCGCGATCGTCGGATTGACGCCGTTCGTGATTTCCGGGCTGCTGCGACCCGACATCGGACAGGCACAGTTCTTCCAGGCGGCGACCTTGCTGGTGACCATCGGCCTGGGATTGGCTTGGCTTGTTGGGTGGCGCCCGTTTCCCAGACGCATGACGTTCGTGGCGGTGCTCATCATCCTCAATATCGTCTCGGTGGCGGTCTCCTTCTCGAGCTCTAGGGACATCCTCTATTCGCTAAAATATTACCTGCTGCCCCTTTGCGGATACCTCTTCTTCATGTCGTTGGCGCATCACCCGCGACGACGATTCGTATTGGAACGGATCGCACTTGTCCTGTTGCCGCTCGGCGGACTGCTGGCGCTATATGGGATCCTTCAATTCTTCAAGATCGATTTCTATCCGTGGCTCCCCGAAGTCCAAAAGAACGAGGTCATCGCGACGATCGGACACCCGAACTTCCTCGCTTCGGTGCTGGGGCCCATCACCTTTTTTGCCCTGGGCATGATCTTCGTTCGGCGTAACGTCCGGTGGGTCTTGGGCGGTGGGCTGCTGATCTTCTTGATCCTTGGTTGCATGCTGCTGGCCCGGACCCGTGGGGTCTGGTTGGGGATGGTGGTGGGCTTGGTTGTTATGTTCTGCCTATTGATTCGCTATGGCTTGAAACACCGCGTCGGCCTGAGGCTGGTTCGAGGTCTTATGGTCGGGGCGGCGCTCTTGATCATCTCCCTATCAGTTGCAGTTTTTGTTGTTCTGCCCAGGGTGGGCGAGGTCATCAACTTTAAAGACCGCATCGCATCCACCAATGAGATCAAGAGCCGGTTTTTCTATTGGCGCGCGGCGGTTGAACTCGCCATGGAAAAGCGCTACACGGGCCAAGGCTATGCCATGTTCCAGCCGATCTTTTGGGACTACACCCTGCGTCAGCAACAGTCCGAAAGAGGGCCTTTTTATTACGATTTCATGACGGCCATCTCCGGGGCCAACCCTCATCACGTCCATAACGAGTATCTCGAGGTCTTCTCCGAGCAGGGCATCCCCGGCCTCGCGCTCCAGATGGCCCTGCTCCTCTTCTTTCTTTATTTCGGTTACTTCGCGATCATGCGCCAACCCGATCCCAACCGGGCCCTGCGATGCATCCCGATCTACGGGGCCTATATCATGATCCTGATCGATGCCATCTTCAGCTTCCCCTGGCGCCTGCCCGTCAGTCTGA
>Ga0310121_10005144_pt1 | contig 11337 bp, 13 predicted proteins | sample CB27_Tmax_986_MG_FD_203504 | JGI IMG/M metagenome (GOLD analysis project Ga0310121, IMG submission 203504) | Marine microbial communities from Western Arctic Ocean, Canada - CB27_Tmax_986 | ecosystem: Environmental > Aquatic > Marine > Oceanic | place: Canada: Western Arctic Ocean | collected...
TCCCTCCTCAGCAGCGGCGTTTGGGCTACGTCGTCCAGGATCTCGCGCTCTTCCCGCACATGACCGTGGCTGAGAACGTTTCGTTCGGGATGGCGGGCGAAAATCGCGAGCAGCGGCTCCACGATCTCTTCGAGCTGATGCACCTCAGCGAGCTGCGCGAGCGAAAGCCACGTTCGCTCAGCGGTGGGCAACAGCAGCGGGTCGCACTGGCACGAGCGCTCGCGCGCGATGCCGATCTGCTGCTGCTGGACGAGCCGTTCAGCGCGCTCGACGAGTCGTTGCGCGCCGAGCTCCGGAGGGAGTTGGTCCGCCTCCGCAGCGAGCTGGCGCTGAGCGTGGTGTTCGTCACGCACGATCTCCGGGAGGCGCACCTGCTTGCCGATCGCCTAGCGGTATTCGACGCCGGCCGCCTCCTCCAGTTCGAGGCCCGCGAGCAGGTGTTCCGCCAGCCGGCGAGCCGGCGCGTTGCCGAACTCACGGGCGTCGCGAACATATTCCGGGGCCGCGTCGCGTCCGCAAGCGGCCACGAGCTCGTGATCGATGTCGCCCAGATGCAGCTAAGGGCGATCGCGCCTCAGGGTTGGCAGCCACGGGTGGGCGAGGCCGTCGACCTCGCGATCCGCGCGGAGCGCGTGAATCTGCGCCGGGTCGACGCTCGAGGGACGGGTGAGCCAAACCTCCTGCGGGCGACGATTCGCGAGGAGTTCGCCTACGGCTCGACGCACACGTTGCGCTTCGACACGGGCGCGGGCGGACCTGAGATCGAGGTCGAGATCGCCTCACGACCGTACGAAGTACTGGGCGTGGCGGGTCAGAAGTCGTGGACGCTGGAGCTACCGGCCGCTGACCTTCACGTGATGCCTGTGTCGGAGCTGGCGGCCGTGGAAACGGGAAGCGCTTCGGCCACCACCGCGTAGGCCGGATCGGAGCGTCCGGGAGCGGGACTGATGTCGAGGGCCTTCGCCTCCGAGAACGCCTTAGAGGCTTCGAAGTAGCGACCGACGAGGTTCGCGTGCTGCTGATCGTTGAGAGCCTGCCAGGCACTCACGGCCTTCGTGGGGAACATCCGGTTCGAGAACGTCACAGCGAAGGGCGCACCCGGTTTGAGGACACGCCCGACCTCCGCGAAGACGGCCACTGGCTGGGTTAGATACTGCACCGAGACGCTCACCACGCTGCCATCGAACTCGTCCGTCGCGTACGGCAGGATCGGGCTGCGATTGAGGTCGTGCACGGTGCGGCGCGACAGGATCGGATTGTGCTCGAGCTCGACCTGGTTCAGACCAAGCCCGGTGACCGCGGCGTAGCCCGCATCCTCGGGGAGGTGCGAGACCCAGCTAGACATGAGGTCGAGGATCTGCCCGCCTGCCGGCAACGTGCGGCCATAGAAGGCGCGGATCGCTTCGATCGCAGCGTCGTCGATGTGGTTGACCAGCCGCGGCTCCGCGTAGAAGAACGCGTCGTCGGTCTCGTCGACCCGGCGGAAGTGCTCGGGACGGAACGGCCCGTCCGGCTCCGACGGAGAACTAGCCGGCAGCGGCGGCGGCTCCCTGCTCGACCAGAACGGCCTCGTAGAAGAGCGCGCGCGGGTGGCCCTCGACGACGCCCTCGGGGGGCCCGGCCTGGGCGTGCGCATTCTTGAAGTGGTCCGACTGCGCCCAGTCCAGGAAGGCCTGCCGGGACTCCCACATCGTGTGCGAGATGTAGTCGCCGGGCTCGTCGCCCTTGAGCAACGAGAACTGAAGGAAGCCGCCGAGGTCCTTCAGGTAGCTCTCCCTCCCCTCCCAGATCTCCTCGAACTCGCGGGAGCGGTCGGGATTGACATTGAAGTGGTTCATGGCGATGAACATGACGTACCTCGCTCGCTTCGTGGTTGTGCGCCTAGCGTACGCGACGGGCGGGGCGCTGGCTCGTGGCTGTTGGCCCTTGGCCCCACGCCTCGTCTCCCCGTCCCACCGTCCCTCTCTGAACTTTGAACTCTGAACGCTGAACTCGATTCGGACGCTGAACTCAGTTAAACCCGTATCATCCGGGCCATGGTGAAGCTTGCCGCGAACCTGAACTTTCTTTTCACCGAAGTCGACTTCCTGGACCGCTTCGCGCTCGCGAAACGGCACGGGTTCGAGGCCGTGGAATACCCTTTCCCCTACGACAATCCCGAGGACGAACTCGCAAGCCGCCTCCACGAGCACGGGCTCACGCAGGCGCTGATCAACCTGCCCGCCGGCGACTGGGCCGCCGGCGACCGGGGCATGGCCTGCGATCCCGCGCGGGTCGACGAGTTCCGCGAAGGGGTGGGCGCAGCGATCCGCTACGCCCGCGCGCTCGACTGTCCGCGCGCGAACTGCCTGGCGGGCTTCGCGCCTGCAGGTGTCTCGGAAGCGACTGCGCAGCGGACGCTCGTGGAAAACCTCCGCTACGCGGGCAGGGCTTTCCAAGATGCCGGGCTGCAGCTACTCGTCGAACCGATCAACACCCGAGACATGCCGGGCTTCTTCGTCAACACCAGCGCCCAAACTCTGGCGCTCCGCGAGGACGTTGGCGATGGCCTCGTGGGACTCCAGTACGACGCGTATCACATGCAGATCATGGAGGGCGACCTCGCCCGTACGGTGCAGGAGAACCTGTCCGCCATCGGGCACATCCAGATCGCCGACAACCCCGGCCGTCACGAGCCCGGCACCGGCGAAGTGAACTACGACTTCTTCTTGGGGCACCTGGACACGATCGGCTACGACGGCTGGGTGGGCTGCGAATACGCACCCGCGACGACGACCGAGGCGGGCCTCGGTTGGATCCGGCCCTACCTGAGCGGTGGAGGAGCCTCTTGACGAAGATCGGGTTCATCGGGCTCGGCATCATGGGCCGGCCCATGGCCGGGCACCTGCAGGCGGCCGGCCACGAGCTCTTCGTGGTGCGACACGTCGCGCCGTTACCCGAGGAGCTGCTGGCAGGCGGCGCAGTCGAATGCGCGTCGGCCGCCGAGGTGGCTGCGCGCAGCGAGGTCGTCATCACGATGGTTCCCGATACCCCGGACGTCGAGACCGTGCTCCTCGGCGCAGGCGGGGTGGTGGAGGGGCTGGGGCCCGGCACGACGGTCGTCGATATGAGCTCGATCTCGCCCATCGCCACCAAGGGCTTCGCGGCCAAGGTCACGGAGAAGGGCTGCGACTACCTCGACGCGCCGGTGTCGGGCGGCGAAGTGGGCGCGAAGGCGGCGGGGCTGACGATCATGGTCGGCGGGAGCGGTGAAACGTTCGAACGGATCCGGCCGCTCTTCGAGCTGATGGGCAAGAACATCACCCTCGTGGGTGATATCGGCGCGGGGCAGACCTGCAAGATCGCAAACCAGATCATCGTCGCGCTCACGATCGAGGCCGTAGGCGAGGCGCTGCTCTTCGCCTCGAAGGCGGGGGTCGACCCCGCGCGGGTGCGCGAGGCGCTCATGGGTGGGTTCGCCGGCTCCCGCATCCTCGAGGTCCACGGCGAGCGCATGATCGAACGCACCTTCGAGCCGGGATTCCGGATCGCGCTCCATCAGAAGGACCTGGGCCTGGCCCTCGAAGGCGCCCGCGCCCTCGGCATCAGCCTGCCGAACACCGCGACGGCGCAGGAGCTCATGAACGCTTGCGCCGCGAACGGCTGGCGCAACCTCGACCATTCCGGCCTCGTCAAGGCGCTGGAGACGCTCGCGGGACACGAGATCGCCTGAGGCCAGCGCGCTGCCGTATGCGACAATGCGCCCGGCGCACGACCCGTGCGCCGGCCCAACCAACCAGCTGAGTAGGGGAGCGCGATGCCGATCGAGGAAGTGGGCGTCGTCGGCTGCGGCATCATGGGCGCCGGTATCGCCCAGGTCTGCGCCACCCACGGCTACCGCGTGCTCGTGGCCGAGGAGGACTCAGAGCAACTCGAACAGGGCCTCGCCATGATCCGCACGCGCCTCGGCCGCGAGGTCGAGCGCGGACGGCTGAGCAAAGAGCGCCACGATCGGACCCTCGCGCGGCTTCAGGGCACCAAAACGCTTGCCGAATTCGCGAACAGTGACCTCGTGATCGAAGCGGTGGTCGAGGACCTGCCCGTGAAGAAAGTGCTTTTCGCGGAGCTCGGCAGCGTCTGCAAGCCAGCGGCGATTCTCGCCAGCAACACCTCCTCCCTCTCGCTCAGCGAGATGGCGGCCTCCTCCGGGCGGCCCGAAGAGGTCATCGGCATCCACTTCTTCAACCCCCCAACGGTCCTCCCCCTGGTCGAGGTGATCTCCTCGGAGAGCACTTCGCAGGACACAATCGATGCCGCGATGGCGTTCTGCGACTCGATCGACCGGCTGACGGTGCGGGTGAAGGATTCGCCCGGTTTTATCGTCAACCGATTGCTAGTGCCGTTCATCTTCGATGCCATCCGCATGGTGGAGGGCGGCATTGCCAGCGCCGAGGACGTCGACCAGGCCTGCAAAGTGGGGCTGAACCACGCCCTCGGCCCGCTCGCTACCGCGGACCTCATCGGACTCGACACGATGATCCACATCAGCGAATCGATGTTCGAGGAGTACGGCGAGGCGCGTTTCAAGGCCCCGACCATGCTCCGCCGGCTCGTCTCGCTCGGGCATCTCGGCCGCAAGACCGGCCGCGGCTTCTTCGACTACGACCGCTAGGAGGCAGGCATGGCTCTGCTCTACGAAGTCAGCGACCACATCGCGACGATCACGATCAACCGGCCCGACGCGCTCAACTCGATCGACCTCGAAACCTGGCGCGAACTGAGCGAAGCCGGCACGAAGCTCGAAGCTGACGACGATGTCTGGGTCGCGATCATCACGGGCGCCGGCGACCGTTCGTTCAGCGCCGGCGCGGACCTGCGCGAAACGATCCCCGCACTCATCGACGACCCGCGCGGCAACCCCTACGACGAGCCTCCGACGATCATGCGCGGACAGGCGGTGACGAAGCCGCTCATTGCCGCGGTCAACGGCCTCGCGCTCGGTGGCGGCCTCGAAATCGTGCTCGCCTGCGACCTGCGTATCGCCGCCGAGGGCGCGCGCTTCGGCTCGCCGGAGGTGAACCTGGGGCTGATTCCGGGCTGGGGCGCGACCCAACGTCTGCCCCGCGAACTCCCCTGGGTGATCGCCGCCCAGATCGCGCTCACCGGCGACCAGATGGGTGCGGAGACGGCACTGCAGGTCGGCCTGATCAACCAGGTCGTGCCCGCCGACCGCCTCCAAGCCGCGGCCCGCCAGCTTGCAGAGAAGCTGTGCTCGCGCGGGCCGCTCGCGATCCGCGCCGCCAAGCGCGCGATGGCCGAGGGCCTGGAGCTGTCGCTCGAGGAGGGCCTGGCGCTGGAGCACAAGCTCTTCGACGACCTCGCCTACACGGAGGACGCGAAGGAAGGGGTAGCCGCCTTCCAGGAGCGCCGCGCCGCGACCTTCAAGGGGCGCTGAGCGGGCGCTCTTGGCTCTTGGCTCTTGGTGGACGCGTCGCGGAACGATCTGCGTTTTCGGCGCCAGCGGTGGTGCGGACCCCGGTCATGAGGCCGTTCGTCGCCATCGCCTTGGCCGGCCTCGGCGTCGTGGGCGCGATCGCCGTCGTGATCGCCCTCAGGAGTGGTGGGGATTCCGCTCGGCCCGCCGTTCCAGCGGCCGTCGAGGTTGGACGCCTGACGCCAACCACTGATCGAGACTCGGGGCCGGGCGGGTTTGAGCCCCTCACCGAACGTGACTACGCGGAAGCCCGTGCGATCCTCGCCGCCGACCCACGAGTGAGGGCGATCACGGACGATGCCGCGCTCTCGATCACTGCGGAGGTTCCCTGGTACGCCGCGAACCGCCAGAAAACGGGAGTCATCTTCATTGTCGCGCTGCAGGCGCCACTGACACAGACGCTCGAGGTGTTGGCCCTCCAGCTCGAACAGGTGCCCATCGATGGTAGGCCCCATCGGTCGTTCCCCACGGAGATAGCGGTGGAAGCGATGACGAGCATCGAGGTCTCCATCGACCTCAGGGAGGGTCGCGTAGTTGGCCTGATGCCGGGTGAAGGCACCCGCGTCGTCGCCGGCCCCGGCGTGGCAACGCCGGACAGCACCGAGTGAAGAGAGCAGCCCCGGGGTCCCGACCAGCCGGCGCGGGGGCGAGCGAGCCGCGCGACAAGCGCCAGATCGCCCAAACAACGCCATCTAGCTCAAAGATCTTGAACTCTGCGGTCCTGCGGTCTAGATTCGGCGAGCTTTTCGCGGCCGGGCCCTGAGCGGCCTGCGCCCGCGGCGAAAGGGTGATCGTGGCAACCGCACTTGACGACTACGCCATCCACCAAATCGTCGAGAACATGGAGCGGGTCGAGGGGCGCAACCCGCGCTGGGTCGACGAGCTCTGGTTCCACATCGGCACGACCGACGGCGCCCTGAGCGTCGCAGGCCACATGGGCGTCTACCCCGCGACGGCCTCAATGGACGCGGCCGTCAGCGTCGCGCACGGAGGGAAGCAGTACGACGTGCGCTTCGGCCGGCGCGTCGAGAACGACCGCGACCGCCGCGAGGTGGGCGGCATCAGCGCGGAGATCGTCGACCCCTTCCGCAAGTGGCGCTTCCGCCTCGATCCCGCCGAGGGCCAGGAGATCAGCCTCGATCTCGAATTCGAATCGGCCAACCAGCCGATGGAGGTCTCGGGGCCGGTGCAGCACCGGCGCGACGGGCGCCAGCTCATCTGGGACCTCTACCAGTATTCCCAGACGGGAACCGCCAACGGCAGCGTCACCATCGCCGGCGAGACGATCGCGGTCAGCGGTGGCGTCGGGGCGCGCGAGCGCTCCTGGGGCGTGCGCCCCATCTTCGGCCAGATTCCGAACCTCGGCCGCCCGCCGAGTTCGATCGGCAAGCGCTCGCTCTGGCTCGCGGGCGAGACCGAGGGCGGCTCCGGTTGGCTTTGGCGGATCGAGCCCGAGGGTGGCCACGCGGGCGCGGTGGGCAGCCTCAGCGACGACAGCGGGCGCACGCGCGTGGACGGCGCCCTCGCCGGCCCGCACGGCGCCGGTGACGCCGTCCGGATCACGAACGCCGAGCCCGCCCTCCAGTTCGAGTCGGATGGCAAACGGCTCAAGGGTGGCAGCATCAGCGTCACGGACTGGGACGGCGGCACCCACGAGCTCAACCTGAAACCGCTCAGCACGATCTACGCCAAGGGGCTCGGCTACGGCCACCCGGACTTCCGCCACATCGAATACAAGGACGGCGTGGCCCAGGCCGAGACGATCGACACCACCGACGGAACAACCGTCGCGCGACTGCTCGACAACGATTCCGGCCACATCAATCCGTTTGCGATCGAGCATTTCTGCGAGATCACCACTCCCAACTCGTCGGGCCACGCCGTGGTTCGGCTGAGCATCTAGCGAGGGAACGAACGCGATGCTGACCGAGCTCGACGAGCATTTCTACCACCAGACGCCAAGCCCCGTGGACGCGATCCGCGATAGCGACCCGCGTTTCGTCGACCAGCACTGGTTCCAGTGCATGGACACCGAAGGCCGCTGGATTGTCGGCGCGAACTGGCCGATTTGGCCGAACAGCGGGATCATCGAAAACGGCCAGATCATCGTCCACGGCGATACCCAGTACAACCTGCGCTATTCGCGCACGCTGGAGCGGGACGGCTACCGCTCCGACCGCATCCGCCAGCAGGTCGGCCCCGCCACGATGGAAGTCATCGAGCCGCTCCGAAAGGCGCGCTTCACGCTCGATTCCGACAACGCCTGGGGCATCAGCTACGACCTCACGATGGACACCTTCCTCAAGCCGGTGCAGACGCGCACACCGATCGCCTTCGGCGGCCCCGCGAGCCTCCCCGGCGTCCTCCCCTACTTCGAGATCATGGGCCGCTGGACCGGGGAGCTGAAGGTCGACGGCCAGACGTATGACGTGAACCACGAGAACACCTGGGGCCAGCGCGACCGCTGCTGGGCGAGCCTCGGCGGCGAGCGCTGGCAGGGCTGGCTACCGCCCGGCCCGGGGGGCACGGTCTCGCCCCGGGGCGCAGGCCGCATCCACTGGCACAGCCACATCCAGTTCGAGGACATCGGCTTCTGGTGGTGGATGGACGAGTTCCTCGGCCAACCCCGTCTCGGTGGCACCCTCGCGGACAACCGCGGCGGCCATTTCGACGGCGCCGTCACCTGGCCCGTCGACGACCCCCGCCAGGAGATCCGCGTCGTCGACTTCACCGATATCGACGTCACCGCACAGCCGGGGACGTCGAAGTTCCAGTCGGCCCGGATCACCCTGATCGACGAATACGGCGAGGAGTACCCGCTCGAATTCGAGATCCTCAAGCCGAACGCGACCCGCCACATCCGCGGCGAGGGCTACGGCCAGCCGCGCTTCCTCGGCGGCTACCAGGGCGACTGGCACGAGGAACACGATAAGTACGACCTCAGCGACTTCTCCACCTACAAGGACTTCTCGCCCCAGATCTGGGACGGCGAGCACGCGGTGCGCTGTCGCTTCGGCGACCGCGAAGGCATCGGCCACATGGAGATGAGCGGCCAGCCACCCCTCCCCCAGTGGGGTTTCTTCTAGCCCGCCTATTTTGGGCCGCCTACCGGGAGCGCGGCCGCTTGCGTTCTTGCTGACCCATTGGCCCGCTCGTCGCTTTCGTGCGTCTGCAGGCAGGGTGCGTTGGTGCCCAAGTCCCAGAGCAACAGGACGAACCGCGTGGGACGAGAGCGCTTCTCCCGGCGGCGCCCGCTAGGAGGCCGGGCAAGCCGCAACCTGGTAGATTCCCCGCCGTAGCGGCGTAGCCGGAGGAGTGAGAGATGAGCATTGGCGTATACCACCACCCCCAGGGCATGACGAAGGCCCAGTACGACGACGTGCTCGGCAAGCTGGAGGCAGCGGGTGCCGGTTCGCCCGCAGGGCGAACCCATCACGCCTGCTTCGGCCCTCCAGGTGCCCTGATGGTGTTCGACATCTGGGACTCGGCGGAGCAGTTCGAGGCCTTCGGCGAGACCCTCATGCCGATCCTCGCCGAGGTGGGCATACAGGGCGGCCCGCCCGCGGTCATGCCAGTCGAGAACGTCATCGAGGGCTGATCCACTCGGGAGGGCCCAGGCTAGTGTTCCTCCAACTTAACTCGCGGCTGCGAGGGTCTGCCGGCCTTCGCGAGCCGCAAGTCCGACCGTGGGTTGGTGTGCCCAGCGGGAGAGGCGGAAGCTAAGTTGCAACGGCACTAGCCCGCAGAGGCCGCTTCGGAGAGATCGCCAAGTAAGAACTCTCTAAGCCGATTCTCCAGCTCAGCGCGGAGCGCGGGGATGGAGTTCGAGATCCGCTCGTGTGTCGCCTTCCAATCGCGGTCGTCGGGGTCACCGAAGCCCGCCCAGACGAGCTGTAGGTCGCGCATGAAGCGGTCAAACTGGTCCGCGAGGTCTTTCCCGAGCCAGAGACGGCGCCTGCTCAGCAGCGTCTGCAGCGCGCGATGGGCCTCGACAGCTCGTCTTCCGTCCTCGTCCATGGCCCCGTCTAATGCAGCGTCGCCCTCTCTGAAGCGACGTGTCCACAGCTCGTATAGCTCTTGAGTCTCGGCCAAGGCCTCGTACAAGTCCGATATCGCCTCAAAGGCCTTCTCGTGGACCCTCGACGTCTGTCTCTCGGCCAGACGAAGTTCTGTCCTGAGTCGCTCCAACTCCTGATCGGACCGGGCGCGTAGGTCGGCTTCGAACCGTGTCGCCGACATGGTCAAGACCTGGTCGAGAACCCTCCTACCGAGAGCGAAGAGGATCCACCCCGCGACCGCAAGGAACCCGGTCCCGGTCGCGAGGCCAAGCAGCACTTCCCACCACATGTGAGCCTCCCGCCAGGGTGTCGATGGCCGTAGCATATCGATTTCGAATCACGCTAGAGGACGTGCTCACGTGACCTCATCGTTCGACGGCAAGGCGATCGTGGTCACCGGCGCGGCCTCGGGGATGGGCCGGGGGACGGCCGCGCTCCTCGCCGAGCGCGGCGCGCGCGTTGCGATCGTCGACCCCGCCGCGGCGGGGCTGGCGGAGACGGAGCGCTCACTCAAGGCTGCTGGCCAGGACGTGATCGCCGAACCGATCAGCGTCACGGACGGGGACGCGGTCGCGCGCTTGGTGGCGCAGGTGCGGACGGAGTGGGGCGGCGTCGACGGCCTGGTGCACTGCGGTGCGATCCTCCGCTACGCGGGCACGCTCGAAGCCGACCTTGAAACGTGGCGCGAGGTCATCGACGTGAACCTCACGGGAACGTTCGTGATCGGCCAGGCCGTCGCAAGGGCGATGATCGCGGACGGGCGCAAGGGGGCCATCGTCAACATCGCCTCGGTGGCCGCGGTCATGGGGCTGCCGAACCTCGCCGCGTACTCGGCGTCGAAGGGCGGCGTGGCGGCGCTCTCCCGTTCGATGGCGATCGAGTTGCTCCCGCACGGCATCCGCGTGAACTACATCTGTCCCGGATTCGTCGAGAGCGGAATGACAGAGGACCTCTTGGCGGAGGAAGGCGCCCGCGAGCAGCGGAGCCGGCAGACGGCCACCGGCGAGATCTGCAGTCCGCGCGACATCGCCGAGGCCTGCGCCTTTCTCCTGAGCGAAAGCACGGCCGGCTACATCGTGGGCAACGGCTTGATGGTGGATTCCGGAGGATCGGCCCGCTAGCATGTGCTCGTCGAAGCGTTCGGCCAGGAGCAGACCATGGGCATCCGCGGTGTGGGACATACGTCGATCACGGTGCTGGACCTCGATCGCGCGGTCGCGTTCTACAAGCTCCTCGGCTTCGAGGACACCGGCACCCGCCTCCACCTGGACAACGAGTTCATCGAGACGTTGCAGGCGATCCCCGGCACCGACATCACGGCGGCGGTCCTCAACCTGGACGGCTACGCGCTCGAAGTCATCAAATACGACGCTCCCACTGGCTACGAGCGTAATCCCCTCCGCACCTCCGATGTCGGTGGCTTCCACATCTGCCTGAGCGTCGACTCCGCTGACGAAGAGTACGAACGGATGAAGGCCGCGGGCATGGAGTTCAAGTCGGGCGTACTCGACTACGCCGGCGGGATCCGGGTCGTCTACGGCTGGGACCCCGACGGCAACACCATCGAGCTGCTGTCGTCGTCGGCCGCGGCGGTGAGTTAGGCCGTTCCCACGCTCGACGCGAATTCGTAGGACCAGCCCGGCTGCCACGGGCGTGGGTTTGTGACCGCTTCGTGGAGGGGCACGCGCTCGCATAGGTGCTCCAAAGCGACGAAAGCGGCGTGCGACCCGATCAGCAGGACCCTGCCGCCCGGCCAACGCGCTTCGGCCTCGGTCAGCACCGCCCGGTGGCGTTCGACGGCCTGTC
>Ga0310121_10005146_pt1 | contig 11333 bp, 17 predicted proteins | sample CB27_Tmax_986_MG_FD_203504 | JGI IMG/M metagenome (GOLD analysis project Ga0310121, IMG submission 203504) | Marine microbial communities from Western Arctic Ocean, Canada - CB27_Tmax_986 | ecosystem: Environmental > Aquatic > Marine > Oceanic | place: Canada: Western Arctic Ocean | collected...
CTCGTGGACACCATGCAGTCCGTTCTGAAGCGAGAGCACAACAGCCTGATCAAGAAGGACACCTATGCTGTCTCACCGAATGGTGCTGCGGTCATCGGTGGCTTCGAGTTGGCTGATCTGGATGGCATTCCCCGAGAGATCGACGGTCTTCCCCAGAAGGCGACCCAGTCGGTCGGGTTCGTTCACTCGAACGATTCCCGCAAAGCACTAACCTTGTGCTTTGGTGCTCGGGTCATGTTGTGCAACAATGGCATGGTCTGTGCTGATGTTGTCATCAAGCGCAAGCACACCAAGGGTCTCTTCCTCAAGGAATGGCTGACCACTGGTTTGCGTGAGTTGAAAAACAACGCGATCATCAATCAGGAGAAGATGAAGGATCTGACGACTTGGAAGGTAACTCCAAGGACTCACGACTCAATGCTGCTGGCATTGGCTCGAAGGAAGATCCTTCCTTGGCGTCTGATTGGCGACGTTGACAAGTGCTGGAAGAATGCAAACGATGGGAACGTCGATTGGGTTCTCGATCAGGAGCAGCAGGGCGATTGGAACTTCGAGGGCAGTCATCTTGACTGGTACAACGCAGCCACGCATGTGGCAAAGCGTATCCCCCCGGTAGGCCAGTTGTCTGCTCTTCGCCAGTCCTTCGATCTGGTGCTACAGGCACGAGACTTCGTGGGTGCTCGGAAGCACGCATCGACGTTTGGCGAAGTGCTGGATGCGGAAAGGAATTAGGGCAAGACCCGTAAGCCCAGCCCCAGTCGCTGGCAAGGTTAGGGTTCCTTTCAAAAACCCGATTTTTATTTCATGAACCGAACTTGAACAAGGAACCAAACGATGACAGTTAAAGCAACAACCTCCGGTAGCGATAAAGTACGTCTGTTCAGCAGCCACGGTTTGAACTTCACCGATAAGGGTGGGTCTCAGGTCGTGGGCGATTGCCCCTTCTGCACCAAGGAGGGGAAGTTCTATGTCTCCAAGAGCAAGGGCCAGTACCACTGCAAGTCCTGTGGCGAGAAGGGCAACGGTTATACCTTCCTCACCAAACTGCTGGAGCAGTGTCGTAAGGATACGACCAACCAGCAGTACAAGAACTTCGGTCGTGACCGGGGTATCAGTGAGGCAGTCCTGAAACGAGAGCAGTTGGCTTTCGACAACCAGACCGAGAGATGGCTTCTGCCAGTCTGGAATGGCTCTTCTTCTGTCGCCAACGTGCTGACCTATGACGAGTCTCTTGAGAAGGGGAAGACTCGCAGCACTGCCACCTGCTCCCGTCACCTGTACAGGGCCAACACCATCTCAGAGGATGGCCCCATCTACGTCTGTGAGGGCGAGTGGGACGCACTGGCTCTGCTCACCCTGATGGACAAGGCTCGGGTAGACAACATCAACGTGGTCGCTGTACCGGGGGCTGAGACCTTCAAGAAGGGCTGGGTGGAATTCTTCAAGGATCGGGACGTTGTCCTCCTGTATGACAACGACGGTTCCGGGCAGGACGGGAAGACCAAGGTGGTCGATATGCTCTCTGGCGAAGCCAGCAGCATTCGCAGCATCCACTGGCCCCTGACCATGCCCAACAAGTACGACATCCGAGACCTCATCTCCGAGTATGGATCTCGCTCCAGCACATGGAAGAGGCTCCATGAGATGATCGTGGACGAGTCGGAACGTCCTTCCGAACCGAAGTTGAAGAGAACCTCCTTCAAGAGTCTGCTCAAAGACTTCCGCAAGGGGTTGCACTTCAACAAGGACATGGAGGACACCCTGCTGATCACCCTCGCAACTGTGATCAGCAACAGAATCCCCGGAGACCCCCTCTGGGTCTACGTCGTTGGCCCTCCGGGTTGTGGCAAGAGCATGGTGCTCCAGAGCTTCATGAATGCCAACCACTGTGTCTTCCGCAGCAAGCTGACTGCAACCTCGTTCATCTCTGGGATGAAGCAGGAGGACGGTTCAGACCCCTCCCTGCTGGCTCAGTTGAACGAGCAGACGCTGCTGATCAAAGACTTCACCGCAGTCAAGTCGATGCCCATCGTCGTGCAGGAGCACCTGTATGGCATCCTGCGGGATGCTTACGATGGCAACGTCCTCGTGGAGTATGGCAACGGGGTAAAGCGTAACTACCCTGACGTTCACTTCTCGATCATCGCTGGCATCACTGACATTGTCCACGGTGACAATCGTGCTGCCCTCGGGGAACGGTTCCTCAAGGTGGAGATGATCCCCAGTGATCGGGAGTACGATCAGGAAGCCCAGATCCGAGCGTCCATCACCAACATGGTGAACAACGTCCGGGCAGAGGCCAGCCTGAAGGACTGCGTGGAAGCCTTCGTCCACCATCTGGATAAGGAATTCACTTTGGACGACCTGCCCGATGTTCCCAACTGGGTGATTGATCGCGTGGTGTCCCTGTGCCAGATCGTTGGTCGCCTTCGCAGCACCGTTCTCAGGGAGCGTAACGAGGATGTGAGCTATCGTCCTCGCCCGGAGATTGGTACTCGACTGGCGAACCAACTGATTAAGCTTGGGAGGGCCTGTGCGCTCGTCTCAGGGAAGACGAGCATCGACAAGGATATCTACCGTATGATGGAGAAAGTGGCCTTCTCGACCGCCCACGGGTGGCACAGCGAGATTGTGAGAGAGATGGTCTACTACAAGCGGGGAATCACGGTGGAGAAGCTCTCCGATCTTCTGCAAATTTCACTATCTTCAGTTCAGCGTAGGTTGAGTGACCTCCAAGAGCTTAAAATAGTTCAGTACGAGAAGAAGTCTGGTCAGAAGCGGAGAGGACGACCAACGAATGTCTGGACTCTCACCGAGTCCATGCTCTCGCACTGGGACAAGGCCAAGGTAGGGATCACAAGAATTGATTATGGCGAGTAATAAGAAACCCGAAAACAACCGATACCAGCGATGCGTCAATGACGTATTTGACTATGTGCGTCATGTGTGCATGATGGAGGGACTCTCAATGGAAGAATCATTGGGAGTCCTTACGGTTGTTCGGGGATCTATTGAAATCAACATTGCTATGCACAAGGTTTCAATGTTGCCCTGTGAAAATGACTTACCCTTAGATGAGGATGAAGATTATGACGAGTAGCTCAGATGGATTCCAAGTAGAAATGCGATTGCTTCACATCATAGAAGGCGACGAAGCCCCCCGCACTTTCATAGGTGTCGGAGGCTACAAGATTGCTCCCAGTGCTCTCACTGATCCCATCCAGCTTACCTCCACCCGCCAGAGAATGCACATGGTGGCTGACGAGCTTATCAACAAGGGCTGCACCTTGATTGAGCAGGAGAAGAACAATCATGTCGTCAAGGAGATATCCAACAGCGAGGTTACCGCAGATCAGTTACGGGCCTTTGCCAAGTTGATCGAGGAAGGAAAATTCGGATCAAAAGTCACAGCACAACACGCTGACGATGGCTCCCGAATCGTTACTTTCACCCTGACCAATTTGGAAGAGAATTAAAGTCAGGATTTTGTAACCTATAGTGTGGTTCTTTTTATCCTGTACAGGTAGACCGGAGTAGTAGCATGGCAAAAAGAAAGAAGAAAGCCCCCCCTGCACCCCCCCAGAAAGGAATAAGGGAGTTAGTATGGGTGGAACCCTCATCTTTAGACGAGAATCCTCTCAACTGGCGTAAGCATCCCCAGCGTCAGACCGACGCAATCGGAGCTTCCATCAAGGCCAACGGATGGGCAGACACACTTCTCTTCAACGAGAACACGCAGCGTTTAATTGATGGACATGCCCGTAAGCAGGTTGCCATCGACGAGGGCATTGATTCAGTTCCGGTGCTCATAGGCTGGTGGACAGAAGAGCAGGAGAAGCACCTGCTTGCCACTCTCGACCCCCTTGGAGCAATGGCTGAGACTGATGCAGAAGCCCTGATTAGTCTTACTGATATGCTGAAGGAAGACCAAGACTCTCTAAAGGAACTAGAGGAACGAGATCAGAAAATCTTGCAGGGAGTGACCAGTAATTTAGAGACGTATGCCCACCAAGTTTCCTCCGGGTACGACACAGGAACCCTGCTTCCCGAATATGAAGAAGAAGGTATTCTAGACTCGTCCCAAGTAGACCAAACCTTTGTTGTGGATGTGGTTATTGACGAGGAAGTCATATTTCACTCATCAAATAGTTGGGGAATACCGGATCTCTTGGAGGATGAGGGCCTATTAGCAGACGTTTCCCCAGACATGACTTGGGATAGAAGTGAAGAGACTGTCACCGAGTCTGCTTGGTTTTGTCATTCAGCTAGGCCCTTCCCAGAAGAGCGTTCGAGTGGAGTGATTGGCTACTTTACAGAAGACTACAGGTTTGAAAGCTTGTGGAACAGCAAAACAAGACAGGCCCTGAAGCTTCTCCGCGAAGATTGGTCGGGGGTCTGTTTACCTGACTACTCGATCTACAGCGACGATCCGTATCCAGTACAACTATGGAATACCTTTCGACAACGCTGGCTTGGCAGATTTTGGCAGGAACTTGGTATTCCAGTAATACCCATCATTTCAGGTATAACTAAGGACGGTTCCCACAAGGAATGGTTTTTGAAAACCCTGCCTGTTGAACCTCCCGTGGTTGCAATGCAAATTCGCACGATTAACCGGGGGGGAAAGCAGTATTGGAAAGAGATTCAAAAGCAGATAAAGGATACAATAGACATAGTTGCTCCCAAAAAGTTTATCATTTATGGGGGTTTGGAGAATGAGAAGCGGTTGGGAAAACTTCCATCGGGAACAACTTTCATTCTTCTAGATGCATACATGACAAAACGAAGACACAATTTTACGGAGAAATAAAATGGGTCAGGGTGGAAGAAGCACAGCAGCACGAAAAGAATCAAAAACAGTTACTGCCTCGGGACTCAATAAACGCTTTGGCGAAACTGCCACAGGTTTCAACAAGAAAGTTCTGTCAAATACTGACCGAGTTCTTCTTACAAAGGCAGCAGGTCGCGGTAAGACCAAGGTTGCTAAGATGGCTCAGCAAATCTTAGACTCTGGTCTTGCAGGTCGTACACGACAGACCAAGAAGCAGTCAGCAGCAAAAGGTGCAAGAAGGCCCGGAGAGAAGGGCGTTGCTTCTGTCGCGGGTTCCAAGATTAAGTACGGAGCACGAGCTAAGAAGGCAGCTAAGGCTAAGAAGAAGAAGTAGTTAAACAACATCTAGGGCTTGGGGTAGCGACCGCCTCTGTTGCTTTGGCTACTCGGGTAACATGCGGTCGTTACCTTTGCCTAGAAGGAATCATCATGGCTAGAAAACGCAAACTCAGGAAGAAGCGACGAACTCCCCAAATTGGGACAGCCCGACTTCGTGGTAAAGCAGGCGAGGCCAAGAAGATCGAGGTTGTTGCTATCAGGGAACGACTTGGTGTCAATTTCAAGGAACCGGGCAAGAGAGAATCTGCCCCCGGAAGGAAATAATCATGGGCTTGTCAAAGAAGTTGATACAACCTCCACCGTCCAGTGCGCCTAAACCAGCGAGAGATGCTTATAAGCGTCATGCTCGTGCTCACATGGCTAACGAAACGCGAAAGCGAAAATCACCGCTAGGGGCAGCACCAGCGGGCTCCGCAAAACCACGGGGGAAACCTGCCAGTACAAAACCACGACAGCTTGGGGGCACGCAGGCCCCACAAGTTCCTCGGGCGGGAAGTCCTGCTGCCAATACTGCGACAAAAGGACAAGCGGCTGCGAAACAGGCGAAGATTAACAACGCTCTGAGGCGTGCACTCAAGAAGTAATAGATGAGCAAGTACCTTCCTAATCGGACGACCCTGACGAAGCGGTCTTCTTACAAGAGACCTGCGTTCGCACCGAGCGAGTCCACCAGAAAGAAGCTGAAGAAAAAGCGGAAGACAGAACGAGAAGTCGGACGCAAGACGGGCAAGTTACCAAAGAAAGAGGGTTACTACTAAGTGGTAAATGGAAATCTAAGTCCCAAAGGAGTTTGGGCATCGCGGAAGAAGACCAAGTCTCCCTCGAAGAAGCCACGATCAGCTTTTCCCAAGCGGAAAGGTACTCCGGTGTGGGACAGGGGTGCAGATAAGACATTCACCCAGCGGGGGCCAGCAGCTTACCGCGACACGCACGGGAGTCGGTAATGCCTAAGTTGCGAAAGAAGAAAAAGAGACTACCACCCCCGCCAAAGAAACGTCCAATACACCCCGGTCGTAATTTTCGAGTGGTGACATAATGCCAAAGGTCGGACAGAAACACTTCGCGTACACCAAGAGGGGAAAGGCTGCTGCTCGTCGATACAAGAAGCAGCAGGCCAAGAAGAACAAGCATACTCCCGGTGGTAAGAGGAAGTCTGAGGGGCATAACCCCGGTCTCCCCGGATCTGCTGCATGGGATACTCCTTATGAACAAAAGGGGGCTAGGGGCGGGTTTTAGGCTCTCTCCAAGTGACTTAATGACACGTTTGCACCCCATACCCCACCTGAAACGAGACTGAATCATGGCCCACAAGAAACAAAAACTCAAGAAGGAGCCTAAGCAAAGGCCCCGGTCAGAGAAGGGGTTCAGGGGGGAGAGGAAGCCTACTCCCAAGAAAGTAAAGTTCATGAAGTCTCACAAGAAGAAGGAATAGCTGTGGCTCCCTACAAAAAGATCAGATACAAGCAAAAGTACGATAAGACGGGTATGCCTGTTGGGGCAGATCCCAAGAGAACATTCACCAGAGCAAAAGGAATCGGTGGAAGCAGCCAGCCCAAGCATGCTTCAAGTCCGGGTGGAATCAAACCTTCAAATGGTGGTGGGTCTTCTTCCCGTCAGGCAGGAAATGTACGACGGGCTACTCCTTCAAAAACCAAAGGGGGCAGTACCCAGAAGGTTCGTGACCTTAGTGGAGTCAGTAGTCGTGGGAAGCAAGCATTAGCTGCAATGAAGTCTGCACGAACCGACGATCAGAAGAAAAAAGTTCTCAAGGACTACAAGACGCAGTCGCGTGGTGGGAAGAAGTAATTATCACAACCCCAAGACAGGTCGATAAACATGACTAAGTTGAAGAAGTCGCGTAAGAAAAAGAGTCACCTCGGTACTTTGTCTGGTTCTGCTCTCAGGAAGCTGAAGAGCCAGAGCACCGGAGCCAGTCCTCCCAAGCAACCCCTGAAAACAGCGATAGGTAAACCTAATGGCTAAGTTGAAGAAGAGTCCAGTCTCGAAAGCTAAGGTGAAGTACAAGCAGAAGCGACACTCGGAAAGATATGCTAAGGCTGGCCCCGGTGCAAAGATGGAACATCATTTTGCTGAGAGTCGGAAGAAACAAAGCAAAGCTGACAAGCCTTCCCGTGGAACGGGTGGTGCCCCACATCGACCACGCTCTTCGGGAGGACTTAATGCTCCTAGATACTCCTACCAGAAAGGTAAGCCACCATTAAGACGGGGGAATCCCCACGGTTACGAGCATCGGGAGTGATCAGACCCCCAACAAAAGGAAATAATCATGGCTAAGTTGAAGAAGGTTCCTGTCCCGAAGGCGAAGAAGGTCTACAAGGAGAAGTCGGGCCTTTCTCGTGCGATGAAGAAGCATGGTGTAGGGGGAGAAGAGAAAAACCCTAAAAAATTCCTGCGTGGTGTAGCACACTGGGTAGGTACGAAACCCTAGAACCCTCGCCTGAATCGCTGTGGCAATCGCTTCCTCTCGTAGACCTCCCGGTCGTAGTTCGAGTAGGTCTCACGGTAGCTTACCGCAACCACCCTACGCAGCAGGGAATTACCACCGTTATCTTTCTCCCAGAAGATAACCACCCAGTTCCCCTTCTCTTTCCGCAGGGTGTACTCTCCCGGTTTGACGATGCGCCAGCACATGACATGGTGCGACCAGTTGGTCTCGTCAGCTTGCCAGTCGTAGCAATGCCTCCACTCCCAGAAGATAAGCTGATCGAAGCTAGGCTCCCAGTTATTGTGGTGGACATGGTTTAGCTCGATGACTGCGACAAGGTTCTGTTCGTAGGGAAGTTGAGGAACAGAGAAGAACGTAAGGAGTAGAGATAGCATTAAAGAATCCTCTGCTATCTCTTTGGAATACCTTCATCATAACCAGTTGAGGGTGGTTTCCTGTTGTATTTGCTCCAAATGGGAGCTATGGGTACACTGAAGGCATGGATGAACAAACAACAGATCAGACCATCGATATAGACCATCTCCCAGTAACCCCGAACAAGGGTGGCAGGCCCAGTAAGCTCGACCAACTGCTCAGAGACCAAGAGCGTTATGAGCAGATGCTGCAATACTTTAGGTTGGGTGCTACTGTTACCGCAGTCTGCGGTGTTCTGGGCATTGCTCCGACCACTTTTACAAATTGGATGAGGGAGGGACGGGATGCAACCAAGGGTAAGTTTCGAGAGTTTTATTGGGATGTAGTGGGGGCTATAGGCCATGCAAGCGTCATGGTCGAAGCCCAAATACGGATCAATAACCCCATGGCATGGCTGAAAAATGGGCCTCGAAGACTGCTGGGGGATGAGTGGCGAGATGATCCAGACCAGCTAATCCATATCGAGGGAGATGTGCAGCATGATCACGTCGTGTACGACGGTCGTGCTCCTGCAACGGATGAGGATCTGGCAGCAGCCCTCACTGAACTAAAGAACGCTGGCCTACTCACCTTCAATAACAATATAATTGACGGAGAGATAGTAGGCCCATCCAAGGAAGCACTCCCCGAAGAGGTCGAGCATCAGGACGATGCTTGAGCGATCTTTGTCAGATCATCGGGGGCATATATAAATGACTAGCATCGACGTTATGCTTGAGCGAATGTCAGGATTATGCTTGAGCGAATAAGGAGAAGACGATGGCAAGAAAGAAGAAACGCAAATCTAGTGGATTCATCTCTCCCCAAGCTAGGGCAGGACGACAGGGCGGTTTGATCGGTGGAAAAAAACGTGCTGGTGTTCTCAGTAGAAAAAGGCGGGTGGAAATCGCCAAGCAGGGGGCCGGAGCCAGATGGAGTGGCAGGAGGTAGCCGCACGAGAGGGCTGGGCCGCACAAACTAGGCTGGGGTCACGGGGGCCGAAAAAAAAGACCGCCAACCAGCACGACGAGTGCTGATTGACGGCCCCGGAGCCTATCTTCTAGTGATTAGTCTCGGCCTCCCCCAGTTCATCCTTCGGGGGCTGAAGGTCGAACTGTCGGCCCATATACTTGTCATAGGTGTCAAATCGATCTTCGTAAGCGGCCAGTGGGTAGTGGGAGTCATCCTCCCCAGCGTAATCAAACCGGCCATTTACAACCCCGTAGGATCGACCACTAAGGGTACGGCCCTCTTCGAGTTCGCGTTTCCAACCGCTGTCCTTGAAAGGATCAACGGCCACAAAGTCGTGAAGACCCTGTGACGGAGCAGCTTGCCCCGCGAAGCGGCCTAGAAAATTTACCGGGAAGGGAAACTTCTCGGCTCGCTCTACAAGTTCAGATTCAAGATAACTTTTCATCTTCGGCTCCTTCAGAGTAAAAACGACCGCCTAGCCCCGAAGGGCTAGACGGCCTAGAAATCAACCATTGTCCGCGAGCTTCTCAGCATACTCGGCGTCAGTCTTGATCAGCTCTTGCTGGAGCGTTTCCAACTCGCTGATCAACTCGGCCAACCCCTCCTTCGGAAATGCAAAGCTTACTTTGATCTCCCCGGCCTCAAAGTAGCCATGTGCTACTATTCTGACGGCCTCCTTATAGGTGGAGTAGATAGCCATAGACGAATACCTCTCGGCCCCGACCATTTCTATCGAATACTCTCGGCTCTCGGACATTTTAAATTTCTTTACCATCGTTCGGCTCACTTTCATTCACAAGAGAAAAGAATGGGGAGACCGCCCGTTGACGGCCTCCCCGAAAAGGTTGGATTACATATCCAACTCAAGTTGCTGTCGCACAGCGGCCTCGCGAGCTTCTTTAAGCTCAGGAGCAACGTACTCCAGTTGCTCGGCCAGTGTGCCTTCCTTCGCATTGATCTTATGAAGCTCGGCCTCATAAGTAGCCTGTTCGACCTCAAGAGCATTAACGATCTTGAACTCGTTCGGCCTGTGGTGCTCTTTGTAGAGGGAAATCAGCTCTAGCTTTGTCCCCCCAGTAAAAGTCACAACCGGCGTCCTAGAACCATCACTTGACAGCCTAGGTGCACCAGATCCCCGGAGGATAAATCTCGCCTCCGGCCCGAAGCAGGTCGTATCCCGCATCGCGTGACCATTACCCTTGCGAAACGACGGCCAGTTGGTTTCCGTTTCAAGGTTTTCAAACACCGTATCCTGATGAAAAATATTCGCATGAATGCGGCTTATATTCCTCTTCAGGATCTCAATACGACGGACAACATAATCTTTTCGGCTCGACATAATGCAAGCTCCTTACGAAAAGAAACGGCCAACCGTGTCCCCCTAGCACACGCTAAGGGGAAGTAACACGGCCAACCAAAAACTACTCCCAAGTATGATGGCTCTCGCCAGCACCGTGGATCGGCACCCAGATGTCTCGTCCGTTATCCCCACCGTTACACAGCATGCAGTCGGCACACTGTGTCTCGTGGGTGTAGAAGAGACATTCAAGCGTGTTCTTTGGCGGCGTTTCCCCAGTGGGAACTGCCAAGAACGAACGCAAACCATGACTCCGTGCTTCGGCCAGATGCTCCAAGGTGTCGCATGAGACCATGCACAGGTCAGCCAGTCCTTCAGCTTCTCGGCCCCTACCCTGATCAATGAAGTTCAGGATTTGGTGTGAGTAGCCAGTGTGACCGGCCCCGCCAGCATCAACGATTCGTTGATTCTGTTTGAGTGGTGCTGCGGCGGGATCACCGTATGCTCCCAGCCTCACCTTGCGGTCAGACAGTAGCTTGCGATGATCGGCCAGCCTCAGATCCAACGTAGGGTAGATACCCCGCTGGTAACCACGCCAAATAGCGGCGGGTGCTTTGCCAACTTCTACATAGCAGATTTTCAGACGTAAGGCGCAGTCTCCACAGATTCCTTCGTCGGCCTCGCTGTACATGGCGGTCACAGGATGCTCATCTCGCACCAAGTACCAGACTTGAAGCATCGGCCCAGTCTTGGTGTTCTTGGATACGATAGTCACAATCATGACCACCGGCGTCATCAGGTCTATCCTGCTGATGCCTTCCCATACGACAAAACCACAAGGTTTCTTAGACATAGTCGGCTCCTTTAAGGAAGAAAAAATCTTGTCCTAGTTAGTGTCAAAGGCGGCGTTGGCTTTTTCAATTACCATTCGGTGCTCTCCTATGCTATCCACAGCCCGGCGTGGGCGTTTCCAGTTTTCATCGGGATGCCTGCAGGTGGTCGCTACTGCACCTGCAGGGATTGCCCGATTTACT
>Ga0310121_10005148_pt1 | contig 11330 bp, 10 predicted proteins | sample CB27_Tmax_986_MG_FD_203504 | JGI IMG/M metagenome (GOLD analysis project Ga0310121, IMG submission 203504) | Marine microbial communities from Western Arctic Ocean, Canada - CB27_Tmax_986 | ecosystem: Environmental > Aquatic > Marine > Oceanic | place: Canada: Western Arctic Ocean | collected...
GCCGGGTCGGAGCGCAGGAACACTCCCGTGTAAACGTTCTTCGCACCGCTGATGTTCCCCATCCCAACCATATTGGACTGGCCGGCGAGGATGTAGACCTTGACCAGCTTGGTGGCATCGCCCGGTCTGCCATCCGGGTCGGGGAGCTGCGCCGGGATTTCCTTTGCGGCCGCAGGAAACACCGACAGCATCATCGCCATCGCAACTCTCAAAAGCACCCCACCAGTCTGCCTTCCTAAGTGCCCCTGGTTCATACCCGATGTGGTGATTGGTTGGTTGATGGCTCAGCCCGAATTGTTGCCGAGTCCGTTACTTTCCTTGCAGCGACTCCGCCATCGCCCGTCCGAGGGCGTTGCCAACTTCCATGTAGGTCTCGGCGTTGTGATTGTAGTGGTAGCCCGCGCCGCTGGGCGAGACATCCTTCTCGCGCCAGAACGGCCGGGCATCGATGGCCTTCACGTTGCCCTTGAACTCCTGGTACTTGCCCGCGTCGCCGTCCACCGCGAGTTGGGCCTTGTCGACGGTCAGGCCATGACCACCGAGCTTCTCTCCACCGAAGGCGATGGTGGCGAGAGCGAACTTTGCGCTCGGCGCCTCGAACTCCTTCCGCAGCGTCTTGATGAGGTGCACGAGGTTCCGCTCGTAACGGCTGGCGTGCGCGGCATTCTGATCCTTGTGGCCCTGCCACCACACAAAGCCAGCGACCTCGTAGCCCTGGTCCTTGTAGTCCGGATAATACTTCGAAAGGTTGCCCAGGACCCTCTTGGCGTCGGCGATATCCGTGTCGTACTGCTTACCGGCGTACCAATTGATCGGCTTCGGATCCGTGCCTTTGTCCCACGAGAGCGGCGACTCCTTGTAGCCGGCATAGATCTTGCCATCGAATTCGAATTGCTCGCTGCCGGGAGGAAGAAGATCCCAACCCAGGCTTCGATTGCCGATGCAGGATTTCAGAACGAGGACGGGCTCATCGAGGAGCTCGCCCATGAGGCAACCGAACTGCATGTCGGGACCGATGTGCGCCCCTTTCACGGTCAGCCAATCATTCTTCATATCCCTGCCCGTCATGACATGGACGTTTCTGACATCCTTTCTCTCCGTCCAGTTTCCCGCGTCATCCAGGAGATGGGGATACTTGCCCTGCTTCTTGGTGAGATACGTGAGCGTCCCGTTTTTATCCTCCGGGCCGACTCGGCCGAAACCCAGCATGTTGGATTGCCCCATCAGGATGAAGACTTTCACAGGCTTGGTCATATCGGCCGGCTTGCCGTCCGGGTCAGGCAACTCCTTCGGAAGCTCCGCGGCGCCGGCATGAGTGAGGGCCATCGTCGTGACGGCGAGGGAAAATAAGAGCGCGATTCCTTTTCGGATACTGGACCTTCGGTTCTCCGAGTCGGCAGTGCGTTTTATGAGGGGCGGATTCAATTTGTTATCGAATATCGCCCCATGGCTGTAAATCAACGTTTTACGCATTTTCGTTCTGACCAAACCCCCGTGATTCCAAGGGTTGGAGGGCTTCGTTCAGAACAAAAATGCCGTCCTGTTCTGCGGTTCCAGATTATTCTTTAGCAAATTGAATCCGCGAGGGTCTTCATTGTGATCGTGAATCGATTTGGTTGGCGTTCTTGTCCTTCGGGCGAGACACGCGGCCTCGCACGCTGCCACTAATTTCCGGTTTGGGGGATGTCTCCAAACGTGGGCATTCGCCCCATTCTTCCCGGAAACAATCAATTCAGTCAAAGTGAAGAGGAGCGTGGCCGCTCTGAGCGGCGCAAGGACTCGGCGAAGCCACTCCGCATGGAAGGCGCCAGCCTGAATCGCCCCGCGGAACGGTCCCTTTTAGAAAATCAGTGTGATTTTCCAACTGCCAACCCGCCCTGGCGGCGCTAGGAATATTCCTTCAGGCGTGGAGCATCGCTCTACAACGAACGCCGAATCCGTCCCTGTCCCATGAAAGCGCTTCCTTTCATTGCGCTCGCCGCTTGCGCAGCATTCCTCATCGTCCGCCAGACCACGGCGGTTTCGATCTCGAAACAGAACGACACTCTCGAAGAACGCATCAAGGACGTCGAGGAGTCCGGCGGAGGCGGGGCGGGATCTCCGGACGGCGGCCCCAGCGCGGCGACCAAGACCGGTCGGACCCGCACGACGCGCGAAGGCGCAGGCGACAAGAAAGGCGAATCCCTCGCGCACTACGGACACGACAGCGAGAACAACGCCAACGCCGCCCTCGAGCAGGTTCGCGAACTTCACGCCGCCAACCCCAGCGACGACATCCTCGTGGGATTCCTCCAGCACCCCAACGCGACGCTGGACAAGGACACGGCCCGCGAACTCGCCGGCCAAATCCGGGACCAGGAACGCCGGAACGAGATCCTCGAACGACTCAACAAGTAGCCACCCGCCATGAAATTCTCCACCGTCGCCACCATCCTCATCGTCGCCATCGCCGCGATCCTGGCCCTCTTCCAGCACGGGCGCATCACCGAGCTGCGCGCGGACAACACCAAGCTGGTAACTCGCGCCGTTGCCCTGGGTATCCCGGTCGAGACGGACGGATCTCCCTCCGGGAAGTCCGACGCGGGCAACGCCGGCCCTTCCGGATTTGCGAGTCGCACCGGAGGCGGCGGCGCCACGGGATCGAGCGCCGCCCGGCACCGGGCCGAGGCCAAGACCTTCGCAAATGAGCTCTTCGCCATGATGCGCAAGATGAAGGAGATCCGCGAGGGCGGCGGACGGCTCGCCCTCGACGCCGAGCGCGAAGCGATGGCGTTCTTTCAACGCTTCCTGGACCTCGATCCCGCCGTCATGCCCCACCTGATCCAGGAGATCCGTGACCGGCAGGACATCACCGACGACGAGAAACGCGAAATCCTCGCGGTCAGCTTCATGTCGCTCGCCCAAAACTCCCCGGAGAGCGCGCTCAATCTCTACATCGATTCCAAGGATCTCATCACCGACAAAGGCTCAGGAGAGAAGATGCTCGAAATGGCGCTGGCCGGTTGGGCTTCCAAGGATCCCGCTGCCGTCCTGGCCTGGCTCGAGACGAACGGCGCCGATCTCCCAAGCGATGTCCGAAGCGTGGGACGGCGAGGCGCCATCGCAAACGTGTTCCGGACCGATCCCGGCCTCGCAATCGACATGACCCTCAAACTCCCGGGCGAAGAATCCTGGAAAATCGCTGAAGGTATTTCGTCCTTTGTCCGTGAACCGGCCGAACAGTTGGAACTGCTCCGCACCCTGGATGCCAAGCTCGGCGAGAGCACGGCAGGAAGTAATGGCGCAGAGAATCCCGGCCAGTTGCTTCGTCTCGGACTTCTCAACGTGGTGGGTTCGACCCTCGCCCGGCAATCCTTCAGCGCCGCAAGCGAGTTCATCGCCTCAGCCAATCTCAGCGTCGCCGACCACGAGCAACTCGCGCATGGAATGGTAGAAACTATGCACGCTGTGAAGGAGCCCGGCGTGTGGCTCCCCTGGATCTACGAAAACCTCCCGGCCGAGAAGCGCGACAACAACGTGACGACCGTTGTGCGCAACTGGACCCTCAAGGACTTCCAGTCCACCGCCGACTGGATCGGCACTCAGCCCGCGGGCGCTCTCCGCGACCAGTCGACTCGCGCCTTCGCGGAAACCGTCGCGCCCCAGGAGCCCGCCTCCGCCGCCGAGTGGGCCCTGACCCTTCCTCCCTCCGAGCAACGCACCGAGCTTCTCCTAAAAATCCGCGATCACTGGCAATCCAAGGATGAGGCCGCCGCTGCCGCCTTCGCCATTGAGCATGGATTGACAGGCGGGGGTGACGCCCCGCCGGCGGGAGAGGCGCGTCCCTAGTGCATCGCCCCGCAAGTTAGTGTGCAATCGGAGATGAGAATCTTCGGAGATCAGTCAGCGGTCTCCGACCGGATGCAGGTGGCGGCGCGGGTCTTTTTCCCCGAGTTCAAGGCGCGACGAGTGGAGCTGGTTGAATGCGCCTCCTCTCACGGATTTCGGAGGAGAAATCCGGACGAGAGCATGGCCGGAGCGGAGCTGGTCAGGACCAGCGACCGGGGAGTAACGCAGAAACTTGAAAAGAGGGCGGCGAACTCCGAGCTTTCCCGACCAGCGATGGCGAAGATCACGCCCTACCAGTCCTAAACCGCCCGATCCCCTCCTTGCCCCTTGACCCCGGGCCGCCCGTCTCGCCAAGCTCCAGTGAACGGTGGCATCAGGCGGGATCCGGACATGATGAACTCTCTCGAGATTGTGCGACTCGCCAAGAGCAAGGCCGCGCGGGAGCTGACACTTCAGGAAGTGAAGCTGCTCCGCGAGGCAGTGGCCAGCACCCCGGAACTCTATCATCTGCTGGGTGGTAAGGAGGAATTCGAACGGTACATGGCCGAGGCTCCGGACGTAGCCGGCATGTCAGCCGAAGAAATCGCGGTCGGGGAATCGCCGGATGGAGAATCACAGGAATCCGCGCCGGGCGGTTCCCGCCGTATCTACTGGATGGCTGCTTGCGTGGTGATCCTCATCATCGCCGCGGCGGGTGCGTGGAAATATCTCGTCGCACGCGGCATGATCTCCCCCAAGGATGCGCCACGGGAAAGGAGCGGCGCCCACCAGGCGGAGAAAAAACAGCGTCGCGAATCAAACGAATCGCGGCGCGCGGCGACGGTGGACAAGACCCTGCCGGCAGGCGATCGCGGGCCCGCCGGGAACCAGCCCGTCCAACCGCTGCCCGGGACCTATCCCCTCTTTGAAGATGAGGGCCGGTTTGTGGCGACCGATGGGATTGCGGCAGGCGACGAGTTGGTCGCCCCGCTGGCGGAAGACGACCGGTACTCCGGTCAGTGCAGCGTCCGGGTGGTCCCGAGTAATCGCTTCCGTTTGGAATTCAATCAGTCGCTCCCGATTCGAGCGAACCCCGGGGAAGGCGAGTACCGATACCTGCGTTTCGCATTCCGCAAATTCGGTAGTGGACGCCTATGTCTGGAGCTGGACGGCGCGGACGGCGAGGCGCCGGCGATCCGCTACGATGCCGGCCAGGGCCCTCCTTCTCACGGCGGCGCACACCGGGTCTGGGCACTGGAGCTGCCCAGCGAGTGGATCGTCATGACCTGCGATGTGTTCCGCGATTTTGGCGCCGGCGACATCACGGCCTTGACGCTAAGCGTCCCGGACGGCGACTACGCCCTGTTCGACCACATTTACCTGGAACGAACAATCGACGGGCTGGACGGGATAGCCGGCGCACCGTCGGTGGAATTGACCAACCAACAGGCGCGTCGTGTCCTTGCCAAAGAGCCTCTCTCCATTGCCGGCCCCGCCGTCGTCGGGCTCGAAGCAAACGGCCAGCGTGGAACGGGGGTCCTGATCGGCAAGCAGGGCTACGTGCTGACATGTGCTCATCATCTTTTCGCTCTGAAGAGCGACATCACCGTCCGCCTCGCGGACGGCCGCACCGTCAAAGGCCGGAAAGCGGGTACTTGCCGCAACGCCGATTGCGGAGTGATTCGGATCGTCGAGCAGATCGGCCGACAGGGACTCGAAATCAGCGACAACGGCATTCACACCCCGCAAGACCTTCACGTCGCGTTTTCGGTCACACCCGAGTTCAATGACGGCAGGACGGCCAGCTACGTGGTCGAGATCGAGCCTGACGCGGACAAGATGATGCTCTGGACAGAATTCGAAATGGAGGGGGCAGAACTCGGCGGCCCGCTCGTCGACCGGTCCGGCCGGGTCGTGGGGATTCATGTCCGCACCAGCGAGGATGGCAAAATGGGATTTGCAAAATTGACTCGGGTCCGCGCCGAGTGGGAGCGATTGACGCGCGACGAGAGCGTAGGCCAATGGCTGCCGGGGTCCGGTCCCATGATCGGCGTGGTCTCCACCGCGATCGGGGAGGGAAGCCGCATTGATCGCGTCCTGCCCGGCTCGCCAGCCGCCACGGCCGGCCTCCAGGTCGGCGATGTGATCGTCAAGGTCGACGGCCACGGGGTGCGGAGTTACCTGGATATCGGCCGCCAGCTCGCCGGCTACGACCCGGGCGATACCGCTGCCTTCCTGCTTCACCGCGACGGACAGGAAATCCTCAAGAAGATCCGCCTGATGCACCGACAAGAATTTCCAGCGCCGTGAAGACCGCCGACCACGCAAGCCAGACGAGGACGGCCTCCTTTCATGGGGAAGGCCGCCGCTCTTCAAAGAGGGCAGAGCGGCGGTCCGCAGATGACGAAGCAGCGCCAGATGCAGATGAAGCGGATGGGGATGGCTCGGGCCGGGAGGAGTCCGGGAAGGCGAAGGAACGCGGCTGAACATTCAGTTTCGATCAAGTCGTTTGGCTTGTTTCGCGGGCGACGCTCTCCTAAAACGAATGGCGATCCGCGACCATGAAAGAGAATTTTCTTATCCGATCGAAACCCTTTTTGCGGTTCTTGGCGGTAATCGCTGGAGTCTCCCTGATTTCAGCTGGCCGGGACGACGACAAATCATCGCGAACGCTTCGGGTCCTCTGTTACAACATCCATTGGGCCCTGGGGACTGACGGCGTCTATGACGTTGAGCGCCTCGCCAAGGTCATCGCAGCGACGAAGCCCGATCTTGTGGCGCTCCAGGAAGTCGATGTCGGCGTCAAGCGATCCGGACGGGTGCATGAGCTTCGCCGCCTCAGCGAGTTGACGGGTCTGGCGTCGCGTTTCGGCCCGACCCAGCATTACGAGGGTGGCCTTTTCGGGAACGCCGTTCTCACCCGGTTCCCGATTCTCGACGTGGCGATCCATCCGCTCCCCTACACGGAAAGCACGAAGGAACTGGTCACGTATCCCCGTGGGGCGATCTTGGTTACGGTCGAAGGACCGGGCGGCAAGCCGCTGCGATTCATCAGCACTCATTTCCAACACAACGTGGCCGAAGATCGCGTCGCCGAAGCCAATGCCGTCAATAAGCTTTTCGCGAAGGACGACAAAGATAGGATCCCCACCATTCTCGCCGGGGACATGAACGCCACCCCGGAGGCCGAACCGATCCAGGTGCTGCTCAAAGAATGGACCAACGCGATTGACGATGAAGCTGCTCCCTCGGCTCCTTCGAAGAACCCGCAGTCGCGGATCGATTACATCTTTTACCGGCCGGCACCGCGGTTCCGCTTGATCGAGACGAAGGTGATCCCGGAAGAAGTGGCGTCCGATCACCGGCCGGTCCTGGCGGTTTTCGAGCTCCTCTCACCGTGACCGGGATCGGCAAGATCGCTCCCCGCTACGATGTCATCATCATCGGCGCGGAACACAACGGTCTGATCGCGGCATGTTACTTGGCCAACGCCAAGTTTTCGGTTCAGATGTTGGAAAAGAATGCGGAGATCGGACTGGTGCTCCCTTCTTGAGCATGGGATCGATCATGACGGCTTACTTCCCTTCTTTCCGACCGCTGCTATCGACCGGCTCCGGCTTCGCCGAGGGGACTGGTTTCCAGCGAATGGCGGTCAAGACCGACTTGCCGGTTGCGGCATTCCAGGAACCGCGCGCTTCGAGTTCGTCCGAAGTTCCTGCCACGGTCAAGATCACCTCGTCGGGCAGGACCACGCTCTGGCTGTAGCCGGTCACGCCCAGGCCGTGATAGAGGTAATAGGATTCGTCCTCCCAGCGCTCTCCCTCGTCGCGGCTGATGAGAGCGCGGCCGCTCTGTTCACCCGGTCCGTAGCGTGTGTCGTGCACGATCACGACCGTCCCATCGCGCAATGCCGCCGGGTAACCGTAGCACTGTCCGTGAACCGTGGTGAGCTGTCGAAGTTTGGTCCACGTCTTGCCACCGTCGGTCGAGTTCGCAAGAAAGACATGTTTGTAGGGGAACGGCAGCTCGCTGCCGTCGTAGCGTTGCAGGTCCCATCGCTTGAGAATGTCGGGCGGGTCGCTGGCGAGAATCGCTCGCTGATAGCGTAAGACCGCGACGAGCTTGCCGGAGGCGGTCTCGACCAGGCCACCCTCGTGGCACCAATCGGCCACTTTGTGCGGGCCGTCCCACGTCACACCACCGTCTCGCGAGCGGTAGAGATTCAGTGTCACGATTCCGGAGACATGCTTCTGCCCTTCCTTCCGCACATGATCACGGCAGGAGATTCCGCACATGAGCACGCCCTTTGCGGAACGGAAGAGGTTGAAGCCGTGCCGTTCGTCGTAGCGCTCGGGAAGTCGGATCTGCGCGATCTCGTTCCAGGCACGTCCTTCGTCGCGCGACAGCTTGACGGGAAGAGCCGCGTTCGTCTTGCCCCACAGATTAGCCCCGACTGAGATCCAGTTTCCGTCAGGCCGAACCTGCCACAGCGCATTCTTCTCCGACTCTGCGAATTTCCAGGACGCCCACGTTCGGCCCCCGTCGCTGGATTTGCAGAGGATGGTCTGCTGCTTGACATAAACCGCGCCATCCGCGGCAAGGAAGGCGGAGATGGCCTGGACGTGTCCTTGCGGATCGTGCGGCAGGCGGCTCTTCTCTACAGGCACTTTGGTAAGTACACCGTCTCGCGCGTGAAGAACGAAATTGCCCTTCTGCATCGCCTGCAGGTCATCCACCGAGACATCGCGGACGCCGCCCAGGAGACCGGTCCGAAACCGCGGCTCCTCGGCGTGGATGGACAAGCACAAGAAGGCTGGAATGAGCAGCCCGGCGGTGAGATATCGAGCTGAGCAACTGGAGATGGAGAACATACGGCTAAATTTCATCAGGCTTCCTCCGAATGTTCCAACTATGACAAACCCGGGTCCGGATGGAATCACAAAAAGGACTGCTAGTTCGTCAAGTTTGAGATGATGGATGGACGCGCCGGGGAAGGAAGGGCTGGCAAGGCTGGCCACCGGTGCCGCCTTTGAAGATGCCGGTGAGCTCATCGATGAGTTTGTCCGCTAACAATGACAACCGCGCAATTTGGAATTGGGCATCGAAATCGGAAATGGACCAGCCTCATTGGTTTCTGGTAGCGTCAAGATCAACCTGTCATGAAGAAAATGAGATTGAAAACTGACTTCGCCCCAGTTCTTGTATTCGTCCTGCTGTCATTGAGTTTCGGTTGTCCTTCTTTGCAGGCTGCCGACAACTTCTCGATCCGCGTAGGTTCAGCGGCGATTGACCTTCAGGCGGACGACAGCATGGAGATTGCCGGCGGCATTGGCCCAAGAACGACAACGGGCCAGGAGGGTCAACTCCGAGCAGTGGCCGTGGTCGTGGCAGGATCAGATGGAACAAAGGTTGCCATCGTAGCTTGCGACGTTCTGTTCGTGCCCGGAGACACGGCCAATCTGGCTCTTGCGGAAATCGAAAAATCAACCGGCATCCCACCCCGGAATGTTCTAATCAACGCAACGCACACTCACCACGCCCCGACCACGATAGAAATCCATGGCTGCATGCCGGTGGGAGTTTTTGTGAAACGTCTACGCCTGGGAATCGTCGAGGCGGTGCAACGGGCGAACGCGAACCTGGGAAAAGATCCGTCAAAATTTCTTTTCCACCTTGGGGAAGAGAAGACGGTGGGAGCCAACAGTCGCTTGCTGTTGAAAGACGGAAAAATTCATTGGATCGGCTCACGCAAGGAAGCGGTCCGACCGACGGGACCCTTCGATCCGCAATTGCCCGTCTTATCATTCCAGGACGCTGAAGGCGGCCAACAAGCCCTGATCTACAATCATTCCACCCACACAATCGGCACACGATCCGGCGCGGTGCGTTCACCCAGTTTTTACGGATTAGCGGCACAAGAACTGGAATCCGATCTTGGGGGGATCGTCTGTTTTCTTGAGGGCGCATCGGGTTCGACCCACAACATCACGGGCGTTTCTACGGCCGAAGCGGTTCTGCGCATGAAGCAGGCGGTGAAAAAGGCCTTGAGTCAGGCAAAACCTCGTCGGGTCGATCGCTTGATCTCCGTCAAACGGCCATTCAATTATTCGGTTCGGGAATTCGACGAGGCGATCGAGGATGAAAAAGTCGTCTCTTATGTCCGGAAATACGCACCGGGTATCGCCGACAAGACAATTGACATCTTTCGTGACATGCGTCGCAAACTCTCCCCCCTGAGGGGAAAACAAAAGACAACGTCCATTCAAGTCATGTTGATCGGGGACATCGCAATCGTGGGCGTGCCCGCCGAATATTTCACCAGCTTGGGCGTCAGCATCAAGAAACGATCTCCGTTTGAGCGAACCTACATCGCGGAGCTTTCCAACGACTGGATCGGCTATTTGCCGGATCTCGAGGCTCACCAACTGGGCGGGTACCAAACATGGACCGGTCTCCATTCCTACGCTGCGCCGGGAACCGGCGAACGCATGGCTGATGAAGTCCTTAAAATCCTCCGCGAACTCAAATGAGCATCCTAAAGCCCAGGGCTTCCGCCCTGCGTATCCGGGCCAAGACGTGTTGCACGGGCTGAAAGTCCGCGAACATCGTTCTCAAACCACTGTTTTCATAGGGCTAGATAGAAATAGACACCGTCGGGACACCAAAGTTTTTCTTCATTGTGTCCCCAAAACCACCAAGTTCTCGGCCCCTAATCTCTCGCACCCGCTCCGCAACCGGCCGGTCGACTTTCGTTTCTATCCTGTTTGACTCATGCCCTCGCTGGGCCGCGGCTTTGATTTCGCCTACAACGAAAGTCCTCCATTCGGCGACCATTCTATTTCGAGAAACTCGCCCTTAGCCGGAAAAAGCCCTCCGGAGCAACGCTGAAGAGCTTGCTGGCCACAACAGCAACGCTTTGATACCCACCCGAGGCAGGCTCCTCAAATAGCAGGGTTGGGAATCTCCAGGCCCAAGGATCCGGTCCATTTTTCGACGCCACCACGTTCCACGTTCGACCATCAGAACTCTCTTCAACCTCCAACAAGACGCCTTCCGGCGAGGGCGAAAGGATTCTGAAAAAGAAGGTTGCCTTGCCGAAAACAAATTCGTCCTCGAGGTAGGGCCGTAAGCCCGGATTCTGAGTCGGAATCGACTCTAGCAGAGGGACCCCTAGCAAGAAATGGAACAGATTGGCAAACCCGTCCCCGTTCAGGTCCCCGCTCGGATCAGCATTCTGGGGGTCAACCGCCTGGTTTAACACCCAGCCATCGTATCCTTCTCCACCATCCTCGATAGTCACCGTTGCAACCCCGTCGACGATGACGGCTCCATTTGCACCTCCCGCTGCACCGCCCAGCGACACCGTCAGCGCCTCTTGCCCCTCAAGCGCCATGTCGTCCGCGATTGGAACGGAGATGTCCAACCTGGTGGTCCCAGGTGAAAAGGTCAGCGCGTCATTCAGTTGAGTGAAATCCCCCCCTGCTTGTGCCGTCCCGTCAGTTGTGGAGAACTCGACGGTGACA
>Ga0310121_10005150_pt1 | contig 11330 bp, 9 predicted proteins | sample CB27_Tmax_986_MG_FD_203504 | JGI IMG/M metagenome (GOLD analysis project Ga0310121, IMG submission 203504) | Marine microbial communities from Western Arctic Ocean, Canada - CB27_Tmax_986 | ecosystem: Environmental > Aquatic > Marine > Oceanic | place: Canada: Western Arctic Ocean | collected...
AAAGGCACCAAAGCCGTTAGCGGACTGTTGCAGGTACTGACGACGGGTCAGTGACGGAGCAAGCCTACCGGGACATTTAAGGAATCTATTGGCCATATCTTGCACCTTAGCGAATCACGGTATGTAGATGAACTCCTTCAGGTTGAACATGACGTGGGCAACATCCTTCCAGATAGGCACGGACGACATAGTAGCATCATTCGGAATGTCGGACAAATGTGCAAATTCGGATATCAGTTGATCGAACTGCTGCAACTGTTCGTCCGTACCCGCACGGGACAAGGCAGACATCAACATCGAGTTAATTCGTTGGTGTGGTGTTTTTTCAGCGTCTTCTACCAGTTGCTGAGCCCATTTCTCTGCCTGCCCGAGTACGAGCGGGTCATTCAGCAGCACCAGCGCCTGAGCCGGGACATTTGACGATTCCCGCCGCCCCTGGGTTATCTTTCCACCCGGAGTATTAAAGGTAGACAGAAACCTGGTCGGTTCCATCAGGTTCGTTTTGATGTAAATGCTGCGGCGACCATTGCCGTCCAGGGGACCAACGAACAGTCGGCGGTCTTCATTCCGTGATTCGCGGTAAGGGGAAATACTCATGCCTCCCAGCGTGCGATCCAACGTACCGGAAACCGCCAACATGTTGTCGCGAATGGCCTCGGCATCGAGCCGGCGGGCTGGATAATGGTGTAGAAGTCGGTTAAGGGGATCAACCTGGTTTGCCTCGGGCGAATGACGTGATTCCATCTGGAATGTCTGCGAAGTGGCGACGTAGCGAATCAGCTGTTTCACGGACCAACCACTCTCAATGAACGTGACGGCGAGGTGATCGAGTAACTCCGGATGAGATGGCACGTCGCCAAGACGTCCAAGATCGTCCACCGTTCGTACCAGTCCGGTGCCGAATAGGTGATGCCAAATACGGTTGACCATGACGCGTGCTGTCAGGGGGTTATCCGCCGATGCGATATCGCTGGCAAGTTCCAATCGGCCACTGCCGTGTTGATAACCAGTGCGCGAGGGGTTCAGCGCTTCAAAAAACTGGCGTGGTGTTGGGACACCAAATTCGGTGGAATTACCCCGCACCAGGATCGGTTGGTCAATACCTTGATCGACATCCTCGACGCCTGGAATGATCCGGGGACGCTGGATTTCGGACTCCTCGACGTGCCGGTATTGTTCAACCAGTTGTTTCAGTTGATCATCTTCGGTGACGTAATTGGTGATGAGGTTGTTGCGGACGAGCCAGTCGACCCATTGGTTTTCCTCTTCACTAGCGGAACCCTCGGCCCAGGCGGTCAAGGCAGCCATGAGTACCTGCTGGTACCGTGCAGCCACCTGCTCGACGGTTGTGGGGACCGTATCGTTTTCGAAAAGCTGGCACAGGTAGCCTATTTCCTCCTGTGGTGGACCCTCCGTGTCGTGCGCGACGACATGGCTGATGCCAAAGAATGATCTGGGATCACTCGCAACTTCATCCCATGGTACGCGGTCGTCTTGCTTGGCCCCGCCAAACGTTGCCAGTTGGTCAGGGAATTTAGGGTTATAGAACTTTGTCAATAGTTCAATGTACGGCCGCATCTGCTCCTGTTCGGTTGGCGGGGTAAAGGTGATCCATCCCATCCGGTCGGAGTGCAGCCCCTTGTAGTTGACATAGTTCAGCTGGCAGTTGTTGGACACGATCCGTACGGCGGCTCGCTCGCCTCCGAGTACCCGTAAGCTGATCTGTTTTTGCGTGAGATGCAGAATCGGCGACCGCAGTGCGCCACCCAGGTTTTGTGTGAGCCGGTGGGTGTGGATACCCTTGGGCAAGATGCACTGTGCGACGCGCTGGCCTAGCGGAACTAAGGCCAGCTCGCCTGTTGTCGTGCCTGCCGTGACCAAACCATGACCAGTTTGAGTCCAGTCAGTTGTTCCGTCGCGGAGGTCATAGAGCACCTCGTACTGGGAGTCATTGTGCTGTTGGCGCTGGGCTTGTTCTGTGTTGTATCGCTGGGCCATCGATTTCCACACGTCCTGAATCGCCATGTGGGCTTCCCGCTTGGCAACCTTTTGCCACGCATGGGCTGGGTGCTCCAGCGGTAAGTCGGCCGCGTCTATCACCCTTTGCCAGCGCTCGGCAATGGACTCCACCGTGTTCTCCACCTTCTCCTCGTTGGTCGGTGAGGAGGCTGCTTCCTGCCCGTCCGAGCTGCCCGGATTCTCTGCCTTGGCCTGGTCGTGTTGTTTCTGGGCCAGCAGTAGATTCGCAGCCGCTGATTGGATGTCGGCCAGCCAACGGCCGGCCAGCCTTTCTCGGATTCTGGACTTAAGTGATTCCAGCTTGTCTAACACTGGTCGGTTAAGATCCGGTGAGTCGATGGCGTGGGCGACCAGCCGCGAGCTGCGGAGAATACCAAGCAGGCTATGGTAGTCGCGCGAGGAGAAGGCATCGATCTTGTGGTCGTGACAGCGCGCACAGGCAATCGTTGAACCCTGGAAGGCCTTGGTCAGTGTGTCCACCTGGTTCGCCAGGATGTCGTAACCGATCTCTGGTAGCATAATGCAATCATCATGGTTCACCTCGCCAAATCGGTAGAACGCAGTACCAATCACCGACTCGTTGAATCCATGCTCACGATTGACACGTGGATGGTCGATGAGGTCACCGGCGATGTGTTCCCGCACGAATTGGTCGTACGGTACGTCCTCGTTGTAGGCTCTGACTAAGTAATCTCGGTACCGCCACGCATAGTGCACCTCGTAATTCCATTCGTTGCCATGTGTTTCAGCGAATCGAACAACGTCCATCCAGTGCCGTGCCCACCTCTCGCCAAAATGGGGCGACGCGAGCAGCCTGTTGACGAGCCGCAGCCATGCCGAATCCGGATCCTTGTCCCACGTATCGAGAAACGTGTTTAACGCATCGGGATCAGGCGGTAGGCCCGTCAATGTGAGTCCGAGGCGTCGTGCAAGGGTTCGAGGTTTGGCACGCCTGCCTGGATGCAATCCGGCCTCGCTGACTCGTTGTGCGACAAATGCATCGATGTCGTGGCGAGACCAGCCGCGGGAAGCTTTTTGAGGAGGCCGAGGATTCTCTACCTGCTGCAAGCTCCACCAGTCACGCCGAGACTCTAAAGTCGCTTCCCAAGTGGGATCGTCAAGGAACTCGACTTGCTCCTGCGCAGCAGTCAGTTCGTTGAGTGCAACAATCCAGCACAGGGAATACAGCAGCGCTCGCATCACGGAGGAACCCACCCAAGAAGAAAAACATTTGTGAACACCCGCAATTGTAGCAGACTTTGCCTGTCAAATGATAGGAATTTACGGCCGCTTTGCACCAAACCACCGCCTGAATGAATTCACCACCATTGTGCTCAGGATCGTGACCACGATGATCCCACCGATGGCGAACCAGCGGGACTGCACGAAGCCACCCTCCGGGTCGTGGTTATCCCAATAGCCTTTCAGGCCTAGCACCAGGAAAACGATTCCCGCGAACACGTACATTACGTGCATCCAGGCGGGCGACTGAAGCTTGCCTGGGGTACTGGTCTTTTCAATCCAAAGGTTCGCCAGGCAGAAGATTCCGCAGGCCAACACGCCAGTGAACAGATTCACGGGACGTAACACCTGGAGGATAATTTCCTTAGCTGGGTTCGGACCGCCATCTGTTTCCGCACCATACACAACGGTGAACATGCCCAGGATCACGACGATCGCGAAGCAGGATTGCCAGGTAAGCACCATCCATTCGACACGGCGACGGTTCGCATTCGTCCACTCGCGGTTAAATGAACGCAGAATTTCCGTGACGATCGCCACGACGATCTCGATGGTGCCGTAAAGTGTCCCGAACATGGTGAGGATCGCGCCCACCATGTAGAGCGGGTACAACCATGGATGCACCTCCGTCAGAATCTGGGATTGCTGGCCCAGCATGTTGGAGCTGTCCGGGATCTCCTCGCGTGGCCCGAGCAACTCAACTCCAGAGGTGACGAATACGGCGCTGAACAGCATGACCAGCAGGAAGCTGATGCCGCAGTCGATCAACGGTGCTTTTAGCCATAACCGTGCTGGATGTTTGGGATCATCGGCAATGGTCTGCAGCTCTTGTTCCGACGGAGGTAGGCTTCCCGCATATCCCCACCGTTTGTCGCGCAGCCAGGTCGCATAGGCCGTGTAGTCAAAAGCACCGCCACCGATCACGCCGACATACGTAGTTAATTCCACCCATTTCGGCGTATTCCAAACCTTCTCGAACTTGTTTTCTATCCAGTCCGGGTAGTCCCCAAACACCGGTGTTACAAAACCCTTGAGCAGCCCAACATAATCCGGGTTGTACATCACTAGCGAAACGACAGCGGCCACCATCAAGCCGGCCACCACGATGATCTGGATTCGCTCCATCATGTTATAACCGCGGCTGAAGGAGAGCGCGACAACGAGGCTCACTAGCAGGATCGCCCACATGAATTGTGCTCCGCCGTTGAGATTGTCGGTCGTACCGGTGAGCAAGGCCATGTAGTTCCCCAGCGTGCTACTGTGGAAGCTCATCCAGATCGGGCCCGTGATGCAGATTATCATGAGCAACATCATCGGCAGCCAGCCGCGCGGCCCCGGCAAGTCCATCATGCGCCGAAACGGATGTGCGCCGGTCAGCAGAATATGCTTTGAGAAACCGAAGACCAACACCCACTTTAAGAGTGAGATAAAAATGAAGAGGAAGAGGATGTTGTAGCCGAACAGGACACCACCACGCGTGGAAAAAATCAGCTCACCTGTGCCAATGGTGACACTGGCTACTATGGCCCCGGGACCGAAGAGAGTTATCCAACCAAGTGGGCTTCGCGAGAGAAGTACCTTGGGGAGATCCGGTAATTCCGAGCGTAGTGGATTCTGTTCAGTTGCCATGTCTGTGGTCCGTGGTAGGGGTCCGTTGCCTGTAGTCTGTGCAGCCGGTTGTGAAGACGGTGCCACCACACGTATAGATGCCCATCGTCGCCGCGCCGTGCGTGAAGCGATCCTTGTGCTCCGTGTCGCCGAATAGACTCCTCGAAGCGAACTCCAGGTCCATATCCCAGAGTCTGGCGGGCGCTGATGCAAGAACCTCGATACCCTGCTCCTGGTGTTGCCGCCCGCGCGGCTGTAGGGGGATACTTAATCAATGGGGTTAACGAGATGCAACGATGCTCGCACATGCCGTTGGCGATATTTGCGGCCTGGGTTCTCTTCTCGGCCAATTGGGCAGCGATCGCTAAACCCGACACGCCTGCCGCCGCACAGGCACTAGGCCGAGCACGCGCGGCGGTTCCACTCCAGCCCGACGGGCTCTACATCTTCGAGGCCGAGGAGTTTCAGACCGAACCGCCGACCCCGCGGGGATGGAAAGCACAACGCTGGGGCGAGAACTACTACGCCGCGACGCTTGCCAACTCGTTCCTCAGCCGAAAAGCGTTTCTCGGCGCGCCGGAACAGTGCGAGCAGACAGTTGCCGCGATCAACGTCGATGTAGACGAGGCGGGACAATACTTGGTCTCGTCAGGTGCGAGGCGGCTTATCGGTTTGAAACGCAGTTTCGTGTCCAGATCGAACAGCACGGCCAACGCATCTTCGATCGGCTGTACGGCGCGAGGAAGAACCCCAAAATCTGGGCCTTCCGACAAGGGCTGAAGACTGAGGTGGGATGGAGTTGGGGCGAGGTCGAGAACATCGTCTGGGAAGGACACGACGCGTTCGCGAATCTGCAAGCGGGGCGCATCGCCATTCGGCTGGTCGCGGCTAAACAACCGGAACCGGCCGCCAAACGCAACGTCGATCTGATCACGCTGACAACGGATGTGGAACAAGTAAAGACGCGGATCGATCCACGGGCTTGCCGAGTTTAACGGCGAAGGCGATCTGTCACTGGCCGCGGACGCCGACACACGCTACTCGCGGTGACTGCGGAAGCTGGATGATGTCCTGTACGAATTGCTTGACGAACTCAAGCAAGCCAACCCAGCTCCACACGGACGCACGCCGCAGCGGACGACCATCTATGCCAAAACTTTCGACGCGTTGGACAACGGCAAGCACGCGGCGGCCGTCGACCAGTTCAAGAGACTCTTCGCACTTGCGGACACCAAGGTCGGGGCACCCGGCGGGCGCGGATACCTCGACGTCCACAGTGTTACAACCGCAAAACTGGCCGAGCACTGTGCGAAACTGAGCGGCGACGCAGAAAATATCGCGGTCGTAAGCCTGGGCGACGAGATCGGTCTGCCTGCCCCCGGCGGAGCAGCGACAACCGACGGTTTTCGCCAGTGGCTGCAGGGCCGCGGACTGAAACCGCCCGCGTCGATCCAGCGGCCGGCAATTGGGATGCGATCAGTTACCGTGTTGACGCGAAGATCAAGGAGTCAAAGCCAGGCGTCTACTACTGGTCGAAACGGTATCAATACCACTTCGGCATCCAGTCGATCAAAGAGCGGACCGACATCTTACGACGCCATCTGCCCAACGCCGGTATCGGAGCGAACTACTCGCCGCACTATCCACAGGAGCACATGTTCCTCGGAGAGGTGTTCAAGTGGGTCACGGTCTTCCGCCAGGACGGAATGACGCTGCCGTGGAGCGAGGATTACATCTGGCTGGTACCCGTCGGCACGCCGCAGATGAACAACATCAACTTCGATTTGTTCCGCGCCGCGCTGCGGCATCATCCCGACCGCCGCATTCTCTACTATGTGATGCCCAATATGCCGGGCAACACGCCGCGGCAATGGCGGCGACTGTTCTGACCCCTGCGAGACTCCTTCAGACCTTGTGCCTGCTGTCGACTGGATCAAAGCACTTGATGCGTCAAATGAAGTCATCGTCTATGTCCCGAGCCGACATCCCGTTCGTGGGGCCGCTGTCGAGCTTCGTGCGTCGGCGGATAGAGCCCGAGACCTGCCGCTCGCTTTGCTTCCACACGCCCAGTTTCCGCAGAACGTTCCAGACGGGTCTGGCGGTCACATTACGAAGCCAGCGGGTTGGTGATGCGTCATAAGCAAACGCCCGTGGTTTGGGGCATACTACCGCTAGATGGCGGGGGTAGACACTGGCGGGGTAGAGACCTTGACGGTCTTCCCAGTTGGGACCGACAACAATCTCGACTTGCTCCTGCGCAACCGTCAATTCAATGAGTGCAACGATCCAGCACAGGGAGTACCGCAGCGGTCGCATAATCCGGACCCAATAGAAACGACACACAATTTTGACCGTCTACGAATTATAGCAAACTTTTCCCCACTGGAGAGCGAAGACAGATGTCACCTCCGGTTACCCGTCTCGCGGCCGAAAAAAAATCCTACCGACGGTGAACCCATCGAGCTTGCGAAGCGGGACTCTGCGAAAATAGTCGTCACCCTTGCCCTCCCAGCTTGGCAGGTCGTTGCGGTGCCCTAACCGTTTGATAAACGCCCATCCACTTGCTCGGGAATGCCGACCATGCGTATCCCAGAACGCCAACCCATCTGCCCCGGCTGCATAGTAGCTCATCGCGATCTTGCGGAAATGCTTCGGAGGCATCACGCGCGGATATATGTCAGCATAGACCTTGGTCTGGGTGCCAGCCGCAAATTCGGTAATCTCTCTGATCCTTGGCTGCATCTTGCTCCCATCGTGGCCGCCGTAGACGTGCAGGTGCAAGCTGAGATGGTCTACCAAACCCTCACGAATCCACGCGGCGACATCGAGGGCATTGAAGAGACATTCCGCCAGAGAAGATTTATTTACTGCGGAAGTCTGTGGTTTGACGAAGTAATTCTCCTCGCTGTCGCGCCCGAATTCGTAGTAAACGGCTGGCGTGTTGTTAACGGGCACGAGATAACAGTTCTCAAGGGTGCGCTCTTGAGCTTTGCCTACTTCATCCAGCATGGCCCGTACCTCACGCAGAAACTGAGTAACGAAACTAGCCTTGACGCGCTGCACACGCAGGTCACTCGGGGGTAGCTTGCGCATATCTTCACCGTACTTTTCGCGGAAGCGGTCGCATACCGGCTGCTCGTAGTACACGAAAGGAAAAGAGCGACTGAACAAAACGTTGACGCCATCGGCACGATAGTCTTCGACCCATTCCCGCAGCAATTGCACAAGGAAATGTCGCACCTCTTTGAATGCCAGAGAGAGATGCCGTATCGGTTCGTCGTTTGGGTGCCGGCAGAGCCACTCTGGGTGGTCTGCCATGAGCTTGCCGCCAAAATCAGCACGTAGGTGATGTGGTGGGAGCTGCGGTCCCATGATGCGAAGTTGTGGAAAGATTTTGACGCCGCAAGCGTGAGCGGCCTTCATCGCTTCGGCAAGAGGATTGAGCCCGTTCGCCACACATTCGTGGAGTACTTGTCCATGTCCGTGCAATCCGCTCGGGCGCATGAACTCTCCAACCTTCGAGGGATAGAATGTATTAGGACCATAGGCCATGGCATATAGAACGATGCCGAAGTCACTGTCACGCATAGCTTGAAACTCGGCCAGAAAATCCTCGCGTTGGTTGATACCCCACTGGAAAAAACTCCCTCCGTCGTAATTTCCGATTAAGATTTTCGTTTCCGCGGTTGGCAGCTCCCCTTGCCAATCCGCTAAGGCCGCTTTGTCCATCGGTACCAGACGCACATACGCGAGGTTCGTCTCCAGTTCGGACATCGTACCCTTAGAAGGGTGAGCGAAGATCAAGTCCTCTCCGGTCAAATCGGCAGCTTTCCAAAAGACCTCCGCGATCTGGGTAAAGTCGATTTCCTTTTCCGGATAGTGCCCGTCCCTTAATGGGTCGCCAAAGTCTTCACGAGCGAAGCGGCTAAACGCAGCATCCCTGGAGAGTTTGGCGAGCAGTACGCGATCGTCGAGCCGACCGCCCCCTGCGCCATAGTAGATACCCAATCGGATCTGGTGCCAGCCTCGGGCGTTGAGCGGGAGCGTCAATGGCGGGGCTTTAGAACCAGGCTTGGCGAAGAGCATGAAACCCTTTGCCGCTTCTATTTCGTAGTCTACTGCCATCCACGTGCCCGGCCGTCCGTCACGGTTATCACGGGATATGGCGTCTGCCGGTCGGCACCGAGTCAGATCGGTCAACCAGATGTCTGGTCTGTCCTTTTTGCGGTCGCGCTGCTCGTCCGCGGTAGCAAGGGATGCAAAAAAAGACGCTACCAGAAGCAGGGGGCAAGCCGAGACAATGGTCTCCTTTTTCGACATGGGAATTCCTCCACATTGATATGAAAAATCTAAATAAACGGGCTGATAATTACTCTTTTACACTCATATCGCAGGTGAGTGCGAACGTGTGGCGAGGCTCGCTTTTGTGCTTTTCGAGAAAGGGCGAATAGGTCTCCACATAAATCTTCTGTTCCAGCGGGGCAAATCGCATCGTCCTCAGCCAACCGTTGCCGCCATGGGGCCTGCTCTGATAGTTAACCATCATCTGATACACCATGCTGCCGGCGTCGTTTACGTTGGTAATGAGCGTGCAAGGTTCCAGGTGACCACAGAGGACCATGAAGATATTGCTGTGTTTTCTGATGAGGTTGTGCCAAATGCGATTTCCGATCTCGGTACGCGCATCTTCTTTGATTTCGTGGCTGTTGTGGCTAATCAGATATTCGTGCGCCGCTATGGTGATACGGTCGCCGGCATGGCGGTCGCATACGTCGTTGGCCCACTCGAGCGCGTCCGTAGAAGGATCAAAACTCAGGCTCAAGACGTCGAACGTCATCCCCGCTGCGTGGAACTTGCAATAGTTGTGATTGTTGTTAGGGCCAAAGTGTCCGGCGCACCAGTCTTCTTTTTCAAACCGTTTCGGGCCAAAGTATTTGTTGTACAGCGGTGCTTTGCCATCGATCATGTCGTGATTGCCCGGCAGCATACTGTAGGGAACAACGCCGTCCAGGATTTGATGCGCTCGATCGGCATTGAGCTACTCCTCTTCCAAGTCGGGATGCTGGACAATGTCCCCCATGTGGATCACAAACTTGATGTTGTCCGCGCCGACGCGCTGCTTGATCCATGTGGTTTGGGCCGTATAAATATCGGGGAACGATTGGCTATAGATCTGCGTGTTGGGCAGGATGACGACCGAAAAAATCGATAGGCCTTGTTCGGCCGCGTCACCCGCATTGATCATCACCACAAATGCGAAAAGGCAAGCCCAACCATGCTTCAAAGCTGAGCCACGCAGCTGAACGGTAAGTCCATCATCTGGCATTGTTCGTGTCTCCTTGTTTGATTTGAATTGCTGATATCTGCAGTCGGTTGATCCTTGATCATAACTCCGGCCAATGCGTTCGCCGCTGGCGTCGTAGCTGAAGTCGTAATACTTGGGACGAATCGCGAACAGTCCGAAGTCTCACGACTTCAGCTACTGCTTGCAATGGCCGGAGTTATGATCAAGGCCCTATCGCTGGATTTCGGCCTCGTCCCCAAAACGGAGGCTGTAGAGGTCGGCGTCCTTGAGCAGGAATCGCAGCCGCACCGGTTGGCCAGACAGAGCGCCGACGTCCGGACCCTTCTTCCACGAGACGACGCGCTCGATCTCGTCCCGGTAGATTTCGTCACAATCGTCGGCTGCAAAGCCCGAAATGGCCTTTCCGTTTGGATCCGTGATCTCCACGCGAACGCTTCCTGCCGCCGAGGTCGCACAATTGATGACCAGCCGGACTCCGGTGAAGCGAAGCGGCTTCGTGAGCAGTTCGCCGCCCTCGTAACCGGCATGGACGGAGACGAAACCATCCGTCCGGATCACGTATCGCCGCAGGTGAGCTGTCGGGTGATTGTAGGCCTGGGAGACGTAGAGCGAGATCTCGTCGGGAGCGGTGGGCAGCAAGGCGGTGGCAACCATGTTGGTGCGGCTGTACCAGTTGAGTCTGTTGCGCCCGGGACGGATGAAGGCCTCCATGAAACGGCGGTCGAAGTAGACGCCGTCGCGGCTCGAGGCGAAGACCGCATCGGAGATGCCACCGTATGGCGCCTCGGCAATCAATTTGCGGTCGGGCAGGAATCGCTTGGGGAAGATCAGGAAGATGTGGGGAGCCCGGAAATAGGGCTGTGCCGCATTGGTGTAGAGGTGCTCGAATTGCGCATCGCCGAAGTCGAGGAGTTCAAGCGGGGTCCAGCTCACGAAGTCGCTCGACGTCCGGGTCGCGATGCTGCGAACTTTTCCTTCCGCGGGTCGATACCACGCCCGGTGGTACATGACATATCGGTTCCTTGCCTCGTCCCACCAGCTGGCGAACTGACCATCGTAGGCGGCCGCCGCTCCGCGGTACTCGTTGATTACGGGCTCCTCAAGTATGAGTTCCCAGTGGATGGCATCGCGCGAGCCAAATGCATAGACGGGCTTG
>Ga0310121_10005151_pt1 | contig 11328 bp, 8 predicted proteins | sample CB27_Tmax_986_MG_FD_203504 | JGI IMG/M metagenome (GOLD analysis project Ga0310121, IMG submission 203504) | Marine microbial communities from Western Arctic Ocean, Canada - CB27_Tmax_986 | ecosystem: Environmental > Aquatic > Marine > Oceanic | place: Canada: Western Arctic Ocean | collected...
TAGTCCTCCTACCCGCGATGCCACAACAGGGACGGCGCATGCCATAGCTTCCAATGCAGCAACTCCAAAACTTTCCTCTGACGAAGGCAACAGAAAAAGATCAGCCACCGACAGAATAGGAACGATCTGCTCTTGCTCGCCCAACGCGTCCACGTGGTCACTTATACCGAGATCTCGGGACACACGACGGGCCAATGGAAGTTCGGGTCCATCACCAACTAACAAAAGCCGAGCCGGGATCCGCTCCCTGATTCGATTAAAGATTTTGACGACCGCATCCGCACGCTTGACCGGCCTGAAGTTAGATACGTGGATTACCAATTTTGTGCAGCTGTCCCCATTGCGGTAGCGGGCTGCAAGTTTCTCGTCTGTAATCCGGCGATGCTTCTGGACGTCAAGAAAATTAGGAATCACTTTTATATCGGCACGAACCGGTAACTGGCGGTACGTATCTTTGCGGAGACTATTGGACACAGCCGTCACGCCATCTGATTGGTCGATACAGAACGCCGCCGTCTGAGAATACGAGGCGTCGCTACCAATGATCGTGACGTCTGTACCATGGAGCGTCGTCACGATCCGAGGCACCTTCTCGGTACCGGACGAAGACAAGATTTGGCGCGCTAAATACGCCGCCATTGCATGCGGAATTGCGTAGTGAGCATGAATGATGTCAAGGTCAAACTCGCGGGACACCTCTACCAGTTTGTTGGCTAATGAGAGCAAATACTGTGGCTCTCTGAACAGCGGGTAGCCTGGAGTCTTCACTTCATGGAATACAAGACCAGCCTGAATTTTTCCCAAACGGAAAGGCGGATCCGAACTAATTACTCGAACCTGATGCCCTCGACCCGCAAGCACTTTGGCCAATTCGGTAGCTACGATTCCACTACCACCAACGGACGCGTAACACACAATACCTATATTCATTACTTCAACAAAGTCGGCCTCACTAAGGGTTCCTTTACAACCAAACCCTCCGCATGCTCGACTCCAATCCGAGCCCCGAGGTGAGCATCTCGAGCTTCGATCATTTTTCGAAAACTCGAGTCAGTCAGTCTCGTTTCGACCGCCTCGCTTCCACTTGGATCAAACTGACTTCGATGGCAGGCTAGCGCTTGACGCTTCCGGTCATAAGCCCGACTCACATCAATAATAAATGATGCATCAACAACATCGTTAATGAAGTAATAGCAGGTCCAATCAGACTTCCAAAAGGCTCCATCAGCACTGTACCGGCTTAAGCCAGCCCGAAAAACAGCTTCGCTGAGGACGCGACTCGCTGCTTCATGATCCGGGTGTCGGTCTCGCCAATATGGAAGAACCACCACCGATGGCCGACTCCGCCGAATCAATTCAGCGGCTGACCGAATTTGAGCCGAAGAATAGTTTGGGGCAGCAATTTCACCATCTGGCCACTTGAGATTTATTCTCCACTCCACGCCTAACACCTCAGCAGCGGCCTTAGCCTCTCCTGCCCGCTCTTCCACTGTGCCATTGCTCCCGAGTTCGCCTCTCGTCAAGTCACACAAGCCAACACGATAGCCAAGGTCAACGTGCGTGGCCACGGCCCCCCCGAGTCCGATCTCAATATCATCGGGATGAGGTCCAAAAGCCAAAACGTCAACTTTGTCATCCTTTGTCATACGCGTGGAGTCGACTAATTCGCGAGAAAGTCGAATAACAGTGATACTAATATAAAGTCACGAATCACCCGCATCCCAGTTAAGTCCCGTCGTCCACATGGAGGTTGGAGTTCCAGATTTCAGACCGGAGGAACCGAAATACGCTACTTTTCAACGGGTTACTGATGCCAGAAGAACAGACCGATATAAGCATTACCCACCGCTAACGTTTCCCTGAATATTCAAGCATTTGCTGGGTCAGATCCATCGGATAAGAAATCTCAATATCGACAATCTCTCCATCCTCGGTGACCAACGGTTCTAGTTTAGGCATCACAAATGCTGTGTACGAAGGCAGGTCGACTAGTCCAACTCGTTCCACGACCTGGTCACGAAGGTTGGGATCAAACTGGATCCCATAGGTCTCAAACAAAACCTTCGCCGCTTCATAGTCACCTTGGGACTTGATACGTTGGACCTCGCCCAACAAAGCTCCCACCCCCTCACGGAATGTCTCTGGGTCAGTCATCACGTAGAAAGTCTTCCCGTCGCGGACTCTAACCTCGATGGCGTCAGTATTTTGCATCAACCAGTGCACAATCATTTGTCGGTTGCGCATGTGGTCTTGTTCGAGTTGAGCTCCCTCACGGACACGTCGAAGTTGAAGAATCGCGTTGCGGGTATATGACTCATACTGTGTTCGCACGATTTCAGCGTGACTCTCGGCCGGAACTAACTCTAATTCAACGAGTATCGGATCAGCGATAAAGTAAAGAGCGATCAGATCGGCCCGCCCTTCCTCTAAAGCCGAGTATTGCTCTCGCAGAAAGGCCTGAGGGTTACCCTCAAGGCGCTCCTCAAGTTGCCCTGAAGCATGACCGATTACCTCGTGCATATTTGTATTCAGCTCGCCGGCAAGACCACCCCACTGTTCGGACCGAAGGGCCTCCTCTTCATCCCAAGCGAACTCTCGCCGATATGTCCCGGGACCAGATCGGTCATAGGCTTCCACCACGTTTGATAGCGAAACTGATTTACTCCCGTACTCCTCTCGCACACTTTGGTCGTTGGGCAAGTTAATCCCAATAGGTGTAAGCGGACCCGAGTCACCCACCTCAATGACCACATCTATGGCATTCGCGGTAATACCGCGAACATCTGGTTTGCGATACTTCGGGTCCCATGGCATGCGATCTTCAAACCATTGGGCGTTATCGGCGAGTTTCTGTATGGCCGCTGTCTTTTCAGAATTCACCGAAAACACCAACGCCTCCCATGAGCCTTTTGCGCCCCGTGCGTCCATGTAAACTTCCGTAAATCCGTTAATGGTATCCACCGAAGAATTCTGATCCGCAACCCAAGCAACATCATAAGTTCGGCGATCGTCGCCTTCGCCCGTTCGATACCATTCGATAAGCGCATCAAGAGCGGCAGCCATCGGCTCGGTAGCATACGGGATAGCTGATTCAAGATGCTCTACTACATTGGTTAATTGCTCCCCGTACAAACCGTCGACCCGGTAGACCTCTTCAATCAACCTTCCTTCTCGTTTCACCAATCTAGAATTCAGTGGATAACGCTCTTCAAAACCCTCCAGATCCAGCAACGACACTCCGTCATAAAAATTATTGGCACTGGAAAGCAGTAAGTCTTCACCATCACCGGGGGTTTTGTTTGTAACGATTGGTTCGAAGGTCGGATCAAAGAACATCGGTTCAAGACGGGTCAGTAACTGGTCAAGAGTCTCATCGGGCCGAAGCGGAAAAATTGCACCCTCTTCTGCAGCCGAGTGTGCTGCGATTAAAAATTCATCAGGGGTAACGTCCAAAACAAATTTTCTGGCTGTTAGGTTGTTGAATGGACCTGTATTAATCCAGAACAGTTTCGTATAGCGAAGAACTTCACTCAGCGTCTCCGAAACGATGCCATCCGCATGGGTCAGGATTTCTTCCAAGACCTCCCGCATTTCAAGATTGTAGGCATAACGCTGATCATAGAAAATATCCCTGCCGGCCAATGCGGCTTGGTAGAGGTGCCAGATCAGAATCTTTTCGCGGAGTTGAAGAACCTCGAAACCATCTGCATAGAGCTGAGCAACAGCAGCATCGTCCACCCGCTCCAAAAGGTACTGTCGGTCTTCTCCTTGAGATGCGTCTGGCCCGCTGGTCGTGTCGTCAAGGCTTCCATTCGACCCTGCACCACAACCCACTAACCCAACAATTAGACATCCGACAACCAGAAACCTATTACAACACATCTCTGGGCTCCTTCCCGTAATCTGCTAAGCTCTTGATTATAGGACTGCCGACCGCTCGAAGTCACGAACCTTGCCACGCTCCAAGGAGTCTAGGGATGAGTGTTGATCAGATGCTGCGCGCTGTTCCGGTGGTGTGTATTTTCGTCCTTCTTTGTGCGGCGACGCCGTCATCAGGACAGCAAAACAATCTCACCATCGACGACATCTTTGATCCCCAGCGCAGAGTAGATTTCGATGGCAGTCCTCCTCAGGGTTTGGTCTGGCTCGACGATGAACATTACCTCCATCGAGTAACCCACCCAAGAGATGGAGAACCACCACTCCTGAAGGTTAATAGTCAAACTGGAGAAAATGAACCGTTGTTCGATTTCGATGAAATGGCATCGGTCCTTTCGCAGTTTCCTGGCATCGGAACAACTGACGCACATCAATTGTCTCGTCAATCCACGCATCTAATGGACCCGAGTCAAAACAGGATCCTCTTAGAATTCACTAATGACCTCTATCTGTACGAAGTGGCCGCCGCCCAAGTGTTTCGACTGACTCGGTCACCGCAACCTGAAGAACAACCCTCCTTCAGTCCAGATGGCCAATTCGTCGCTTTCATTCGTGATCACGACATCCACGTGGTTGATGTTGAAGACCGTCGTGAGTACACACTAACCAGCAATGGAACAGACGTCATTCGTAACGGCCTATTGGATTGGGTTTACCAGGAAGAAATCTACGGAAGAGGAGATTTTCAGGGTTATTGGTGGAGCCCGGACTCCTCACGCATCGCCTATCTTCAGTTGGATGACACTGACGTACCAAACTATACCGTGATCGACCACATTCCCTATCATCCTGAGGTCGAAGAGTGGCGTTACCCAAAATCTGGCGACCCCAACCCAGTCGTCAGCCTAGGAATTGTTCGGTCCAGCGGCGGGCAAACCACTTGGGTGGATATTGACCGCTACACCCCAAGCCAACCACTCATCGTTAGTGTCGACTGGTCACCAGATAGTCAGCATGTAGTTTTTCAAGTTCAAGACCGGGAACAAACGTGGCTTGATTTGAATCTAGCGACTCATGCGGGCCAGATGCACCGGTTGTTTCGAGAAACAACAGAAGCCTGGGTAAACGTAAACGGAGCACCGGTTTGGCTGAAAGACGGAACTTTCTTGTGGATGTCCGAGAGAACTGGTTGGAAACATCTGTACCACTACGGAGCCGACGGAAACTTGTTGCGTGAAATTACTAATGGGCAGTGGGAAGTAAGAAAATTGCACGGTATCGACCCCGTGAACGAGTGGATATATTTTTCGGGCACCAAACGCAGCCCCATCGGTAACGATATTTACAGAATTCACTTAGACGGTTCCAGTCTCACCAAGTTGTCGACATCGCCAGGCAACCATCGAGCTCAATTCAACCCAACTTTTTCACACTACATTGATACGTGGAGCGATATTAATACACCTCCAAGCGTCCGGCTACACGAGGCAAGCGGCACAGAAAGTAGGGTAATTGATGCCAACCAGAGCACACCTCTTTCAGATTACCGCTTGGTAAAACCTGAATTCGTTCAAGTGATGAATCGAAATGGATTTGTCATGGAAGCCATGATAATCAAACCCTCAGACTTTGATCCGACCAAGCAGTACCCCGTTTATCAGCATGTCTATGGGGGACCACACACACAAAGAGTCCGTAATACCTGGAGTGGGTCAACTTTTCTTTTCTGGCAACTGCTTGCTCAACGTGGCGTCATTGTTTGGGTATTAGACAACAGCACTGCAAGCGGAAAGGGGGCTGTCTCAACTTGGCCGGTATATCAAAATTTTGGCGAACTCGAATTGCAAGACATTGAGGACGGGCTCACTTGGCTCAACAGTCAGCCGTATGTAGATATCAGTAGGGTCGGGATCGAGGGTTGGAGTTACGGTGGCTTTATGGTCAGCTATGCACTAACCCATAGTAAAAGTTTTGCAATGGGAATCGCCGGCGGACCGGTGACTGATTGGAGAAATTACGACACGATCTACACCGAGCGCTACATGCGAATGCCACAAAATAATCAAGAAGGATACCGTCGCAGTTCGCCACGGTTTTCTGCGGCGAACCTAAATGGGGCTCTTCTGTTAGTCCATGGCTCTATGGACGAAAATGTCCATATGCAGCACACGCTACAGTTTTCATACGAACTTCAAAAAGCCGGGAAACCGTTCGACATGATGATCTACCCTCGGTCTCGACACCAACTTGGTGGCCTCGATCTCGAAAAACATCGGCATACGAAAATGCTGGATTTCGTTATGAGGCATTTGCGACCGCACTCAACTGTGCACTGAACCACTAGCACAAACCACTAATTCACCAGTTGTCCTTGATCTTATCGCTCGTAAGACAGAATCCATCAAAAACGATACGATTTCAATTTTGAGAGGGTCATATGGCTCAATTAGTCCACCAGTCAACCACCGTTCCAGCGGTCGGAACAAAGTCGAAGCGCATCGAAGAATTTGTCGGGCGTGTCAACACAGGCCACACTGGTATAAGTCTCGCTAAGATGTCGTCGCCAGAAGGATGGCAAGAACCTGGTCAACGACCTGAATTTGAGGAATTCACACTAGTCCTGAGTGGCTTGCTCAGAGTCGAAACTAAAAACGGTCGCGTTGACGTACGGGCTGGTCAGGCGGTGATAACAAGTCCAGGTGAATGGGTACGTTACAGCACCCCAGACGCGGGAGGAGCCGATTACATTGCCGTGTGCCAGCCAGCGTTCTCACCCGAAACCGTTAACCGAGATACCTAGCTGCATGTCTTTGTTATTTTAGATGTCTCCCTCCGTCCACTCGAATAGTTTGTCCAGTCACGAAATCTGATTCGAGTAGTGATACCACTGCCTTGACAATTTCCTGATCGCCGCCCCACTTTCCAAGTGGCGTAGCCTGTGACACCGCGATGATTTCATCGCTCTCCATGTCCGCCGGTGGACGAATCGGACCGGGAGCGATCGCATTAACAAATATTGAATCCGACGCAAGTTCCAACGCCAGAGCCTCCGTTAAGCCAATCACCGCGGTCTTCGCCACATAGTACGGTAGAAACCCTTGGTACCTCGGTCGACCACTCGCGGCAGTCCAATCTGAAAAATTGACAATATGTCCACCGCCAGCTCGTCGCATATGAGGCACAGCTGCAAGACTGCAGGCATACGTACTGTTCAGATCGACTTGAAGTGCCTCAGTTAAGTGACTTTCGGTTAGTTCATTAAATGACGTAGACCTGTAGGTCGATGCCATATTAATAACCACGTGGAGACCACCCAGGCTCTTGACGGTCGACTCGATCAGACCTTGACAGGCAAACGAATCTTTCAGATCCGCCTGCGTAATTAAAGCCGACCGGCCACAACCCTCAACCTCCTTCGCCGCTTCAGCCGCCGCATCAGGTGAAGTCCTATATGAGAGGCTTAGATGCGCACCCCGCCTGGCCAGCTCCACAGCGACAGAAGCCCCCATGCGACGCCCTCCGGTGATTAAGGCAACCTTTTCACGGAGGTCCATATTCAGTTGTCTCGCTTCGTTTCCTTCGGCATTAACTTCCTAGGGTTTTCAATTAATCCATGATGCCGAGCAATGCCAAAGCTTTGTTCAGTGCGACCAAAATCCCAGCTACAGCAAAATTGCAAATCAGCGGGCTGCCGCCATTTGAGACCGACTAAAAAGGCCATCGTATTGGCAGCCATATCGCCAACTTTGTTGCCGAGCGTCTCGACGGCAAACTCGAACGGAAGAACTAACTCCAATATTTCCAAGCCGATGGAGAAAGCCAAAAACGTTACGCAACTGGTGCTCGTGAATCGCCCGAATAACAGTCAGATGAGGAAATACGAAATCGTGTAGTAATTAAAAATCGAACGTGCATGCAGGACCGCTGAAGAAAAAATTAGGTAACTTCTTCATAGGGAACCAACCTAAAGGTTCGACGGGTCACTAGCTGCCGCTAACCTCGCCAGTCGGAGCTGCCGCCACTGCGCCGCCATGCGGACTCAATATCTCATCGATGAGGAAGACGTCCGTTAGCAAAGCACGTAAGTGAATCATCGCATTGAGGTTATCGATCATTTGGGAACTAATTGAATCTTGGGCCAGCACGAGACGCACCGCCGACAGCGCATTCTGTGCGTCTCTTCTCAATACTTCAATGAAGTTTTGGTAGTGCTCAGATTGCTCTAGCTGTTTCTCTCCAACGACTTTCTGAAACAACTCAGCGAGTCTAGGAAGAGCCCCATCACTGCGCTTCAGAAACTCCCGAACCTGTCCTGACGATTTCGTAGCTTGCTCGCCAGACACGCCTTGGGCAGCGTAAGCCAGAAAGTATTCGTAGCTTTCCTCGATCGTATCGATTTGAGCTTTAAGCTCGTCGGTTGCGCTCACCCTTTGCCGCGGTCCCGCGAGACGATCCATCGACTGGGGTCGTGATGATCGAGGTACTGTTCGCGACTGACGTAACCGAACAGCATCGATTTCGTCATCCAAATCTTATCCGGGCGCAGCGCAAAGTAGATGTGAGTCAAGGTAAGCATGACAAAGCCTGCCGCACCCAGACCATGCAAGACGTAGATCAATCCCCATGTCTCATCAGCTAAGAGATATGCATTCCGAGCCACCAGTGGCGTATCGATCCTGAACAGCATCACCAAGCCGGTGCCGATTACCAAAAAGCCAGCCACCATAACAGCCAAGTGATATAACCGATGGTCGAGAGGGTATTTGGGATGTCCCGGGACTTCGACGTCCTGCCCAAGTTGGCGTTTTACGCGCTGAATAATTTCCTGTACATCGCTCGGGCCAATCCAGATCGCCCAGAAATCAAGAAAAAATGTTGCATGGACAATGTGGTATAGCACCGAAACAGTCAGTAAAACACCGGACGCCCAATGGATCGTAAGCCAAGATCCGAAACTTAACCCAATGAGCGGGAAGAATCCTGTGATCATAAGTGAAAGCATCGAGGCAGCCATCACCCAGTGAAACACCCGGGCTGCTAGCGTATGGCGTGTGACCTTCTCCGGAACTCCTGCAACCACAGCAGGTGCGCTATTTTCTGATCCACCACCGGCACTCGCACGGACCAGTTTCGGTACCCAGACTGCCGCATAAATTAGATGGAAGAGAATAAAGGCGACCCCACCCCAAAAGCACAAGTAAAGGATGTCCATGGAGACCCGAACCAGGACCTCCTGTCCCCACGGGTTACTACCCCACTCGAAGAGTTCCATGTCCTAGGCCTCGATCCCGCGAATTGATCGAGCCACGAGATTCTTGAGTAGAGAAACCTTGTAGCCATTATGCGCCAACGGTTTCACGTCGCGAATCGCAATCTGACCCGCCTGCTGGGCCGTCTGATCCGTTACTTGCTGCCCGCGGACTGCATCTTCGACCGCGGTCAGCCGAAGCGGCGTCGGAGCCATCCCATTGACCACAACCCGGATGTCCTCAATCACGCCACCGGCAATCTTCGCCGCCGACGCAACACTCCCCAACGCAAAGTCCCAGACCTGTCGGTCCCGGCTCTTCTCAAAATAGAACCGTGCCCCTGCCCATGTCGACGGCAGTCGTACCGCCGTCAGCAAGTCACCCGGCTCAAGTATTGTCATACGTTCAATGTCGACCTCGGGGCCTACAAAGAAATCCGATGCGTTCACGACTCGTTCACCGCCACCGTTCCGCACAACCATCTGCGCATCCAGCGCAATCAGTGCCGGTGCCGTATCTGACGGATTCACCGCAACACACCGGCTCGCCCCAAGTACACAGTGCTCTCGGTTCATGGCCGTCGGTGTATCGGCATAGCAGATATTGCCGCCAGCCCGGTAACAGTTCCAGCCGTCCCGGTAATACCAGCACCGCGTATCCTGGCTGAGGTTGCCACCCAGTGTGCCCTGGTTGCGAATCTGTGGCGACGCCACTAATGCCGCCGAATCTGCCAACAGTGAATACTGCTCGCGGACCGCACTGTGCCGCACAACTTCACTCAGCGGAGCCATTGCGCCAATCTCCAGTCCCGCATCCGCAGACCGGATCTCACGCAGCGACTCAATCTCGCCTAGGTCCACGACCACTGATGGCCGCTTCACCCGATCCTTTAGCCAATCCCAGGTATCCAGTCCTCCCGCCAGTACCCAGGCATCCGCCCCGTACTGATCGAGCAACCCCAGCGCATCGTCTGTGCTGGCCGGTTGGAAAAGCTCAAACGCCGGCATGTTGTCGCGAATTACCGCCATTGATCCTATCTCCCTCTATTCGTAAACCTGCTCACCATCTTCACCGTGATGGAGTTAATGCCTCTATGTGTGTGTCGCCAACCGCGCATGCGGCTCACTCAACCCCTCGAGCCTCGTCAGAATCATGTCCGTCATGATCGGTGTGCGATTAAAGTAACCGGCATCACCGAGCGCATCCGCCACAGCACAGACCACCGCACCTGCTCCGGCCCCCTGGGGTGCCTCCCCAATTCCGCGGGCCCCGAGAGGATTGAACGGGTCCGGCACCTCGGCCGCCACCCACTCCATCTCTCGTTCGTGGGGAACATCCAGAATGGTCGGAGGGCGGTTCGAGTAGAACCGCTTCGACACGTGCAGGCCCCACCGGCGGTCGTAGATCCATTTCTGGCCTTGGGCGACACCAAACCCCTGAATGCCGCCGCCATGAATCTGTCCCGCAAAGTTGCGCGGATTGAGGATCGTGCCAGCATCCGATGAAACCTTGTAGTCCTTCAGTTGCATGCTCCCGGTTTCAAGGTCAACTTCCACTTCGGCAAAACCGATCGCGTAGGACATATTGCGACCGCCCGTCTCGAAGTTGTCCTTCGCCACACCCATCACCCCAAGACCAGCCAATCCAGTACCGGCCGCCTTAGTCATATCGTTAATATCTTCAGGCAGTTCGTGTCCGTCATACTGCCCACCGATCGCAATGGCCCGCTCGGCGGCACGCGCAAAGGTCATCCCCTGTGACCGGTTCCCGCGGCGGAACACTCGGCCATCCGCCACATCGTAGTTGTTCGGGGAACCACCCAAGTCACGGGCCGCAATCTCCTGTAATTTTCGCTTCGCATCCAGGCCCGCCGCCCAGTTCGAACGACTGTGCGCGTGTGTGGTCATGGAGCCTCCCTGGATACAACTCCATGGCAGGTGCTTACTCGTATCGCCCCAGACAACCTCGGCCTGTTCCCAATCGGTCTGTAACGCTTCCATCGCCGCTCGCGCGGTATCGAAGACCGACTCTGTTCCCAAGTTTCCGATCCCTTGCTGGATATAAACCCGTCCATCCGGTCGAATCGTCAGGAGGCCGTCCATTCCGGAAGTCCCAGCAGCATACGAACTCAGCGCGACACCGATTCCGGTCACCTTCGAACCGTTCCGTTGGCCACTCTTGGCCTTCATCGCCTCCCAGT
>Ga0310121_10005152_pt1 | contig 11328 bp, 10 predicted proteins | sample CB27_Tmax_986_MG_FD_203504 | JGI IMG/M metagenome (GOLD analysis project Ga0310121, IMG submission 203504) | Marine microbial communities from Western Arctic Ocean, Canada - CB27_Tmax_986 | ecosystem: Environmental > Aquatic > Marine > Oceanic | place: Canada: Western Arctic Ocean | collected...
AAGTATCGTGCAGTCCGCGGAAATTCGAAAATTCCAAAACCCCAGAACCACTCTAAATCAACGCAAAATCAGGACTTCCAGAAGCTCCGACAGACCCTATGGGATGGCTGTGGTATTGTTACTGTTGTTGGCGCCTCCGTTGGCACCCGCCACGATGAAAGCCGTCGCGGATCCAGTCCACCATGCGCTCACCGCCAATACGATCCATCCTCGAAAAATCACCCCGTGATATCATCGCACCACGAGCTCCCCGCCAAGGGAAATTGGCGCAAACTAATTCACAAGGCTGCGCACGATTTGCTCCGCCGCGATCCGGGCCTCGGCATCCGCTGCGAGGATCTCCTCCAAAGAGGGGGAAACAATTGCTTCGTGTTTCTTCATCACTTCCTCAACAAGTCCCCAGATGCGGGGAAAGGGAATCCCTCCGCCGAGAAAGGCCTCAACCGCCACCTCGTTGGCGGCGTTCATGACGGCCGGGAGGGTGCCCCCGCGCTCCCCCGCCTCCCGCGCCAGTCTCAGGGCGGGAAACACCTCGGTGCGCGGCGCTTCAAAGTCGAGCCGCGCCATAGCCGCGAAGTCGAGGGGCTCGAGGGATTGCTTCACCCGATCCGGCCACGTCACCGCATACTGAATCGGGAAACACATGTCGGTCGTGCTCAACTGCGCCAGGATGCTGCCGTCCACGAACTCCACCATGGAGTGCACGATGCTCTGGGGATGGACCACCACTTCGACACGCTCCATCTCGACCTCGAAGAGCCAGCGAGCCTCGATCATCTCCAGCCCCTTGTTGAAGAGGGTCGCGGAGTCGATGGTGATCTTTGGCCCCATTTTCCACGTGGGGTGTTGGAGGGCCTGTTCCGGGGTGACGCTCGCCAGGCTCTCGGCCCTCGTGGTGCGAAACGGACCCCCGGAGGCCGTCAAAATCAGGCGCCGCACTGCCGAGGCCCCCGCCGCGTTGCCTTCCAGGCACTGGAAGATCGCGTTGTGCTCGCTGTCCACCGGGAGGACCTTCACGCCGGCCGTGCGTGCCGCCCCCATCACCGTTTCGCCGGCCATCACGAGAATCTCCTTGCTTGCCACCGCGAGATCCTTTCCCGCCTCGATCGCGGCCAGCGCGGGGCGCAGTCCTTCCGTGCCGACAATCGCGACCAGGACGATTTCCGCTTCCGCCAATCTCGCGAGGTCCGTCAATCCCGCGGGTCCGGCATGAATTTCGCACCCGTCCGGAGCCCGCTCCGCCAACGCGGTGGCCAGGCTCTCGTCCGCGATGGCGAGGTGCCTCACGCCGAACTCTCGCGCCTGCGCGGCGAGTTCCTCGACGCGCCGGCCCGCCGCCAGCCCCACCACTTCCATCCGCTCCGGAATCTCCCGCGCCACCTTGAGCGCGCTTGTGCCGATCGATCCGGTCGATCCCAGGATCACGACCTTCTTGCGGGCGGGTGGAGATGAGGCTGACATCGTGTCTTAGAGAATCACGAGGTGGACATACAAGAACGCAACCGGCATCGCGAAGCACAGGCTGTCGATCAGGTCGAGCACGCCGCCGATTCCCGGCAGAATGCGACCTGAATCCTTCACATGCAAACTTCGCTTCAGGATCGACTCCGCGAGATCGCCCACCATCGCGGCCAGGGCGAGCAGGAAGCCGAGAATCACGACGTGATGCACGCCATCGATCCAGGCGAGGTGCTGCTTGCCGGCAAAATAAACTCCCAGCGCGCCGGCCTGCGCAAAAAACAGCGCGCCGAAGTAGCCTTCCCACGACTTGGCCGGACTGAGGTGGGGAACCGCCTTGTGTTTCCCGCACAGCGTCCCCACCAGGTAGGCTCCCATATCGGTGAACTTGGCCGCCAGGATCGCCAGCAAGACCAGCCAGAACCCGGCCTGCGCGGGTGCCCCCTCGGGCGGAAGCTGCGCGAGCCGAATGAGAAATCCGGCGAAGAGGACCGGCACGTAGACAAATCCGAAAATCGCGAGCGCCACGGCCCGCACCGAGTCATCGCCCTCGATCGGGTAGCGCAGGCGCAGGGCAAACGAGCCGATCAGCACCGTCACCACTCCCGCCATCTCCGGAAGAAAACCCTCCACCGGCAGCGCTCCGGCCAGCACCCCCCCGATCAGGACCGCGAGGAAGGCCGCGCTCACCACGGCGCCCCAAAGCCGGCATTCCCGGCCCGGTGCCTCGCGAGTCAGGTGCACGAACTCGATACTCCCCAGAAGCCCCAGCACGGCGACCAAAAGCACCAGGGCCCACATCCGGCCGCTCAGAAACACCGCCGCCACGATGCCCCAGAGGAGAATCGTGCTGGTGAACCGCGCCCGGAAGGAAGCTGCGCGGGATGGTCCCTGGCCGGGCACCGCCGCCATGTTGCAGGCATCCAACCCATTCCTCTCTTCCCCCGCAATGCCAAACCCCGGGAACTGCCCACCAAAAAAAATGCAACTTCTCTCACCACCCCCAGTTTCATCGCCCGAACCGCGAAAATCCCGCTCAATTCGAATCAAATCAACATGAAGAACACGACACGATTAGTCACCCTGATCGCCGGCGCCTGTGCCGCATTCTCCTTCTCGGCCCTGGCCGAGGAAGAAGGCAAGAAAGACGGAGCACGCCGCGGCGGCCCGGGACGCGATGGCCCAGGGGCCCGCCGCGAACTCACCGAGGAGCAGAAAGCCGAAAGGGCCAAGCGCCGCGAGGCGATGAAAGCCGCTCGCGACGCGGCTGACGCCGCCGGCAACGGCAACGGAAAGATCGACGGAGAAGAGGAGAAGGCGGCTTTTATCGCCGCGGTAAAAATCATCCTGTTCGATGCGGACGGCAATAAAGTGCTCGAAGGAGAAGAGCTCGAAAAGGCCGCGAAGTTCAAGGGCTTCAGGGGCCGTGGTCGCCGAGGACGCGGACCGGAAGGACGCGAAAGACGCGAAAGACGCGAAAGACGCAAAAAGCCCGAGAACAACAACTGAGCCCAGCTTGTAGTTGCCCAATTTTCACCCCAGACGGGAAGGGTCCGCCCTTCCCGTCTTTCATTTGCACCGGCGGAGCTCCCGCCCCCGAGGCAGAGCCGCCACCCCTCGCCGGCTCCTTACAACTCCTGCTCGATCGCCTTGAGCTCCAGGAAGAGATCCTTCCACTCCTTCTGGCGGGGCTTGATTTCCGACTGCGATTGCAGGAGCTCGCGGCGGACCACTGCGAAGAGCCCTGCGTATTCTCTGAAAAACTCCCTCACCCCTTCCCGATACTCGCGGCTCAACAGTTCGGAAAACGTCTCCCGCGACCGCGAAACGCGTTCTCCAAACCACTTCACCAGTTCCACGCCGCTGCGCTGCGACTGCACCACCCCGAGGGCTCCCAGGACGATTGCGAAACTTATCGAAAGCCACGAGTAGGGATGCAAGGCAAGGGCTCCCAGGACACCCCCCACCGAGAGGGCCAGGAGGGTTCCCATCACGAAGCGCTGCATCCCGCGCCGCCGGGCGTCCAATTGCATCTGGAGCAGCCCGCGCAGTTTCAGTTTCGCAACGCTCTGCCGCGCCGCCCGCGCCATGCGCTTCACAAAGTACCGCCGGGCCCCCTCCCGATCAATCACTCCCCCATCCAGCCCGGGAGGATCCACCCCGATCTCACTCTCGATGCGTGGGAGGACCTCTTCCCAGTGGCTCGCACAAAGATCGTGCAGCTCCCCGGCCTCGTTCTCCGCCAGCTCTCCGATCGCCTCCTCGATGGCCACGCTCAGGGCCTTCTCTATTTCGGAGGGACTATCATCGCGCCGGAAAAGCGCTTTGAGGCTCGGCCACAGGTCCATCTTTTTCCGCAGGAGTTCCAGGGCCATCTCGCCTTCCTTCACGAAGACCTCCCCCAGAGCCACCAGCTTCTCCTCAAATTCCGACCCGTAGGCATCGCGATGGTGGTCGACCTGCGTCTCCAGGTCGCGCAGGACGCGGAACTTCTTCTCGGTGGCATCGGAAGACGAATCAATGCGGTCCTCGATCCGCCGCAGAACGCTGCTGGTCGCGTCCCTCACGTCACGGAGGACCTGCCGGCGGGCCGGAGAGTTCGTCACAACCTTCGAGATGAAGGACTCCAGTTCGGGATACCCGCTCGCCCTCCACACCTTCTCCTGGAACGGTTCCTTCCGCTTGGCTTCCAGAGCGAATTTCCCCGACACCGCAAAGAGATCCGGCACCTCATCCATTTTCTGCCGGGCCAGCTGCCGGATGTGCTCCATGATGATGGCGAGCTCATTCTCGTCGCGCAGGTCTTTCTGCTGAAGCACAAAGGCCACCTTCCCGCGAAGTTCCTCCGGAAAGCGCGAAATGAAATCCCACGTCGCGGCACCCCACGGATTGCTCACCGGGAAGACGAAGAGCACCAGGTCCGCCACTGGCAGAAAGCGCTCCGTGATGGCCTGGTGTCCGCGAATCACGGAATTCGTCCCCGGGGTGTCCACGATGTTGAAATCGCTCAGGAAATCGATGGGACGATAGCGTTCCTCCAGAACCTCCGTGATCTCATCGTCGTGCTCTTTCTCTCCGTAGCGGTACCACAGGACCCGTTCGGTCGCCGGGAGGACATGGACCTCGCACAGCTCTTCTCCGAACAACCCGTTGATGAGGGTCGATTTGCCGGCATTGACCTCCCCGCACACCACGAAGAGAAACGGGTTCTCCAATCCCTGCAGCAAATCGCTGTCCTCCCCATAGCCGTTCAACTCCACCCCGGTGGTCCGGGCGAGCTGGCGGGCGTCGTTGACAACTACTGCGAGTTTCTGGCGCGTTGCGAAGTAGCGCTCTCCGAACATTTACGCGGACATGGGACTACCGGGACCGTGCTCCGGCCTTCTGAGAAAGCAATTGCGAAACGGTCACGAACTTGAAGCCCTTGGCAAGCAAACCATCCAGGGTGGCCGGCATCGCTTCCACCGTCGGGGCGTGCAGGTCGTGGGCCAGAACGATCGACCCGTTGGAGGTCCCGGCGAGAATACGGCTTTTCACCACGCTGACGCCCGGCCGCTGCCAGTCGCGCGGATCGACCGCCCACATGATGGTCGGGTAGCCGAATTTCTGCATGATCATCTCGCGCTGCCTCTGGTAAAGCGCTCCGTAGGGAGGGCGCATGGTGCGCGGCTGGACTCCGGTGGCCCGCGCGATGGCAGTCCGCGCCCTCGTCATCTCGCTGATCACCTGCGCGTCGCTGAGGGGCTTCAGGTTGCGATGGGTATAGGTGTGGTTCCCGACTTCGTGGCCCTCCGCCACGATCCGCCGCGTGAGATGCGGATACATATCGACGTTCCTGCCGATCACGTAAAACGTTGCCTTGATATTGCGCAGGCGAAGAATGTCAAGCAGGCGCGGGGTGTTGTTACGGTGCGGACCATCGTCGTAGGTCATCGCGATGTAGGGCTGAGTCGTGAGACCCCGCGAATGTGTCACGCCCACTTCGCCACCGAAAGTGGAAGGCAGGTTTATGTCCGGGTTGCGACGCTGTGTCCGCGAGTAGTAGGGCGAGCGGTAGGAGGTGTTCGCAACGGTCGAGACATTTCCGTTGGTGGTCTTCTCCTTCTTCACAGCCGCGCAACTGCTCAGGGCCATGGGCACAACAAGGACGAAGAGCGGAAGAATACGGGAATTCATTGGTAAGTGAGCGAGCGCCGGGGGAACAAATCGGCGAGGATATTTATCGTTTTCGCTCGGGCCTGTCACGCCTTACTTCCCGCGGGCCTCCCCCGGGTTATCCACAAAGCGCTCCAGAATCGGCCCCAGCGCCTCAATCCGCCCCGCAGGCCAGAATTCCCGGGCTGTAATAATTGCCGTGTCGAGCGAACGGTGCGCCGGCCAATCGGGGACCGCCGGGATCTTGTCCACCGCCCGCGCCACGATGCGTTGCGCCACCAGGGCGTTGGCTTGCAGGTGCCCGATCACGGCCTCCACGTTGACCTCCTCGTCCTTCCAGCAGTCGTAGTCGGTGACCATGCACAGGGTCGCGAGGGCGATCTCCGCCTCGCGCGCCAGCTTTGCTTCCGGCAGGTTCGTCATGCCGATCACGTCGAATCCGAGCTGCCGGTTCACCTCGCTTTCCGCCCGGGTCGAAAAGGCCGGACCATCCATGTTTACGTAAGTTCCGCCAAAATGGACCTCAAGGGTATGCTCCTCGAGAGCGGACTCTAACAGAATCCGCCGGAGGGGCGCACTGGTCGGCTCTCCGAAGGAAATGTGGGCTGCGATTCCCCCTCCAAAGAAGGTGTGGTGCTCCCGGCGGCTGGTGCAATCGAAGTACTGGTCCGGGATCACGATCGAGCGCGGGGCGTACTCTTCCTTCAAGCTCCCCACCGCCGTGACGCAGATTATCCAGCGAACCCCCAGGGAGCGCAGGGCCCAGATATTGGCGCGGTGATTGATCTCGTGAGGGAGAAGGCGGTGTCCTCTCCCGTGGCGGGGAAGAAACCAGACTGCCCGCCCTTCCAGCCTTCCGCCAATGAGGGCCTCGGACGGTTCCCCGTAGGGAGTCTCCACCGAGCGCTCCCCGGCCTGCGCGAAGCCCTCCATTTCATACAGTCCGCTCCCACCGATGATCCCGATCGAATCCTCCATGGCCGTCTCTGTAGCGGCGGCGGACGGCGCCCGCAAGCCGGTCGTCCCGCCGGAATCTTCCCGTCCCGCGAAAAGTTCGCCTCTGCCCCGGTCCGGCGCGCCCTGCGGGCTTCCCGAGCACCCGCTTCTCTGGCAATTTGGGAAACCGAATCCGGACGCGCTTCATGCCTTCCCCGCCCAGCTCCATTCCCACGACATCGAAACGCCGGTCCGGCCCGCTCCGCAGGGCCTGGTGGATCGGCGCCCTTCTCACCATCCTGGTGGCCGGGGTGGTGAGCTCCCAACGCACAAGGAGCGCGATCCCAGGCGGGCCCGCGCCGCCGCCGAGCGTGTGCGCCCGCCCCTGACGCGGGATCTCGAGGCGGTGGGTCTCAAGTTCGGAGGGCCGGTCTTCCTCCGCATCTTCAAGGAGGAACGGCAACTCGAACTCTGGGTCCAGGTGCCGGGCCGCAGGACCTTCAAGCTCTTCCGGACCTACCGCATTGCGGCCATGTCCGGAACCCTGGGGCCGAAGCTCCGCGAGGGTGACCGCCAGGCGCCCGAGGGGTTTTACTTCGTCCCTCCCGCCAGGATGAATCCCAACAGCCGCTTCCATCTCTCCTTCGACCTCGGCTTTCCCAACCACTACGACCGCGCCCACGGCCGTAACGGCTCCTTCCTCATGGTCCACGGAAATCGCGTTTCGATCGGTTGCTTCGCCATGACCGACCGAAAGATCGAACAGATCTACACCCTCTGCGACGCCGCGCTCAGAAATGCGCAGCCCTTTTTCCGCGTCCATGTCTTTCCCTTCCGCATGACCGCCGAGCGCATGGCCAAGGCCCGGGGTCACCGCTGGGAAGCCTTTTGGAAGAACCTCAAGACCGGCTACGACGCCTTCGAGAAAACCAAAGTGCCACCAAATGTGATCGTGAAGGAGAACAGATACGTTTTTGACTAGGGAAGTGTTCAGTATTCCGTGTTCAGATTGGACGGAACCGGCAACCCACCTTCGGATCCGGTTCGGATACAGAACCGTCTGAATACTGAATACTGAATACTGAATACTGAACACCGAACACCGAACACCGAACACTGAACACTGAACACTGAATACTGAACACTAGCTACCCCGTCTCCGGCATGAAGGTCGGCATCGTGATCCCTCCGAACGGCTTCGTCTCCCCCCGCACCTGTGCCACGTGTATCTCGCAGTTCCGGGCGCCCCAGGCATAGAGAGCGGCCACCAGCTTCTCGGCCCGGCCCGGAACGAGGAAAACTGGCTGCCGCTCCGGCATCGCTGTCAATTGAGCGTGGATCAATGCCAGGGCGGCCTCCTCGCTGCGCATCACCCCGGGCCCCAGCATGCAACTTCCCGGGTGATCGATCGAGACCAGGAAGCCCTCCAGCCCGTCGTCGCCCTCGATCACGAACACCCGCCAAACTCCCTGCCGGTTCTCGAGGAAGAACCGGTAATCCTTCGTCCGGCGAATCCCGCTGACGCCTTCCTCCAGGGCGACCAGGGCGTCCGCGTCTTCCGGAGTGGCGGCCCGCACCGCGCCCGCCCCCGCCGGCGCCTCGGGTCGACCCTTCTCGACGGGCAGATACATGTCCTGGTAAATCTCCCGCGGCACGAAACCCGCCCGCGTGTAGAGCGAAAACGAATCGAGATTCATCGCACTCGACACCAGGCGCACCGGTTTGCCCTCCGCCCTCCGGACGATCTCGTCGAGGAGTTCCCGCCCCACGCCCCGGCCGGCGAAGTCCGGGTGCGCATTCATGATCCCGAGCGACATGTGGGTCTCCCGCGGATGAAAAAAGCACGATCCCATCAAGCGCCCGCTCCCTTCCTCTTCCCCCACCAGGCAACAGCCCGGGTCGAGTGCTTCGTAGACTTCGGGAAAGACCCGGCACCCCGAGAAATCATCCCGCTGGAAGATGGACCGGTTCAGGTTTTTCTCGTACCACCCGTTTGTGGATGCGTGAATCAACTCCGCCACCGCATCCCACTCCTCCTCGCGTAGCCCACGAATCCTCATCGGCTCCCACTATTCCCGACTCGCCGCGAAGTGCAATCTTCACCCACGGCTTTTCAAATCGCCATCTCAGCGCTTTGATTGCCCGATTTCATGCTCCCTCTCACCCGCTACGAACAGCTCCATCGCCTCCGCCACGGCACCTTCGACGTCCTCATCGTGGGGGGCGGAATCAACGGCGCCGTCTCGGCCGCCGCCCTGAGCTCCCGGGGACTCAAGGTGGCGCTGGTGGACGGCGGCGACTTTGCGGGCGAGACCAGTTCCGCCTCCTCCTGCCTGGTGTGGGGAGGCATCAAGTACCTGCAGTCCTTCGAATTCCGGCTGGTGCGCAACCTCTGCCGCTCCCGCAACACCCTCATGCAGGCCTATCCCACCCAGGTTCCGGAGGTCCGCTTTCTCGCCGCCCTCGATCGCGAGGCCCCGCACCGTCCCTGGCCCATCTTCGCCGGGACGTGGCTCTACTGGCTCATCGGGCAAGCCTTCACCCGCAAGCCGGGCTACTGGTCAAAGCGGGTCCTCCGCGAACGTGAGCCGGTGCTCGCCATGAACTCCATGCGGGGGGCCGTGGCCTACTCCGACGCCTTCCTCCCCGAGGGCGATGCGCACTTCGTCTTCGGATTCATCAAGCGGGCCTGGGAGCGCGGTGCCCTCGCGGTCAACTACACCCGCGCCCTCGAAGGCAAGGTCTTCGACCGGATCCATCACACTGAAGTTCACGACCAAACCACCGGCGACACCTTTTCGGTCAAGAGCCGGGCCGTCATCAACGCCAGCGGTCCGTGGGCGGACCGCTTCAATGCCGATCGCGATGTCACGACCGCCAGCCGTCTCATCTTCTCCAAGGGCATCCACCTCGTCGTTCCCCAGATCACCGATTCGAACCGCATCCTCACCTTTTTCGCCGCCGATGACCGGCCGTTCTTCGTTCTTCCCATGGGCGACCGCTCCTGCATCGGCACCACCGACACGCGTGTGCCCACCCCCGAAACGGAGGTCACCGACGAGGATCGGGAATTCGTTCTCAACAACATCAATCGCTACCTCCGGACCACTCTGACACGCAGCGACATCGTGAGCGAGCGTTGCGGGGTGCGGCCCCTCGTGGTGGAACGCACCCCCACCGATGACACGGACTGGACCCAACTCTCGCGCAAGCACGTCCTCGAGAGCGATCGCCGGCAACGCTACCTCACCATCTTCGGCGGCAAGATCACGGACTGCGTGAACGTGGGCGAAGAAGTCTGCGAAGAACTCGAGGCGATGGGAATCGTCGGCCCCCGCAGCATCAAGCGCTGGTTCGGCGAACCGTCCCGGATCAGTCGCCGCCGCTTCCTCAATCGCCTCAACCGGACCGCTACCGGTCTCGATGGCCCCGCCCTGTGGCGGCGCTACAGCCGCGATGCCTTCCTTCTCCTCAAGCGCCTCCAAAATGACCCCGGGGAAGCCCGCGAACTCCTGCCCGGCACCGGCGTCCTCGAGTGCGAAGTCCGCCACGCCGCCGCCCACCAGATGGTCGTCACCCTCGAAGATTTCTTCCGCCGCCGCACCCTCTTAGAGATGATCCGCGGCCGCAATTTCCTCCTCAATTCGAAGGGCGCGAAGGAGATCTGCGGCCTCCTCTTCGGACCGACCGCGAAAGACCATTGGAAGGACTACGAAGCGCAGTGATTCGGAGGGAGCAGCCCGCCTACCCAGCCAAGTGATCCCCGCCCCCATCCCGCCTTTACATTCGGCTGCCCCGCATCCTAATCTCCCCCCTCCGCGGAGAGGTGGCTGAGTCCGGTTTAAGGCACACGACTCGAAATCGTGCGTGGCAGTGATGTCACCCTGGGTTCGAATCCCAGTCTCTCCGCCAGTTTCCCCTGAATATCAGTCATTTAAGGCCGATTTCGTTTTCGCCACTCTAGTTTTTCGATTTGTCGATTTCTGCATCGAACTGCGGGCAATTGCGGGCAATACGGGCAACCACTGGGCAACACTTCCCGCACTGAATGTTGGAAGCGCCTCACGCGCAAGGAGGGACTCCTGGGACCCCCGACCGAGCGACGAGCGGGGGGTAGGGGGACCTTCGCGGACGAATTTCCCCGCGGGTTCCACGCCAAATACGGTACACACGCACACAGAGAGAGAGACTGCCGTTTCCTGGGTGACCGTATCGAGCGCGCAGTATTCTTGCAGTGACTCACGAATCTCCGCCCGCTCGACTGGCTTGGTTGTCCGGTGGCACGATCTCAGAGACTCCACACTGTCCCAGCCAGAACAGTGACCGGTGTTCACGAAGGTAATCCCAGCACAATTCTTTGAGTGGACAGGTATCTGGGCTCGTGCAGTGTGGTGACCTTGGCGCATGATTCCTCCACTAAGAAAACACCTTCCTCTCCCATTTGCTTCGGATCTTGATCCGGGCCAATTTGAGGATCTTTGTCGGGACATAATGAAGAGGGAGCCCGGCGTGGCCGGAGCGGAATGTTACGGGAAAAATGGTCAACTTCAACGCGGCATCGACATCATCATCACTCGGGAAACAGGCGGGGTTGATGTTGCACAGTGCAAAAACCACGTCGAGTACGGAGACGACAAACTAGTTAAGGCGTGTCACAGCCATCCCATAGACTGAGGTATTAATGGGTGGCTGGCGGCCGATCCCACCTAGGATCGGCCTGATGAAAAAACAAAAACCAGCCAATTCGAGATTCCCCGTCCTGACCCAGGTTTGCAAGCT
>Ga0310121_10005153_pt1 | contig 11327 bp, 6 predicted proteins | sample CB27_Tmax_986_MG_FD_203504 | JGI IMG/M metagenome (GOLD analysis project Ga0310121, IMG submission 203504) | Marine microbial communities from Western Arctic Ocean, Canada - CB27_Tmax_986 | ecosystem: Environmental > Aquatic > Marine > Oceanic | place: Canada: Western Arctic Ocean | collected...
GTTTTCCAATCGGCAACCGATTCGGAAGTCGTCGCACATCTGATTGCCTTCTGCCTGGACCAGCGATCGGAAAAAGAGTCTCAACAGGATGCCGAGGACCCCTATCGACATCTGGTGGCCGCGGTCGACGCCGCTTTATCGCAACTGCACGGCACCTACGGACTTGCCGTTGTGTTCCAAGATTACCCGCACGTCATCATCGCGGCTCGCTGCGGCAGCCCGCTCGTCGTAGGTGTCGGAGTCGGCGAACACTTCATCGCCAGCGACGCGTCACCGCTGGTTGGCTACACCGACAAAATTGTCTACCTGACGGACCACCAACTGGCCGTGATCACCGCGGACACCTTGCGGGTCAAGCATCGTGATCAGGGCCACGTACAACACAGTGTCGAGAGGCTGCAAGTCGCCGCGACCGAGGTCTCTCGAAACGGCTATCCGCACTACATGCTCAAAGAGATTTGCGAGCAACCGGAGGCAATTAGCAACGCCATGCGGGGCCGGATTTCCGCGGAGGATGCCACCGCCATGTTCGGTGGTTTGAACCTGACACCGCAGCAATTGCGGGCCGTTAATCGAATCATCCTGACCGGCTGCGGCACCAGTTGGCACGCGGCGCTGTACGCCGAATACCTGATCGAAGAACTGGCCCGCATCCCGGTCGAAGTGGAATACGCCAGCGAACTGCGATACCGCAACCCGCCGCTTGATTCGGACACGTTGGTGTTTGCGATTTCGCAAAGCGGCGAGACGGCCGATACTTTGGGTGCTCTGCGAGAAATGAAGCGCAAAGGGCATCGCACCTTGGCGATTGTCAACGCTGTCGGCAGCAGTATCGCCCAAGAAGCTGATGGCGGCGTCTATCTCCACGCCGGACCGGAAATCGGTGTCGCATCGACAAAGGCCTATACTTCCCAGTGTGTTTTGCTCGCCATGCTGGGCCTCTATTTTGGTCGCATGCGGCATCTTAGTTTCGGGGCGGGTCGTCGTATCATCGATGCCCTTCAGCGACTACCCGAACAGGTCCGCATGGCTCTGCAAACGGAAGACAAAGTCCGGAAGATTGCCGAAAAATACCAGCACGCCAATAATTTCTTGTACCTGGGACGACAATACAACTTTCCGACAGCACTCGAGGGGGCGTTGAAACTCAAGGAGATCAGTTACATCCACGCGGAGGGCTATCCCGCCGCCGAAATGAAACATGGTCCGATCGCACTGGTGGACGAACATACGCCCACTGTTTTCATCGTGCCGCAAGGATTCGTTTACGACAAAGTGATGGCCAATATCGAAGAGGTGAAGGCTCGAGGCGGTCCGGTCATCGCGGTCGTGGAAGACGGGGACTGCCGCGTCGCTGATTTGGTCGATGATGTGATCTCGGTTCCCAAGGTTGAGGAGTTTCTGCAGCCGCTGGTCAGTATTATCCCGCTGCAATTGCTGGCCTATCACGTGGCACTCCTGCGGGGCTGCGACGTCGACATGCCGCGTAACTTGGCCAAGTGCGTGACCGTGGAATAGAGGCGATCAAATCAGCCGGTCTACGCCGCTTGTGGCCGCGCTGCACGGGAGAGTTTGATTCGTAAGGCTTGTGATCCAAGTGGCGCAGTCCGAGGGGAGATCCTGAAGTGTCTGAAGAGAAACTCAGCTTTACCAGCCGCAAAGCTCTCTGCGTTCAACTAGGCGATCCGGCCGGCAGAGAGGTCGCCGAACTGCTGAATGGCCTGATCGAGCGCATTGCACACTTGGAGCGCAACAAAGTTGACGGTACACCGATCATCCCACTGGCCCGGCCACTCTCAGTCCAGCCCGAACACTGGGCCGCGTAACTTGGGACGGTACGGAAATAACTTGTCCGTGCCGTGTGCCACTGGCTTTGCCAGTGTTCATTACGCAACCTAGGCACAGCGATTCAGCACTGGCATAGCCAGTGGCACACGATTCAGCACTGGCAAAGCCAGTGAACACATGATTCAGGACTGGCAAAGCCAGTGACACACGGAACGAAACGGCAACCTATTTCTTTACAAGTCCTTACTCGCTGAAGGTTGCTGGACTCAGTCAGACACCGTCTTCTGCGATTGCGCGATGAAGAAAATCTTGCTCACGGGTGTTGCCGGATTCATTGGTTTTCATCTCGCGCAGAAATTGCTGGCCCGCGGTGTCACCGTGTTGGGCATCGATAATCTGAATGATTACTACGATGTTCAGCTCAAACAAGATCGCCTGGGACAGCTCGAAGGGACGTCCAATTTCAGCTTCGAGAAAACAGATCTGACCGACCAGGAGCGCTTGGCCGAGTTATTCTCCGAGCAGATGTTCGACGTTGTGGTGAACCTAGCAGCACAGGCCGGCGTGCGCTACTCCTTGGAGAATCCACGGGCTTACGTCAGCAGCAACCTAGTTGGTTTCGTGAACGTTCTGGAAGGCTGTCGCCACACACAAGTGAAACACTTGGTGTACGCTTCTTCCAGCTCCGTTTACGGTGCGAATACCCAGATGCCTTTTTCCGTGCATCAAAACGTCGACCATCCGGTCAGCCTCTACGCCGCGTCGAAGAAAGCCAACGAGCTGATGGCGCATACCTACAGCCATCTCTATCGGCTACCGACCACAGGGCTCAGGTTCTTTACCGTGTATGGCCCTTGGGGACGGCCGGATATGGCGCTCTACATGTTCACGAAGGCCATTCTCTCGGGCCGCACGATCGACGTGTACAACCACGGCAAGATGCGCCGCGACTTTACCTATGTGGACGACATCGTCGAGGGCGTAGTCCGCGTAATCGATCGTCCTGCCGAACCGAATGCGGATTGGTTGGGCGAAGCTCCGGACCCGGGGACGAGTCGGGCGCCTTACAAGATCTACAACATCGGCAACAATCAACCCGTCGAGCTAGAGCATTTCATCGAAGTGCTGGAAAGAGCACTGGGGGTCAAGGCCAAGAAAAACTACCTGCCGATGCAACCGGGCGATGTCCCCGCCACCTTCGCAGACGTCGAAGATTTAACACGAGACGCCGGCTTCCACCCCGATACCTCCATCGAAAAGGGTATCGGAGAATTCGTCCGATGGTACAGACAGTATCACGGGGAGTCGGCCGTCGGGGCGGACGAAAAATAACTTGTGGTGCCGGCGTCCCGCCTGTCCCTTTGCAGCCGAGACAGATCCACCACAATTCGGAAGTTTATTGGTCGGCTACCCCTTAATTTCCCCAACAACGGCGAACGGGGGGGCGCGAACCTATCGTGAGCCCCCTGGTGAAATGCGATTCAACCGTCTCGAATGCTACGAGGCCTACATGCCCGTTCGCCGATTTTCCGCGCTTCTCACCTGACTCTCGACAACACTTGGCCGCCAACCGTCTCACAGTATATGATGACGGGATGCCCAGTTCGGATCGTTTCCCTGCGGTGTGGAACGGCTACGCATGGACCGTCAACAATTACCCCGACAACCGCGCGACGACGCAACGCTCGATGCGCGCCTAAATGACACACCGGATTCCCCAATCGGGCGGGTTCACCTGGTCGAAGGCAGCGGAGCAGGAATCTCGAGCGAAACGGATAGACTTCTCCGTGCCCGGTTGCGCATTGCGGCACTGGTGATGTCGGCTGGCTTCTGCGTGTTTTTGGTTTGGGACCTGCTGCTCCCTGAGACCGACAACTCATTTGAAGGCTGGCTGTTCGGCGCTCATCTGCTAGTAACCCTCATGTTGGCCAGTTGCGCCGCGGTGCTCTGTCGCACGTGTGAATTGCCGTCTCGAGTGCTGCAGCTCACAGAACTTGCGATTTTTGGTCTCCCCGCACTGTTCTTTCTCTTCTTCCAGTATGTGTACATGATCGAGTGCGCGACAAGGCACGACACGCTACCCAATATATCGGGTATGTGGTTGATGCTGATCTTCACCTACGCCATGTTCATTCCGAACACTTGGAAGCGGGCTGCATCCGTCCAGGGCTCGATCGCCGTGGCCCCCGTACTGCTGTCGCTGATCCTGATCGCTTTCCATGAGGAATGTCGCACGTGCTCGAATGCCAATTCGAGTTATTTTTCCCAGTCGGCATTGATCATGTTGGTGGGAGCTGTCACGGCGACGGTCGGCGTCCACACGATTGGCAACCTGCGTCGCGCGGCATTCGAGGCCAAGCAACTTGGACAGTACCGTTTGGGACGACGGCTTGGCGGCGGCGGCATGGGTGAAGTGTTTCTGGCCGAACATCAACTGATGAAACGGCCGTGTGCCATCAAGATCATTCGCCCTGATAAGACAGACGACCCTCGCGTTCTGGCCCGTTTCGAACGCGAGGTTCGGGCCACAGCCCAGCTATCACACTGGAACAACATCGACATCTTTGACTATGGCCGCGCCGATGACGGCACGTTTTATTATGTCATGGAATACCTGCCGGGCCTGTCGCTGGGTGATCTCGTCGAATGCCACGGCGCGCTGGCCGCACCACGTGTTATCCACATTCTGCTGCAAACCTGCGATGCACTCAACGAAGCCCACGCGGCTGGTTTGATCCACCGCGACATCAAACCGGCCAACCTCTTCGCTGCCCAGCGAGGAGGCTTGTACGACGTGGCAAAGCTGTTGGACTTTGGGCTCGTCAAGCCTCTGGCCGATGCAGACTCCGTGCAGCTCACACAGGATGGAACAATTACGGGTTCGCCTCTGTTCATGTCCCCGGAACAATCGGTGGGCGACCGCGATCCTGATGCGCGGGGCGACATCTATTCACTCGGCGCCGTCGCCTACTACATGCTCACCGGACGTCCACCGTTCGACTATGGCCAGCCGATAAAGGTCTTGTTGGCGCACGCTCACGAGGCTCCTGTTCCGCCATCGGAGGTGAACCCAGACACGCCCAGCGATCTGAGCGAGGTAGTTTTGCGTTGTCTTGCGAAGGCTCCAGAGGATCGCTATCAAGACGCGTCATCGCTAGGCGTAGCACTTCAGCAGTGCAACAGTGCCGGGCAATGGACGCGCGAAGACGCCGCGCGCTGGTGGCAGGAGCATGAAGTCGTGGGAAAACGAGAATTAGCAGTTACTTAGGCTTCATATCCGAGATTCGGTGCCAACCAGCGCTCCACCTCATCGATGGTCATGCCTTTGCGGCGAGCGTAGTCCTCGACCTGGTCTTTCAAGATTCGATCGACGGCAAAATAGCGCGCCTGCGGGTGTGCAAAATAGAAGCCGCTGACGCTGGCTGCGGGCAACATGGCGTAGTTGTCGGTCAACGAGATTCCAGCATTCGTTTCGGCCTGTAATAAATCGAAAATCGTACGTTTCTCGGTGTGGTCCGGACATGACGGATAGCCCGGTGCGGGACGAATGCCACGGTACTGTTCGCGAATCAGGTCTTCTTGCGAGAGGTCCTCGTCGCCTCCGTACCCCCAATCCGCTCGAGCTCGCGCGTGGAGCAATTCCGCGAACGCCTCCGCAAGCCGGTCCGCTAATGCCTTGACCATGATCGAATTGTAGTCGTCGTGCTGGGCCTCGTACTCGGCGCACAGGCGATCGATACCGATCCCCGCGGTCACGGCGAAAGCGCCGATGAAGTCCTCGCGGCCCGACTCTAAAGGGGCAACGTAGTCCGCTAAAGAGCGAAATTCGTTTTGACCCTTGCGCTCCCACTGCTGCCGCAACATGTGAAACCGGGCCAATTCCTGACCGCGTCGGTCATCCGTAAACAGCACAAGATCGTCGCCGTCGGATGCCGCCGGCCAAAAACCGTAGACTCCTTGGGCCGTTAGCAGACGCTTCGAAACGATTTCCTGCAGCAACTGCTGGGCATTATGGAACAGCTCTCGGGCGGCTTGACCGAGTTGTGGATCGTCCAGGATTTTGGGGTATTTTCCCTTCAGCTCCCAGGTGAAGAAGAACGGCGACCAATCGATGTAGCCGGTGAGTTCTTCCAAGGGAAAACTCAGTAACGGTTGAGCGCCGGTGAACGAGGGGCGTTCTACCGACACAGTTGTCCAGTCGGTTTGAAAACGACGTCGTTTTGCTTCCTCGTAAGGTGCTAGCTGGACTTGTTTCTGGTGAAAGGACTCAACCAGTTGTTGCTGCAGCTGTGCGTTCTTTTCCGAAAACGCCGGGCGGGACTCGGTGTTGATCAGCTGTTCGACGACGCCCACGCTGCGCGAAGCATCCAGCACGTGAACGGTGGGGTGCTCGTAGTGCGGGGCAATCTTGACGGCGGTATGCTTGGCGCTGGTCGTCGCTCCACCGATCAGTAGCGGGATTTTGAAGCCGAGTCGCTGGAGCTCCTTGGCGTCGTGAACCATCTCATCCAAGCTGGGAGTGATCAATCCCGATAGTCCGATGATGTCGACACCCTGTTCGAGCGCGGTCTGCACGATTTTCTCGCAGGAAACCATGACTCCCAGGTCGATGACCTCATAGTTGTTACAGCCGAGCACCACGCCCACGATGTTTTTGCCAATATCGTGCACGTCGCCGCGAACCGTGGCCATCAGAATTTTGCCACGAGCCGCTCGACCCGTCAGACCGTCCTTGATCTTCTCCTGTTCCATGAACGGATTAAGGTAGGCGACGGCCTTTTTCATGACTCGCGCCGATTTGACGACCTGAGGCAAAAACATTTTGCCTGAGCCAAACAGATCCCCGACGACGCTCATACCGTCCATCAAGGGTCCTTCGATGATCTCTAAGCTGCGGCCGTATTCTTGCCGGGCTTCCTCGACATCCTGTACGACGAATTTGTCAATTCCCTTTACGAGCGCGTGGCTGAGCCGCTTTTGGACCGTGGCCTCGCGCCAACTCAGGTCTTCCACCGAACCTTTCTTACCACGACCCTTGACCGTCTCGGCCAGCTCCACGAGCCGATCGGTGGCGTCGGCCCGGCGATTAAACAGCACGTCCTCGACGCGCTCGAGCAACTCCGGCGGAATTTCTTCGTAGACTTCCAGTTGGCCGGCATTGACGATCCCCATATCCAGTCCAGCGCGGATGGCGTGGTACAGAAAGGCCGAATGCATCGCTTCGCGCACAACGTCGTTGCCACGAAAAGAAAACGAAATGTTGCTAACGCCGCCGGATACCTTCGCCCCCGGGCACTCGCGCTTGATAATCCGCGTGGCCTCGATGAAGTTCACGGCATAGTTGTTGTGTTCCTCGATCCCCGTACCCACCGTCAGGATGTTGGCGTCGAAAATGATGTCCTCTGGCGGGAAACCGACGTCTTCCGTCAGCAAATCAAACGCTCGCTTGCAAATGCGTACCTTGTTGTCGACCTCCGTTGCCTGGCCCTGTTCGTCGAACGCCATGACGACCACGGCGGCACCATAGCGGCGGATCGTGCGAGCCCGTGCCAGAAACTCCTCCTGGCCATCTTTGAGACTGATCGAGTTGACGATGGCCTTGCCCTGCAAGCACTTGAGCCCGGCCTCCAAGACCGACCATTTCGAGCTGTCGATCATTACCGGAACGTTGGCTACGTCCGGCTCGCCGCCGATCAGGTTCAGGAAGTGCGTCATCGCCGCTTCACTGTCCAACAAGTCGGCATCCATGTTGATGTCAATCACGGCCGCTCCACCAACGACCTGTTGGCGGGCAACGTCGATTGCGGCCTCGAAGTTCTCGTCGCGGATGAGTCGCGAGAAACGGCGCGAACCGGTTACGTTCGTCCTCTCGCCAATCATCAGGAAGTTGCTGTCCGGGCGCAATGTCAGCGGCAGCGTTCCGCTCAATCGCGTGTACGGTTCCACCGTCGACCGCTGATGCGGTTGGCAATTCTCTACTGCCTCCACGATCGCACGAATGTGGTTCGGGGTCGTTCCGCAACATCCGCCGATGATATTGACCCAACCGTTCGCGGCAAACTCCCCCAGCATCTCGGCCATTCGCTTGGGACTTAGGTCGTAGGCGCCCATCTCGTTGGGCAGACCGGCATTGGGGTGGCAGCTGATGTTCACCGGCGCGAGTTGCGACAGTTGTTCCACGTAGGGCCGCATCGCCTGCGGACCCAGAGCGCAGTTCATCCCCACACTGAGCATCGGAAAGTGGGCGATGGCGTTCCAAAAGGCCTCCACGGTTTGACCGGATACAAAGGTCGCTCCGGCCGGGTCAAAGGTGGCCGAGATCATGACCGGGACGCGGATACCGCAGTCATCAAAACCCTTTTGAATTGCGAAGAGACACGCTTTTAGATTCAGCGTGTCGATCACCGTTTCGGGAATCAGAAGATCCGCCCCACCCTCGACCAGGGCCACGACTTGTTCACAGTAGGACTCGACCAACTCGTCGAACGTGACGCCGCGGGCTCCTGGATCCTCGACGCTCGTCGAAACCGATGCTGTTCGGCCCGTGGGTCCAATGGAACCCGCAACATAGCGAGGCCGCAACGGCGTTCGTGCGTTGAATTCGTCGACCGCTCGGCGGGCACAGCGAGCGCCACTCAAGTTGATCTCTCGGACCAACTCACGCGGGAGCTCGAATTCGCACATGCCCACAACGCTGGCGTTAAAGGTATTCGTCTCGACAATGTCAGCCCCTGCTTCTAAGTATCGCCGGTGTATTTCGGTGACTGATTCCGGCTGGGTCAGACATAGAATATCAACGAAGTTCTTTAACTCCTTGTGGTGCTTGGCGAATCGCTCGCCTCGAATGCGGGCCTCGTCTAAACCCAACGCCTGGACCATCGTCCCCATGGCGCCGTCCAAAACCAGCACACGCTCGGCTAGCAACTCTTCAAGCATCGGTTTTCGTTCAGTTTCAAGAGCAATAGACAATTGGCTGGCACCTTATTCAGCTGTTTTCGTCTCGCTAACTCGCCAGGATCAGCCAAGCAGGTCTGCTGTGATCCAAGTTAGCACGGATACCGAGGAGTTTCCGAATATTGGCGTAACCAGCGCGCGGGTCCGAAAATCCGGCAGGCACTCGTTTTCGCCCGGAATCTTGACTATCCCAGATACCCTGCATTGCCGCAATGTCGTTTCTCGGCGATTTGCTGTCCTGCTGAACCCCGTAATCGTCAAACTTTATCTAAGGCTCAAGATCGCACTAATCGGAACCGATAAAAGGGATGCTTCCCAAAACCCCTGGAACAGAGCGTGACCGATGAGCAACCGTGGCAACACTCTTAAGGTGACTCGGCGCCAGCAACCCTCTGCCACCACTCCGGCAGCCTTGGAGTACGACGGCGTAGACATTCCCGTGCTGATTCGGCTACCGGATTTGTCGGCCTCACGCGCAAACCAGTCTACTCCGCCCGATCCGCAACAAACAAACGAAGAACACGGTCGCAAGAGACAGCGTCGAAAACGCCGTTTCGACCGCAGCCATGCCACGGGGCCGCAGCACAACCTGGGGAAGAAGCAAACATCAAATGGAAAGTGGCCTGAGCAGATCCCGAAATCAAGAATCGTGCTTGGCGCTGCGGTTCTGGCAGTGGCCGGAATTGCCTATTTCTTGATCCCTTCGGGGAACAATCAGGAAGGCGGATCGCCTCAGTTGGCTGATCCTTGGTCCGCGGGACAGTCCGAACCCAACGCCGTCCAAGTTGTTATGCCCTCTGGTGATTCCGATATGGAACTTTGGCCCGAGGACGCCCAGACGGGTGTCCCACAACGTCCCTTACCGCTCAATCCCCCACAGGGGCTTGATCCGCGGCAGACCGCCGCGCAGCAATGGCCCGAGTCAGGTGGCCTTTCTTTGGCCTCTCCGTCGGGTCACTCCGTTCCGGTCCAGGGAGACCGTCTCGATCAGTTGACGCCGGTTGAATCCGGTACCCGACCGATGGCCGGCCAGGACATTCAGGACTGGCCCGATGCGCCAAGGGCACCGCGCGAGACGACCCGTTTCATCCCCACCCAACAATCGACACCGGTACTCGACCGAACAGGCCGGCCACAGCAGATAGGCGTTCCGTTACCCTCTTCGCCGTATTACTCGACGCCTTCCTATTCGCAAGATCCAAACCATCGTACTGGCAGACTGCCAACAGACGGGTCCGGGGGCACGTCCGGTGCAAGCCAAGAACCCAACGCAACCCTCAGCGGAGCCGTCACGTTTCCTCGCCCCGAAGCAACTGACGAATCAAGGCCAATCCTTCGTTAATGACCACGCTTCTCATAGGAAGATTTCCAACGGGAATGTTCCGCTGGCGGAATGTGGTTCAGGGGCCCTGAACCAACCTCTGGAGCAAACCAGGACAAACCATGAAATATCGAGTTGATGCGACCGACAGCTCCGTTCCCCAGGCCCACATACCACTGGTTCAACATTCTTTCAGCGAGAATAGCGAGTTGTCGTATGCCGCGGATGTTGGACTTGGTCCCGGGACGGCCCAAATGGGCGCTGAATCCATGGTTGTGATCGCGGGCATGCCGCACTGGTCGACCGCGTCAGACCTGGCCCAAGACGCCCCTCCGATGCGCGACAGCGAAACCGGAGGTCACGACAGTCAGCTGGCTGAACCCGTCGGCGGGCAATCCACCGACGAACCCTCCGCCGACGAACAATCTACCGACACGGGCGGCAAGGACGAGGCCACGGCCTCGGTTGCCGAGCCGCCCGAGGGAACACAGCCGGATGCCAATTTCGTTCCTGTTTGGGAAGTCGACCGACTGACCTGGCCGAAGTCTTGCGACGAGTTGTACGCTTCCGAAGCCGATTACTTTAAGCATGCCGGAGCCAAATTGCAGGAGGCCAGCCAACAAGGGCTGCGAGTCTTGGCCATTGCAGCCAGCCAAGCAGGCCAAGGTTGCACGACGTTGGCCATGTGCCTCGCTCGGGCAGTCGCCGCGGGCGGGGGCCGCGTGGCACTCCTTGACGCCAATTTTCAGCACCCCGCATTGAGTACGACGCTCGGCTTGGAGTTCTCTCGAGGCTGGCAGGACGTCGTGAACGGGAGGCTGCCGCTCGGCGAAGTGGCGGTGGCGTCGATTAGCGATCGCGTCACGCTGTTTCCTCTGGCGGACATTCAGGAGCCACTTGAACCGGCCCGCATCTCCGAGTTTCTGCGGGAAGTGGGCATCGCTGCCGACTTGGTGATCCTCGACATTGGTCCTCTCGACACGGGCCCTGGTTGCCCGTTTGAAAGCGGACAATCATGTCCCATCAACGCGGCGATCGTGGTTCGTGATCTGCGCACAACCAGCGAGCAAGAAACCCTCGGCACGGCGAACAAACTGAAAAATCTGGGCATCGATGCGATCGGCGTCGCCGAAAACTACGCATCGCAGCAAACCGCTCAGGCCGCGGCCTAAACCGGATTACTCCCGAGCGAGCCGCCGTGGTGCTGACGGCTCGGCCAAAGCCTCGCCGCTGCTGCACCCCGCAAGGTTCGGCCTGGCCGTTT
>Ga0310121_10005154_pt1 | contig 11326 bp, 10 predicted proteins | sample CB27_Tmax_986_MG_FD_203504 | JGI IMG/M metagenome (GOLD analysis project Ga0310121, IMG submission 203504) | Marine microbial communities from Western Arctic Ocean, Canada - CB27_Tmax_986 | ecosystem: Environmental > Aquatic > Marine > Oceanic | place: Canada: Western Arctic Ocean | collected...
CGCCAGCTCTTCATCACCAGCCAGAGATATGATCTCTTTGATGAGTGAACTGGAGACGTGCGAAAACTCATCATCGGCCATAAAGAAGACCGTTTCAATATCGGGGTCAAGTTTGCGGTTGGCGAGCGTCATTGTGAATTCGGCTTCCATATCGGAGAGCGAACGCACACCTCGAATGATCACCCGTGCTTCACAATCGCGTACGAAGTGAACAGCAAGTCCGGTAAACTTGCGCACTTCTACGTTCGAGAGATGCGTGGTTTCACGGCAAACCAACTCCACTCGTTCATCGGCGGTGAACAGAGATTCTTTCCCAATATTGATCCCAACCCCCACAATCAACTCATCGACAAGCCGGCTGCTGCGCTCGATGACATTGAGATGCCCGAGGGTGACGGGGTCAAAGGATCCGGTATAAACGGCGCGGCGTGACATGTTGTGAAAGTTATTCCCGATACGAATTCAGTGCAGCCATTAACCGCTCCACATCCTCCACATTGTTGTACGCGTGGGGACTGATCCGCAAGTGCCCCCCGCGGCATGAGACGACAACATTCTCCTGCCGGCAGTGACGTTGAATCAATTGCGCATTCTGGCCAGGTATTTCAAAAGTTATGATTCCTGAACGAGGATCGTGTCCTCCCGCTCCAAGTTGGCGATGGGTGTGAATCTGGGCACCCAATTCGAGCAGTTGGTCACACGCCATGTCGGTAAGGTCGATTATTGCCCGGGCAATCTGGTCGATGCCAGCGTCTTGCAGCATTCGCAGGCTGGTGCCCAGGGCCAGGAAACCGGCCATGTTCTGCGAGCCCCCTTCGTACCTCCCGGCCGATGGTTTCAGGTCCAGTTCAGTCGAAGGCGTGGACAACGCTGTTCCATCCTACGCCCAGCGGACGTAGTCGCTCAAGATGCGCCTGGCGGATGTAGGCAATGCCGGCCCCCTCGGGTCCCAGCATCCATTTGTGTCCGTCAGCCGCCAGAAAGTCAATCGGCACTTCGGATACATCCAGGGGTAACGCCCCCATCCCCTGGATTGCATCGACCAGTAGCAGGGCTCCATGACGATGAGCAATTTCTGCGAGCGGCTGGCGATAACCGGTCGCGTAACCCACCCAGCTTACGGAAATGAGCCTGGTCCGGGCGTTGCAGGCCGCGGCTAGCCGATCCAGCTCGATTTGACCCAGGTCGGTAGGGAGTCGGTGGGTTTTGACACCGCGGTCGGCCAAATTCAGCCACGGATAGAGGTTGGAGGGAAATTCGTCTGCCAGCGTAATCACCTGGTCGCCTGCCTCCCAATCGAGGCCCTCGGCGACAAGCGTAATGCCACTGGTGGTATTTGGAACGAAAGCGATTTCCCGGCTGTGGGCTCCAATCAACCGGGCGGCAACTGCTCGGGGCTGCTCGATCTCTTTTGCCCAACTTGTCCAGTTCGTGATTCCGGCGGAACAGGCCTGGTTGGCCCACCGGGTGAGGGTCTCCCGAGTCGGAGCGGGGAGGGGTGCCACAGCGGCATGATCGAAATAGGCCCAGTTTTTGGCCACCGGCATGGTGGTCCGTAAAGCCTGGCGAGTCATTTCGAGTGTCGGGTCCCAGCAAGCCATTTCATCTCCACGGGGGTATGCAATAATTGGTTATACCTGTCCCGAGAAAAGGATCTGCAATGCGTATTGATTTGCCTGCCGTATTGACCGCGCTAGTTCTTGGTCTCCTGGGGACACAAGCGGCCGCGACGGCCCAATCGCTTCGCCAGTGGCGGCAACTGGCCGAAACGATGGTTACAGACGAGATCGTTGCCGCTGGCGTGACCAATGACCGTGTCATCCGTGCGCTCCGCAATACTCCGCGGCATGAGTTTGTACCCACCAATCAACGCGAGTACGCTTACCTCGATATGGCACTGCCGATTGGGGCTGGCCAAACGATCTCGCCCCCCTTTGTCGTTGCCTATATGACGCAAGAACTCGATCCTCAACCAACTGACCGCGTGTTGGAAATCGGTACGGGTTCCGGTTATCAGGCAGCGGTGTTGAGTCGCCTGGTGCAAGAAGTGTACTCCATTGAAATTGTCGAATCCCTTGCCCGCAGGTCGGCACGGAACCTCAAACGGTTGCGTTACGATAATGTGCACACGAAGGCCGGAGATGGCTATGCCGGATGGCCCGCAGCCGCCCCTTTTGACAAAATTATCGTCACTTGCTCACCGGAGAGCATCCCCAAGCCGCTCGTTGAGCAACTCACCGAGGGGGGGCGCATGGTGGTGCCGATCGGGGAGCGGTATCAGCAGAATCTTCACCTGCTGCAGAAGCAAGATGGGAAACTCGTTCAGAAGGCGCTGCGGGCAACTCTGTTCGTTCCAATGACCGGTGCGGCGGAATCGCAACGAACCGTTCAACCAGACCCACTGCGGCCTCGGGTCACCAATGGCAGCTTTGAAACTTTATTGGCCGACGACCGCCCCGAAGGTTGGCATTACCAGCGACAGTTGAACCTCGTTGAAGATCGTGCTACCGCTCCCGACGGAACCCGCTTCGTTCAATTTCAAAATGAACAGCCAGGACGAGGTTGCCGTGCACTGCAAGGTTTTGCCGTCGACGGAAGAAAAGTCAGCATGTTGCGGCTTTCCTTTTTTGTCCAGGGCAAGAATATCCGCTACGGACTTCAGCGGGACCAGTGGCCTCAGGTCATCGTGACTTTTTACGATCAGGATCGCCAGGCCATCGGCAACGAAAAGGTGGGACCCTTTTTTAGCAGCTTTGCCTGGCGACAGGAAAAAGCTGACCTCGCGGTCCCGTTGCAGGCCCGGGAGGCTATTCTCCGAATTGGCTTGCTCGGTGCCACCGGGGAAATCGCCTTTGACCAGTTCGAGTTATCAGGTGGACAGCGTTAACTTTAGCTACCGCCTGGCGGGTTCTCGCAGGGCTTCCCTGGGTATTTTTGGAGGCTGTATTGCCGAAATTACCTGTCGTGACGGTTGGCAGGTTGATAGCTGAGAGACGAATCCCGTAGATTTGCAGGTTCGGCAAGGCCATGAAAGTCAACCGAAACTACCTATTCGGCTTGAATTGTGTTGTTGGTTGGGTAACACTGGAGGGACGGAGGGAGTCCGTGGGGCTCTTCGTAACGACTTTTGGAAGGGGAGGTTACAATATGAAGTTTTCCAAGCAGCAGGTTTTGTCAGCCGTGATGGCAATCACAGTGGTGGCCGTCGCAGCCGACGCCCAGGCATTCTGGGGTTCTCGCGGGAGCTGGGGCTCTGGTGGAAGTTGGGGTGGAGGCAGTTGGGGATCAGGAGGTAGCTGGGGATCAGGAGGTAGTTGGGGACCAGGAGGCAGTTGGGGTAGCCATGGCTCCTACGGTGGACGTGGGCGACGCTTTTTCGGTGGCAGCTGTGGATCGTATGGCGGACGGGTCGTTTACTACAACAGCTGTGGTAGCCAAGGAGGCGTCATTTACGAGTCGGCTCCGGTTGAAGTTCAAGACGCTGGGCCACCCGATGCTGTCGAAATAGAGGCTGCACCAGGGTCGGCAAGCTACGGTCGTCGTTATGGTCGCGTTGCCTCAAGGGGCTCGCTTCGTGTGACCGTACCGGCAGGCGCCAAGGTTTACGTCAACGATAAAGCAACCAAGAGCACGGGCGTTGAGCGACACTACGTGTCCCATGGTTTGCGAGGGGGGCAAACGTACTCCTACACCGTACGGGCCGAGTTTAAGCGTGACGGCAAGCCCGTTATTGAAACCAAGGTGGCCAAACTTGTGGGCGGTGGCGAGGCAAAGCTTGTTTTCTCGGCTCCCTCAAGCGAACCCGTAGCCGAAACTGAGGCAACCCCCGAGACCAAATTGACGCTGACCGTCCCTGCGGATGCCAAGGTCACCCTGGCCGGTACCGTAACGAAACAGTCTGGCAAGGTCCGCCACTTCGCATCGAGGCACCTGGCTGACGGTCAAACGTGGGATGACTACACCGTATTGGTCGAAGTCGAGCGGGATGGGAAGAAGCTTGCGGAAGAGCAGACCATCAAGCTGGTTGGGGGACAATCGCGAGAGTTGGTGTTCAACCTCGACGGCATGGTCCTGGCTTCCAAGTAGCGGAGAATTTGCAGAATATGCTAAATAACCGGGGATGCCCCGGTCAAAACATTATTCCCCCGCATCGGTGTTGACCGGTGCGGGGGTTTTTCCTTTGCTATGGGTGGTTCTCCGTCCCAGTGCTAGCAGTTGATGCGTAAGAATCGATCCAAGCAACCAGCGAACCCGGTCTCCCAGCCGGCCCCACCTGTGCGCGAAACATCTCCCCCAGCGGAGAATTTGCGTCGTCCGGGCCTGGTTGCGCGTGGTTTAATTAGCGCCTTGTTGTTGTGGCATCTCTTTGCTGTGTTCATGGCGCCGTTGTCGCTGCCGCCAACTTCACAACTTGTTTCGGAATTGGCTCAGGGAGGTCCGGCGGCACCCTCACTGATGCAAGGGTATCTTGACGCGCTTTACATTAACCACGGTTATCACTTTTTTGCCCCGGAACCTGGGCCGGGGCACCTGATTCACTACGACGTGCTTGACGATCGCAGGCAAAAAATTGCTACCGGAAAATTCCCTGATTTAAAAGAGTATTGGCCTCGGCTGCGGTACCACCGCTATTTTATGTTGGCGGAACAAGCGGAGCTTCCTTTTCCAAATCGCGAGGCTGCTGAGGCTCAAAAACTCGTACTCGATGGGTATGCACGGCATTTATTGCGGAGACACGACGGGTCGGAAACGCGTTTGAGACGGGATCGCCATTACATCCTTTCGCCAAAAGACAGCCTCAACGGCGATGATCCCAACGACCGCGGTTTGTTCGAGACGATGTTCCAAACGGTGCAGCGTGCCAGCGACCTGACGCAACCAGAATCGGCAAGTGCAACACGTCAACCAGCATATGGTGGCGTTCATTTGCCCACCAGTCCCCGGAGTTACCGATGAGCATTGGGCTGGGCGCAACCCGCGATTATTGGTCTTCCGTGTGGCAGGCATGGAATCGTTTTTGGTTCACACCGACCGATCCTGCTACGCTGTCGATCATCCGCATGTTGGCGGGGGCCATGTTGTTCTATACCCACCTCGTGTGGACCAGAGACTTGGGAGCTTTTTTCGGGCCCGACGGATGGCTGCCACTCGAACTCATGCGTGAAGCGCACGCGGGACGTACCTTCGCCTGGAGTTTGTTCTTTCACATTGAATCGCCAGTCGGGCTTTGGACGGTGCACATCATTGCGCTGATTGTGTTTTTCTGCCTGATGGTTGGGCTCTTTAGCCGTGTGATGGCCATCCTGGCCTTCTTGTTAGCCATCACCTATGCGAATCGCATTACGCCAGGCGCCTACTTTGGACTCGACAAAATCAATTGCATGTTAGCTATGTATTTGATGCTCGGGCCATGCGGTGCGCGATACTCGATTGATCGCCTGTGGCGGATGCGGCGTGGCAAAGCCGCAACAATCTTGCCAAGCAGTGCCGCCAATGTGGCGATCCGTCTCATTCAATTGCATATGTGCATCATCTATTTGTTCTCCGGGCTGGGAAAACTTCAGGGACCGGCCTGGTGGGATGGGGAGGCGGTTTGGATGAGTGTGGCCAATTTAGAGTACCAGTCGCTTGACATGATGTGGCTGGCCAGGCACACCTGGCTCTACAACCTAATGACCCACGTGACCGTCTTCTGGGAACTGACTTATGCTGTCTTTATCTGGAATCGCTACACGCGGCCCTGGGTGCTGTCGATTGCCGTTCTTGTACATGGCGGTATTGCCCTCGCCCTTGGGATGGCGACCTTTGGCCTGGTGATGTTGATCGGCAATCTGGCGTTTATTTCACCGTCGGCGATTCAGCGGTTGGCCAATCCTATTGCGAGTCGAATCTCCCTGGCCAGCGTGGCCAGGGATGGGGCAGGAGGATAGAATAGCACCCGTTAGAGTTCGCTGGCTTCCGGCGACGGGGCCCCAATTTGCAGGATCCAGCCAACGACATGCTGGCCTGTTCTTGAAAGGGCCGATTAACGAGCCGCCCAACGCCAATAGTTGCTCCACGGTTTGAGGTTCCTTTGCGGAGATTGCGATTGTGTTTGATTCGATAGCTGTTGTAGGCGCTACCGGCGCCGTGGGGAGGATTATTCGAAAGCTGCTGCAGGAGCGGAAGTTCCCTCACAAAAAGATCGCCTTTCTGGCTTCCGAACGTTCAGCCGGCTCAACAGTTGAGTTTGCAGGGGAGCAACACACAGTTCAGTTGTTACGCCCCGAGGCGTTCGACGACATCGATCTTGCCATTGGGAGCACTCCTGATCCGGTCGCAGCCGAATTTGCCCCTTGGGCAGTCGAGCGCAACTGTGTGGTCATCGACGAAAGCGGGTACTGGCGTATGGATCCGAAAGTTCCCTTGGTCGTACCGGAGGTAAATCCACAGGCTGTGCAATCACATCATGGAATCATTGCGAGCCCGAATTGTTCAACAACTCAAATGGTCCTCGCCATGAAGCCATTGCATGATGCGGGCCAAATTCGCCGCGTTGTCGTGAGCACGTACCAGGCGACCAGCGGGGCAGGGGTTTCTGGTGAACAGGATCTCCAGGAGGGTACCCGTGCCACACTGGAAAGGCAAAGTTATCAATATAAGGCGTTTGCGCATCCGATTGCTTTCAATCTGATACCCCAAATCGGATCTGCCAAACATGCAGGGTATACTTCCGAAGAAATGAAGATGGTGTACGAAACGCACAAGATTTTTGCAGATGAATCGATACGTATTTGTCCCACGTGTGTCCGTGCACCGGTGGTGAATTGCCACAGCGAAAGTATACTGGTGGAGACTGAAAAAAAGATCTCCGTTGCCGCCGCACGGGAATTTTTTGCGGCGACACCAGGGATTAAGGTGGTCGATGATCTTGAGTCGGGCAAGTATCCGATGCCAAAAGACTGCGATGGCGATGACGCGGTATTCATTGGCCGCATTCGTGAAGACTTATCAAGCGAAAATGGTCTCGCATTTTGGTGCGTGAGCGATAACCTCCGCAAAGGGGCGGCGACCAATGCCGTGCAAATTGCCGAGTTGCTCGTGGAGAAAGCCGCAGCAGTATAGGGTAAACCGTTCTTCGATGCGCTGGCTTAAACTTACGGTTACCTACGACGGGGGGGGCTACGCGGGTTGGCAGGTGCAACCCCAGGAGTCGACCGTCCAGGGGGTATTTGAAGCTGCCTGGCGAGCGATTACGCAGGAGACTGTCCGGGTGACCGTTGCCGGTCGAACCGACGCTGGAGTCCATGCGCTTGGGCAGGTCGTTGGCGTTTGTACCACCAATCTGCTTTCCAACAATGAATTGAGGCGCGGGCTGAATGCCAAACTGCCCGACGACGTGGCCGTGCTGGCGATCGACGATGCGCCACACCAGTTTCATGCGACACACGACGCGATTAGCAAGCTGTATCGCTACCAGATTCACAATAGCCGGATTCCGACTGTTTTCGATCGTTACGTCACATGGCACGTTCCCCAGCCACTTGATGCAGAGACCATGCATCGAGCCGGTCAGGCGTTCGTGGGGCGGCACGATTTTTCCAGTTTCGAAACCAGTGGGTCGCCCCGCCCCGATCCTGTCCGCACCCTGTTTCGGCTCGACGTTACCCGTGGCTCCGCCGCGTTGTGTGAGCAGATTACGATCGAAGTTGAGGGAGATGGCTTTTTGTACAATATGATGCGTTCTATCGTGGGTACCTTAGTGCCGATCGGGCAGGGCAGCCGGCCACCGGAATGGGCTACCGCGGTGCTAGCAGCCCGTGACCGGCGGCACGCGGGGCAAACCGCACCTCCGCATGGCCTGTTTTTGGTGCGCGTCCGATACTAAAGCTAACGGCAACCACGATCCCAGTTGCACTTGGTACCCTCATGCGCGTCCTGCACATCATTACACGGTTGATCGTTGGTGGCGCTCAAGAAAACACGATTCTCAATTGTCAAGACTTGCGTGACCAATATCAGGACGATGTTCTCCTGGCGAGTGGGCCGGGGCTTGGCCCGGAGGGAAGTTTGGAGGACGATGCACGGGGCAGGGGAGTGCCACTGGAAATCATCCCAGCCTTGCAACGCCCCATTCACGTGACCCGCGATTGGCAGAGCTATCGTGCGATCGCCGGCGTCGTGCGTGCATATCGCCCCGACGTTGTTCATACCCACAGCGGCAAGGCCGGTCTGTTGGGCCGCTTCGCCGCTCACCGTGCAGGCGTTGGTGTTATTGTACACACCATTCACGGCGCCCCTTTCCACCGCTACCAATCGTTACCCGTGAGAACTTTTTTTCGCCAATGCGAGCGGATTGCAGCGGCCCGATGCCACGCGATCATTAGTGTGGCAGATGCGATGACCAACCAGCTTGTGGCGGCGAAAGTCGCTCCCCGGGAGAAATTCACGACCATCTATAGTGGGATGGAAGTGGAACCCTTCGTGCAGGCCAAGAAGCAGCGTCAGCAAGTTCGGCATGAGCTTGGATTTACCGACGAGGATGTGGTTGTCGGCAAAATTGCCCGCCTGTTTCACTTGAAGGGTCATCAAGATTTCATCGCCGCAGTGGCACAAGTCGCTGGGCGCTTGCCTCAACTTCGGGTAGTGCTGGTGGGTGATGGCATCTTGCGTCCAGCTTTGGAGCGGCAAATCATGGCAGCAGGGCTGGCAGACCGTGTTCGGTTGACCGGACTGGTTTCCCCACAGCAAATTCCTCAGTTGCTTGCGGCAACCGATCTGGTTGTTCACACAAGTTTGCGTGAAGGGCTGGCACGTGTTTTGCCGCAAGCATTGTTAGCAGGGCGGCCTGTGATCAGCTACGACATTGACGGTGCACGCGAAGTTGTCCTCGAACGAGAGACCGGCTTCCTCGTCCAGCCTGGCGATATTGGTACTCTGGCACAGCGGATTCACGAACTGGCTCATTCGGCCGGGCTGCGCCACCAATTGGCCCAGGCCGGAAGAGAACTCTGCGTAAAACGATTTGACCATCACCGGATGACCTCTCAAATTCACGAGCTTTATCAACGGCTGAGCCGTGAACACGCACTTTCCTAAGACTTTGTTCGGCATTAGAATTGTAGGGACGCCGCGCTTTTACTTCCATCGAAGGCCACCCTATGGCAGCAAGTGAAAAACTTGTCGGTAACTATCGCTTGTTCCATCTTATCCGCGCCGGCAGCGTGTACGAGATTTGGACGGTCCGGTCGATATCGGAGAATACGCCCTATGCGATGAAATGGTTACCTCCCGGGAACAAGTACACTCGTCATACTGTCGCTGATTTGAAGCATGAGCATATTGTTGGTCTGGGTATCGACCACCCATCGATCATCAAGACCTATAGCTTCAATACAACTTCCAATGGCGCCTATCTGCTCTTGGAACTCTACAAAGTTCCTAATTTAAAGCAGCACATCAATGCTGGTTATCGCAAGCTTCATCCACAGGTCAAAGAGATCGTTATCAACGCGGCGACAGGACTCACGCATCTTCATGAGTCGGGTTGGATTCATCGGGATGTAAAGCCCGACAACTTCCTCTTGGGTGAAGATGCAGCCATCAAATTGATCGACTTCAATTTGTCTCGCAAGAAGATGGGTGCTCTAGCCAAGCTGTTCCGGGCCAGAGCGAGAGTGCAGGGCACCTACAGCTATATGTCGCCAGAGCAGATTCGGGGGCAGGTGATCGGTGTCCGATCAGATATCTACGGCCTGGGGTGTGTGATCCACGAATTAATCAGCGGAAAGCCGCCTTTCACGGCCAATTCCCCGGCAGAATTGCTGCAGCGTCACTTGCGCACAAAACCGCGGCCACTGACGGTTACCGACAAAAACGTCAAGCCCGAGTTTGCCGCTTACGTGCAAAGGCTAATGGCCAAGGATCCCAATGACCGCCCAGCCAGCATGAAGGACGTACAAATGGAAATTCGCGGACAAAAATTATTTTATAATTCCCCCAAAGTCTTGAATAATAATTCTGGTGAAGAAGGAGAGGATTGAAATAGTTCCTGGCGATGGTGGACTATAACTTAGAACTATGGCAACGACATCGTATCAGCTTGAATTTGAAAAGCCGCTTCACGAGCTCGAAAAGCGAATTCGTGAACTCGAACCCCGTGCCAACAAAAGCCCGGATGATCATGAACTCGTTCGCAAGCTCAAACGTGAACTTGCTTCGACCACAAGACGGATCTACAGCGAGCTTGATCCCTGGGAAACTGTTCGCGTAGCAAGACACCCCGATCGCCCCATGATGATCGATTACCTCGATCTCGTGTTCGATGAGTTCGTCGAGTTGCATGGCGACAAATTCTTTGGGGACGATCGAGCACTTCGAACCGGATTTGCAAAACTCGATCAATACAAAGTACTGGTTGTAGGGCACCACAAAGGAAAAACACTCAAAGAACGCAATGATTGCTACTTTGGTTGCGCTCATCCAGAAGGTTATCGCAAAGCGATGTCCAAGATGCGACTTGCTGCCAAGTACGGAATGCCAATCCTTTGCATGATCGATACACCCGGTGCCTATCCGGGTATCGGCGCCGAAGAACGTGGCCAGGCGCAGGTGATCGCCAAAAACATGTTCGAAATGTCCCAATTGAGGACACCCATCGTCTGTGTCGTTATCGGTGAGGGTGGTTCCGGTGGAGCCCTTGGCATTGGAGTGGGTGACCGGGTGGCCGTGCTTGAGTTTGCGTACTATTCGGTGATCAGTCCCGAAGGTTGCGCCGGAATTCTCTGGAAAAGCCACGACTACGCGAAGGATGCCGCGCGGGCACTTAAGTGCACCGCCAAACACCTCAAGGAACTCAGTGCGGTTGATGATGTGATTGAGGAACCTCTCGGGGCGGCTCATCGTGATCATCATCAAATGGCAGCCCGCCTGAAGATGTACTTCGTCAAGACCCTCCGGGAACTCGTTGCTCAGCCGGTCGATGAACTGCTGGCTGCACGTTACGAAAAGTTCCGTCGCATCGGAAAATTCCTGGAAGTTTCTGAAACGCCATCAACCAGCGACCCGGATCACGCGCCTGCAAACGGTGAGCTTTGAAGAAGTTCAGCTGCACTCCGCCTGCCTGATCGCCTAAGGGGCCTGCCTGGTCGCCTGATGGTTCGCCGTCGCACTTTGTGGGGATGGAACTTCGTGTGGCGAAGCGGAGCCGTTGTTGCCAGGGGAGGCTGCCGCTGGCAAGAGTGAAAGTCGCAAGCACCGGACTCGATGATGGGAAGAACTGCCTCCGGGAAACCCTCAATCCAACGTCCGATAATCTCTATTATGTTCGTTTCGGACAGCTGATTTT
>Ga0310121_10005155_pt1 | contig 11326 bp, 3 predicted proteins | sample CB27_Tmax_986_MG_FD_203504 | JGI IMG/M metagenome (GOLD analysis project Ga0310121, IMG submission 203504) | Marine microbial communities from Western Arctic Ocean, Canada - CB27_Tmax_986 | ecosystem: Environmental > Aquatic > Marine > Oceanic | place: Canada: Western Arctic Ocean | collected...
GAACCCGTCTCGGCCAGCCCCGCCATCAGCCAAGGCCAACTCTTCATCCGCTCTCACAAAGCTCTCTACTGCATCGGGAAGAACTGACCCGCAATCCCCATCCCGACGGAACTGAAACCTGGCAAGTCCGCGAATCGGCGGCGGACCACTCTCCCACCCGCCTCGCCCGCCTGCGGGTCACCTTCACGCCGTGACCGCACCCGAGGCGTGGGCGAACGACGTTGAAATACCGGATCTTTGGGTCGGCGGAGTTTTTTGACCATCCGGGGCTCTTGTCTTAGATTTGAATCATCTGCGATTTTACCGTCTCAACGGCGTGGTGTCCGAAAATTGAATCGTCGGTATTTCATGCGGCAGCGCGCGAAATGTTGGTCGAAGCAATCCGCCAAGGCGCTGGTGTCATCGCCCCGTAGTGTCCCAAATGTCGGACGACGCTCAAGCCGCCCTCCTGTAGTGGTTTAGGAGCCCGCCGAGTCTAGATTCTCGAACGACTATTTCCCCGCCATGCGCCGTTCCCGCTGACGCATCGATCAGTCGATTGTCTAGGCCCTGATGGTTCCGCTCCCGGTGGTAGTGCTCGACGAACTGCTTCACCGCTGTTCTCAACTGCCGCTCCGAGAAGAAGATCATTCGGCTGAGGCACTCCTCCTTGATCAACCGGACGAAGCGCTCGGCGAAGGCGTTTAGGTTCGGGCTCCGAGGCGGAGTGCGAACCACTCTCACGCCTGATGCCTTCAGGATAGAACGAAATTCCTTCGTGAACCGCGGGTCGCGGTCAGTGATCAAGTAGCGCTTGCCCAGCAGGAAGCCGTCGATTCCGTCCGTGGCGTTTCTGGCGATCTGTTCCATCCAACTCCCATTGGGCTCGGGGATAATTCCCAGAATCTGGACCCGACGGGTCGCAAGCTCGATGGCGAACAGGACGTGATAGCGGACGAGCGTCCGTCCCAGCCAGAGCTCAACCGTGAACATGTCCGACGCAGCTATGACCTCCCAGTGCGCCTTCAAGAAAGTATTCCACGACATGCCTCGACGTCGCGTCGGGCTGGCTCGATCCCTTTATCCGCCAGAATGCGGGCGAGGGTCGTGCGTCCGACCTAATGGCCGAGATTGGAGAGGGCTCCCTGGATTCGCGTGTATCCCCACGACGGGTTCTCCCTCGCCATCATCACAACCAGCTTCGCGATCTCCGCCGCGACCGGAGGCCGACCGATGCACCTTCGGCTCCCATCGTACTTCTTGGCGACAAGCTGGCGATGCCAGCGCAGCAACGGGTCCGGAGTGACGAGCGAGCCGACCTCCCGGAGTACGCACCGGCAGACGAGCTTGGCCTTCACCGCCAAGCGTCGGTGCTCGGCGTCGGTGAAGCGGAGCCGCTTCGGTCCGAGCCGATCTCGCAGAACGCGGTTTTCCTCCCGCAGGTAGTCGATGATCGCGGCCTGCTCCCGGTTAACCCAATGGGCCAAAGCCGACAGCACCAGATGAAATGGATGGATGAACATGGCCCAGAATAGGCCGAAATTGGGGCGATCCACAGCAGAGCAACCCGCTCATCCTCAATGTCTCGAGCGTCGTCTGGATTTTGGGACACTACGCGGGAGTTTTCAGGACCCACAGGATCTGATCGGTCCTAGTGGTCCGGTGTGGTCGAGCCAAGAAAAAATCCCCACCTCATGTCGGGAAAAGCTGCCGAAGAACGGAGTTGCCCAATCAGCCCCGTCCGCTTTTGCCTGAAGCGGACGTGGGCAAAAATCCATTCGACCGAACTGTTGGCTCTGCTCCTAGTTGTCGGTCCCGGACGATGACTCAGTCCAGTGCCCCGACTCGTAGATATCCCCGTTGGATTCGAAGATTCCGTCACTGTAGAGGAAGGTGCCCAGGTCGAGGGGAGAGGTCGCCCAATCCCAGGTCTTCCTGCCCCAAGTCTCCACGGTCTCCACGGCATCCACATAATAGAAGAGCCCCTTAGAATTCTGCACCTGGTTTAGCTGGCTCTCTCGCATCGTGATCAGTTCCTGATTCCCGGAAACCTCCGCGCTCTCCAGGTTCAATTTCGCCCGGGCCAGGGTCTCCTCGTAGGACGGGTGTGCTTCGTCGTTATAGAGGCGGGATGCCGCGCCGGTCATCATTCCGTCCTTGAAGTTACCCCCGGACGCCACAGCTGCCAGGCCTCCCACGGTGGACGCCAGAGCCACCCTCGTCATCATGTGTTCCGGCCCTTTGAAGCGAGCTTCGATCTGCGGAGAGGCCGCCTGGGTCACCGCCGCGGCTCCGAAGCCTTCAAAGAAATCGTTCCCCATGCCCACCGATCTAAATCCACCCACCACGCCGTGCGCGAACACCTTCTCCAGGGATCCGGGCGCCCACCCATAGGCCATCGACATGTCCCCCACCGCCGAAAAACCGGCCTGCGTCCACATCGAGACAAACCCGATGCGAAACGCGTCACTGGGAGTCGCCCCTTCAAGATAGGCGTGCCCCGCTTTCATCGCGCCGGACTTCAGCAGGCCAACCGCAATACTATCGGAAGCGCTTCCGAATCCCGCCCCGCCTCCCGCCGTGAGGACGGTGATGATCGCCTGCCCGGGGTTTCGTTTCACCCAGCGACTGACCTCTCGTTGCGGAAGAAAGAGGAGCTTCCCGACCGGTCCCAGCGCCCGCTCGGCCTCCCGCGCCAACTTGTCGAAGACCTGGAGATGAAGATCGGCAACTTTGCTCACCACCTTCTTCGCGGCGTTCCACACGCGCTTGACCACCGAACACAGACCGAAGATGAACCCGCTCGGGTCCTCCAGGGAAAGGGGATTGTTCAGGACATAGCTGTAGCGATTGTAACTCTGCGTGTTTTGCGGAGCCTGCACAAAGGGATCCGGGCTCAGGAAACGCCCGAGCAGGGAATCATAGGTACGCCCCCGCATGTGAACCAATCCGCTCGCATCGAGCGACCGGTGGCCGGTGAATCCCTCCCCGGCAAATGCGGCCCCGAGATCGACCTGCCCAACGGTAGCAGGCGTCCAGTCCGGGTCGCGGCGGCGACCGAAGGCGTCAAAGCTCATTTCCGCCTCCAGGGAACCCGCCTCATTCGAGATCGCCACCACCGAACCGAGGTGATCCCGGTGCAGGTACTTCATGGCCCCGCTCGATCCCGCGGCCTCCTCGACCACTTCGTAGACCGCGACAATCTCTTCGCCCGCGCGGATCGAATGCCGGTGTTTCACCCGGTCAGGCGCCGCGCCATTCGCAGGGAGACCAACGTCATAGAAGTGGGTCCGGTCGTAGAGGTCACCCACATGCACCACTCGTTCGCCGTGCCCGCCAATCAACTTGGCGGTCACGATCAATTGTCCATCGGTCCCGTAACGGAGGTTCGTGAAATCGCCCGTCGCAACCTCTTCGATGTAGACCGGCTTGTTGTGACCGCTATAGGCTATAACCTGTCCGTTGCCCGCAGTTCGATTGCCATTCGCATCATAACTGTAGGTTGAATTCACGACGCCACTGATGGTCGTCACGGCGTGCGGCGATGCCCCGTTCTGACCATAGGTGTAGGTCCCCACATCCGACTTCGAGGTAATATTGCCGGCGTTGTCGTAGGACATACTCAGGCTGGACACTCCATTCAGAGCGCCCCCCGTGACCCGATTCAAATTGTCGTAGGTGAAGACTTCACTGACAGCCACTCCGCCCGCCAGAACCGCTCCGCGACTGGCCAGGTAGCCGAGTGCGTCATAGTTGAAAGCCGCGTCCTGGATCGACTCGTTCGTCACTCCGTTCACCGCTCTCGTGCTGGTCTTGAATCCCCGATCCGCACTAAACGTCTCCTCGGCCTCCACGCCGTTTCCAAGGGTCCAGCCCACCAGACGATCCTCATGATCGAAGGCGGTCGCGCTCCAGAGCAGGGCCCCCGTCCCCGCGTTCCTGACCGCCGAAATCGCCCCGGTCCACGCATACTTCCGGCTCGCTGCGAACCCGGTCGGATAGGTCAACTCCTCGAGGCGGCCGAGGTCATCAATACTCTGCTCCAGGGTAAACACCTCCCCGTCCACCGCCTCATGAATCTCCCGCAGGCGGCCCAGATCGTCGTAGGCAAAGGATCGACTGCTCCCCTTCATGGTATTGCTGACGGATGCCAGCAAACCAATGGAACGCCCCGGCGCGAGGTCCCAGGTCCAGACGTCCACCCCGTCCGCCGTCGTCTTGGTCGATACTCTCCCAAGCAGATCGTAGGTCGTCGTTTCGACCTGCCCCTTGGCGTCCGTCTTCATAGTCCGCTCGCCGAGGGCATTATAAACGAAGCGCACCTCCCCCGTGCTCGGATCAGTGATTCGCACCGGACTCCCTCGCCGATTGTATTCAGCTGTCACGGTGACCGGCCCCGTGATGGTCTGCACCGGATTCCCATCGGCATTGTACTCGGTGCGGACAGTGGTATTGCGGGCATCTTTCACCTCCACAACGTGGTCCAACGCATCCCGCAGAACGGTCCGCGATTGGTTCTTCTCGTTGATGAAAGTTCGCGTCCGCCCGTTGTAAATCGTCCGCCGAGTCGCTCCATCGGGAAGAGTTTCCAGCGTCTGCCGGCCCAGGGCATCATACTGGGCCACGGTCCATTGGGGCGCATCGCCCGGAAAGTAAGGACGAGACGTACGGGATCCCCAGCCCCGCGAGTCATACTCGTTATCCTGGTAAAGGAGGCGCCCCTGGAGATTGTAAGTGACCAGGCGCACAACCCGATCCAGCGCATCGTAATAGCGAATCGCCGGCAATTGACCGTCAGTGTATTTCACCTCCCGATAGACCGCGTTGGGAGCCTCACCAGGTGCCGCCCAGAAACGAGCAATGGCACTGTAGTGGCTGCTCGGTTGCTGGGTCAGCCTCAGCGAGCCGAACCCATCGTATTCATGGTGCGTCACCAGGCCGTTCTCCTCGCGCCGCGAGGCTGTCCGCTCGAGGACGGGATGCTGGGTGTCGACTTGTTGGTGCCCGAGCGCATTGGTTTTTGCCACGGCGCGGTTCTGCCGAAAGTCGAAGAATTGCCACTGCGTCCGGGGGGCGAATCCATGGCCACTCGTCTCCGTGCTGACCACGTTTCCAAACTAATTGCGTTCATAGCGTCGCCGGACTTCGAACTCGGTTCCCGGTTCCTCGACCTCTTCCTTGAGGTGGCCCGTCATCGGGTCATAGGAAAAAGTGGAGTGCCGTGTGATGCTGTCTCCACCCGCGCCGTTCTTCACGGCGGTCACCTCGGCCAGCCGCCCGATTTCCCAGTTGGCCTCCGCATTGTTCCAGACGTTCACAAACGCCTGCGACCACTCTTCCCCGTAGTCGATCTGGCTGCTCGTTACATTCCCGTAATCATCGTAGGTGAACGAGGTGGCGGACTGTCCGAGAAAGGCCCCGGAAAGATCCCAGCGCGTCTCCGTCATTCTACTCGTGTACGAAAACCAACTTACCGGAACATTGGGGACGTAACCTACGAGGGCGTAGTCACTTTCCTGTTGAGTGATCGTCTGCGCCCCGGAAACGCTCACCACCTTTTCCGGCAACCCGACCAGGGGGTAATCCTGCCGGTAGGTCGTGGTGGTAACGATCCCGGTTTGCTCGTCCGTGATCGACCTTCTACGAAAGCCGAGATTTCCCTCGCCGCTCGTCCCATTGCGCAATCCCCGGTAGCGATAGCTCCGGACAAACTGCCCTCCGATTCCGTTATCGGTCCGAACCTCCTTCACGACCCGGCTGCCATTAACGACATCGATCATCCCGGAGCCGGGATCCGCGACCTCGATTGCATAGGTCCCGTCTCCCTCGTTCAGGCGCGCGTAGTCGAGTTCGATCGCGGCACCGCCCGTGGGCTGCACCTTGACCAGCAGATCCGCCCCCCCGGCCTGATTCAACCAACAGCGCGGACCGTTCGCGCTTCCATCCACGATGTCATCCACTCCATCACCATTGATGTCGATGAACAGAACGCCCGGCACATTCAAGGCGATCGGAGATTGCTGCACTGAATTCGCCAAAAGCTCCCGGAAGCCATGCCCAACATTCCGCCAGGCCCGGCGCTGCATGAATGGCTGGTCGGTCGCGAGCAGGATATCGAGGAGCCCGTCCCCATTGAAATCGAGGAAGCGCGCACCCTCGGTGGCGTCCGCGGGAAGCACAAACGAAGTCCAACCGGCGCCGGTGTTGAGAAATCCCTCCCGCGCCGCGATATCGAGGAGCCCGTCCCCATTGAGATCCTGGAGCCCCGGTGTCAGCGTGAAATCGACCGGAGGAAAGAAGCGCCGGTCCGCGCTGCGACTCCACCCCTGCCCCGTGTTCAACCACACCCGGCGAATCTCATCTCCGCCGATATCGATACTCTGAAGGAGATCCGGCAATTGATCTCCATTGGCATCAAAGAGGCGCACCCCATTGTCGCCGAGGCTTTCATTCACAAGCGGAACCGGCAGGAACCAATCGAGATCAGCAGCCGCGCTCCATCCGCTCCCGGTATTGAGCAAGGTGACACGCTCCGCCATTCCGCCAGCCGACTCGTAGGCAAAGATGAAATCCGGCAGGCTGTCCCCGTTGAGATCGCGCACCTGCACCGCCTCCCCCCTGCTCGAACCGGTCGATTTCAGGGCCCCCGGCGGGGCATACTCTGGCGCAAGCTCCCAACCGGTGGGAGTGGCGAGGTAGGCCCTGGTCTCAAACGTGCCGCCATCGCGAACCGCATGAAGAATGTCGGCCTGTCCGTCGCGGTTGAGATCCACCAGCAACGTTCCGTTCGGATTACCGGCCGCATCAGTGACTCCGACCGGCAGGGCCTGTGCCGTCCCGCCCTGCCAACGCGCCGCTCCGTCCCGGGTCTGAAGCAGGTAGGTCGAGGTTACGCCAGGACCGGATCCCTGCGCGCGCACGTAGTCCAGCAAACCGTCGCGATTGAGATCGAGGAAGCGGATCCCAAGGTCCGCTCCGCCCGCCCCAACAAGCGGTGCCATCGGGCAAAAGCTGTCGTCCTGAACCCACTGCACGTGATCGGCCGCCTCTCGTTTGGCGTAACGGAAGGTCAAAGGTGCGCGCTGTCGACCGTCGGCTCCCGTTTCCGTGATCCGGTTCAGGGTCGTCCGCTGGCTCAGGCTCTCCTGATTCTCGAGCGCACCGAAGAAGTTGAGCCCATAGTTGAAAGTCATACTGACGAAACAACTGGTAGGCAGATTCCCGGTCCGGTCTTCGATCGAAGCGACCGGCCAGGTGAGCACCCCGTCACGCGGAAACTCGTCCGCACCAACCTGGTAGGGAGGCGCTGCGTAGTCCTGGAGTACACGATAGTGCTCGATGAGGCCGCTCTTGGTCCAAACTTCGAATGAGGTGGGGCCATTCAGGTGACGTCCACGGGAGTAGATTCTCGAGAAGGCATTCTGCTCGGTGCGGTACTCCGTTCCATCCGCGCCATACTCGCCATTCACCGCGATGAGTCGCTGCCCATTGAGGTAAAAGACGTCGTTCTCATCAAAGTCCGCGCCATCGACAAAGCCGTCGGTCACCAGGGTCGTTGGCCCCCGCGTGATCACTCCGTATCCACCGAGCATCCATCCCTGGCCGAGGATGCCGCTCACATTATTGCTGTTGTAGCTCAGACTCAGTTCCGGCTGCACTCCCCCGGCTCCGCCCGGCAAACTGACGGGCAATGAATAGCGCGCGGCGCCATTGTCTCCCACATCGAACTGCCCCTGTGTGGCACCCACCACGTAGTCGGTGCTCGAGGCCCGGCACGAGTGTGGATCGAGGGGATGGGTTCCGTCCTGGAACTCCTGGAAGTTCGTCCGACCATCAAAATCGAAGTCCTCACTCTGGTGATCGCGAACTTGCTGGAACAGCCCGGTCCCGCCGGGCAGGTATCCGAAGTAGCGGGTCTCCCACGCATCATCGATATTGTTCCCATTGCCATCCGTCACCACCACAGGAGCCGGATGGACAGGCGAGGGCGACACGATCACCGGGAAGGCCGACCTGCGAACCGTTTGCAGATCCACGGAGGTCCATCCATTCGAGACGTTGACGTCAAGCGCGCCCCAGAAGAAGAGAGCTCCATCCTGGCGGAGAGCGAGACTGTAGTCCTGCGCGGCTGCGATTGCCACGACCTGTTGCAACCCTGGAACGAGGGCCGGGGTAGCGGTCGAAATCCCGGTTCCATTCCCCAGCTGCGACTCTCCGTTTGCCCCCCAGGAAAGCACCCGTCCATCTTCGCGCAGAGCCAACGCGTGGGCCCGCCCCGCCGCGATCGCCGTGACACGCTCGTCGAGGATCACCGTAATCGGTGCGTTGCGATCTTCCCTGCTCCCATCGCCGAGCTGCCCCTCCTCGTTCCGTCCCCAGGAGTGGATCACCCCGTCCTGATCGAGCGCAAAGGCAAAGCCCCCCATCTGCGAGGCCACTACGGCCGACACCGGGTTCAAACCCGGCACGCGAACCGGCGTGCTGACTTCGAGTTCATGCCCCAATCCCAACTCGCTGCGACCGTTGCCCCCCCAGGCATAGACCTCGCCCGCCGTTGTCAGCGCGAAAGTGCTGCGCTGCGAAGTTCCAAACCGGAACAGATCGCTTTCCGTCCCGTAGTCGATTTGCTTGCCGGCAAAGGTGCTCACGCCACCGAAGACGAGGTTCGCAACATTGGAGAGGCCCACGACCGCAGGGGTGGCCACATCGTTGAGATGCCCGAGGCCGAGATTCCCGTCCGGATTGCGGCCCCATGCTTTCAGGTCGCCGTTCCCGTCCAGGGCGAAGGCAAAATCGTAGCCGGCAAAGAGTTTCTCGACATTCGCAAGCCCGCTCACCGGCAGGATCGAGTTGGCGGGCGAGCTTCCCAGTTGCAACCCCGCCTCCCCGTGCCCCCAGCGCACCACCGTCCCGTCAGGCTTGAGCACAAGTCGATAATCCGCACCGGCGGCCACCTGCGGAGAGTTGGCAAGACTCACCAGTTGAAACGGCGGTGTCCCGTCACGCGTCTCCCACACCCGACCCTGCGTATCGAGGAAGATCGCGGCATCGAGACTGAGGGCCACCGAGGCCACCGACACCCCGGCCCCGCCGGCAAACGTCACAGACCGCGCCTCGCCGACGAAGGGCTCGAATTGCTCGGCAGTGAGCGGAGGACTCGTCGTGTTGTATCCCAGCTGGCTGCGCGTATTGAGCCCCATGGAAAACGTGTTCCCATCATCGAGTGCGGCCCAGAACAAGTTCTCATTCACCGCGAGCTTTCTTGCCTGCACATCTCCGAGGTAGGTCTTCTGCAACGGCCCAAAGGTTCCGTTTTCCTCCGCCACCACCTTGAGGATTCGCGCTTCACCCAGAGGAACATCGATCGTCTGCCCGGGGAGAACCGAGAGACTATCCTGGTCCGGTGTCGAGCCGTCATAAGTGTAGAGATAGCGCGTCACCTCGGCGAACGTCGGGGCCTGCAACTGAATGCTGTCCTGATCCTGCGAGAGCACCACGAACGACGTGTGCGGACTGCGCGTCAATTCCACCAGGGCCTGGAACTCCACCGCTCCCGGCATGGCCACCGGATCGGCAAAGGCCGCCGAGAAGCGGATCCGTCCACTCGCATCGCTTCCTGCCCGAGCCACCACCCGGGCAATGCCCGCCGCATCCGTGGATACGATGGCCGCAGTCGAAAATCCGGACCCCGTCAGCGCCCGCAGCTCTCCGCTTCCCTCGACGAGACTGAAGAAGATCCGCACGCCCGCCAGGACCCGCCCATCCGCACCGCAAGCCCTTACGCCGAGGAGTTCCGGCATCACTTCCCCGGCTCGAACCACCCGTCCACTGCCGGAAACCAATTTCAGGGAAACGGCTTCCCCGTTGAAGTGATCGACCGGATCATCTCCACCCAGAACCTCCTCCAGATCACTCCGTCCATCGCGATCAGTGTCGGCTGCACTGCTTGAAGTCCCAAACACGTTGGTCTCAAGCCAGTCTTCGACAAAGTCGCTATCGAGGTCCACTCCCCCATCGGGGCGGGTTCGAAAATATGCGGAATCCACACCGATCAAATAGTCGCTATAGGCCCCCTGCCCGTCCGCAACAAGCGGGGCACCACTATCGCTCCACTGCACGAGATCCCCACTCTCTTGGAGAACCGCACCCCGGCTTCCTTCATTGATCACCCGCACGCGCAAGGTGCCAGGATCAGGTCGCGCAAACTCCAGGTAAGGCGCGTGGTTGAACACACCGGGATCGCTTCCCCAGGCAAATTCCTCGCGATTGAGGAGCCCATCCCAGTCATCATCGAGCAGCGCGGAACCTGCCGGAAGCCCATGGAAGGCCTGCCAGAAGTCGTTAAGACCGTCGTCATTCTGATCGAATGCCGAGAACGCTGATACGTTGACCTGAATCACTCCGTTCGCAATCGCACCACGTGCGTCTTCGATCACGTAGCCGAACACTTCCGGCCCCATGAATCCGTTGTCGGGAAGATAAGTCACCATCCCGTCCGCGCCCAGCGTCGCAGTCCCGCTCCCGGGATCCGCGACCGAGAGAACACGGATCGTATCATTCTCCGGATCGAAGTCGTTCGCCAAGGGATCGAGGCGGACCGGAGTCTGCGAATAGGTCACCCCCTGATCGAGAACGGCGACGGGCTCGGTGTTGGCCACCGGGTAGGCCAGGACCACGGTGTTGTCTTCCCCGCGACTGAAGGGCCGCCCGCATCTCGCTCGCGTCCTGGGCGAGGGTTGGGAACCCAATCACGTCCCCCTCCCAAAGCGACTGCACCTCCCAGTTTCCGGCGCTCGCTTCATCAGCAAACCTCAGCGTTTCATCATCCGGGACGTAGTAGAGAAGACTCGAAAGCCCCCCCGCGCCGGTCGTCAGCGAGAGCCATTGCCCCTCCTCCCCTGCCACCGTTTCGGAATCCCACGAGGCGCCGCTTCGCCGAGCCAACTTGACCTCCGCGCCATCCGAATACGCCACCAGGGGACCGCTCGGCGCGAAATCGATTCCCATCTGCGAGATGCTCTCCTGGAGGGTCCGCTCTCCGACTTCAAGTTGCTCGCCGAGCAAGTCCGGGAGATCGATGGCCGGCCATGCCCCGCCCGTTCGGGCGAAGGCCAGCGGAAAGGCACTGGACCATCCGGCGAACCAGGGCGTGTCGCTGAGATCGATCGCCAGAGACGGATAAAGAATCGACGGAGCACCCGCCGTCCGCGACCACGCGCCTCCCGATCGCATCATGTATTAGGAGACTGTTGAATTACCCCCTTTTCAGGAGATCAGAGCGTTGGAATCTGCGGTTGCGAATTGAAGCGAGACTTGGCGAGTTCGGTTGATTTGGAGCGGCGCTTTC
>Ga0310121_10005157_pt1 | contig 11325 bp, 11 predicted proteins | sample CB27_Tmax_986_MG_FD_203504 | JGI IMG/M metagenome (GOLD analysis project Ga0310121, IMG submission 203504) | Marine microbial communities from Western Arctic Ocean, Canada - CB27_Tmax_986 | ecosystem: Environmental > Aquatic > Marine > Oceanic | place: Canada: Western Arctic Ocean | collected...
CCTCAGGTTTCCCATCGCCGTAATACTCATTATTTTACATGCCCGCTTCTTTGGCGGTGCCGTCAAACATTCAAGACGTTGTACATCAAACGGTTAGCACCCACCCAAAGGTAACATTCGCTCTCGCTGCAAGATGGGAATCGGCCTACATCCCATGCTGGCCTCAGCAGTTCGCCAGCGTCGGTGCCAGATGTGGATAATCCAACCAAAATCGCGGTAATCAGACCTGCAGCAAAAGGTTATAAAAATGATCGTGTCATCAGCGGATGAATCGCATGTCGCCGAAGTTCGGCACAAATGCCGGTCCATTTCTGCCCACCGAATACGGTGCCGGGAAGTAAACAAAAAATGCTCTGCCGGTCATCAACTTCTGTGGTACGACACCTAGGGCATGCTCGGGGTCAGTGAGCATCGTTTCGCGGATCCGCCTGTCGATATCATCCCAATATCGCCCATCGTGGCTTAGCGGGCTGTTATCGCCGAGGCAAAAGTATTGACGTGGCAGAATGTCCACGGGCGTGCCGTCCACTTGGCCGTTGCTTTTGACCAAAGTGCCGCGGTGCAATGTGGCGGCGAGATTGGTGCTGGCATACACGATATCGCGATCGACCTCGATGCGGTGGAGCGTCACGGGTGAACCGGTAACCTCAATCGCGATGCGTGGATACCAATCAGCGTCAAGAGGCCTGCGGAACCGGACACTCTCGAAGTCATCAAAATCAATCTGCCAGCGCAGGATGGCCCGTCCGTCTACCCACAGGCTCGCCTCCTGGTCGACATGCCACAGTTCGACTGTGGTCGCTCGGCCCGGGTGCAGCGGTTCGATGGTGGTGGTTTTCAACACGCCGCCACCACGTTCTACGGCCAATCGAGGTGCGATAAGACTGGCTTGTCCGTTGGCGTCGATTCGAGCCACCAGGTCAGTGGGTGGGGCATCGAGGTCTTGTTTGTCCAGTCGGGCCGAAGTTCGCAGCGTTATCGTTAGGCCTTTGCTATCCGGCATGAACGCAGCGGCGATCCGCACATCTTCGACAGGCTCGATCGTACGGGCCAGTGGGTTACGTCCGCCACGAGCGCCATGGCGAATGACCAGTGAATTGTACAGTCCCCTTAGCTTGAACTGGTTATAGGGATACCGGTTGGCCACGGTGCTGCCCTGGACGGCAAAATCGAATTCGATCACGCCACGGTCGGCGCTGTTGTGGCGATAGTTGTGGCGGTCCTCGATTTGCCAGTCGCCGACGGTCGGGATCCACGGACACCGCCAGCGGGCGTCGTGTGGCCGAAAGGCGGATACCTTGCCATCATCGCGGGGTAGGTATTGACTGTGATAGACCGGTTGCCAGACGGCGCGCTGAACCGCGGTGGCGTGCGGGTTGGCTTGCTCATCGGTCTTGCGCGCGATGCGCCATTTTGATTCGTCGCCGGCGCGGGGTTTGACGTACACGTTGCCCTCGACGATCAGCAGGTTCTCGCCCGGCAACCCGACGAGCCGTTTGATGAAGTTCTCTGCCGGTCGTTTCGGGGCCTTGAACACCACGATATCCCAACGGCGTGGCTCGTGGACGCTGTAAACGTATTTGTGTACGAGAATTCGGTCCCCAGCGCGCGGATGGGTGCCTCTGGCGATAAAATTGGGAAACCGGCACATCGGACAATAGGCATCGACATCATTTTCAAGGTAGGACGCCGCCTGGCGGCGGCCGTGGTGATTAATTCCCAGTTGCTCGGGCTCGGGCATATCGACGCGGAACCTGTAGCCGCACTGGCTGCACTGAATGCGCAGGTGCTGGCCCAGCAGCGTCGGAGCCATCGACCCGGTGGGAATCACAAACGCTTCGACGATGTAGGCGCGGAACGTGAAGGCGAGGATAAATGCCATCACCAGCGACTCGATCGTTTCCTTGGCCGACTCGAGTGTCGCCGTCGTGTTGGAGCGTGATGGGCCGCGTTTTGCCGTAGTGCGCACCATGTCGTGTTTCACCGATGGTGCATTCTAACGACCGCGATGCCGGCCGCCATTTGCCTCGGACCATGTAGGGCGATACAACTCAGGCGCATCCTTGAATCCATCAGGCTGGTGGCTCGCCGTCGGCAGAAGTTGCTCATGAGCGCCCAATTCATCGCCAGTGTCATCACCTGCCTTGTAGCATTCGGCGTGATCATGATGATCTGCCCCTACCTAATATTGCTGGAGCGTAAGGTTTGCGCGTGGGTACAGGACCGGATCGGGCCCAATCGGACGGGCCTGACCTTCGGACTGTTGCCGACGCGGTTTCATTTCTGGGGTCTGGGCCAGCCGCTGGCTGACGGGCTGAAATTGCTTTTCAAGGAAGACTACACGCCGCCGGGCACGGAACGGCGGTTGTTTCTGCTGGCGCCGATGCTCATCGTCATCCCGGCGGTCTTGGCGTGGGCGGTCATTCCCTGGGGCGGATACTTGGCCTGGGGCGAGCATGTGGTAGCCGTCACCGGCGCGCGACTCAACATCGGCGTCATCTATATCCTGGCGATGGGTTCGCTGGCGGTGTACGGCGTCGTGCTCGGTGGGTTCGCGTCCAACAACAAGTATTCGTTTCTCGGCGGGCTGCGGGCCACGGCCCAGATGCTCAGCTACGAGATCCCGATGGCCCTGTGCGTGCTGATCATCCTGCTTCTGGCCAGCCGCAGCGACGCGAACTGGCTGGTGAATATTCAGGCCAATCACATCTGGTACGTGTTCTACCATCCGCTGCTGGCGGTCATTTTTTTTGTCTGCGTGTTGGCCGAGTGCAATCGCGCGCCGTTCGATCTGGCCGAGGCCGAACAGGAACTGGTCGGCGGGTATCACACGGAATACACGTCGATGAAGTGGGCACTGTTTTTCGTCGGCGAGTACATGCACATGATCACCGGATCGGCGTTTGTGGTGTTGCTGTTTTTCGGCGGATGGGACCTGCCGTTCGTGCATGAGCCGATCGTCGGGGGACTGGGCTGGGTGTTGCTCAAGTGCACGGTGTTCGCGTTGAAGGTGCTGCTGATGCTGTTCGTGATGATGTGGATCCGCTGGACGCTGCCGCGCCTGCGATTCGATCAACTGATGCGCCTGGCATGGCGGGGCCTGGTCCCGGTGACGCTGCTGGTGCTGCTGGCTACGTCGCTGCTGACCTACTACGGTGCCCGGGCGTGGTACTATCATTTCGCGGTCGACAGCCTGATTTTTCTGACCGCCGCCATCATTGCACCGCTCGTGCCTGTGGGCGCACCGGTCAACCGGCGAGTTCCGCTTGAAGGATCACGCTTCAACCCCGCCGCGACCGTGTGACAAGCAGGTGCGATGTCCGAGGTGCGAAGCAAACGCACCTGGCAGTCCTTGGTTATGTGTTTGTTTTCGGTACGGTTGCTTGACGGTTGCGCCGCATGCAGGGCGGCGGCTCGCGGCTAGCCCGACCCGGCGGCGGTGATACGCGGTAGCCGCCGCGCCATATTTCGCCGCGAATGTCTGCAAAACGCGCAGCTCATGATCGTCCGCGAGGCGCACTGGCAGCAGAGCAACGAAGTGTCAAATATGTGATATCCACCCCCACCGCCCAGGCCGATGATGGTGGCCGTCTGTCCGGTTGACCCAAAGGTGCGCTGCTCAATTTCACTTGGGATAGTTTTCGTCACTGCCTGCGATATTATTTCTTAAACGGATCGTATTCCAGTTCGATGACGGGCGTGTTCTGCCAATCGACGGGCAGTTTCTGGCCGCGTGGGCGGGTTGGGTCGTAGTAGTTGGCGGGCAAGTCGAGCGTGGGCCGAACGGTTCGTTCAAGGTCGGCGAGTAACTTTCTCACGGGCACGCCCATGAACACGTCGGCCAAGCCGTCGAACTTGGGCAGACAGGTGGCGTACACGTTTCGCACACCTCGGGGATTACCGCGGCGTAGGTGCTCGATGGTGACGGCCGCCTGGATCAGCCCTTGGTAGAATTTCTTCTTGCGGCCTTGGGCCATGTGCCAGGCATCCTCCCACGTCTCGTGGGCCTCGAACCAGTCGCCTTCATTGAAAAGCCTGATGCCCTCGTGGAAGAGTTCGGCTTCATCGTGATCGTGGGCGTCGGACGATGTCATCGTGAAGGCAGACAATGGTGGACGACAAGCGCTTCGGGCACGATCAACTTCGGCTCGCAGCCTAACTCCGACGCTACTTGTCCGTCTCCTTCTTCGGTGACCGATACAGGTCGAGATAGAACTCAAGCAGTTCCTTGCCCGCACTGGGTTTGGTGCGCGTGTGCTGGAAGCCGAACCGGTCAAACAGATCGACGACCGCGTCAGGATCGAAGTGCGTATCGAGGACGATCTTGAGGTAGCCGTGATGCTTGCAGTGCGCCAATGCGGTCTCGATGAGTTGGGCGGCAATGGGCGTGTCCTGGTGGTCTTTTTCAACGCGGAGTCGGCGTATCTCGGCCGTGTGCTCCCGCTCGCGCGCCACGCCGATCATGCCCAGCACCTGACCGTCGACCTCGGCGACCCAGAAATGGCTTGTCTCGTCGTCGAAGTAGGCTTCCTGAATGTTATCGATGTCCGCACCGGTGTCGTTGGACGCGATCTGGCCGGCCAGCAGGCCAACATTGTAAAGACGCGACACCACCTCCTGATCCCGACGCTGGAAGGCGCGAACCTTCAGGTCTGAATAATCAACTTGCTGGCCCTGCTCTGCAGTCATCTGGAACCCTTGACTCGCCACAATGAACCCCTAGCTTATCAGACCCTTGCGACGGGATAAAACTCGACCTGATCGGCATCGGTATCGACGATCGTCACGCTGTACGCCGCCGCCCGGCATAGGGCGCCGGGGTTGATCACCCGCGTGGCGCCCACGCGCTCATCACGCCGGCAGTGCGAGTGACCGTGGCAGAGATAAGCAGCCTGCTCGTCGACCGCACGGCGCATCAGGCGGTCATCGTCGCCGTGTGTGAAGACGAGCGCCCTGTCGTCGCCGAGCGGGATTCGCCCGGCCGGATGATCCACGATGATGCCCAGATCGGCCGCGTACCGCCCCAGCGCCTCGGCGTCATAATCGACGTTGCCGAAGACAAGCCGCGACTGGCGGATTGGGCCGGTGGTCTCGGCATCGACGATCAATCGATCTATCACGGCGGTCGTCCCGAGATCGCCCAGGTGCAGTATCATCTCGGCGCCCTGCTTGGCGAGGACCGAAACCGCCCGGCGTGTTGTGTCGGCGCTGCCGTGTGAATCCGATAGAAGCCCGATGCGTGGCACGCGGCGTCTCCTGACGAGTTTTGCCATCGCCGATCTGACCCGGCACAATGCGTGGATGACCGACGTGCTCGAGCGGATTGTAGAAGATAAACGTCGCGAGGTGGCCGCGGCGCAGCAGCGGGTGAGCCTAGACGAGTTGAAGGCGCGCAGCGGCGATGCCCCGCCGCCGCGCAACTTCTTTGCCGCACTGACCCGTCCCAAGGACACGCTGCGCGTCATCGCCGAGGTGAAAAAAGCGAGCCCATCGGCCGGACTGATCCGTGAGGATTTCGATCCCGTCGCCATCGCGGCCGCATACTGCGATAACGGCGCCGCGGCGATCAGTTGTCTCACCGACGAAAAATACTTTCAGGGCAGCCTCGACGATCTGACGCGCATCCGGCAATCCGTGCCGATACCGGTGCTGCGCAAGGACTTCATCATCGATCCGTATCAGTTATACGAGTCCCGCGTGGCCGGCGCCGATGCGATCCTGTTGATCGCTGAGATTCTCAGCGAATCGCGGATGCTCGACCTGCTCATCCTTGCGACCGAATTGAAGATGACCACGTTGGTCGAGGTACACGAGGTCGATTCGCTGCTGAAGGTTCGGCCGCACGTCGGATTTCCACACCCCGGGTACATGCTGCTGGGCATCAACAACCGAGATCTGCGCTCGATGACCACGGATATCTCCCACACGCTTCGCCTGATGGATATGGTCGAGCAGCCGGAAATCCTTGTCAGCGAGTCGGGCATCAAGACGCACCAGGACGTGAAGCGTCTTCAGCAGGCGGGCGTCCATCGCATCCTTGTCGGCGAGCACCTGATGCGTCAGCCGGACGTGGGCGCGGCGCTGCGGCAATTGATGACGGGTTGAGCAGATCCACCGGAATTACGTGCCGGGAAACTCGGCGACGAAAGCGGCCTCGACGAGCATGCCCGCCTGCAGGTCCACGCCGTAGCCGCGGCGATTGGGTGCGTGCGGCGCGAAGTATTTCACGTACACCTCGTTCACTTCGGCGATGTCGCGGTTGACGTGCTCAAGGTAGAGTCGCGCCGAGCAGATGTGCGTCTTGTTCAGGCCGGCTTCTTCGAGTACGGCGTCGAGTTGACGGAATATCTCGCGCATCTCTGCGGCTGCGCCACCCTTGACCGGCTCGGACTTGCCTTGAGGGATTGAGGTCAGCACCGTTTCGAGCATCTTGCCCTGGCTGATCACCGCAGCGCTGATCGGAAAACCCTTGTTGGTCCTGATGAATTGCATGCATGGCCTCCTTCGAGTGCTCAACTAGGTGGTGTCGCTGGTTGCGTCATTCTCAGTGTTCATGTCGAATTCGGAAAGGCTTGATCGGCGGCGGGTCGTCCGGCTTAACCAGGTTCAATCCGTGAAACGGTTCATGTTTGCTTGAAGCCGGGAAAAAAGCTGTGTCCATATCGTCTTCGACTCGTTCGACAGTGGATATCAGTTCGTCGAGCGTAAGGTCGCCGAGCAGGGGCAACAGGCTTTCGACCATCTTCAATTCGTCGGTCTGGACGACCTCGATCTGCGCGTCGCGCAGATACCGATCCAGGTATTTCGCCAAGTCACCATCGGTGATGATCACCCGGCCGGGTCGGTATCCGGCGGCTTCCGGGTCACAGGCGAAATTCACCAACGCGTCGAATACAGCGGCCCCCTCGCCACGCTGCTCAGTCACGACGGTGCCGGTGTAGATCTGGCCGGCCTCGGGATTTATCCAGATCGCGATATTAGCGTCATCCGATGCGACCTTATCTTCATCGAGGATGCTGGCGGGAAACACACCGCCCTGCCAGGTCTGATCCGATCGCTGCGGAAGTTGCTTGAGCCGCTCGACGTGGATGTGCGGCATGATAGATCTTCCATGACCAACAATTGACATCACGCAGTGTATCGTCCATCAACGCCGTGGCAACCAGGCACATGGCGATGTGGGCGAGCGGCGGCGGCCGACCGGAACAAAGGTCACAGCACCGATCCGGCGGCACGACGAATGCGGCGGATCAGGGAGTTGACCTGCGTTGGGCCATCGTCGGGGTTCAGCGAAATCATCACCGTACGGTTGAGGATGTCGAGCGACTGCGGGCACATGTCTTTGCGGTAATTCATCCGGCAGCGCCGGTTCTGTGGAAGCTTGAAAGGGTCGAGTGCCGGGTGATGAGCACCCCGCTTGGTGAGGATCGGGTCCCATTCGTTATAGGTGTGCCGCCCGGTCTGGCCCGCGATGGTTGCGCTGGTCAGTTTCCCGAATCGTTGTCCTTGCTTGGCCGTGGGCAGCAGGTACATGACCTTTGCGGCGCACTCCTGATCGGGGCTGCGGATTGGCGTTGGCGTGAGACCAGAGTCGGCGGTTTCGCGCAGGACACGCTTCTTCTGCCGGCGCAACGCCCGAATGATGCCGGGCAGCCGGGGAAGCTGCGCGTTTAACATGGCGCCCTCGATTTCCGAGGCACGTGATCCGGCGGAAATAAATGGCTGAAAGTCGCTTTTGCGGCCAGTCCAGTAGAACTGGCAGCCGTCAACCATGCACAGGGCCCGCCGGGCCACGCTGTCCTGATTAGTGACCACGGCACCGCCCTCACCGCAGGTGATGTGCTTGAAATAGTTGAAGCTGTAAGCACCGGCGTGGCCGATCGTGCCAACCATTTTCCCCTCGTAAGCACCACCGATGCACTGGCAGGCGTCTTCGATGATTTTGAGCTTGTGGCGTCGCGCGATGCGGACGATGGACTTCATGTCACACACAGCGCCCCACATGTGTACGGGGATGACGGCCTTTGTTCGCGATCGAATGGCCGCCTCGAACGCGCTGGGGTCGAGCGTGATCGATTCGTCGATGTCCACGATCACCGGGATCGCGCCGACGGCGAGCACCGCGGCGGCCGTCGCCATGTAGGTGTGTGCCGGAACGATTACCTCGTCGCCCGGGCCGATGCTCACGCCAGCCAGCGCCGCGCTGAGTGCCGCCGATCCGCTCGACGTCATGGTCACGTGTTTGACATCGAGGTATTTTGCATAACGATACTCGAATCGCGCACACTGGCTGGCGCGGTCGTAACGAAAAAGTTTGCCGCTGCGAATCGATCGAGCAATTGCATCGATTTCCTTCTGTCCAATGCGATACATGGCATACCTTTCTATTACGATTTTCGGGCGCTTTGAATATAAGCGCCAACCCGATCCACGGTGGCGATCCAAACGTCGCGCTCACGTTCGCGACCCAGCCGGCACACGGCTTCAAGCGTATCGGCGGACACCGTATGACTTTCGCGGCCGCGGGGGCCCACGCCGTGGCCTACGAATGCCAGCCAGCTGCCCTCGGCGATTGCCTGATCGATCCACTCCAACGCACGCTCCGGCGTCATATCGTCAAGGCGGATGCCATTGATCCGCGCCAGATCGCAAACGGCCGGATGGCTCGGTGCCTCGTCGGGATAACCACGCCCGACACGAAAGTGACGGGCGACGAGGGGGACGTAGCTTTTCGCCTGCTCGCCACGGCCGACCCACGTCTGGCCGCATGGATAGGCGAACGTGGTCGGCCTTACGTTTACCAGTCGCTCAATCATGTTGTTGGCGTCGGTCAACTCGCGCTCCATGCGCTCGATCGTGTAATCTTCCAATGCGTTGTGCCGGCTGAAACGGAAATTGCCGCTGCACGGGTGACTGGCGGTATGGTTGGCGATCTCGTGGCCGTCGGCCAGGATCCGCTTCCAGTCATCGACCCGCTTTTGCATGTTGTGGATACTGACGTAAAACGACGCTTTGGTGCCCCACCGATCGAATATGGGCATGCCCACGTCGATCTGCGAACCACGTGCATCGTCAAAGGTCAGACTCACCGCCGCACGTCGGCCGTCGGGCCAGATCAACGCAGGCTCAACCATGACGTTTCTTTTCCGCTGGGCTGTGCCTTTCGTATCCGTCCGCGCCGCAGCGCACGGACAAGCCGTCGAATGGCAGGAACACGTGCTCGGGCAGGTTCGCCTCCAGTTCTGCGTGGCGGATGTCGTGTGCGATGTGTGTCAGGTATGCACGCTTCGGCCTGATATGATCGATTTGCTCAAGAGCCTGATCAACCGTCATGTGCGTAGGGTGATGCCGGTAGCGCAAAGCGTCGATGACCAGCACGTCCAAGTCCGCAAGCAACGGGTAAGTCTGTGGCGGGAAGCTCGACACATCCGTGCAATAGGCGATGCTGTAGCCCTGGTAATCAAAGCGGTACCCGATGATCGGCAGCCGCCCGTGCATCAGTCGCAGCGGCGTGCACGATACGCCGTAAAGATCAACGGATACCCCCGGTTCGATTGTCTGCACCAAGAACTCGGCGATAAACGACTTGTTAGGGTTGGTGTGCGGCTCGAAGATATACCGGAACATGTGCCGCAGCGCCTGCTGGGTGGCCTCGTCGGCATAAAGATCAAGCGGGCCACCCTGCAAGGCGTTGTAGCGGCGCAGGTCGTCAAGCCCGAATACGTGGTCCGCGTGCGCGTGCGTAATGAGCACGGCATCAAGACGATTGATCCGGTATTGCACCGCCGTCGCGCGTAGTTCGGCTGTTGCGTCGATTAGCAGGTGCCGGTGCACGGGCTCGCCGGTCGGGCCGACGGGCTGGTCATAGCTGATCAGCACGCTGGGTCTGCATCGCTTGTCGCGTGGATCAGTTGACCGGCAGACCTCGCAATCGCAGCCGATCATCGGCACACCCGCACTGGTACCCGTACCAAGGAAGAGCATCTCAAGGGCCATCGGCCTGATTGTAGCGAAGGTATGCTCTAGCGTCATCGCACGCACGTCACCAGTCGTGTGTCAAGTAAATACTTTTCAGGATCAACCGCGGGACGCGGAAAACACCGTGAAGCCGATCTTCAACGGCTTGGCCTGTCAAAGCGTGGCGCCGTTCGCCCCGTGTGCGTGCATCTCTTCGTGGAGCGCGTGCTCATGCGCCATGCCACGCGGATCGAGCTATTGCGCGACCTCGCCGGCGAACTTTTCATCTCGGTACGGCTTCGATTGACGGAAAAGCTGGAGGCGATTCGCAATGTCATGGGCCAGTGACTCATCGCCGTTTTTGCGCGCCATGTCCAGGGCTTGTTGCGCGGTCTGTACGGCAAGATCGAACCGATCATCCGAGGCATATGCCGCCGCGAGGGTGTCGAGAATTGCCGCGTCTGCGTGACTGCTCAATTGGGAGGCCCGCTCGGCCAATTCGGTTGCGCGCTGCGGGTTGCGTGCCTCGGCATCCGGATGCGTCGCAAGCAGCCAGGCCAGCGCATGGGTCGGCTCAATCCATTGCTTATGAGCCTCGACAGCCTTGTCAAAATGCGGGATCGCCTCGACGCTGCGTCCAATCTTCATCAGCGCCAAGGCCAGATTGTAGTGTACCTTGGGACGATCGCCCCTGATGGCGAGGTTTGCCCGATACAGTTCGATCGCCTCCTTGTATCGCGACTGGCGGTGCAGCAGCGACGCTAGGCGGATGTATGGACGGGAATCGTAGGGCGCCTTGGCCAAGTTCTGGCGGTAGATCGCCTCCTGGAGCACCTCCAGTTCGTCCTTGTCACGTGGTATCACGAGTACCCCGAGATTGCCCATTTCGTCGGTGGATTGGTTGCCGATGCGCACTCGTTTCGGCGGATTGTTCGGGTTTCTAGCGTTGTCCGATGAATTGTCATATGTAAACCGCATGAAGATGACCGATCCTTTGGGCAGCAACACGGGTGTTTCGAGTCGGTACTCTTCCTGCCGATTGAAATCCCAGTCGGGGATGTGCAGCAGCCACTTGATATCGCCGTTGGGCAGGGCAACCAACACCTTCATGTCCTTGCCTAGATAATGCGCGTGCGGATAAAGTGAAAAGAGATGGACGTCGACCGGCAGTTCATACTGGTCCTCGCGGATGTAATCTTTCTTGCCGGGCGGTATGTCGATGTCGCGCGCCTGCATGGTGAACAGCCAGACGGTTTTTTTCGGGGGCGTGTCGGTGAAGTGGAAGCCGACGCGCGCCGTGATGGGTTCGGGTTTGCCCGATGGCTGCATGTGCAGTTGAACGATCAGGTCGGTGCCCGGCTCGAGCCG
>Ga0310121_10005158_pt1 | contig 11325 bp, 8 predicted proteins | sample CB27_Tmax_986_MG_FD_203504 | JGI IMG/M metagenome (GOLD analysis project Ga0310121, IMG submission 203504) | Marine microbial communities from Western Arctic Ocean, Canada - CB27_Tmax_986 | ecosystem: Environmental > Aquatic > Marine > Oceanic | place: Canada: Western Arctic Ocean | collected...
CTACGAAACCGCGTCCTTGCTTGTCGGTCGAGACGCGCCAGCCGATCCCGTAGCCAGTCTGCTTCCCGTCGTTCGTCTGCTGCGAAGTCCAAAGCAACCGAGTCGTTTCCTCCTTCAGAAATCCTTCGCTCAGATGGGCGGCAGCAAACCGAATCAGGTCTTCCGGCGTCGAGAGGAATCCACCGCCGGCCCACTTGTAGCTGTTGTTGACATACGGAGCATTGAACAGCTTGCCGTCGCGTCGCTCGTAGAACCGAGTGCGATTCTGGATGATCTCCACCGGCCGGTCGGCAACCGTCTGGTGCATGCCAAGTTGGTCAAAGACCTCGCGCTGCACGAATGGCAAGAAGGGCTCGCCCGAGGCGCCTTCCACCACAGCGCTCAGCAGATTATAGCCATAGCTGGAGTACCGGAAATTTTCACCGGGCGGGTCGAGCAACGGATCGTCCAGAAAAATCCTGATCCCGTGCCGAACCGTCGGAAACTCGCGATGAATCAGGAATTCTTCGCGTACGTAGTGTCGAATCCCGGCCAAGTGCCCGGCAAGTTGCCGCAGCGTAATCGTCTGGGACTTCTGGGGCCAGTACGGCACGTATTGCCGCACCGGCGCGTCAAAGTCCACTTTCCCCGCTTCGAATAGTCTGGCGAGGGCGGCCGCCGTGAGGGGTTTGGAAATGCTGCCGATGCGAAATCGGGTTTGCGGCGAAACGGGAACACGTGTCTCCAAGTCACTGTGGCCGAAACCTTCTGACCAAACGAGCTTTCCGCTCCAAACTGCAACGGATACGCCGGGAACGTGTTGTTGCTTCATCATCGAGCGGATTAGCTCTTGCGACTCGTCAATGGCCCGTGCGAGGACGCTGCCCGAAATGACGCGAGGCTCTTGGGCACGAGCCGAAGGACCCATGAACGCGGGGACGATCAGCCAGCTCGAGACGACAACCAAAAACAAACGCAAGACGGTGAAATGGAGGTACATGATTGATTCCTTCGTGGTCAGTCCAGAAGTGGGTCTCGTTGGGCGACGTCATTGTAGTTTGAAATGCCCAGCACAATGGCACTGACAATGGCACTGACAATGGCACCAGGCCGCGAATCCAGGTAAAACGTAACGTGAGGGATATCAAACGAAAGTCAATTCACGGCTTCCGGCGGTGAGAACCGTAAAGGCTCCGCAGCTCGGAATGCCCTTACGCAGACGATCAACGGTGTGCCACTGGCTTTGCCAGTGATTTTCCGGAGTTCGTTTATTTGACAGCTATTGTCTGTTTGCTTGTGCTGCTAGCGAAAGCGGAAGGCGGCGAGAATTGACCAGGCTTCGTTCCGCCTGTTCGCGTACAGCGGACCCTGCCGAGCGACCCAGTCATAGGCAACATTAGGTGGCCGCAAAAAACACAAAGAGACGCAAAAACAAGAAGGACGGAACCAAGAGCGGCGCGTCGTCGGCGCTTTAGCCTTTCTTTTTGCGTTTCTTGTGTTTTTTGCGGCTATCTTTGGACAATCGTTTGTTGGTTTGAGGCGCGTCGTCGCTAGATTCTGTGTCAGGACTTGTTGGCGAGTTGTGAGAGGATCGAGGTATGAAACGGATGGATCGTCGCGATTTGTTCAACGGCGCTCTGCTGGGCGTGGCAACGGCCGCTCTTCCGCACGGCGGGTCCGCGAAGGAGACCGCATCCCAACGCCCGCGCCGAGCCTGGAGTGTTATTGACGCAAATATCAGCCTCTTTCAATGGCCGTTTAGGCGGCTCCCGTACGACGAGATAGACCAGCTGGTGGGAAAGCTCCGCGCGATGCAGATCGAGCAGGCCTGGGCTGGTAGTTACGAAGGAGTCCTGCAGCGTGATTTGGCAGGAGTCAACTCGCGATTGGCGGAAGCCTGCCGAAACCAAGGCCACGGTCTGCTGGTCCCTTTCGGTTCTGTCAACCTGCAACTGCCCGACTGGGAAGAGGATCTTCGGAGGTGCCACGAAGAACACCGGATGAGGGGCATTCGCCTTCATCCCAATTATCACGGGTACACGCTGGATGACCCGCGTTTCGAGCGCCTGCTGGCGCTGGCCGCAGAAAGGCGCCTGCTGGTACAGCTGGCCGCCGCTCTGGAAGACCGGCGAACACAACACCCCAAGCTGCAGGTGTCCGACGTCGATCTGGCGCCGCTTCCCGAGCTGACAAGGAAGGTTCCAGGAGCCAAGGTCTTGGTCTTGAACTACCGGCCGTCGGGCGCGGTCTTCAGCCGGCTGGTGGCTGCTCCGAGAGTCTACTTCGATACCGCCCGCGTCGAGGCCACGGATGGCGTCGCGCGCCTTGTTCGCAGTGCCCCGCCTGACCGTGTGGTCTTCGGGACGCATGCGCCCTTTCTCATTTACGAATCCGCGTTGATCAGAGTCTACGAGTCGGAATTAACGGAAGCCGAAAGCCGTGCGGTTTTCGAGCAGAACGCCCCAAGACTCCTGGCAAACGATTCATGATTTGTGTTGTAAACGATCGGAGTTCCCTCGCCGTGCACGCAGTCATCGACGAAGGATGTGTGTTATACCGCGGCCTGGCTGAAATGTCCGGTCAAGAGCTGTGTTTCCGCATGATTTCAAGCCGGCGGCCGGACACAGGAAAATGCCCACGGCATAGCCACCCGGTGAATTGCGATTCAATCGTCACGAATACCAGGTGGGCTGACGCTCACCGTTCGCTTTTGGTAGCGGCCGAAAGCCGCACAAAAACAACGTTGGAGGTCCTGCCATGCGATCCCTTGCTTCACAGCCGGAACAATTCGGACTGCCGTCGGCGCAGCGGTTACAGGCGTATCAGATTTGGGACTCTTACTTCACGCCCTCCGGCAGTGGCCCGGACCCGGACCGACTCGTCAAAGAGATCACCAAGACGATGCCCACGCTGGAAAAGGGCGCCCTCCAGCGGCTCTGTATCTTTTTGCCCGTCGGATTAGGCACCGCCGATCCCGTGACCGAGACTCGAGTCCGCGCAAATCCGAACGGGATTCTCGAGCCCCTGAAGCGATGGCCCGATCGGCTCCTGGGCATGATTCAGCTCAACGCCAATGACGTCCGAGGATCACTCGATGCGTTGAACCGCTGGTTGCGGGACGGCCCGATGGTGGGCGTTTACTTTCCGGGTGGCCGTTGGGGCTCTTTGGCCTGCAGCCATCGTAATTACGATCCGTTGGTGCGGCGAATCGGCGAGTTAGGCGGCTTAATCATGCAGCACAACTGGTTCATCACGGGAGGCAAAGAGCATCCAGGCGCATCAACGCCCGCCGATCTCGTTCTGTTGGCGGCGCGTCATCCTGAAATGACCTTCATGTCCGCGCATGCGGGTGGAGAATGGGAACAGGGAATTCGCGCGGTCAGAGCGTCGCCGAACATTCTGGTTGAGACTTCAGGGTTTGACCCAACGGCCGGGTTCATCGACATGGCCGTCCGGGAACTCGGCGCGAAACGGATTGTGTTCGGCAGCCACCTCCCGTCGCGTTCCCTGGGAACTGAACTGGGGAAAGTCCTCGGCGCACGGATCTCGGAAGAGGATCGTTACTTAATCCTCGGCGAAAACCTCCGCCGACTCCTCGCTCCTATTCTGCGAAGCAAAGGACTCGCATGAGTTTTTCGGGGCGCGGGTAAACCAGGCTCAAACCTGATTGTTGCTGCGCTTGCCAAGGTGAGGGTGAAGATGGTCGTTGGCCTGGAACGCTGCAAGCCGCGACTCGAGCCCCTACGACCGAGCCCTACGACCGAGTATGCCTTTTGGGGGACCTGTCCGTCATCACGAACAGCAACAGCGCAACTCCGCAGGCGACAAAGAACAGCGGGAAGAGGTTCGATGCGAAACTGCTCAAGGCGTGCATCGAATTGCCGTGCGTCAGGAGCGCCGCCGCGGCCAAGGTGACTACGTTTCCGATGGCCAACAGAAATCCTATCCAGACCTCGAACGGATTCGCCTGCCTGATTAAACCAATGGCGATGAACAAAGCCAGATTGACCAGCAGCAGTGGAGGCACTATCTGCATCATGAGTCTTCTCCTTCGTGCAACCATTGACCGACAAGGAGCATCGTCTTTTGGACATTCTGACCTACCGCTAGGCCGGCGCCAAGTTCTCGACGGGATTCAAGGGCCTAGGATGCAGGTCCAAGCCTAGCATCCCGTCAAGCCGTCACCTCGTCACTAGTGAGCCAAACTGGTCGTTTTCGGCTGAAACAAGAGGTTCCGCGGGCTTCTTCGTGGTGAGGAATGCCCGCGGTGACAATCGACGTTGGGCCATTGGAATTGCCAGTGCCCGGCAGACGCGAAGGGCACACAGATCAGAAGTCTGGCATCAACGTTACCCGATTGCAGTAGTTCGAGTTGTGAGCTTCCAAGTTGCACGCAGACCTCACCGATGAAATGCTCGAGCTCGTCATCTGCGTCAATCTGCGTTATCTGCGGGTTTCTTCCTGGAGTTACTTTGGCCCCTTCCTAGCACCAAATGGCCGGACAGGGTTTTGGTGTAAACTTTGAGATCGCACGCTCTTGATAGTCGCCTTTCGCTCCGCGAAAGGAAACGGCGACTATCGGCGGCTGGCAGCCACCGCCTACTTAAAAGCGTCACATCTCATTCTTTACGCCGATCAGGACAAATCCCGTTTGGTGCTAGGGGGTCTTCCTCAAGCGACCCGCTCAACTGATGGTGCTGACTCCAAGAACAATGAACCGAGACGCGCCCGGCGGAGTAGGTAAAAAGATGGCACTCGAATTGCCGATCCGACGAGTGTATTATCGTCGCAGCGGCCTGGCCGTCCGAGCCCGTGCACGCCAGATGGGTCCAGCACAACTCACAACTTGGTTTGGCTCAACGTAACTCGTCCGATCTGAAGGAAACCGCCATGTCGCGTATGCTAGTCGCCGTCCTTATCGGCTTGGTTTGCTGCGGTACAGCTCTGTGTCCAACAGCTCTGTGTCAGACAGCACAGTGTCAGACACTCAAACTCAGTGTCCAAACTCAGTGTCAGACACTCAGACAACCCTCGACTCGCGGCGACTGACGCCGTCGCAGCGCCCTCAACTGGAAGATCAAATGCCGCCAAAACCGTTGATCATTGATTTGCACCTGGATCTGGCCTGGGACGCTCTTTTCTGGAATCGCGATCTAACGCTCTCGGCGCACCAGGTCCGGCAGCAAGAGGAGAACGACATCCCCCAGGTGGCCAGTGACTACGACACGGGGCTGTGCACGGTCACGTTTCCCGAACTGCGGCGCGGCAGCGTGGGAATCATTCTGAGTACGATCATGTCACGAATCGAGCCGCGTTATCAGGAAAGCCGTCGGGACGGCATGCGCACCCAGGAGCAGGCCATGGCGGTGGGCCGGGGGCATCTGGCTTACTATCAGGCGATGGTGCGACGCGGAGACATCAAGCCGGTTCTTGGACTCGACGATCTGGACGAAGCGGTCGAGGTGTGGCGCAACCCGACGGAGAATTCACCGGTTTATCATATTCTCTCCATGGAGAGTGCGGACCCGATCATCGACCCCGACGATGTTGCGTTCTGGTGGGATGCGGGATTGCGTGCCGTAGGACCAGCGCACTTCGGTCACAACACCTACATCCACGGCACATTCACCGAAGGGGGATTGAAACCCGCTGCCAAGCCTCTATATCGCGCCATGCGCGAGGCGGGCATGATCCTCGATATAACTCATATGTCCGACCAGGCCGTGTGGGAGTCGTTCGACATCTGGGACGGTCCCATCTTTGCTTCGCACTGCACTTGCCGATCCATCGTCAAGGGCCAGCGGCATCTGACAGACGACATGATCCGCGAACTGATCCGACGCGACGGAATTATTGGCTTGGTGTTTTGCCAGTTCTTTATCGATCCTGAAGTGGAATGGGAAAACCGGCCGGCAAGGCGGAACTGGGTGTCAAGGTACAAGATGGACGGGCTGATTCCGCATCTCGAAAACATCGCAAATCTGGCGGGAGGATCGCTGGCTAATATCGCGATCGGAACGGATATGGATGGTGGGTTCGGTGCCGAAGTAACGCCGACCGATGTAGACACGATCGCGGACTTGCAGGGTTTTCCGTCCGTGCTTCGCAGCGCGGGTGTCTCCGAGCAGGACATCAACGGTATCCTGCACGGCAATGCACTGCGCTTCTTTCGCCGGGCCTGGAAATGAAGCAGGGATCAGGGACAAGGGAATAGGGACCGGGCAGGGAACAGGGATCAGGCAGGGAACAGGGATCGGTGAAGCAGGGACCGGGGACGAGGGACGAGGGACCAGGAAGAGTACAGGGATGGGGGACAGCCGGGTGCCTACAACCTGTGCCGCAGTGTCTGGCGGCCGAAAAAGGAGTTTGAACCGGACCGCAATTCCGATACTATTACTCAGAATAGGATTCTGTTGTCTCGGACGCCTGGTTCCTGATCCCCCCACCCCTGATCCCTGAAAATGCTAACAATTTACGGCGAACCAGCGAAGTTTTGCGACGGTGTGTCGCGACGCAGCTTCATCAAGGCGGGTTTTCTGGGTGCGGGAGGATTGAGCCTGGCGGACATCTTGCAGCTGCAAGCCCGGGCTGGCGCTACGGGGCAAACAGCCCGCAAAAACTCCGTGATTTTTGTGGAACTCGCAGGCGGACCGACGCAGTTTGAGACCTATGACCCGAAGCCCAAGGCTCCGATTGAGTTCCGTGGGCCGTTTGGTGTGGTCCAGACGAATCTGCCAGGAGTCGTCTACAGTGAACTGATGGTGGAACAAGCTAAGATCGCCGACAAACTGGCGATCGTCCGTTCGGTCCATCACCGGCACAACAGCCACGACCCGTCGAGTCACCTGTCGCAAACCGGGTACTACAAGACCGGCCCCAAGGGCGGCCCGAACCAAATGCCTTGCTTCGGCTCGGTGATCGCCAAGTTGCGCGGACCAAATGCGACGTCCCTGCCCGCGTATGTGGGCGTACCGCAGATCATGCGCAACGGCCAGGCGGCGTACCTCGGCCAAGCTTTCAACCCGTTTGAAACGGTGAGCAACCCGAACGATCCCAAGTTTCACGTGCGCAATCTGAAGCTTGCGCCAAACCTTTCGATCGATCGCCTGGGGGATCGGCGAAACTTGCTGTCGACGCTCGATGCGCGGCGCCGTTTGTACGATTTGCAAGGAGCATCGCAAGCGGTTGAAGATTTCTCGCAGCAGGCATTCGATCTTGTTCATGGCTCACGCGCGAGAGAGGCGTTCAACATTGCCAAGGAACCAACTTCTCTTCGAGGCCGATACGGCCGCAACACATTCGGGCAGAGTATGCTGCTGGCGCGGAGATTGGTCGAAGCGGGTGTCACCTGCGTCACGGTGCGAAGCACGGGCTGGGACGACCACACTAAAATCGCCAGCCGACTCGCAGCACGTGAACCCCAGTACGACCGAGCTATGGCTTCGCTCGTCGAAGACCTATATGATCGCGGCCTGCAGGATGACGTGTTGGTCGTGGCGATGGGTGAATTCGGCCGCACTCCAAGAGTCAATCGCAACGCGGGCCGAGATCACTGGGGCGCATTGATGAGCGTCCTCTTGGCTGGCGGCGGTCTTCGGACGGGCATTGTTGGCGCATCCAATTCCAAAGGCGAAGTGCCTACCGACGCAAAGTATCGTCCGGAGAATATCTTGGCGATGATCTATCGGCACCTGGACATCGATCCGTCGCATACGTTCGATGACTTGTCAGGTCGCCCGCGTTTCCTGTTGGAAGAACGCGAGATTGTGCGCGAACTCGTTTGACCGGCTCGAGGCGGCCGCAGTCTGAATAACGGCGAATGGACGCTCGGCAAACAATTCTGTTCGCGGAGCGAACAGCGACTATCGACCTACACGGCGTATTGCCGTACGACTTCTTCGTTCACTTCGATTCCCAGCCCCGGTTTGCGGGGAACTGTAATAACGCCGTTCCGCAATTCGAACGGCTCGGTCGCCAGGCCGTCGCGCCAGGGATTCTCTGATTGATCAAGCTCCAGCAGCGGTGTGTCCGTTGGCAGTCCCCAGTGAGGGTCCGGCAACAACGACAGCAGATGGATCGAGGCAGCGATCAAGATGTCCCCGCCCCAACAGTGCGGAATACAGCGAATACCGGACAACGCTGCTAGTTCGGCGATGAATAGCGTTTCACCCAGCCCTCCGCAAAGACTCAAGTCCGGTTGAATGATATCCATCGCACGCCGGTCGATCAGCCGCTTGGCAGTGGCTCTCGAATCGAGTACCTCGCCGGCCGCCAGCGGCAACGGCAGCTTGCAGCGCAGTTCGTCGTAGCCCGCGTAGTCGGGTGCTTGTGGCAGAGGCTCTTCGAAGAACTCGAAGCCTAGTTCGTGCAAGTGATGCGCCATCGGCAAGGCCGTCGCCATGGTGTAAGCACCGTTGCCGTCCGCCATCAACTTGATCTTGGGGCCGACCACTTCGCGAACCTTAGCCGCTACGGCAGCTTCGCGGGCAACCGAGTAACGTCCCAGCCGCATTTTAATCGCCGTGTGTCCGCGCGCGACCATTTCGCGAGCGACTTCCGGGTACTCTTGCTCGATCTCGCGCCCGGCAACATAGGCCAACGCCGAAACGTAGACGGGAACATGATCCCGCAATCGTCCGCCGAACAATTCCGCCACAGGGAGGTTCAGCGCCTTGCCACGGAGATCGTTGAGCGCTGTTTCCACCGCACCCTGCGCCAAGGCGTTGCCAAAATTCGCCCCCCACAGTTCCCGCCACAGGCGCCGGTACTCGAGCGGGTCTTGGCCGATCAGGCGTGGCGCCAGCTGATCGTCGATGGTCCCCCGTGCGCCGGAGATTGGCGCCGTTTCTCCCCAACCGACCAACCCCTCGTCCGTCTCGATTTTAACGAGCAAGGTTACGCGAGTCTGGCTCAGAGGCACCGACACGGAGGCACCAAACGGCTGTTTTAACTGATGCTTGAGCAGATACGTCTTGACGGATGTGATTTTCAGTTTCGGCCGGCCCGTGGGGGCATCCGCAGCGGACGCAAAGCCCCAGGACGCGAGGAAGCCAGTGGCCGTCAAGCTCGTTCCCATTCGCAACAGCTCGCGGCGACTCTTTTGTATCGTCATGGTTGGGTTCTCTCTCAGAAGAGTTATGGACTCGTACATGGTCGCCGACTTCGAGCTGCTTTTCACCGGAATCGACAGGTTACAAACATTGCAAACCTTTCCTACGATATACCACGCCATTCCGAGCGAGTTTTACTGACTATACCGCGGCCTGGCTGAAATGTCCGGTCAAGACCTGTGTTTCCGCATGATTTTAATCCGGCGGCCGGACACAATAAAATGCCCACGGCATACCAGATCGTCGTCATACATTATCCGGACTGTTGCTCCCAATTCGAGTGCCAAGATGACCTGCACCCATCGTTTTCACTTCGCGTCGAGATTCCTCGTCGCTGCGTTACTTGGCGTGTTACAGTTCGTGCCTGCTTTGGGAGACGATATTCCACGAGTCAGGGTGACGAACGTACGTCGTGTCTTCCACAATGGAGAGCACAACGCTTTCACTGACCTCGTCCGCTTCAGAGACAGGTTTTACCTCGCCTTTCGAAGTTGCCCGGACGGGCACGCGGTGCATCCGACTGCATCGATCATCATCCTGGCTAGTCGTGATGCCGAGCACTGGCAGCAAGTGCACCGATTTCGTGTCGAGCAACGTGATACACGCGATCCGCACTTTCTCGTCTTTCAGAACAAGTTATTCGTGTACACAGGCACCTGGTACAGCGGTACTACGTCGATCCGCCGCGAGGACTATGACCTCAACCAGCACCTCGGCTTCGCAGCTTGGTCCGACGACGGATCGAGCTGGCATAGTCCTATTATGCTGGAAGGCACGTTTGGGCACTATATTTGGCGAGCGAATACGTTCGACGGCAAGGCTTATCTTTGCGGGCGACGAAAAATAGGCTTCCAGATTACCGCCCGCGGCGAGGGCCGGCAGGTCGAATCCTTGATGTTGGAGAGTGACGACGGGCTCATCTGGCGCAAACGGGCCGTGTTTCAAGAAATCCAGGGCGACGAGACGGCGTTTCAGTTCGAGCGGGACGGCAGCATCATTGCCGTCGGGCGGCGAGGCGGCAGTCCAGCTCAGCTCTTACGTTCCAAGCCCCCGTACACCAAGTGGCAACGCACCGAGCTGGACCGTTATATTGGCGGACCGCTGATCGTTCGTTGGGGCGAGCGATACGTCGTCGGTGGCCGCAAGGCGATCGGAGCGAAGGGGCCCAAGGCATCTATGTATTGGCTCGTGAACGACACGCTCCATGAGTTTGCCGAGCTTCCCAGTGGCGGTGACAATTCCTATCCCGGTTTTGTTGAATTGAGTCCGAATCGCGGCGTCATGTCCTGGTATTCTTCGCACGAAAAAGATGACCAGGGTAACACAATCACGGCAATTTACATGGCCGGCTTGGAAATCGAAGGATGAAACTTCGGCAAACACTAGGAGGTTTTCCGTGAGAATCGCAGTCGCCGAGATCGCTCAGGAAACTGACACCTTTAGTCCCATGGTGGCCGAGTTGGGCGACTTCGAAACGTACGGCTTATTCTATGGTGACGAGATCATCCAGCGGATGCAGGGAGTCGGACCAATCGGCGGACTGCTGGACGTCGTCGCGGAGCAAAGCGACTCAATCACGCTGTTGCCAATCGTGCGGGCCTGGGCATCCGCCGGAGGAACGATTACCGCGGAGACTCTTGAATTCCTGACCAACCGGTTGACCGCTGGATTGCGGGAAGCCTTGCCGCTGGATGCAGTATATTTATCGCTGCACGGTGCTGCGGCGTCAGAGCGAGATGACGATGTAGAAGGGTACGTTCTGGAGGCAGCTCGCGCCGCGGTTGGCGACGCCGTTCCGATCATTTGTCCGCTGGATCATCATGCCAATATCACGGAACGTATGGTCCGTTGCGCCACGGTGTTGATTGGACATGAGACACAGCCGCATGATCCACCGGCGACGGGACGCAAGGCGGCACGCATCCTGTTTGGTATGCTCCGTGGCGAGATTCAACCAACCGTGCGTTGGGTCAAGATCCCGATGATCACACCACAGGACCAATTCCTCACTTCGCAAGGTCCCATGAAGCAATGGTTCGATTCGGCGCGGGAGATGGAGCAGCGGGAAAGTGTAATCGATGTGTCACCCTATCCGATGCAACCATGGTTGGACGTTGCCGAAGGAGGCTGGTCCGTGGTTGTCCACACGGATAAAGACGGTTCATCCGGATTAAGCGTATTGTGGTGAGAAAAACCCGAGATTTCGGACCAGGAGGATCTCCGCTCGGACAACAAC
>Ga0310121_10005159_pt1 | contig 11322 bp, 9 predicted proteins | sample CB27_Tmax_986_MG_FD_203504 | JGI IMG/M metagenome (GOLD analysis project Ga0310121, IMG submission 203504) | Marine microbial communities from Western Arctic Ocean, Canada - CB27_Tmax_986 | ecosystem: Environmental > Aquatic > Marine > Oceanic | place: Canada: Western Arctic Ocean | collected...
GCGACACGACGAACCCAGGGTGCGCGGCTGTGCCACGACCCTGGGCTCCGGAATTTAACGCCTTCGGCGTAAGGAAACGTCAAAATCATGGGTATGGCAGCCACGAAAATGCTTCACAGCGTTGCCCCCTGGGGAGAGGGCCGGGTGAGGGGTTTAAGAATATGCCAGTTATTTCTCGAACGATCCTAACCCCTTGCTTTATCCGCAGAACCATTCATAATGGAGGCATGAACGTAACGTGGAGCGCCTTTTATTTTTGGTTTTTCTTTTTTGCCCCCGGAGGTCGAGGGGCCGGAGGAGGTGTGTAAACCACACGTTCACGGCAGTGAGAGTTCACAAAGCCCCGAGACCTAAGCCGTCTCGGGGCTTTTTTTTTGCTGTTCGCCGTTCCCGGGTAGAGGACGGATGTTTTGTCAGGATGCAGGATGCGAGATGCAGGATGCGAGATGCAGGATGCGAGATGCAGGATGCGAGATACGGGATACGGGATACGGGATACGGGAATCGAGAAAATTTAGATCCGAGAACTAAACCTATGAAAGTCGTATTGTCCGTTTGGTGGGTACAACGCCACACTTACGTGAACGTTTTAAAAGAGAGGAGAAGTTGTCATGATCGTGGTTATGGAAAAAGGGGCTACTCAGGACCAAATCGACCATATGGTCCAGCGGGTCGAGGAGTTAGGGCTCAAGTCGCACATTATTGTTGGGACCGAGCGGACCGTTATCGCGGCAATCGGTGAGAAGCGCGAGCACACCAAGGATGCCTTGGAAACCGGGCCTGGTGTCTCCGATGTGGTGCCGATTCTCGCTCCTTACAAAGTTGCCAGTCGAGAGGTCAAGTCCGAGCCGAGTTGTGTTTGCACGCGTAAGCTGCGCGTCGGGGCTGGACATCTCGGCGTGATAGCTGGTCCCTGCTCGGTCGAAGACGAAGAGCAGATTGTCAGCTGCGCCCACGCGGTCAAGGCGGCTGGCGCGACCGGACTGCGCGGCGGAGCGTTCAAACCGCGAACCAGTCCCTATAGCTTCCAGGGCCTCAAGGAAGAGGGCTTGAAGATGTTGGCAACCGCGCGTGACGAAACAGGATTGGCTGTTGTCACCGAAGTGGTGTCGCCGGAAGACGTGCCAATGGTCAGCAAGTACGCGGACGTGCTCCAGATTGGCGCTCGCAACATGCAGAACTATCGCTTGCTTGAAGCGGCAGGGAATTCGCCGGCGGCCGTGTTGCTCAAGCGCGGTGCCAGCGCCACCATGGACGAGTTGTTGTTGGCTGCGGAGTACATTCTCAACGAAGGCAATCCGAACGTGATGCTCTGCGAAAGAGGCGTTCGCACGTTCGAGTCGCATACGAGATTCACGCTGCCGCTGGCCAGTGTTGCTTACTTGCATCACAAGACGCATTTGCCGATAGTCATCGATCCCAGTCATGGAACTGGACACGCCTACCTCGTTCCGGACATGGCGGTCGCCGCCGTAGCCGCTGGAGCAGACGGCCTGATCATCGAGGTTCATCCGAATCCAGAACAGGCTATGAGCGACGGCTATCAATCCCTGACATTCGACCAGTTTGACAAAACGATGGACAAGTGCCGTCGCGTGGCCGAGGCTGTCGGTTCGAAGTTAGGCGAGGCGTGTGAGGTCGGACCGGTTAAATGAACCGCGCTGCCCGATTTATGGAAGATTGGCCGTCTGACGATCTCCGAATCCTGTCCCGGTGCGCTAAACCTGCAGCTCCCAACGGCAAGCGTAGGGCATCACCTAGCAAGATAAGAGAGTGGACTCGAGCGTTGCAAAAAAGCAACGAGTTTTCGTATCGAGTTTTGAGACTCTTTGATGCTGACGGGTAATACAGACTCGCGGCCTGTATTGGGCTCGCGCCAATCTCCCAAACCTGCGTCGGTGTGCGCCGCCTCTGCAGTTTTCGCGCAATCGAAAACCTCAACGGTGTTGTCGACAACTGTGCGCAGCCGGAATCCCGCTTGCGCACCCAGGACACGCCCACCTGAGCGCGTTCGCCGATATCGTATCGGCGCACTGCGACGATGCTGCGCCAGTGACTACGGCGCCAAGAGAAAAACAAGTGATAATCTCCCTGCGGCACCTATTTCCGCGCACAGATCGAGCGAACCAGTGCAGTTTCGTGCGCGCAAGCCATGTGCCGTTCGATGCGGAGGTGGGGGCGACCTAATGCACGAAGGACAAGCCGGTAATCACGGTTACCTGCGTTAGGTGATTTTCACCTAAGCAGGCAAATATCGGCTGCTTGGCATGTCGTACCGGATCCAATCGGCAGCGCGGACTACGGGTCAGGGTTAGCCAATGTCCATTTGCCGAGGCGGCTCGCTGACTTTGGCAAAGCGCAGTTTCTGGCCAGGGTCTGTTTCCCCTCCCAGCATCTACGTGGTGACCGGATTCGCACCTCGATCAGCCCAAAATATACGGACTCCAGAATCTCCGTTTCTGCCGGCGGTCAACTACCGCCGCACGATAGCGACCCACCGTTGCTACCGTCGGACGTGCACACCGCCGGCGCTTAGCGGCGTGCCGATTCGACCGTCAGACGTGCACGCCGCCGCAAATCGCCACACCTCACCTTCTACTGGCGAGAAAATCAACGATGTTTATAGACCTCACCAAGTGTGAATTCTGAAAACAATGGAAAGAGCAATTAGAATACGCAGCTTTCCCGGAGATAACATCAATTTCTTCCGGATTGCCGCGAGTTTTTTTTGCAACTGGAGAGTGGACTAATATTGACTGGGTGCCACCGCCTGTTTTCGTCACGAATCGCGCTGGCGCGGCTTACGATTCCAAACCGGCGAGAAAATCGGCGACCAGTCGCTGTTGCGATTGCGGTAGCCGAACGATGAGGCATTGGCTGATCGGATCGTACATTACCAGACCTTCGCCGCCAGCGACCGCGAAATGATCCATCCCTACGGCTTCTCGAATCTGACCTGTTAGCTGCTGTGATTCCTCCGGTTGAGGACCTTCCAAGGGACCTACCCGGTACATCTCAATATCCATTTGTTGCAATTCCGACGTCTCCGTCGTAATGACCAACATGTCGGCTGATTCAATTCGGTACGTGAGATTCAGCGGCTCGAGCAGCTCTTCAATCGCCGTACTCAGCCGTTTATTGTCGACCACAAACCGCAGCTTGAGGTGATGATTCCAACCCTCGACCTCGAGCGCTCGCCAGTCGACCAGAATCTGCCCGTCCGCTGCCGCGGCGAGGTCGGCAACAATTTGGCCGAATCCTGTTGGACTCCAGTGCCGTACGCGGACTGGTGTTTTCAACAAATGCTCAGCCTGCTGGTGTCGCGGCGTGAGTTGGAACAGGGCGTGAGGATAGCGGCTGCGCGTGTCCAACCCTCGTGCCACCCGCAGTTTTTCGCATAGCCGGATAATCTCAAAATGGTTTGGTTCGTCTTGCTGGACGACCAATGTATCTTCGTGCAAATGGATTTGGCCATCACCGTCACTGGCTTCCCAACTGTGTGGCGACACCGACTCTTGGACAACTTGCAACAATTGCTCGGCGTGGTCGTGCATCCCGCCAATAAGATCACCGACGTGATATTCTTCGACGCGCATTAGGCCATCAGGGGGTAAAGCACGGTGAATTACGAGGTGGCTGCCCTGAATCGAAAATTCCATCCCGAGCGAGGCAATCGCCGATCGCAACACGTCGCCAATCGTGACCTCTTTCAGGTCGACAGACACTGGCGTCGACAGCTTTAAGTTCGCTTGCATCATCGCCTGGGCGCTGAGCGTGATCGGGATCGTGCTAAATTCGGACACAAACGTGAGGACATCGGATAGCTTGGCGCCAGTAAACGAAATGGAAACGATAGGGTCGCGCAAACGACGCTGGACATCGACTCGCAACGGTTCGGGGAGATCGACCGCTGGTAGGCGAACTGTAGGACGTGTTCGTACTAAAGGCGCGTCGTCCGACCGAGGCGGCGTTTTCGCAGCTACCACCGTTTTGGATGGTGGTTGGTCCGGGCTGCCAGCAGCCTTCGGCGGCGGAGGCACGCTGATCGCCTCGGCAACGGCCACTGGCGCAGATTGAGGCTGGACTTCGGCAGCCTCCTCAGCGCGTTCTGTAACCGGTGGAGCATCCTCCGAATTGGGCTCGTGCACAACATTGCGTGGTGTCACCACTTTGCGCACTTCGGCATTTGTAATTGCTGGCTTCTCGATTTGACGTTCGTTTTGAGAAATCGACGTGACGCCGCTGCTTCTCGACAGCGTTACCACGGCGACCAATCCGATCATGACACCAGCCAACGCGACGCCCAAGTGAAGACTAGCACGCGACCAACCCCCGGCCGAATCGATCGGTCCTTGCGAATCAGCTGTCGGCTTCCCATCCATCGGTGGATGTGCGCCGAACTCCGCAGCGCCCTCCACCGGGTTGGTAGCAACCGCAGAGGCTGATTCGCTCAGCGAATCCGCCGAGTAGGCATCGTCGGCAAAGATCGTGTCGATTTGATCGTAGGACGCTACCACGGGAGGCATGGCTTGATCCGTTGTGGGAACATCACGCCAGCGCGTCGAAGAGTCCGACGACGCCGAATGACTAGCCGCCTTGCCGCCCCCCTCCTCCACCATAACCATGCTACCGCATTTTGGGCATGAGACGATCTGGCCCATTAGGCCATGATTGCATACCTTCAGCCCCGTTTGGCAAGTCACGCACGTTATAGAAATCGGCTGCATGTCCGGAGACAACCTCATGATGCGGGTTAAGTTTCATTATATCCGTAGTCGCGATAACCGCGCTGCGATAATCGCACCGAGACAACCGGGCCGAGACAACCCCGTTGATAACCCATCCAGGCAAATCAAATTTGGTAATCTGACTAAGGTCGGAAAGCTGGAGGCAGTGGATGATTCTTTGATTCGGCCGCTTTACGGGTGGTAATGAGGATAATACGCTCGCTGCTGACATCTGGGTCGCGGGCAATTGTCCAAATTAGCTTTTGGTCAGCTTCCGCAGGAGATTTAACGGTCGTAACGGGGTTGGCGGACATCACGATCGCGGTCAATAGATCACTGATGGTTTCTCCAGAACGGCGCAGGTTACGAATCTGTTGATTCCTAGTGATGCCCTCTTTTCGCAGGTCACTTCCGAGGATGCGGATGCGAAACGGGAATTCGATCGCCGGATACACGTCCACGATTTGAGATTGGAGAATTTGCAACGTGGCCTCGAGCGAATCTTGCCGAATATCCAGATCGAGGGGCTGGCGCAGTAGCGATTTCCAACTTTTGATCGGCGATGCCGTTTTACTCGCCATCGGCGCTCGAGTCGTTGACATGTTGGCGGATGCGAAGGCCAGCTCGATGGCCACAACGAAATTGTGAGCCGCGTGAGCAGGCAAGCTGAAGGTAATGACTGGATGTTGTTCTTCCACGGCAACGCGGGTTTGCCGAGCCAACAGGTTGGTCATTTGCGGCAGCCGCATCGCCAATCTCCGCCAGTGCTTATCAATCATTTCGAGATCGACCAACCACTTTTCAATATGGTCTGGCACCTTTTCGATTTCGGCTTGCAGTTTCAGTGACAAGGGTCGGGGCCGTGCGTCCAAGCGGTGGAACACCTGGGCTTCTCCATAGAACTGGTGCTCCGGTTCCAAATGAAAACTGAGCAACAACGTGTCCACATTCTCAAACTGCAGCCGATCGACGGCATCCACGATCCAGTTCAGCGCCGGGGGAAACCATTTTTTGCCGTCGCCCAATAAGAAACTGAGAGAGACCAGCACCGTCACGTGGCGCCGATCGTCTGAAGCCTTGATGAGCGTTTCCAACTGCCTCGAGTGAATCCCGCTCAACGACTCCGCATCCAATTGCTCCAAGACTTTCTTTTCGTTGCCGGCCACCAATCGCGTTCCCTCGGCCGATGCGAACTCAAACCAGGCTTGATCCTTCAGGCGATGGTAATGCCCGTCAAGTGCTTGGGGGCGAAGATTCGTAGGCGCCGAAACAGAGGCAACGTTCCAACGAATCGGTTCGTTATCGACCATCTGGGCTGCGAGGGTCCAACGAGGCAACTGGTCTCCCTCAGGCGAAGCGGCCAGTACAATCGAAGCGAAATCCGACAATTTGCGCTGAGTCGAGCTTTGCAGGAGATCGACCATACCGCCAATTCTCGGACCCAGAGCTTGATAGACTCGCTGTCCTTCGTCGCTGGCTAGCAGATCAGCGGGTCGCACGGCGATGACCAATTTGACGTCATTGGGCCAGAAGGTGGCAATCAGCGGCGCGCCAGCGGTCGGCGAGGCCCAAAGGGTCTTGCCATCGTCTTCGATCAGCTGAGCCTCGTCGGCGGACGCGTGGCGTGGTGATAGTAAGGACGCCAGCACGACCATAAAAATCGTCGGAAGAATTCCAACTGTGTACAATATTCGCCCCATCAAGAACACATGGCCCCAACCACATCCACCAAGAGGTCCATCGCCTTGGCGACTTGTGTAAACGAAACATCCAAATGAGTCACTGCTCGCAAGCGTTGTGGCCCAGACAAGGTGACAAGCACACCTTCGGCGTGTAAACGATCCTTTAAACCTTGCGCCGTCCCAATCTTTGGATCCACTGTAAAAATAACGAGATTCGTATCGATCTGATTACTAGCAAGGTCAACGCCGTCGGTAGCGCTAATGACTTCAGCGATCTGTTTTGCGTTTTGATGGTCTTCAACCAATCGATCACGGTTGTGATCCAGGGCATAAAGCACTCCGGCGGCCATCATCCCAGCCTGCCGCATGCCTCCCCCAAATGCCTTGCGATGACGACGGGCCTCACGAATCTGATCGCGTGAACCGGCCAACGCCGAACCGACCGGCGCTCCCAATCCCTTGCTAAAGCAGACACTCACCGTATCGAACGACTGGCACCATCGAGCGGCCGGGATGTCGGTGGCGGCAACCGCGTTCCACAGGCGTGCCCCGTCCAGATGAGTGGCCATGCCGTTTTCATGAGCCCAACCACATACGTCTTCAACGACGTCCAAGGGCAGCACGCGACCGCTGGCTCGATTGTGTGTATTCTCCAAGCACAACAGCCGTGTTCGAGCGACGTGGTCCGCTTCCGGTCGTAACTTGTCCTCGAGGTGCTCTCGACGAAGAATTCCATCGTCCGAGGCGACTGTTCTAGCCGACACGCCACTGAGTTGGGCAAAGGCAGTCTGCTCGTTTTGGAAGATGTGGCAATATTCCTCGCAAAGGAATTCGTCGCCGCGGCCGCAGTGTACGCGAACGCCTATTTGGTTGGTCATCGTGCCCGAAGGCATGTAGATGGCTGATTCCTTGCCCAGCAATTCAGCGACGCGCTGCTCCAATAGGTGAATCGTTGGATCGTCGCCAAAAACGTCGTCGCCCACTGCGGCCTCGGCGATGGCTCGGCGCATCCCCTCTGAAGGCCTGGTGATGGTATCGCTACGGAGGTCAATTGTGGATGGGCTCATAGTCAATTGGGGGTGAACAGAATTCTTGGACGAGAATAACCATTCTATCGAGGCCTCACCGGGAGGGCGAGGCTCCAATAATTTGGTTTTGAAATGCGCTCATTTCGCGAATCAGGTTAGGATCGTTCGAGAAATAACTGGCATATTCTTAATCCCCTCACCCTGCCCTCTCCCCAGGGGGGCGAGGGTACAGCGGACAGTTATTTCTCGAACGATCCTTAGCTCACCGCGCAACCGGCGAAAATGGGGACGCTATTGACGGTCAGTCCCGATAAAAGCGTCCGTTCGACCATGCGCTACCTCTATCGTTGATCCGAACTCGTGAACAAAATGGGTGAAACCGTGTCCCAGAACCGTACCTAGCCAAACAACCTGTCCAACCCCCAGCATGAGCGTTCCAGATCTGAAAATACGCCGTATCGATACGCGAAGTGACGATGTCGACGCCCTGGTTGGGAAATTGCGGGAGCAGCTCAGTCCGCGTGGTAACGTGGTCAGTGAACGTGGCCGGCAAAAGACCATCGAGGTCTTCGGTGAACCTCTGTCGCCCTTCGAGGTCGTCGCACGTATCTGCGAAGATGTTCGCAACGACGGTATCGACGCGGTCATGCGATACTCGCTTAGCCTGGATGGCGCCGACCTGGACGCGTCTAAGCTGCGCGTTGCTGCTGAGGAACTCCAATCCGCGCACCAGGCCGCCGATCCAGCATTTCTAGAGACGATCCGTCGCATCCGCGACAACATTATTAAGTTTCAAACGGCCATCTTGCACAAGGACGTGCAAGTCGATTGCGAGGACGGCGTGCGATTGGGGCAACGTTACCTGCCAGTCGCTCGGGCAGGTTTGTGCGTGCCCGGCGGCGCGGCCGCTTATCCATCGACCGTACTGATGACCGCGGTGCCCGCTCAGGTCGCCGGCGTCCGCCAGTTGGCGGTGGTCGCTCCGCCAACCAGGTTCGGCTCCTACAATGCCGATCTCTTGGCGACTTGTCACGAGTTGGGCATCGAGGAAGTCTACCGTGTCGGCGGCGCTCAAGCTGTCGCCGCCTTGGCCATGGGAGTCGATGGAATTCCAGCTGTCGACAAGATCGTCGGCCCCGGAAATTTGTTCGTGGCGCTGGCAAAAAAACAGGTCTACGGCGAAGTCGACATCGATGCGATTGCTGGTCCCAGCGAAGTTGTCGTCATCGCCGACGAATCGACCAATCCGGCTTTCACCGCGGCCGACCTGCTCGCCCAAGCCGAACACGCGCCGGGCGTCAGCATCCTCATCACATGGAGCGAGGATATGCTTAACGCCACCGCCGCCGAATTGCAGCGACAGGTCCAACAGCTATCGCGTTGTGATATGGCCGTGCAAAGCTTAGAGGATTTTGGAGCGCTGATTCTGGTACGTGATCAACCGGAGGCTTGTGCCATCACCAACGAGATAGCACCCGAACACCTGCATATCGCGATCGACGATCCCGCCCCCCTACTGGACCAGATCCACAATGTCGGTGCCTCGTTCCTCGGGAATTATTCGCCCATCGCCGTCGGAGACTACGCGGCTGGACCCTCGCACGTTTTGCCCACGGGAGGAACGTCGCGTTGGGCCAGCGGCCTGTCAGCAAACAGCTTCCTCCGATCGAGCAGCATCATCGCGTTCACGGAAAAAGGCCTAAAACGAATCGCTCCAGACGTCCAAAGGATGGCGGACAAAGAGATGTTGACGGCGCACCGAGCCAGCGTGGATATTCGCGTGACCAATAACCACTAGCCACTTTCTCCATGTCCCCTTCTCCCCCCTACTTCCGCGACAATATTAGCGCCATGCTTGGCTACGTTCCGGGCGAGCAGCCACAGGCTGGCAAGTTCATCAAGCTGAATACGAACGAGAACCCTTACCCGCCGTCCTCCGCGGTCACGACGGCTGTCCAAAATGCCATCGCCGGCGGTCTGCAAAAATATCCGGATCCCGTTGCGGACGTGTTTCGGCTGCGCGCGGCGGATTTGTTCGAGGTGCCGAAGGATGGGATTCTGTGTGGGAACGGCAGCGACGACCTCTTGACAATCATCACCCGCGCGTTGGTTAGTGAGGGCCAACGTTTGCGGATGCCGTACCCGAGTTATGTGCTCTACAAGACATTGGCGGAGATTCAGGGTGCGATCGCGGATGTGGTCCACTTCGAGCCGGATTGGACGCTTCCAGTGGAATTCACCGATGCTGCCTCGGACCCGCGTTTAGCGGTGCTGGCAAATCCCAACAGTCCGTCCGGCACCTGTTTGCCACCCGAGGTGGTAGCTGAGATTGCGGAGCGCCTCCCTTGCCCGCTTTTGGTCGATGAAGCCTACGGCGATTTTGCCGATACGAATTGTTTGAGGCTCGTCGAGCAGAATGAAAAGATTATGGTCTCACGAAGTTTGAGCAAGTCATATGCGATGGCGGGACTCCGTTTTGGTTTCCTGGTGGCTCAACCGCAGATGATTGACCAGTTCATGAAGGTTAAGGATTCGTACAACTGTGACGCCATCTCAATTGCCGCCGCGACGGCCGCGATCGACGATCAGGATTGGTTGGCGGATAACCAGCAGCGCATACGCTCCACTCGCCAGCGGATGATCCCGCCGCTGGAGAAAATGGGTTTTTCGGTACAAACCTCCCAGGCGAATTTCGTTTGGTGTACGCACTCCGAACGACCGGTCCAGCCGATTTACGAACAGCTCAAATCCCAGCGTATACTCGTCCGATATATGAATTACGAGGGTTGGGGAGACGGCTTGCGGATCACCGTCGGTAGCGACGAGCAAGTGGACGTCTGCCTGGACGCTATGGGTCGCATCATAGAGCCCTAGGCGGAATGGATCGGTTACGTTTCCACCGTAGAATGACGATGATAAGCGAAGTCGCAGCTCACACCAACTGCTGCGCGAAACCTGAAACCTGACTCAACTGCGATAAGGGTCCCGCGTTAATTCGGATATACCGGGTACCGTTTGCCGACCCAGGAGCGTCACCATGACACGCACGGCGAAGATTGAACGAACCACGCATGAAACCGAGATTACGTTGGATTTAAATCTGGATGGTTCGGGCCAATCGGACATCCAGACTGGCGTCGGTTTCTTCGACCACATGCTGGACCTGCTCGCCCGCCACGGAGCCATCGATCTGAGCGTGCAGGCCAAAGGGGATCTGCAGGTCGACCAGCACCACACGGTTGAGGACGTTGGCATCTGTTTTGGCCAGGCCTTGCGCGACGCGTTGGGGGACAAATCGGGCATACGTCGCTACGGCCACTTCACGGCGCCGATGGAAGAGACGCTGGTGACCAGCGCTCTGGACCTCAGTGGCCGTTACTTCCTCGTCTTCGACGCGGATTTTCCCACGGCCAAGATCGGCGACTTTGACAGTGAGTTAGTCGAAGACTTCTGGCAAGCCACGGCGGCCAACGCCTTGTGCAATCTTCACATCCAGTTAAACCACGGCCGCAACAGCCACCACATTAGCGAAGCGATCTTCAAATGCACGGCGCGGGCGCTGCGCATGGCCGCCGAACAAGATGATCGCGTCAAGGGAGTGCCGAGTACGAAAGGGACACTCGGCTGAGAAGTTACTCGTTAAGATTCGTTTCCAAAAACCGCGCGAGCCGATGAAAGTCGCTGCCGCGCTCGATGAAGCGAACTTTGGTTACTAAAGTGTCCGGATCGACGAGTTCATCAAACGGCACGTAGCGCAATTCCAATTGGCCGACTACCGATACCATGACTCCGTTCCGCGATTCTTCAGCCAACGCGCGATAGGCACCCACTCCCAGTTGGCTTCCCAGCAAAACGTCAAAAGCTCTCGGTTGCGCGCAGCGGGCT
>Ga0310121_10005160_pt1 | contig 11321 bp, 2 predicted proteins | sample CB27_Tmax_986_MG_FD_203504 | JGI IMG/M metagenome (GOLD analysis project Ga0310121, IMG submission 203504) | Marine microbial communities from Western Arctic Ocean, Canada - CB27_Tmax_986 | ecosystem: Environmental > Aquatic > Marine > Oceanic | place: Canada: Western Arctic Ocean | collected...
GCATCGGCATCCGTGGCCGGCACTTGCATTTCGTATCCAGACCAGGCGAATTGGTATCGGCACATTGTGCATTGCCGTGCGGGTTGGTTCCTGGTGATCGATGAGTTTGAGGCGCAATGCGCAGGGGAATTTCTGATGGAGGGTCGGTGGCAGGTTCTCGGCGAAGCAACACTTTCGGGTGGTGAATTGTGTTCAATGCAGGGGGATGTACGTTTGATGATGCGGCACGTCGGGAGTGACGCACAGGAACTGGTTGCATTTCCCCACACCAGGACCACGAACGGGATGCAGTGGAACCAGCGCTGCATGAGGAATCTCCGGCCCGGAGAAGGCATTCGGATTGCCACGCTCTTCTGGGCGGACTGGTCAGATCGAAATTTCGAGTTGAGTGCCGAGCCGTCAGGGTTTCTGGTACGGGGCGACGGGAAGGAATTTTCCGTGTCCCTGGATGCGAATGCAAAAACCCCGGAGTTTAGAGCGGGAGGAGTCGTGTTGCCTGGCCAGGCCGGCGAGTTGGGATCCGCGGACTCGACGCTATTTCGGATTCACCGCGGGGTGCTGAAACCGGACTGGGAAGGAGTGTGTGATGGTCCAGTGAGCGCGATCGCTCGCTTGGCCGCGGGGTGCTGTGTGGGCGATGAAAAAGGGGGTATCCGCGCGTTTGATTCGGAAGGCGAGATGCACTGGAACTCGCGCATTCCCGGCGGGGTGCGCGCGATTGCCGAGTTGTATGACGGGGGTGTGATCGCGGGCGGGGACGAGGAAACGCTGCATCGCCTGGATTCAACCGGGAAGGAAATCTGGTCACATCGCATCGTATGGCAGCCGATGAACTGGGACCGATGGTCGCGCATGAACTGCGCGGTGGTGAGCCTGGCCGCGGACGATATTGATGGGGATGGGCGGCAGGAAATCCTGGTGGGGTGCGCGGATCGTCATCTCTATGCGTTTGACGATGAAGGGGCCCAGATGTGGCGTTCTGGATGCCAGTGGGGACCGCCTGTTTGCCTGGCTCTTGCGCACTTGAATGGGAAGCCTTTCATGCAGGTGCTGGCCGGCATGGCGAACCCGGCGATCCACGGTTGCGTACGAGTCTACGATGCTACAGGGGAATGCGTGCAGACCCTGTACCGACCCGACGTGATGTGCTGGTCGATCCCGTCCTGGTCGAAGTGCATCAGAACTGTGGACATCGACGGAGACGGCTGCGATGAAGTCATCAGCGGGCTTGATACAAATCACCGGCAATTGATCGTGTACCAGGGAGACGGGAAGGTGATGTGGGATGCAGACCTGGGCGGAGGGGTGTCGGCGGTGGAGACCGCGGGCGGACGAGTCTACGCAGGAGCCACGAATGGGTATGTGCATTGTTTTGATGCCGAAGGCAACCGGCTCTGGTGCCGGTTTCTGATCGCGCCTGTCATCGGGTTGGCGCCGAGTAGATCGGCGGGATGCATTGTGGCGCTTGAGGATGGAACCGTCATCAATCTGGATACGTACGGAGAAATAGAAGCCTCCGGACGAAGACCGGGGAAATCGACGACGGCGAATTGCACAGACGACGGACTCGTGGTGGGACGGGAGGATGGAACAGTGGAATTCTATGCCCATGCGAACTAAGATCCGTAATGCCCTTCTCTTAGCGCCATTCCACAATGACCCTTTTGACACCGAAACGGGACCGGTAGGGAGCAAAGTCCCGACTTTGAGATGAATTTTACAATGATGACTCGGTGAAGGTTTCCTTCCGCAAGTGGGCTTGGGTTCTGGCTACGTCAGGGTGGTGGTTCACGCACAGTGAATTGAAAGCGGCCGATCAGCCGGCTGGAAGCGCGATGGGAATAGATCGACGGCACGTTTAGACTGCACTTGCAAAAGCCAAAGAACATGTCGGCCCATGTACAAATCGGGTCGGTTGATGAGGTGGTCGAACACGAAAAATTGTGGAGCACGACTTCGGGATAGCGGATTTTTTCTTCAGACCTTTTCGAATGCGATATCATCGAACCAGGCTTGCCCCGGGCCTTCCAGGTCCAGGTACAACCAGCCGAACTGCGCATCGACCGGCGTGAGAAACGTGACATCCACATAGGTCCAATCGCAGGTTCCGCTCACCGGTCCGGCGATGTGCCTGTTCCGCAGGTCAACTTGCTTAAAGCCGATTTCATCCACCCGGATTTGTGCGCCGGTTCCGGTCGCGTCCTCGCACTTGATCCAGCCTGACAGGCGGTACTGCGTATCCGGATCAATATGAGGCGACGGTCCGCTGGTACGGGTTCCGGTCATCTCCCCGTCACTGGTCCCACGCAATCGAATGGAACTCGAACCGGAGTATCCGCACGCTCTGTCCCAATACACAAGATCCTGCTCGCACAACTTGGCGTGAATGAAATTGCCGGCAATCGTCTGATCGTACGGGACCGGTGACTCAAAATCGTTCACGCACCCGTAATAGAACGCTGGGAACTGGGGGTTGTAGTTCCAACGACGGCTTGCGGCATGGTCATCCCATCCGGGTTCCGTCACAATCGGATTCGGATGCTCCGTGTCCACGCCATAATCGATTAACTCGGATACGCGCACGATCTGTGCGGCCATTTCCGGAAGCAGGCTGTACAATCGAAAGCGTGTCCGCCATTCGCGTCGGGCGCCCGTGTATCCTTCCGGGGGCAGGCAGACCAGGTGCTCGTCGTAGATGTTGCAACAGGTTGCGCCGAAGAGGTCGAAGTTGCAGTCGAGAAACTCTAAAACGGGATTGGTATGTGGATCCGTGAAGTAACCCATGAATGCGCCACCGTCCGCATCCTCAGGAGCGGAACCGATTTGTCGTTCGTCGCCATTCATACCGGGCGTGGTGTACCCGACAGGATTGTGAGGCCAGCGAACGAACCTGCCGTCGGGATGTGACCAAATCGTACACTGATGCCGCTTACGGTCCGGACGGTTGTCGTACACGCCGCCGGTGTAAAAGTTGCAGCATTCGACCAGGTAGTGATTCGGGCACTCCATCGTCGCGGTGACATCCGCCACGTAGCTGTCCGCCAGCGGATCGTAACTCAAGGTGAACCGATGCTCTGCGCTGATCGTTGCATCGTGCTCGAAGGATTGAGTGATGGTGAATTGCAACGTATCCCCGGAGGCGTCATCGAACTGAAAAACCATTTTGGGTTTTATTTTTTTAATACGCTCTTCGATATCGTTATTCGGCGCGGGCGGGTCATCCGGTGCGAGTCGCCACGGCTGACCCGGCAGACGGTCCAGACCCATCATGTCGCTCAGCCACCATTGCGCGATAATGCGTCCGCCCAGGAAGGTCGGCGCGTGGTAAACAGCCGGCACCTCGCGTGGGCCCGGCGCATCGATCCCAGGGTGTGGCGCGATCCATTCGAGGATCGCCTCGTCTTTGTCGATTAACCCAACGCGTTCCCCATGATCGGTGACCCAGATGAATCTATCGCCGATCACGTCGAGCGCCAGGTCCACCTGCCTGCCCGCGCGATGGGCGAGTTGGCTGGGCGAGGTCAATCGATCAAGCAATCGGCTCAATACGGTTTGGCTGCGAACAGTGGGTGACGTATTCATCATTTTTTCCATTTCCCGAGCCCTTTCGTATAGTAAGATTCTTTATTCCTGAAAGCCAACGCTGGACCGGGCAGGGCTCAGTCTCAGCCGGTTACATGGTGGCTTCTGCTGAAGGACTGATTTCGGTCAGAATGCGATCGAGTATGGCCTGCCAACCTTCCCACTCCCACCAGGGAGTCCCATTCTCTGTTTCTCCAAGCGGCGTCCCTGTCATCGCATAAACCTTGCCCTGCCCCAGCTTCCAGACAGTGAGAATGGGTGCGCTTTCCGTCTCCAGGACCACCGTGGCACCAGGTTTCACCTGCACATTGTGGTAGTAGAGGTTCCGCGGCTTCCCCGAAAAGGAAATGCCCCTCGTAATCTCATGGTCACCCGCCCGGCGGATCAGTTGCGTTTCTCCTTCAGCCCTTTTCAGATCGAATTTATCCACTTCCACGGGAAGGATCTCGCCAAGCAGGGTGTTCTGGTAGCCGCCGTGGCCGAACGCACGGGTGCCGCCGCCCACAAACAGAGTGCCGCCGCGATACACGTACTCCCTGAGGTCCTTGCGGCGGAGCGGTTGAAGCGAATCACCGGAGATGTTCAGCAGCGCGACCAGGTCATATTCCAGCAGCTCCGCCGTGGTAGAGGGAAACCCTGACGGAAGAAAGGCCCCTCTACTGGACAAGATTTCCCAGGAGTCGCCCCATTCCATCCCGGCACCTTTCAGTGCACCCTCTAGACCGAAATAATCGTGCCACAGCCCACGCAGGAGGTGCACCTTCTTTGAATAACCCTCGCGAACTGATAGGCCTGACACATCCAGGCTCTCCTCTTCCAACAAGTCGCGATCCTTCGCCACTTTCAGTTGCTCCATGACTACACTGTCCGCCCAGAGATCGGTCACGCCGTGATAGTTCATATCCACATAATCCGGCTTTCCTTCCTTCACTTCATACTCGAAGGCAAATTCCTGATAAACACCCGGCGTGTGGAACACGGTAGCGGGGATGGCGCGCTTTCCGAAGCTGCCCGTCACGGTGCATACGGCATCCTCGCTCACGTTCTCCGCCACCTTCAGCCGCAAGGTGGCGCGCGCCCGGCCCGGAGCAAGGTTCGGATGGGAATTGTTGGGGCCAAACATAGCCCGCAATTGAGCTTTCTTAATCAATTCCTTATCCTGGTATGGCTCGGCAGCCAGCGCATCGCAGTGAAATGCGTACCCGAACATGGCATCCTCATCGTCTACCAGACGCGTCCCCACCGCGCCCCACGGAAAGAGCATAATAGGAAGGACGAGCTTTCCATTCTTCGGATCCGGCGCGAGATCTCTACCCTCGAAGGACACTTCGGGTAATTCCTCGACAGGAATATGATCGCAGGAACCCGGAAACTCCTGCACCAGAATCTTCCACGACTTCAGCTCGGGGATCTTCACCGACTCCACACTGCCAAGCTGGAGCATCCACGTCTCCTCCTCTGGGTCGAGCAGGATCACACGATCCGGGATCTCGGCAAACCTGACCAGCACATCTCTGATCGGTGGCGGCTGCTTGTCCGGAGTGGAGTTCTCTTTGTTGACCATCTTGCCGGGCATATTGACCAGGTGAGTGATGATCTGATATCTGCCTTGCAGGGGGCGCTTGTACGTGTAGAGTTTCCACCAGAGATGGGGGATCTCCCTGTCGTTCGCGGTGACGGAAAGATGGTCCCGGGGTTTCTGGATCGAACGGAGATCCTTGTGATACAGAAGCTCTCCGAAGCGCAGCGCAAAGCGGTAGTAAAGCCCCTGGATCGGACGATAACTCGGGTGCCCGGAAGAAACCCCGGCGTAAATGTGGCTGGTCGAGGCAAAGTTGGTGATGTAGTAGTATCGAAGGGAGAAATCGTTGACGGGATGGAGACCCCCCGAGTGCAGCATGCGCGCGAAGCCGTAGTGTACTCCTCCATTCTGATGGACGCGAAGGGCATCATTGCGCAGCTTCATTGCCCCGATCCACCAGTTCGAGTACCCGTCGCTGAAGCAGGCGCCTTCCCAGAGGATCATTCCACCCTCAGCGCACGCCACACCGTAGGTGTCCGGACTCCTCTCACCCTCAGTCTCATAATTGGGGCCGTAGTTGTAGCCGAATTCAAAATCGGGCTTTCGCTCCCATGTGTAGCTCTTCATATGGCGCGTGATCCGTGTGTTGACCCGGTCCAGGCTCTCACCCCGGTTCGGACGCTGCCCATCCATGTCGTAGACAAGACCGTTCCAGCGGGCGCCCAGTAGCCAGTGCCCGTCAAAGCGAACGCCATCGTATCCCAGATCCTCGCAGGCATACAGCATCTGGTCACACCCGAACTCGATGAGCTTCGGGTCGGATAAACTGATATAGATTGGCTGGAATCCCGGGGAGTCTTTTCCATCGACGGGATGAGACTTCATCCTCTTGTGCCAGGACTTCATCTTTTCGACATCGAGCACGTTCAGGTCAGCCCGCATGCCACCCATGTAGTTGTACGAAAGCCATTCGGGATGCCGGCGAGCCCACTCCGCGCCGACAGATCCGGAGGGACCGGTATTGTTGTACATCATCGCCTTCATGCCCAGTCGGCGAGCGGCATGTGTCATGGCCCGGATCGTCTCCTTCGACCTCTTATATCTTCCCTGCATGCTGATCCACTCATCCCAATCCGTTTTGAAACCACAGAACTCGCAGGTAGATCCGCACATGATCTCGAGCCACGTCGCCTTCATGTCCCGCATCCTGACGGGCCAGTAACTGTCCTCTCTCGTGAAGTCAGCCGCCATTTCCCTGGCAAGGTCAATCCCACCGCAGTTGCCTTGCTGGCCCAACCGGTAAGCGTTCGTGCCCACCGCGAAGACATCCCACCCGCGGGCAACCTCTTCGCCGTCAAGTTCCAGAGCGACCATCAGCTTCACTCCCCATGCATCCACCGGCGCATTGAATTTCAGCGGCAGCGATGTTGTCTCGCCGTCCTTCAGCAGGACGCTCGTGTCCGGCAGCGCTTCGCGTTGTGTCAGGCCATATTCCAACCAACTCCGGACCACGGCTGAGCCAGACCTCTCCGCAGTCCCCTCGATCCGGATGCGGGCCTCACCGGTCCCGCCCGGCGCATAGACAATCCGGTCCACCTCTACTTCGGGATTTGGATTCGCATCGCCTGTTTGCCGGTCCACCTCTACCTCGGGACTTGGAATCGCAAGGCCTGCTTGCCCATTCGGGCTCTGCCTCAACAAACGGACGCCAATGGCGTAGGAGCGACTATCAGGATGAAAGTTGTAGCGATACGCTGACCGGACAAGCTGGGAGAGGTGGCGGAAGTAGCCGCCGCGTACAATCTGGTATTGGGGGCCCGACGCCGCGCCCGGAGGATCTACCTGATGGCTGCCGCTATAGGGCCCATACCGGTCCTGGCACCATTCCCATGCGTTCCCATGCATGTCATACAGGCCCCAGGGATTTGGAAGCTTCGTCCCCACGGCGTGTGCATACTGCTCCCCGGCGTTCCAGGCATTATCATGATACCATGCATAATCCTTCAACCGGCTTTCATCATCTCCGAAGGACCACCGTGTCGTTGTTCCCGCGCGGCACGCGTACTCCCACTCCGCCTCTGACGGCAATCGGTAGACTTCATTGCCTTCCGCCTGGTTCAACCGCGACACGAGGTCCTGCACATCATTCCAATATAGGTAAACTGCCGGGCACTCCGGCCTCTCAATGACATAATCGTTCCCTTCCCACGGACGTGTGCCCATGGTGCTCTCCCACTGCACCTGCGTAAGCTCATAGGTACCCAGCCAGAACCCACGACTTATCGTCACCTCATGCGGGGGGCCTTCATCCGAATCCCGCTCCAACTCCGAGGGGGGAGAACCCATCGTAAACGTCCCTGGCTCAATCCACACCATTTCGATTTTTGCGTCGGCCGAGAGGTCAAATGTAGTGGTGTCTCCGGTCATTCGCCCGGGTGGCGTGTCTTGCCCCTGTCCCTCGGTCGTCAGCAACAAACTACAAATCAAAACGAACAGGTATGTATAGTGTGTCCGGCGCATTTCCCGTCTCCTTCACCCAAGATGATATAGATTCCCGTAGAATTCGTTTCCTGATTAACGAACAGGCAAAACATGAATCGGAGCTGGAAAGCAACGGTATTCGCGATTTTTCAGGCCGTCAGAAATCTAACCATGCGTCTCGATCACGCAACATTCGCCTTGCCCCACCGCATCTCCAGATATAACTTCACGTGTACTGGACGAGAGGATCAAACATGAAACGAATCATGACTAGCCCACACCGCATCGGAGCGATTTGCATTGTCTTCTTCTGCCGGTTGGCGGCGATTGCCGTCGAACCCGCTGACTTTTCATCCTTCATTCTCGACGTCCCCGGTGACACGCCGGAATGGATTGCCGCAACGAAGGATATTCCCGCGCTGGAGGCGCTCAGCCGGAACAAGTACCTCTCCATCATGGGCGGTTACCAGGCCATCCTCAAAGGCAGCCGCATTCCCATCGCCCCTGCTTCGCACGTGCCCTGGGCAAAACCGTACGCCCGCGGACCGGTGAAGGTGCTTGCAATCACCATGTTCGGCATCGGGAAGGTAGATACCCGTCAAATCGCCCAAGTCGCCAGGGAACTGGACAGCGATATGCGCTTTGTTCTGATCGCGTATGTCGCAGTCGGCAGGGAAGAAGAATATGATGAGGGCTACCGGGGCTTCCTGGCGGAGCAGGCCCGCGAGGCTTTGGAGGATGACTACGATGTCATCCTGATAGCCCTGGGCTCGACCAAGCCCAACAAGGGCGATGTCCTGCCGGCCAATTTTTTTCCGGATGATATTTACGAGACCATCAAGGAGAAAGTCAGGCAGGGCACCGGGCTGGTCTTCAGCGGAGCGGAGAATAGCGACTGGTGGGCGGAAAATTCTCCAATGGAAGAGGCCATACCTGCCGTGAGAACCGGAACCGGCGTGGCGGTTGATCCCGGTAGCATCGAATTGACGAATCAATCGGACATGTTTGCGGGGATGCCGTTGAGAAATCTGCCGACATTTCAGGCGAATAAATGGGCGCCGAAGGAAGACGCACAGGTCGTGGCGACGGTGGACGGCGTGCCTCTCGTGGTGACCGGAACGTACGGCAAAGGCCGGACGCTTCTTTTTGGTTGGGCCGGCACGTTGTCGCCGGTTGCCAGCACCCACCTCAACAAACTTCAGATTGAGCACGGCATGGCGGTTGCGCTGCGAGGGATTGTCTGGGCGGCAAATTCCGAACCCCCCGTAAACGTCCGGCCACAGGAGGTCCGCCTGGAAGCCGGCCGGCCGGGGACGGCGATCGTGCGGACCTCGGGGCCAGGCCAGTTGCACTGCACACTGCGCGACATGAATTTCGCAAGGCTGCACGAGGCCGTCGTGACCTCAACCGGAGCGGATGCCGCCGTGTCTCTGCCCGCGGTACCGGCCGGGAGGTACTGGCTTGACGTCATCGCCCGTGACGAGAACGGCGCTTCGCTGGGTTGGGGAAGCGGTCTGGTCGAGGCACGCAGTAATGCCGAGCTGACATTACAAACTGACACCGATGTATACGCCATCGGGGATACAGTCCGATTCGCCGGGACCCTGGCGCCTGTTCCCGAGGGCGGCACGCTGGAGATCAAGATCAGCGACAAAGCGGGCCGACAGCTTGTAACCGAAACCATGGCCGCCAGAGACCGTTTTAACTTTGCCTACAAGATTCCGGATGCCCGCGTGGCGACCCATACCGCCCGGGTCACCTGTTACCGCGACGGGGCTCCATGGGTGACGAGCACGGCTGAATTTTTTGTTCCGATCCAAGGATGGGAGGACTACCACAACATTCTCTGGCCGGAGGCCAAGAACAATCCCTCGCTTGAAGTCATGCGCGATGTGGCCGGGATCACGGCGATCATGGGACAGTACGGAATGTCCGAGGCCGCGGAGATGACGGACGGGTCAGGCATCCGGCAGGCCCGGATGAACGCAGCCCCCATTCATCCGAACGAGGTGCAACTGGATCCGAAGAGCGGCACGACGAACTACGACCCCAGGTTGGTGGGGGCCATCGAAACGTCCCGCAAATACGGCGCACTTTTCCTGGCCCTGCAGGACGAACGCCACATGGTCAAGGATCCAGGCATGCCCTCCGAAGACGGGCAATCCCTCTATCGACGATACCTGGAAGAGGAATATGGTTCGCTCGATTCTTTGAACAGGCAATGGGACACGACCCATGCCGCATGGAGCAACGTGTTCCCCACGCTCACCGACGATCTCACCCCGGAGACCACGAACCTGGCTCCCTGGGTGGACTTCCGATTGTTCGTCGAGGAGCAGATCTACCAGGCGGACGTGCGCCGGGCGCGCTGGGTCAGAGATGTGCTGGGCGAAGACACGTACGTGGGGATTGACGGGTTCACCACAAGCAACCACATGATCCCCTATGGAGGAACGGACATTGCACGCCTCCTGACCACGGGGGTTTTCGATTTCTACTGCCCCTACGAAGACGGCCTGATGCTCTCGTCCCTGGTGAAGGAGCGTCAGACGAAATACATCGCCTCGACGATGACCCGCAACGAATATTTCGGCCTCCCCTGGCGGGGGATCTTCCGCGGACACGCGGGAGCTTTTCGGTACAACGGGCGAACCTACTTCAGCCAGTTCGGATGGATCCAGCCCCCGGGAAACTGGATCGAGGAAGGATCGCGCGAATTGCGGCACGGCATCGGTCGATTGCTGATCGGAGCGGAACGGCAGTTCCAATCCGTCGCTTTCCTTTACAGCTATCCCTCGATCCTCTCCACCGCGGCCGCGGGGCAATGGGTCAATCCGAAAAACACCCACTTGATGTGGTATCCGGGAAACCAGAGCCGGCTGACCCTCGAGCACATGCTACTGAAATGCGGTGTTTCCGCATTCCGGTACCTCACGGCAGACCAGGTGGAAACGGGGCACCTCAAGAATGTGAAGTTCCTCATCATCCCGCATCTGATGGGCATGGCGCTGAGCGACGAAACCTGCCGGTCGATCGAGACATTCGTCCAAGATGGCGGCCTGGTGGTGGCCGATCTGGCCCCGGCAGTGTGCGATGAGCACGGCACGCTTCGTGAACGCGGAGGGCTCGACGACCTGTTTGGCGTCACCCGGGAGCGTCTCGCCTACACCAAAGGGGAAGGCGACTACACGATACGGACGACGGTGAAAGATCCGCTGGTGCCGGAGAACGCATGGTTCACGGCTCAGTGGTTTGAACAGGGGTTGCGTACCACCGATGGAAAGGCGCTGGGTAGGCAGTGGTTCGTTGATGCCCCGGCCTTTGTGGCCAAAGATTCCGGAAAGGGCAGAGCGATCCTGTTGAACATGCTGCACACTTCCATCGTGCCGAAAAAAGGCGAACCCGATCGGTATGAAGTCGAGCTGATGAATCGGTTATTGCAGGTCGCCGGGATTGAACCATGGGCAACGATCGAGACCCAGGGCGGCATCTCGATGCGGCAGAACTACGAGGTGAACCTGTTTACGGACGGCGACATGGAATACGTGGGCGTGTATTGCAGCAAGAGCCCCGAAGAGCCGGAGTCAATCGTCGTTCGCTTTGCCAACTCCCGCCACACATACGATGTGCGTCAGGGCAAGTATTTGGGAGAGGTCAATGTGGCGCCGGTGCCCATACGAGGTTACGACGGAGCCCTGTTTGCGCGGTGCGACTACACGATCGACGGGATTACGGT
>Ga0310121_10005162_pt1 | contig 11320 bp, 9 predicted proteins | sample CB27_Tmax_986_MG_FD_203504 | JGI IMG/M metagenome (GOLD analysis project Ga0310121, IMG submission 203504) | Marine microbial communities from Western Arctic Ocean, Canada - CB27_Tmax_986 | ecosystem: Environmental > Aquatic > Marine > Oceanic | place: Canada: Western Arctic Ocean | collected...
GGATCACCAGCAAGAAGGCGATCCGCTTGCCACCCAGCGTGTCTACTATTTCTCTACTCAAACTGTGATACCTCTCCAGGTCGTTTTCTCTGGTTTGGTAGCGCTCCCCTAGGGGAGCTGGTCGTTCTCCGGACTCACCCGGAACTCGCGGGCGATTGCGGAGCGGCTACACCGCTCCACCCACTGTGGGGTCGCCCGCTCGTCTGCCACCTTCCCCTGGCGCCAGGGTTCCAGGTGGGTCCGGGCCGTTCCCCTCTGCTGGTGATGTTGTCGATTCCTTCGCGATTACGTCTCTCGCCCTATAAAGCTCAGTGCTCTGGGGTTAAGCGACTCTTCCCCCTGGCCCCGGCCTCAACGGCGCGCGCCCCGCTCAACGAAGGATGGCAACGCCCCCCTTTCGTCCCCATATCTTGGAATTGCTTTGCGCAGCGACAGCAGAAAAGGGCCCTCCCCCAAGGGGGCCGGAGCCCTTCGCTGACTGTGCTGTGGAAGGCCGCTGCCAGGCGGTGCCCGACGGCCAGCCGAAACCGACGTTGTGCAAGAGTCCTCCCGTAAGGGCAGGGCGGCACGGGAGGCCACCGAGCCCCAAAAGACTCTGGTCGCGAATTCTGGCGAAGGCTAAGGTCCGCTTTACCAACGGTCAAACCCTTCCGTCGCGCACATGCACGACAGCACGGAGGGCATAGACCCCTCGCATAACCTTGGTTGGAATAACGCCCCTCCGGGCAAAAGGTTAATCGCCAGGAAAGACATAAGCGGTCAGCAAACGTCCAAGAACGCAACCCCACGCACGATGATCGGGCCTCGCTGGCATCCGGGGGAGGCGGGAGTTCGGTGTTCGTGCGCCACCAGGCCCTTAAGGGAAGCGCGTTACGGACCTACCCAGCGCAAGACGAACGGACCAGCAAGGCCGCGCGCCTCGATACGCAAGATGAAGTCGAGGCCCCGGTGCTCAAAGCTGATCTGGCGTCGGGTGGAGCCTACGGGGTCACGAAACGAGGCAACTGGCATGTTGTCAACGGAGATATCGAGCGAACCGTCGTGCTCGATATCGATCGTGTAGCGACCAGGAACAAGCTCGAAGGCGACCTCGGCGACGAGATGCCAGGAGTCGTCGGGGAGGTCGCCGAAGGGGGCGGCCTCATAGGCGAGGTCGAGCCCTTCGATGATGCCTTGGTGGCTCGGGCTGGGCTCGCCGCGTCGAAGTCAACGTAGTAGGTAAGGTGCTCGTGATCGCAAGCGCGACGAGAAACAGCAGGAGGGCACCGACTTCGACCGGAGGCAGACGCATATCGCTAGTGTAGCGACTGCTCGCTTGGGGGGCGGAAGGCGCGCAGAAGCACAGCACGATCAATCGCCAGGGGACGGTCAGCCAGGAAGTCGCCGCCAACCCGTGCGGGCCCAGTTCCCATGGTCGTACCAGCGGTGAGCGCAAGGAGGCGCACTTCGCTCTCGCGAACCTAAAGGCAGCGGCCGAGCGGGGAGGCGCTTAGATACCTCTTGAAAGGCCGGCCAGCATTTGCTCAAGCCCAGCAGGTAAGCAACAGAGGAAGACAACCAGAACTTACTGTTGGTTACCTTCGGCCCATCGCCAACCCACCCCATCCACCGAATCAGCCTGACTCCACCGCAATAGCCAACGCCCTGCGTGAAGGTTTGCTCGTTGTCACCCAAAAGCGGAGTCCTCTGAGCGAAGATCACCACACGATGGCCGAAATGACGAAAGGCAAGCACTGCCAGCTCGTGAAGGGCAGCGGCGAGGCTTGTGGGGCCTTCGCTGTGACCAGCTCGGACTTCTGCTTCCAGCACGACCCCTCATCGCAGGAGAAGGCCACGGACGCGCACCGACTGGGAGGTCTCCGACGGAAGCGGGAGAAGTCCGTCGGGACCAGCTACAGGCTCGGAGACCTGCGGACCTTTGATGCTCAATGGCGCCTTCTCGAGATCGCAGCCACCGATGCACTCGCGCTCGAAAACAGCCCCGCCCGCATCCGTCTGCTTCTGGGAACCCTGCGTGAGGTGCGAGAGCTCCAGCGGCTCGACGGTATTAGACAGAGGGAGGCCAGACGCGAAGCGGAGGCTGCCGAGCCTAGGCCCAAAGAGAAGTCACCGTGGGCCAGCTAGCGCGGGGGACCGGCCCTCGCATCACGACCCCGCCCTAGGGCCCGACCCGGGGCGCGGGCCAGAACCGCAGCGCCAACAGCCGCCAAGCGATGGTGAGACCGGAGGCAACAGCGACCACGGCCAGCGTCCAGTAGCACTGACCAACGGCCGTACCGATGGCGGCACCAAGCAGACGCACGTCGCGACTCGCGAAGCCAAAAAGGCCGTCGCTCGGCGCGACCTCCATGCTCGCTTCGATGCGAGCGCGGCTGTAACTCACCGTCAGTGCCCCTGCGAGTGCGAGCGCCCCTACGACCTCGGGGCGAGGCCAATCTTCGAAGCGGGCAGCGTAGATCGTCATCGCGCCGAGCATCGCGGCGTCGGCGTAGCGGTCGGCGATGGCATCGAGGGCCGCGCCGAACCGAGTCGAGACCCCCTTCAGTCGCGCAAGCTCGCCATCGACGCCATCGACCACGCTCACGACCTGGATGCCGATGCCGCCGGCGATGTTCCAGCCAACCGCAATCATCACGGCCACTCCGAAACTGAGGCCGAGCGTTGCGAAGGTGACGAGGTTGGGGGAGAGGGGGGTGGGAGCAAGGGCAGCAGAGAGGGGGCGGCTGAGGCGACGGTTGAGGTGGCGGGAGACAACGCCGTCGTAACTCACGCGGCGAGCACCTCGAACGCTAGCCCGCGTTCATCCCGCCCAGCGAGAGGCCGATGAGCAGCCCAATAAAGGCAAGGCAGAGAACAGAGAGCAATCCGATGGGTTTCCACATGGGTCAGCCTTCCCTCGGCGGTTATGGCTAGATCCTACCGCGCCTGGGGGTGAGCGGCACGGAGCGTTCGTAAACCACGCCTAGGGACGATTTCAAACGAACAGCGCGGGCCCCGCTTCCCTTCGCCTAAGCTTTCGTTCACCCTAGAGAACAGTGGCTGAGCAGACCCCAGCAGCGGCGGACGCCACCCTCCCGCCACCCCCTGGCGCGGACGCCCCTCAACGCAGCGGGCTCACACAGGCAGAGGCTAAGTCCCGTGCCGAGGCGGGACTCGCCAATATCGACACGACGAAGCAGCGCACCGATGGGGACGTGGTGCGCAGTAACGCGCTCACCTTCTTCAACATCGTCCTGCTCGTAATGATCGTGGCGCTCCTCGCGGTCGGGGAGTTCCGCGACGGCCTCTTCGTCGGCGTGGTCGTCTTCGCGAATGTGGCTGTGTCAACCTACCAGGAGCTGTACGCGACGCGAACACTGCGCTCGCTCGTCGCCCTCACAGCGCCACGCGCGAACGTGGTCCGGGATGGTAGCGAAAGCGAGGTCCTGGCTGAGGAGGTGGTGCAAGGTGAGCTGCTCCATCTGAAGCAGGGGGACCAAGTCGTCGCAGATGGGCACGTCGTCGAGCGTACTGCCGAGATCGACGAGTCTCTCCTCACAGGCGAATCGGAATCTATAAGGAAAGAGCCCGGAGACGAGCTGCTTTCCGGCTCCTTCTGCGTCGCTGGGGACCTCTACTACACAGCCGAAAAGGTAGGGGTGGAAGCCTACGCCCTCAAGCTCACGGCCGATGCGCGCCAGCTCATCCGGCGGATGACGCCGCTACAGCTTCAACTGAAGCGGCTCCTGCGCGTGCTCGTGGGTGCAACCGCGGTTCTCTCGGTCGCTCTGCTCATCTCCTTCAACGTCGAAGACCGAGGCTTCGCGGAGTCGATCAAAGCGACGACCGCGACCGTCACCACCGTCGTGCCCGCGGGCCTCCTGCTGGGGATGACGGTGGCCTTCGCCGTCGGCGCCGTGCGCGTCTCGCGGGCAGGGGCAATTGTGCAGGACATCCAGGCGGTCGAGGCGCTCAACTACGCCGATGTCATATGTCTCGACAAGACCGGCACACTCACCGCGAACCGCCTGACCGTGGACGAGGTCCACTGGACCTCAGGGAGCGAAATCTACTTACCCTGGCTCGGCGCCTTCACCGCTGCCGTGGCCGATGAGAGCAAGACCGCAGCAGCCCTCGCCGAGCACCTCTCCTCCGACTCGAACGGCGCTCGGCCAGATGGGAACGTGCCCTTCAGCTCGGCCCGTCGCTGGAGTGCCATGCGCCTCGAGCTCGGGGGCGAGTCGCGCTCCTTCGTGCTGGGTGCGCCCGAGACGATCGCGAGCGCCAGCGAGGAGGCCGACCCGCTCATGGCTACCTATCGGGCAGCGAGCGAGCGCGGCTTGCGTGGGGTGATCTTTGCCGAGGCGCCCTCCCTCCCTGATGCGGACGGCACGCTCGAAGGCCTCCGCCCCCTGGCCCTCATCGCCATCGGCGACGTCCTCCGGCCGGAGGTCAAAGAGGCCTTCTCGCTGATGGATGAGCTCGGTATCGAGCCCAAGATCATCAGCGGAGACAACCCCCAGACCGTTGCCGCACTCTTGAAACAGCTCGGCATCGAGACCAAGGGCGGCGCCATCGCGGGGTCAGAGCTCGCGATGCTAAACGCCGCTGGCTTCGTCGCCACGGTTGATGCGCACAGCGTCTTCGGGCGCATCTCGCCCCAGCAGAAAGCCGCCATCGTCGACGCCCTGCGTGAACGTGGTCACTTCGTCGCGATGGTGGGCGATGGGGCGAACGACGTTCACGCGCTCCGCGCGGCGGACATCGCGGTCGCGATGGAATCCGGCACCTCCACCGCACGAGGGGTGGCGGGGATCGTGCTGCGCCACGACTCCTTCGCGGCACTCATCCGCGGTACCAGGGAAGCAACCTTCGTGTTGGGAAACTCAGCGCGTCTCAGCAAGCTCTTCATTGCAAAGAGCATCTACGCCTTCCTGCTCATCTTCGCGACGAACCTACTCGGGCTCGACTTCCCCTTCCTCCCAAGGCACGGCTCGCTCACGGCGATGCTGGCGCTTGGCATCCCCGCGATCTTCATCTCCATCAGCATCCCCCCGCCGAACGCAGGCAAGGAGTACCTGAGCAACGTCCTGCGCTTCGCCTTACCGGCGGGCATCGCACTCGCCACCTCGGCGATGGTCGTCCAGTTCGCGACAGAGGGTCTCTTTGGCCAGGAAGTGGAGGAGTCGCGCACCCTCGTCTCGCTTGTGATCGGCTTCACCGGGATCGGCTTCATGATCGAGGTTCTAGGTTTCGAGGGGGCTTCCTTCCGTAGCCTCACGCGGCCAGTGATGACCCTGCTTTTGGGTGCCCTGCTGGCGACGAGCCTTGTCTTCACCGTGTACACGCCCTGGCTCCGCGACTTCTTTGATTTCGCGACACTGAACGCGGGTGAGTGGGTGGTCGTCGGCGCAGGGGTGGCTGCCGCGCTCGCGGGGCAGTTCTACGTGAGCCGCTACTGGCGCGAGATCCTCGCCTTCATGCTTGCCCGACCGGGAAAGGAAGACCACCTACGGGGACGGCCCACCTAAACCTGAAGCTGAACTCCATGCGCGACGGGGGTGCCCGCCCCACCGAGACCGGATCCGCATCTCCCCTCCCGGTGCCGCAAGGGCGACTGAGCTTCTCTGAGCCATGAGCACCCTTCCCCTACGGCGGCTAGGCCACGAATTCACCTCCCCACTCGTAACCCTTCCGGACCGAAGGCGCGAAGATGGAGGCGCCGACGCTCAGTTCTTTCGCACGGAGTTCCGCGGCTGAAGGCGAGGCCAGTCAGCTGCCTGCCGTTCGACAGGTTGAGAAGCATCCGGGAAACACGATTCCCTAGACGGTCGTTCACGGGTTATGAGTGGGGAAGGCTAGCCTAGCCACGCAAGCCGACGAGCCTGGACTGTGGGGCGCGCGCCAACTCAGCGCACTTGGCGGCGCGAATTATCAGGGTCCCCGAGACCAGAAAGAGGGCCGCGGTAGTCGGTGCCCCAAAGACGCGCGCCCAGATCAGGTACTCCCCGACCGAGAGGTTGAGCAGCATCCAGGTGAATACGGCGCCTTGGATCGCCTCGTACGCGGCCCAAGCCAGGGTGAGCCTCACGAAGACGGGCGCATTCACAGGCAGCGAACCGACCATGACGGGCGCAACCTCGCGGCCGACGGCACCGATGAGGGGCCAGCCCCTAACGATCGAGAAGGCGTACACCGGGACGATGAGGATGTCGGAGGCCGGACCCGCGGCGAGGTAAGCCTTCTCGCTACCAAGGCCGATCCCGACGAGCGCTGCCCCGACCGCGATCGTGTAGCCGTAGGTCGCGACGAACTGCAGCATCGGACTCCCGCGCGTCAGCAGGAAGACCACGGTGAAGACGCTAAAGCCGCCCGCGATGGCGATCTCGGCCGAGGTCACTTTCGTGAGCGTGTAGAAGGCCAGGACCGGCACCATCGTCAGGAAGACGCGAGGGTTCGGCTGCCAGACGGGGGGCACGCGTCGCACCAGTGGGAGGCGCGCGAACCACGCAGGGACCGCATTCGGAGCGGCAGCGAAGCTGTTGGCGCGGGCGGCGGTCATGACCCTGACATTCTGGCATCCTCGCGAGCAATCTCGCGTAAACCAGCGCGGTGTTCGGCGGCCAGCCGAGCGTAGCGAGCGGGGTTGTTCTCGACCCACTCCTCTGAGGGCGTGCCAACGATGCTGCGCTTCACCTGAGCAGGAGCGCCAGCCGCCAGCATCCCTGGGGGATAACCATCTCCGGGAGGACGACTGACCCTGCCGCGACGAGGGCCCCCTCCCCTACCACGGCCCCGTCCAGCACCTGGGCACCGTTCGCGATGAGTGCACGCGCCTCGATCCTTGCACCATGGATGACGGCATTATGGGCAATCGAGGCTTCCTCACCGATCAGGGCAGGCATATTCGCGCGACCATGAACAACCGCGCCGTCCTGGACGTTCGCGCCAGCGCCAATAACCGCGTACGAGGTATCGCCGCGCACGACCGCGCCGTACCAGATAGAGGCGCCAGCGTGGATGCGCACATCACCAACAACAGTCGCCGTGGGCGCAATGAAGGCGCTCGCGTCGATCGAAGGAACCTTCTCTCCAACCGCGAAGATAGGCATCGCCACTCCGTCTCATGTCCCCAGTCAGATCGCTCGCGCAGGGTGCGATCTTCCAGGGCGCTGTATCGTAAGCGCCCGTGCGCCCGCCGAGTAGCAGGAACCGCTCTGGAGGCCGGAAATGGAAATCGGCTCGTTCGAGGAGATCGCAGAGCAGTTCAACGAACTCGTAGGGCGCGTCGTTTGGTGCACCTTTACCACGACCGACCGCAAGGGGCGGCCTCGCTCACGCATTCTCCATCCCATCTGGGAGGGCTCGACCGGCTGGATCGCCACGGGCCGGCATTCCTTGAAGGAGAAACACCTCGCCACAAACCCCTACGTCTCGGTGACCTACTTTGATCTCCCTGCTGACGACGCCTTGGGCCAAAAGCAGATCTACGCGGAATGCACGACCGAGTGGGAGGACGACGAGGATGAGAAGCGGCGCCTCTGGGACCTCTTTAAGACCACCCCCGCGCCCCTCGGTTACGACCCAGCGCTGTTCTTCCAGTCGGTCGACAATCCGGAGTTCGGGATGCTCAAGCTCATCCCTTGGCGCGTGGAATTATCCGCCATCGGCGACATGATGACCGGCGAGGAGCCGCGAATCTGGCGGCAGGACGTTTAAGCGAGTCCATAGAGCCGTTCGCACAGCGGCCGAGTCAGAATTCCCTCAGCTGGGACGCAGCAACCCAAGAGCGTGCACCCCTTTCTTGGCGCCACGCGGGTGGGTCCCCCGGCTTGAGGGACAGCCGCTACCCCCCCTCCCGTGTCGGCCCTAAGCTAGCCTGGACCAAATCCGACCGAGCGCCCGAACGGGCAGGAGCAAGCCATGACCGAGAACGGAGCGAGCGAACGCGGTACCTGGACGGTGAAGGCCGGCCTTGCGCAGATGCTCAAGGGCGGGGTGATCATGGACGTCGTTTCGCCTGAGCACGCGCGGATCGCTGAGGAGGCCGGGGCCTGCGCTGTGATGGCGCTCGAGCGCGTGCCCGCCGACATCCGCAGGGACGGTGGCGTCGCACGCATGAGTGACCCCGAAATCATCGTCGCCATCACGGAGGCGGTGAGCATCCCCGTGATGGCGAAGGCGCGCATCGGCCACTTTGTGGAGGCCGATGTGCTCCAGGCCCTCGGGGTCGACTACATCGACGAGTCCGAGGTCCTCACGCCTGCGGACGAGGCCCACCACATCGACAAGCACGAATTCACCGTCCCCTTCGTGTGTGGCTGCAGGAACCTGGGCGAGGCGTTGCGACGCATTTCCGAGGGTGCCGCCATGATCCGCACAAAGGGCGAGGCCGGAACGGGCGACATCGTCGAAGCCGTGCGCCACATGCGCGCCGTCCAGGACGAGATCCGGCGTCTGCAAAACCTCTCCGCGGACGAGGTTCATACGGTCGCGAAAGAGCTCGGCGCACCCGTAGAGTTGGTGAAGCGCGTGCGCGAGGAAGGACGGCTCCCTGTTGTGAACTTCGCCGCAGGTGGTGTCGCCACGCCCGCAGACGCTGCTCTGATGATGAGACTGGGCGCCGAAGGCGTCTTCGTCGGATCGGGCATCTTCAAGTCGGAGAACCCCGCCGCCGTTGCGAACGCGGTCGTACAGGCGACCACCCACTACGACGACGCCGAAGTGATTGCGAGTGTGAGCCGCGGCCTCGGTGCCGCAATGCGCGGGCTCGCGGTAGCCTCACTCCCGCGAGAAGAAGTGCTCTCGACGCGCGGCTGGTAGGAGCGAAGCACTCGGGAGGAAGGCACACTGAGGTCTGGCACACCATGTCGCCTTCAGAATGAAGGGTGCGGAACCGGACCTAGGTTAGTCTCGGAGTCTCGCTCCGAAGGAACACGTGGATACCGCAACGAGGCGCAGTCCCTGTGGTCGTCCCGAGGCAGACGCCACTCGCCAGGGCACCAACAGATCGGGAGATTTGTCCGCGGCTGGGCTGAAAGGTAGAGCGCATTGACCGAGGACCTGGAGGCAGAAGGCGCGATCGCGAAGGCGAAGGCGCTTGTGGCCCTACGGCCCGATGACGCTTACCGCCATCGTGATCGGGGCGCCTGTTGTGGTGAACACAAGATCGTAATCCAACCATTCGGGACCCGCGCTCGGTCGCTCCTCCAGTTGCTCGGTTCGCCGCCGCTGCAGAGCTTCTGTGGTCATCTGTGGTTGCCGCCGGTCGCCCCTAGCCCCCCTTCCGATGGACCACCTCGATGCCGCCAGAGACCTGTCCTCCCGCTTCGGTGCCACCCGCTACCTGAACCGCGTGATCGCGCGGAAGAGGATCCTCAAGGCGTAGTCCAGCTGGCAGAGCGAGGAACGAACCAGGCTCTGGGCGCGGGCGTGGTTGGTCGTGGGGTGAAAAGGCGGGCTACCTTCGCCGTTGCCCCGGAGAAGACCTTGACGGGGGGGCACACCCTTGCACCAGAAGGACAAAACCGCCTTGTCGCCAGCGGCAAAGGACGGCGTGGTTTGGAGCGCCCAGAACCCCGGGCGAGTCCCCACGGAGCTTTCGCGCTACACCCCTAAGAGTCTGCCTCACACCCCTGGAAATGCCCTGCAATGTCACCTCCCAGTCCCCCGAAATCCCGCTGAATTCAGAACCTGCCGCCGCTCCTGGTCGATAGAAGGAGTGAGGGCGCTTTCGGCGCCATCTTGGAGGCGCCCTTTACCGAATCGGCTCCATCCTGTGGCCGCCGCGGTACACTCCCGGTCAGCGCCCAGTCAGGTGGTTGGAGTATGAGTTCGGCTTTCGCTCGCGCCCTTGCGCTTCTCGTCGCACTTCTCGCCCTCGCACCACTCCTGACGAGCGGCGGTGCGGTCGAGGCGGCCAGCGGACCCGACCAGACGCCAGGCCAGCAGATCACGCTTCGCGCTAAATATCGCGACTCCTGGACCCGGGTCGGCGTCCGCGAGAAAGCCATCCGCTCGGGCTCGGTCGCCGCCGCTCAGGCTGCTGGCGCTACCATCACCATCAACTTTATTGGTGGATGGGATGCGAACGCCCAGGCCTCCTTTCAGTACGCCGCTGACGTCTGGGAGGGGTTCATTGTCTCATCGGTGACGATCACCATCGACGCAACCTGGCAGCCGCTGGGTCCTGGCATCCTAGGCTCTGCGGGGCCGAACAGCTTCTTCGCGAACTTTAGTGGCGGCCCGCTACCGAACACCTGGTACCCCGTCGGCCTCGCAAACGCCATCGCGGGGACCGACCTCCGTCCGGCTCAAGCTGACATGGACATCAATATCAGTAGCAGCTTTGGCTGGTACCTCGGCACTGATGGCAACACACCTGGAGGCCAGTACGACCTCGTGTCGGTGGTGATGCACGAGATCGGTCACGGGCTGGGCTTTACGGGTTCGATGACCAAGAGCGGCTCGTCTGGGAGCTGGGGCTACGGGACGAGCTTCCCTTTCATCTACGACCGATTCTCCGAGGACTCCGCCGGCAACTCGCTGATCGTGAATCCGCCCTACCCCAACCCCTCAACCGCCCTCGGCAACGCCCTCACAAGCGGTAACGTCTTCTTTGATGGGCCGGCAGCGACCGCCGCGGCTGGCGGCCGGCCCGAGCTCTACGCGCCCGGCGGCTGGAGCGGCGGCTCCAGTTTTTCCCACCTCGATGAGAGCAGCTACCCTGCCGGTACTCCGAATTCACTGATGACACCCCAGATCGGGAGCGCGGAGGCGATCCACGACCCCGGCCCTGTCACCCTTGGGATCTTCGACGACATCGGCTGGGAATTGCTCGGCGCTCCCGAGCCCACCGCCCTCGACTTCCAGCAGCAACCCGATGCCGGGACCGCCGGGACCGCCTTCGCCACCCAGCCCCGGGTCGCGGTAACGGATGGTAGCGGAGGCGTCATTGCCACCGACAACTCCACGGTCGTCACGCTCGCTCTCAGCGGCGGCCCGGGCCCGCTTACCTGCGACAGCGGGCTCAGTCGTACCGTTGCCGCCGGCGTCGCGACCTTCACCGGATGCACGATCGATCAGGCGGGTACGGGCTACAGCATCACGGCGAGCTCGAGCCCCGCCCTCACACCGGACACGACCGCCAACTTCGATGTGGCCGCGATCGACACGACGCCGCCTATCGACCCCATTCCCGCTTCAACGAGCCACACCCCGGGCGTGCCCTCCGCGAACGACACGATCGATGTGGCCTGGCCGCCTGTCGACCAGCCCAACGGCGCCAGCGACGCCGAGAGTGGCGTGGCAGGGTACTCCTGGTCCGTCAGCGCGAACGCGA
>Ga0310121_10005163_pt1 | contig 11318 bp, 11 predicted proteins | sample CB27_Tmax_986_MG_FD_203504 | JGI IMG/M metagenome (GOLD analysis project Ga0310121, IMG submission 203504) | Marine microbial communities from Western Arctic Ocean, Canada - CB27_Tmax_986 | ecosystem: Environmental > Aquatic > Marine > Oceanic | place: Canada: Western Arctic Ocean | collected...
CGCTGCACCTGCTCGGCACGTTCGCCTGGATCCGGCTCGCGAGAGCGCAACTCACCGTTCATGTCTTCCGTCGACACGGGGAGTTGGGTCTTCACCTGATTCTCCATGGCGTGATATTCTTCGAGAATGACGTCCAATGCGGTCGCCATGTCCTCCGATGTCACCTTCCGGCCCAGCACGGCCTCCAGCCGCTCTCGGGTGTTGCGAAGCTTTCGTGCTTCGCGACGCCGGCGCTGGCTGAGCGGATCGATGCGGCGTAGGGAATCAAGCATTGCGCCCTGAATCCGTGCCTGTGCCAGATGCTCAAAGTTCGTCTCCATGCTCGGATCAAAACGCTCGGCAGCTTGCAGAAGCCCGATGCTGCCTTCGCAGACCAGATCGTCCAGCTCCACCGCGTACCCAATACGTCGACGCACGCGTCGAGCAATTCGATACACCAAAGGTGAATACTCTCTCACCAATACTTCGAGTTCTTGCGCTCGTTGGTTGTCCATATTCTTCTCTCCATCAACTCTCGATAGATACTCTTGATGGGCCATTAATTCAGTCCTGGAATCCGCTGTACTCATACGGCGCCCTCCTGTGCCCCTAAGAGGGTCCGCCAGAAAACTTGAAATCCGCCCCCAGGACCGGGCGCTGGCTGACGGCGTAGTAAACTATCCGCCAACGCCTTGATGCCCTGGGATGCAGGTGACATGGGGGTGGCTATCACGAAGGGTTCCTGCTTCATGACCGCCTGTTCCACACAGGGGTCGTTTGGAATCCATCCGACAAACTCCACCACCACGTTGAGAAATCGGGTCGTCACCGTGAAAAGCTGCCGAAACACGTCCCGAGCAGCTTCCAAACTCGTTGTTCGATTGACGCAAACGAGCACACGGCGAACGCCACACTTGTTCGCCAACACTTTGACGGTCGAATACGCGTCCGTGAGCGATGTCGGCTCGTGACCCACCACCAGGACGACCTCTTGGGCTGCGCTCGTAAAGAACTGCACGTTCGAGCCGATGCCCGCCGCCGTATCGATCAGCAATGTGTCGTATCGATCACCCAGAGGCTCCAACGCTTCCAGCAATGCCCACTTTTGCTCTGTGTCCAGATGCGTGAGCTCACTGACCCCACTGGTACCCGACAGGATATCCACCCCTTCCGGCCCGTGGGTAATGCAGTCCTCGATGTTTCCGCCTTCAAAGATGACGTGACGAAGGTCGACCTTTGGTGTGACCCCCAACACCACATCCACGTTGGCGAGCCCAAGATCAGCATCCATGAGCAGCACCTTGCGACCGCCTTTTGCCAGCGTAAGTCCCAGGTTGACGGTAATATTTGTCTTCCCCATACCGCCTTTGCCGCTGGTCACGGACACGACACGGAACGTCTTGGGGTACACGCTTTCGTTGTTTTCTGTTTTTCCCATCGAAAGGACCTCCGTCCTAGCCTATCCAAGCACGGCCCGGCAAAGCCATTGGGCATCGGGCTGTTCAATGTCATTTGGCACTTCTTGTCCGGTTGTTATGTGAGCGATTTGATAGTCATTCCCCCACACTGTCGAGAGTAGACCGCCCATCGTTCTCGCTTCATCCACCTTGGTGATGATCAACGAACTCAGACCGCCATCTCCATACCTTCGAACGATTTGGCTCAAGTCACTCCCCACGGTCGTGGCGCTCACACACAGGTGGCGTTCCACGGGCACGCCGGCAAGGAGCCCATCCATTTCATCAAGCAGGTCTTCTTTCCAGGGGTTTTGTCCAGCCGTATCGATGAGCACCAAATCGGCGTCATGAAATTGCTTCACAGCCGACGCCAAGTCTCTTGACCCGGTAGCCAATGCCCAGGGCACCCCGATCAGATCACAATATTGCCCCACTTGCTCCACCCCGCTTATACGGTAAGTGTCCGCCGCTATCACCGCAACTTTACGATGGTTTTTCACGGCTGCCTGTGCAGCGATCTTCGCCAATGTCGTGGTCTTACCCACCCCAGTGGGTCCCACCAATGCCGAAATGGTGCGTCTATTGCGCTCCCAAAGGGCCGGTGCGGGTTGCAACGCTTGGCTGATGTCTTCGCCAATGTGCTGCGAACATTCGGTGATGTCTTGGGTGTTCTGGAGCGCACGGTCAACCAGCGTTCTCGCTAGTGACATCTCGACACCGCCGCCAATCAAACGGGAGACTAGCGTTTCCTTCGACTGAGGCACAGCGCTCGAAATTCCCATCGCGCGGCTCATGCTCTTCAGCTCACTCACCAAGAGATCCCACTGCTGTGTGGCTTGGACATCCAAGACCCGCTGGGAACGGAGTTGACGCAATTCTCGCCGTAGATTCATGAGCTCAGTACGTAGGAGGCCAAAGGATTCGGGATCCGGGATCCCGGTCGGAGGCACGTCCATTATTTTCGTCTGACTGGCTGGGTTCTTATCCATCGCCGCCACCAACTCGACCAGACCATTGGGTCCGCTCCGCAGTACACGCGACGTCAAAATCACCGCATCCGGACCAAAGGTCTCTTTGATCTGCTCCATGGCTTCACGCATGGTCGGTGCTCGAAATGTTTTCATTTTCATCGTCATTGGGTGCTCCCTATACTCTCACTTCTGGGCCAATCGTTGTGTCCGGTGCCCGAACGGCATCGCCGTCGCCGGGCGTCATCTCCACCAAGGAAACGGTGGCCAGAGCCGACACTTCCAGACGGGGCGGTAACTCTTGCTGCGCCACTACGGTGATCTGAGGCAAGAACCGATGGGCGAACTTCCACACTGCGTAGCGCAGATCGGACGGTGCCACCACAACGGGACGACGCCCTGCGAGGCTCAATTCTTCAATGGCGTTCTGCAGACCAAGCAGCAACCCTTGGGCGACGCTCAAATCCGGTGACAAGGCCACATCGTTGTCATCACGGATGAGACATCCGCGCAGCGTCTCTTCACACATGGGATCGAGCAGCGCTGCGTAGAGCTTGCCATCGGGTTCCGCCAAAGACTGCGCAATCATGGGACCAAGGCGCTGACGCACGTGTTCGGTCAAGAAGGTTGGACTCTTGGTCAGTCGCGCACCATCAGCCAACGCTTCCAAAATGGATCGTAAATCGCGAATGCTGACTTGCTCGCGAAGCAGATTCTTCACAACAGACAACACTTCGCTGTACCCCAGAACAGCTGGGATCAAGTCATCGACGAGCTTCGGATAGCGCCTGGCCACCACATCGATGAGCTCCTGCAACTCCTGGCGTCCGACGATGTCTGCGGCATTCTCTTTGAACACTTCGCTGAGGTGCGTTGCCAACACAGCACCGGGCTCCACCACGGTGTAGCCAGCCAGCTCGGCCCGCTCTTGATCGGAGGGGTGGATCCACAATGCCGGAACACCAAATGCTGGATCCGTGCTGTCAATCCCTTCGATCTCCTCGGACACATCGCCCGGATCCATGGCCATCACACGACCGGACATCACCGAACCGCTCGCCACAATGACGCCATTGAGCAACACCTGGTAGTCATCCCCACCGATGTCGAGGCTGTCACGCAAATGCACGGGTGGCAGAAGAATACCGAGTTCTCGAGCGAAACGCTTTCGAAGCCCGACAATGCGGTCTAGCAACTCGCCTCCGCGCTCCTTGTCGACCAACGGGACCAGCGAAAACCCGACGTCCAACTGCAAAGGCTCCACCTGCAACATTTCTTGAAGCTCCGCCTCTTCGGAAATGTCCTCTTGGATATCGTCGTCGGTGGCCATGTCACCTTCTTGTGCTTCGCTGGATGGAAGGTTGCGTTTCATCCAGTACAACCCACCGGCCAACAACAAGAAGGGCATCGCGGGCAACCCTGGAACAAACGCCAAAGACCCCACCACACCGGCAGCGGTCAGCAACACGCGGGGGTTGCCCAAGGTTTGCCCTATGAGGAGCGAGCCCAGATTTCCAACATCGCTTGAACGAGTCACCACCAAACCTGCGGCGGTAGAGATGACAAGGGCCGGGATCTGGGAAACGAGGCCGTCACCAATGGTCAAGATGGTGTAGGTTTCGGCCGCTTCACTCGCGGACAAACCATGCTGGCCCATACCGATTACCAAGCCACCCACGATATTGATCCCAGTGATGATCACACCCGCAATAGCGTCTCCCCGGACAAACTTGCTCGCACCATCCATGGCGCCATAAAAGTCGGCTTCTCGGCCCAGGTCCACTCTTCGAACACGGGCTTGCTCCTGAGTAAGCACGCCGGCTGCCAAATCAGCATCCACAGACATCTGCTTACCGGGCAACGCATCCAAGATAAATCGAGCGGAGACTTCGGCAATACGGCCCGCACCTTTGGTGATGACCGCGAAGTTGATGATGATCAGAATGAGAAAGACAACCAAACCGACGACGTAGTTGCCTCCCACCACAAAATTACCAAATGTTTCGATCACTTGGCCGGCAGAATGCGTACCCGTATGACCTTCCAACAGAATGCGACGGGTCGTACTCACGTTAATGGCCAGACGATAGAGTGTGGTCACCAAGAGCAGGGCAGGAAACACGCTGAACTCCAGCGGTCTCCTGATGTGCATGGACGTCAACATAATGGCGAGCGAGAACGTGATGTTCACGGCCAACAAAAGGTCGAGGGCCATACTGGGCAAGGGCAACATCATGATGCCCAACACGCCGACCACAAAAATCGGTACGATTATATCGCGACGATTCATCGATTAACTCCCCGGTTCAATAGGCGTTGGCGCAATCGATATACGTGAGCAAGGACTTCTGCGACCGCTTGGAACAAGTCCATCGGCACCCCGCGACCGACCTTCACTGTGCGCCACAACACCCGTGCAAGAGGTCGGTTTTCTACAATGGGCACATTGTTCCGACGAGCAATTTGCCGGATCGTCAATGCCAACGAATCCATACCCTTTGCCACCACGCGCGGAGCCGCATCCACTCCCTGGATGTAACGCAGGGCGACAGCATAATGCGTTGGGTTGGTGACCACGACGTCCGCAGTCGGCACCTCTTTCAACACCTTGTTGAGGGTCAAGTCACGGTGCATGCTCATTCGGCGACCTTTGAGCTCGGGCGATCCTTCATTGTCCTTGCGCTCACGCTTGATCTCCTCGTGCGTCATCTTGAGTTTCTGGATGTAGCGACGTTTCTGGTAAATAAAGTCGATAACGCCCACCACACAAAGACAGAGTCCGGCGGACAAGAGAATGCGCACAGCAGCACCTCCCAGGTCGGACGCAATTCTGTCCACGTCTCGGCTCGATACCAGCTGAATGTCTTGCAGTTCGTCCGCCACGATGATGGAGACAACAATCCCGACGAAGCCAATCTTGAGCACAGCCGTCGCAACTTTCATGCTGGCTTGGACTGGACCAAAGAGTTCTTTTATTTTCTTGAACGGATTAACATTGTCCCACTTGGGCTTGACCGCCTTCAAACTGAATATCACGCCCGTTTGCCCGATGTTCGACAGCACGGCAACCACCAACATGATCGCAATCAATGGCGCCATCACCCAAGCGAGCCTGCCAACATACGTGGTGAACACGTGCACGATAGGCTGCAGACTGTGGGCGGCTTCGGGCGATCGAATGAACGCTTCGCGCGCACCGTGGATCAACGTCTCCATAAACCCTTGGCCCGTCAGGACCACACCGATGGCCGCTGCCAACACCATCGCGGCGGTCCCGACCTCGCGAGATTTACAGACTTGCCCTTCGTCTTTGGCCTCCTGCAACCGACGCGGAGTCGGGTCAAATATCTTTTCATGTTTTTCGGGTGAGTCACTCATGCTAGTGAATTTCCCTCAAGCCTGAGTTCATATCCGTCGACAGTGTGTCGATCCGATCCTCAAAGAGCTCTTTTAAGCCCAGCACCGTCGTGTCCAAGACCAAGATGCCTCCCAGCAGTAACAATGCGAATCCAACAGCAAAGATGTTGACCTGCGGCGCCGCTCTCGCCATGAGCCCCAATCCCACGTTAATCAATGAGGTGACGATCAGAACGGGCGCCGCCAATTTAATAGATGCTGCGAAGAAGCCTTGCCCAATCGCTTTGAGTGTCTCGAGATCGAAACCAACGGATGTGCGCTCTCCCAGCGGAAAGAGTTGGAGATTGGCCATCAAGCCCATCACCAACTCACGATGGCCCCCGAGGGCCACGAAGAGCAACGCCGCTCCCAATGACAGGAGGTTCGCAATGGCAGGCGATTGCTCACCGGTCAAGGGATCCACCACATTACCAAACCCAAGCGCCATACTCGTGCCCGCCATCAGGCCCACGCCTTCGGCAATGGCGAAGAGCATTCGAATGAAAAATCCCAGCGTCGCCCCCAGGAGAAACTCTCGAATAAACATGGGGCCTGCCACAAAGGCACTGGCGGGTGGCTCCATTGCAGGCATTCCCAACGCGCTGTAGAAGAATACGGTCAAGAACGTCAAAAACATGACGCGCATAGGGATTTGGGACCGTCCACCACCACTCACGGCCGGCAAGAACAGAAAGGCGCCCACCAAGCGCATCATCAACAAGAACCCCGAAAACAAGTGGGGCTCAAGAAAGGCATAGATGGCATTGGTCTCGGTCATTAAACGCCAACGCCTCCACTGGTCCCTACTTGGACGGCTTGTTCAAAGACCAACCGGACAAAACGCAGTACTTTGTCACCCATCCAGGGAGCTGCAAGCCAAAAGGTAAAAGCGATGGCCAACAACTTCGGCACAAACGAAAGCGCCGCTTCCTGTACCTGTGTCGCGGCCTGAAACAAACCGAGCAGGACACCGACCACGAGCCCCACAATGAGCAGGGGCAAACTGATAGCCATCAAGAGCGAGAGTGCTTCTCTCAATAGATTGACTGTGTTCTCTGCGTCCATCCGCTTCGTTCTCCTGGATCAACCGGCCGTAAGCATCACACTCTCGGCCAACGATTGAACAATCAGTCCCCACCCGTCCGCCAAGACGAATACGAACAACTTAATCGGCAATGAAACCATGACGGGTGGGAGCATCATCATACCCATACTCATCAGGACGCTGGCCACGACCAAGTCGATAATGAGAAAGGGAAGAAAGAGCATAGCGCCCATCTGAAAGGCTGTTTTCAACTCGCTCAACATGAAGGCCGGAACAAGCGTCAATGTAGGAATATCATCCACTGACTCTGGCTCTGGCCCCGTATTCAATCCAATGAACAACTCCAAATCGGTCGCATGCGTGTGCGTCAACATGAAGGTCCGTATAGGGCCAAGAGCCAACTCAGCGGCTTCACGTCCTTGGATCTCGCCATTTTCATAGGGCGTGATCGCCTGGGCACTAATCTGTTGCCACACGGGACCCATGGTGAACGCCGTCAGGAAGAGCGCAGTTCCCACAATGACTTTGCTGGGTGGCAGCGACTGGACACCCACCGCATGACGCATGAGGCCCAGGACGACAATGATTCGGGTGAAGCTCGTTACGCTCATCACGATCGACGGTGCGACCGTGAGAAAGGCGAGCATCGCGAACACCTTAATGGCGGCGACCCATTCTCGACCATCGCCCGCGTTGATTTTTATATCCACAGCGGGGCCGACTGCGTCCGCCCCCATTGCCAACATTGGCAGGAAGATTCCAACCAGGGTTAGGACCAGTGCACAGCGGCCTATCGTCACACGCGATTTCATCAAGACCAGTGCATTGCGAAAAACGTGCCGAAGACAAAGAAAGTGCTTAAGTGGGGTGCTGCTCTACATTCATGAAGGACTGGCTCCCAGATATCGTCAAATCAATGACACTTGGGTGCCAATAGACCGGCACATTCTTGGAGACCTGGAAATACGTGGGGAGACAAACGTGCTTAGTTTGGGATGAGACCACAGATGCCGGGCACAAGGGGATTTCTTGAGCAGCGTCTGCAGAGTCGCTGCTCGGAGGTCATTCGTTTAGGCCTTGGCACGGAGCGAGCTCAGCCGCTCACGAATCGCGCCACGTTCATCGGGTCGTCGATTGCCCAAGAGTTCATCGATGGGCGCAGGGGCGCTCGACGCTTGTTGGAACGTTTCATCACCGGATGGCGAGGTCCCTTGGAAATTATCGTATAATCGTTGCAGACGACTGGCAAAACCATGTTCGTTGGGTGCATCGACCGCGTCGTCATCCATCATGTCACGATTGAATGCCTCTTCACTGATTTCCGTCAGCAGAGACATGCCTTTGTCCGTGGATCCAAGTACCAGCACACGCCCAGGAACTCGAACCAAGCTGATGGCGTGTTTACCAAATACGCGATTGGTGGCGATGGTCTCAATGGTCGCGGACTGACGCAACGTGGCTCTGCCCCCCCGTCGACGTTTCATCCACAGCGAAAACACCACGATGGTCACGAGGAAGAGGCCCAACAGAACAAAGCTGCTGTTTGACGTCTCTCCAGAGGCGTCTTCCCGGTCTCGAAGAACATCCAGTGGACGCTTGCCGGATTTCTTCGGCAGAGGCTTCGCCACAGCAGCGCTCTCCTGGGCCGGCGTTGTTTCGGTCGGGGTGACCCTGCTCATCGATGCAACATGTTCACCATTGGGAGCGATCACGGGACCGGTCTCAAAGCGTGGAATGCGGTCCAAGGCTTGGTGGAGTGACATGCTCGCCGTAGCCAAGCTACCGCTGGCTTGATGCACTCGATCTTCCAGTTGATCGAACAAGGTCTTGTTGGCAACGGACTCCTGGGCAAACGCCCCGCCCGAAAGCAAAAGACTCGTCGTGAGAATGAATCCAATCGATAATCGTTTCATTTCAATTCCTCCTAGAGCAAATCGCCCACGCCGCTGGGTTTTGAGATCACCTCGGTCAGACGAACCCCAAACTTGTCATTCACTACCACCGCTTCACCGCGTGCGATGAGTTGGTCGTTCACCCGGATGTCCAGGGACTCGCCAGCCACTTTCTCAAGCTCCAAGATGGAGCCTGGTCCCAGAGCGAGTATCTCGTTGATCGGAACCCGTCGTCGGCCCAACTCCACGCTGACTTGGAGACGCACATCCATTAAGAAGCTGAGTGGACGCGCCGCGCCGCCTTTATTTTCTGTGTGCTCACTCATGACTACTCTCCTAATCCGATTTGGTTTGTGTTCTTGGTACAACGTCGGTGACTTCGATTGCTAAGTTGCCGTGCTGAACCGTCGGTGTGCCTTTTAGTTTCGCCACGCCTTCGACGTACACGGTCACGGCCGTATGAGGATCTCGATCAAGCCGAAGAATCTGCCCCTCCTCCAGTTGAGACAACTCTCGCAGGGACATGTGTGTGGTGCCCAACTCGGCCACCGTAGACACCTTGACCTGACCCATCAGCGCTTCCAAGGGCTCTCTCCAGCCCGACTCATCGTCTGCACCGACGTCCAGCAGTCCACCGGATAGTTTTTTCTCGATCGGCCGCATCGACGAACGTGGTATCACGAACAAGATCGTGCCCTCGCAGCCTGCGAACGATGTGTCGTACTTGGTGCACATGACCGTCTCATCGCCATCAAACAAGGCCAAATGTTTGGGATCGGTTTCGACCCGCTGTGCCTTTACGCCAAAGTCCGCAACGCCGGCCCACGCCTTGGTCAACTCGGTAGAAAACGTATCCACGATGTGACCAAAAAGCCGCTTCTCCACCGTGGTCATGCCGCGTTCCTGCAGGAGGGCGTCTGCGTCTGGCGGCTCAAGCGGTACCCCTCCCAGCAAATAATCGAAGAGTTGAAGAAGGAGCGTTGGTGACACGGTGACCACACCATGCCCTTCCAAGCCCTTCAACTCGACCACCTGTGCGCAGACTGGTGACGGAAAGAGGGAGGACATGCACTCTACGAACTGCATGCTCTCGGTGTGATTGGCCTTGACTTCCACAATTTGCCCGCTGAGATTCTCCAATGCCGTTGCCAGCCGCTGGCTAAACTTGTCATTGAGCAACTCCAGGATCGGCATGTCGTGACTTCCCGTCGCGCGCGCGGACATGAGATCGTAGCCGACCACATCCATGGGCTCACCATCCTGGTGTTCACGAGTCCGCGTATTGGACGTGTCCTGGATGGTGTCCATCAAAGCCGCCATCTCTTCGGGAGAGACATTAATATCGTCCGTAGTACTCACTGCCACCGAAACTCCGTCAGGTAGACCTGCTTGATACCATCCTCAACACCTATGGCGTCGTTGAGGCGCTTTTGCAGGTTTTCGACAATCGTCAGTTTGTTTTCCGCACCTTGAACTTCGCTGGTCTTTAGTCCGGACAAATAGATAATAATATTGTGACGCATAATTGCGTCCCGCTCGACCACAACATCTTGAAGGCTTTCATTCGACAACTCGATGTTGAGCCCAACCTTGAGGTATTTGGTTCCCTTGCGATCATTGAGATTCACGGTGAATCCCTTGAGGGGCACAATCAATCCCACGGGATCCGGCTGATTGGCTTGGGCCGCTTGCTCTTCACCACTTTCGCCACCAAAAACGAGAAGGTAGACCGCGATGGCGGCAAGAACGAGCACGTTCACAAGGATCAGCGTGAGGATCAGTTTGCTTTTTTTCGGCTCTTCCTCAAGGCCTTCAGCGACAGGGTCTTGTATGTTATCGGCCATCAATTTCCTCCTGTGGGATACTTTCCACATTCACCGGCTCGATGAGCTTGAAATCATCTGCCTCTTCGCCCAGCTCGGGTTTCGGCGTAAAGAATAGAAGTCGAACCACTTCGCGTCCCTCACGCTCATCGTCCAAGTAGGGACGACCATACCCCGCCAGTGACAAAAGTTTGTTTTCGGTTCCGCTGGTTGTCGCCAACACTTCGGTAACCGCGGCAGCCCGTCGTAGGCTCAGGTCCCAGGCCTGTTCACGATTTCCCTCCTGAGGTGGCACATAACTCTCCACCCGCACAGGAAACCCTTTCTCGGTGAGCTCATCGGACACTTCGCGTAGCAAGGCGATTGAATCGGAAGTCAACTCAGCCGATTGGTCTTTGAACAGAACACCACCGGCCAGACGGACTTCAATGGCATCGTCGGTGCGATCCACCAGAAACTGAGAGCGATACTCATCGATCTCCGGTGACTTGGTGTCTTTTTTGGGCTTGGCCTGAAAGCGCCCGCGCAGATGTCTCTCAATAACATCATCCATGCCACTCACCAGTTTCTTGGGCGCGTTGTCCACCTGCAAGGGACGTGTGTACCCCTTGCTGAGTCCCATCTGACTCTGTGTAGTCATGGCACCAAATGCGCCCACAAACATACCGAAAGCTTCCTGAATCTTGGCATCGTCCAGCGACGACATGGAAATCAGCAACACAAAGAACGTCAGCATCAACGTGAGCAAATCACTCATC
>Ga0310121_10005164_pt1 | contig 11316 bp, 8 predicted proteins | sample CB27_Tmax_986_MG_FD_203504 | JGI IMG/M metagenome (GOLD analysis project Ga0310121, IMG submission 203504) | Marine microbial communities from Western Arctic Ocean, Canada - CB27_Tmax_986 | ecosystem: Environmental > Aquatic > Marine > Oceanic | place: Canada: Western Arctic Ocean | collected...
AATCCACGCGCCGGGCCAGTTTAACCATCGCGTGATTCTCATCCACGATGGCTTGCAGTTCAAACTTGAACAGATCGCCTTGCAGGTCTTCGCACGGGGAGGGCTTGGGTTTCATGGCGCCAACTTTCGCAAGGTTTCGGCGGCGACTGATCGCTTTTCTCGCAAAACCATACACCACCCACCAGCGTTTTGATCCCATTGTTGTTGGGTAAGGGGTCTTTTTCAGGATCGACGAGTTAACGGTTTTCGGTGCGTGGTGCGGTGTTGTCACGACTCGACAGGCCCACCTCATGACGCCACATTTTTGCCCTTCTCACTTGACCCCGGCCTGCGACGGGTCATAATGACCCCATGGGCAAAGCTCCGCCGCTAAAAGGGTGCCATCGACACGAATGGACTCAGGTCAACGAAATAATTGAAATGCCGATTCTTGGAGAGCGACAGGTCCCATTGGCGCGCGACACGCAAAAACGGAGCAAAAAGATTTCCGAAATAGGAAAAGTCCCAGGAGATCCACCTCGTTAGGCCAAAATTTCCTTTACGATCCGCGCCGGTTCGACTCCGGTGAGCCGTTCGTCGAGACCGTTATGGTTATAGACCAGTTTCTCATGGTCAAGGCCCAACTGATGAAGAATGGTGGCGTGGAAATCGGGTACCGACACACGATTTTCCACCGCTTTGTATCCGATATCATCCGTGGCGCCGTAGACTGTTCCGCCTCTGATTCCTCCGCCAGCCAGCCAGACGCTAAAGCCGGTGGGACCGTGATCGCGCCCCGCCTCCTTGTCCTCCGGATTCAATTGTGAGAGCGGCAGGCGGCCGAACTCTCCACCCCAAACGATCAGCGTGCTGTCCAGCAAGCCGCGCTGCTTAAGATCCGTTAAGAGAGCACCCACCGGCTTATCCGTTCTATTGCAACAGTCCCGCAATGCAGTCTCGAGAGCGCTGTGGGTGTCCCAGATCCCGTGCTTGATAAAAACTTGCACGAACCGCACGCCCTGTTCGACCAAGCGTCGAGCCATCAGGCAGCTGCGGCCGTAGGATGCGGTAACCTCCTCATTGAACCCGTACATCTCGCGCGTCTCCTCGCTTTCTTTGGAGACATCCAGGGCATCCGTAGCCGATAACTGCATCCTTGCCGCCAATTCATAGTTGGCGATGCGTGCCTCCAAGTCCGCATGCCCGGGACGCTGGTCGCGGTGGGAATCCGCAAGGCGCCTCAGAAGAGCTCGTTCAGACTTCAAAACGGTCTCAGGCACATCTTCCGGAGACTTCAGATTCGGAATAGGAGCGCCTTCAGCGCGTAAACGAGTCCCCTGATACACCGGCGGCAACCAACCGCAGCTCCAATTCTCGGTCGTCGGAAGTCCCGGGGGTTCAGCCAACACGACATAGGCTGGAAGATTCTGGTTCACACTCCCTAACGCGTAGGTCGTCCAGGCTCCCATGGTCGGCCGTCCGTGAAGCCCAGCTCCGGTATGCATCAGACTTGTTCCCGGACCGTGCGTAAAACTGGTGGTGAACATGGAGCGGATCAGTGCAATGTCGTCCACATGTTTGGCCAGGTAAGGCATAAGCTCGGAAATCTCCATGCCTGACTGCCCGTGTTTGGCAAATGTAAAGGGAGAGGGCATAAACCCGCCCGACGCACTGATGAACAGAATATCATTGGCCAGCTCCCGGGAGGGAGGTTTTCCGGCGTATTTTTCCAGCAACGGTTTGGGGTCAAACAAATCCACCTGGCTCGGCCCCCCGGCCATGAACAACTGAATCACCGCCTTCGCCTTTGGTTCGAAATGGGAAGACCGTGGCTTCAGATCGTAAACTTTGCGATGACCAGCCGCCGCCATCGCCGGATTAGGGAAAAGCAGATCGCCGCCCAGCATGTACGCCAGGGCCGCCCCGTACACTCCATCCCCGACGCGTGCAAAGAAGTCTCGGCGCGACAGGCCGTTCTGCTGAACTCGGGAAGATTTAAACCGGCATTGGCAACAATTGGAATGCATCAGTCTTCTCCTTAATCAATATAGATAAAATCGGGTGAATTGAGTACGGTATGACAGAGGCTGGCCAGGGCCAGCCAGCGGGCCTTGGATTGCATGGGTTCTGGTGGAACTTCTTTCTCTATTTCTTTAAGCCAGTGCTGGGTAAAATCTTCTATCGCTTCAACCCCCAGTTTTTTCTCCTCAGGCGCAGGCGGACGCGACAAAGCGGCCAGATAGACCCGGTCGACTTGGTTTTCGACAATGGAGCCAACAGCATCCATGACCCGGCCGGCAAAAAAACGGCTCGTTTCTCGAATACGATCGTCGTTCATCAACTGCAAAGCTTGAGTGGAAACATTCGATTCACGCCTCATCAGACAATTGGGTACTACTCGGGGAAAGTCGAAGGCCTCCAACAGGGTCAGTGGGGTTGAACGCCGGTGTTGAACATAGATACTTCGGCGTGAGCTTTTGCCGGGAGGGCGGCTCTCTTCCACTTCGCCATCTGCTTTGACTACGACATCGTCAGGTGGTCCGAAGAGTTGAGAGTCCAAACGGCCGGCCACCTTGAGCATCGAATCTCGGATTGTCTCGGCATCCATGCGCCGCAGCGGAAATCTTGACAGTAGCTCATTATCCGGATCGGCCTCCATCGAAGACTGATCAATCTGAGAGCTTTGTCGATACGCGGCAGAAGTCATTATCAGCTTGTGCATGGCTTTTATGCTCCACCCCTGGCGAACGAACTCGGTGGTCATCCAATCCAGTAATTGCGGATGGGACGGTCGCAAGCCCGTGTGGCCGAAGTTTCCTGGTGTTGCAACTAACCCTTTCTGAAAGTGATGCTGCCATATCCGGTTTATCATCACACGCCCCGTCAGAGGGTGATTGTCCTGCGTCAGCCAACGTGCCAGCGCCAGTCGCCGGCCGCTGGTATCGGTTGTCCAGGGTGGTTTGTTCACCTCATAAGGCGTAATTCTCTCACTAAGGACCGAAGGGACGCCCGGGAGCACCATCGCCCCCAGTTTAAAGGGCTCTCCACGTTTCAAGACATAGGTCGAGGTCGGTTCCCCTCCCATATCATACAGCGCCCGAATCTTTGGCTCGGGCTCCAGCTTCTTCTTGGCCTCTTCGATGGCCGCTTGGAGTTTATCTGCTTCTTGCCTAAAATCTTCGGACCTCTCTTTCAGTTCCTCGATTTCCGCGTGTAGTAGCGAGGGCATAAACCTTTCCACCAGATATTTTTCGAGAGCGCCTCGATTTTCTTCGGGCGTCTCGGAGGCCTTACGTAAATCCTCTCTCACTGCTTCGGGTAACTGTGCTAATTTCTCTTCAAACAGATGCTCCCTCAGTGGTCCAGCCTTCTTCTCCAGGTCCTTTTCTAACGCCTGAATCTCCTCCTGGACGGGGGCGTTTTTCTCCTCCACTTTCCAGCCCTCAATCGATAGGAAACGTTGCGGAGGTTGGCGCTTTTGAAAGCCTCCCCCTAGAGCTTTGGGTAGCAGCCAGTCATAAGGATCATAAGCAGTTCGAAATATGGCGCTGAATCGATAGTAGTCGCGTTGCGGAATCGGATCGAACTTATGGTTGTGACAACGGGCACAGGCCATCGTCATCCCCATCACGCTTGAACTGAACATCTCGACCATGTCGGCCACGACATTCAACCGATCCGGAATGAAGTTCACATCATGGGAATAGGTCGAGTCGGGTGTCATCCGCAGGAAACCGGTGGCCACCAGAGAATCGATTTGATCGGAAGTCGGATTCTCCAATACCTTGTAGTCGAACAATTCATCCCCGGCCATCTGTTCGAGCAAGAACTGGTCGTAGGGTTTATCTGCGTTCAGGGAACGGATCACGTAGTCTCGATAACGGTAGGCGTGTTCGCGAGGGTGGTCACCACCAACGCCCCCTTCAGAGTCCGCGTATCCAGCGGCATCCAGCCAATGTTGGCCCCAACGCTCGCCATAATGAGGCGAAGCCAACAGGCGATCGATCAACTGCTCATAAGCATCGGAACTGTCATCCTTCAAGTATGCCTCCACTTCCCGTGGCTCCGGCGGCAGGCCGGTTAAATCCAAATAGGCTCGCCGCATCAGTACCACGCGCTCCGCCTCCGGCGAAAACTTGAGTCCTTTGGCTTCCATCTTTTTCAACAGAAAAGCGTCGATGGGCGTTCGAACCGATTCCTTATGGTCGACTTCCGGCGCCGGCGGTCGCTGAGGCGGCTGAAAGGACCAGAATTTACGATCCTCTTCGCTCACCAAAGAATCCTCTCCTCTTCCCATTGCCAATGTTTCGTCCCATTCACGGGCGACTACCTCAGATGGCATAGGCGGCGCGCCCGACACTATCCACTGACGCAACTTCTCTATCTCCTCCGAGGTGATCGCGCGCACAAAGTATTCGTTTTGTAACTCGTTTGTGGGATGGCCATTGTCGATTCGTTTTAGGAGAAGGCTCTCATCCGGCTTACCTGGAACAACAGCCGGTCCTGATTCGCCCCCTGTCAGTAAATCTTCTCGGGTGCGCAAGCTAAAGCCGGCTTCCTGGATTCGCTTACCGTGACAGACGATGCATTTCACACGGAGAATGGTTTCCAGCACTTCACGCTCAGTGACTTGCGCAACGTCGCCTGGGTGGTCTTCAGTTTTCCCATCTGCCAACGCCCCACTGTCGATCCAACGGCGGATAAGGTCAATCTCGGCCTCGGACAATTTGGGTTCCTTATTTGGGGGCATAGAGCCTTCAGATATCAACTGGAACAGGAGACTGTCTTCCGCGGAACCCTTCACCAGAGCCGGCCCGCGCTCGCCCCCTTTTAGCAGCAGGCTCACGCGGCGCTGGTCCAGATCTCCCTTACGCACCTTCTCGCCATGACACTTCAGGCAATTCTGCTCGAGAATGGGTAAAACATCGCGCTCGAAGATAGGCGCGTCTTTCCCCTCGGCCTCGGCCGACTGCCCATGCGAATGCTCGAAAGTGGAGAATGACGCAAACAGCACCGCTAGAACAAGCAGCTCCTTGAATCCTAAAACGGATGGCCTTGAATTGCGCTGTGTCATCACCGATAATACCTACCAAAAGATATAAATCTGAGATTTCCCATTTGACCTCTCATGAGGCTGTTCCTCCATTCCAACTGAAACTATGCTCATCGCCTCTCGTCCGAGATTCAAGCGAATTCCGCCCCAGACGGGCATTCTGGCGCGTTTCCCCTCGTCACTGAGCCTATCTGGCAGCCCTTATTGCGTCTGATTTCCACATTCTTCGTCTCCTGGGCGCGCTTCTCCCGTAAAATTGCTGTTCGTGTCGATCCTCTCGCGTATCAGCCTTGTCATGTCACTCGCGGCAGTAGTCCCAGCCGACCGATCCTTTTCAGGATCGAGTCAAGAAGGTCTGCGGTTCCCCCCGAATTTCGGACCATCGGCTTAAGTGGAATCTGTATCCTGAAAAGGACACGAAAGGACGGATACAGATTCCACTTAAGCCGATGGTCCGAAATTCGGGGGGAACCGCACTCTCCCACACATGCCGGGCCTTTGAGTCTTTGGAAGTCGGAAACGCCTCCCGGTAGGCTTTGGTCTGGTCCATGACAAGAACAAGGTGGGCAAACTGCTCCCACCGGGGATTGCGAAGGGGTTGAGCTGGGTCGGCGATGGCTTGAGTACCGTTGCTCCGGCTAAGCGGTAGCGATTTCGGAGAGTGGCTGAGGTTTTTCATCATCGCTCTGTGTAAAGGGTACGGGCCTTTCAACAGTCAGGCATATTCCCTTCACGCCCCCGACGCAAGCCATTCCGTCCTGCCTGCACTCAACTGACACGATATGACATGATGTGTGCCGTTTTTCGAGAGGCCAAGTTCCGCATGGGGGAATTTCGCTGGTCCAGCAGCTTCGGCACCTTCCCCGAGCCCCGCCGGAGATGCCCGCCTCGACACCCTTCCCTTCACGCCAGACGCAAACAGACTATAGGTCGGGCCGAGAAATCGCCGTGAGCGTGATTTATGAGCATTTGAGAATGGGGGGGGTGGCGTCAAGCATCGGGCGGCCAGGGGAAAGCGATGAAACTGGCGCCGAAGCCCGCCACGGCCTTTTCCATTATCCACTTATCCCCCACACAAGGTCGGCCCGGCTTGCGTTTTGCCCGTGGTGGCCATCGATGGCCCTTTCCGGCCCACTTCCTCGGCCAAAAACAACCCCCCGGCCAGGTTCGGCCCCGGACGGGGGATAAATGTTTCCAGAATGTTTCCAAGAACAGGGTCGGAATCGGGTCAGAACGGGGCCGGAATCAACGATTTACGGTTGACTCCGCCCGATAGCTAAAGCATTATCCCAACTGGCGATACGCCCTCGCGGAGGGATGGCCGAGCGGTTGAAGGCACCGGTCTTGAAAACCGGCATCCCGCAAGGGATCGGGGGTTCGAATCCCTCTCCCTCCGCCAGCCTAAGACCGTCGCTTAAACAAGTCTAAAGCGTTGATCGATACGCAATATCTTCGAGCGGAGGATTAGGGAATGGAGATACCAAAGATTCCGGCGTTGGAGTCGATCTTGGCCGTGCTGTCGGGGGTTACGATCGCAGGCGTGTTGGGACTGGTGATCCTAGCACTTTTCATGATCATGCGCAGTGGACATCCGTCGGTCGATCTGCCGATCGTCCTCGCGTTCGTGTCCATGATCATCGGCGGCGGTTTCCTTGTGTTTGTCGGAAACGCAATCAGCCGGACGCGGAACCAACAAAAAAACTCATCGGATTGACAATACTGGATAGGCGAGCGAGGCCCGCCGAGGCGATTATTGTTTGGAGACCTTCAATTTAATCGGCTTGGATTCGCCGCCCCCCGGCTCGGGGTTTGAGACCATTAGCTGGACCGTCCCCGGTGTGGCCAGGTTCAAAGCGAGCAGTTTGGCCGTCAGTTCCTTGTCACTCACGTACTGCGTGTCGGTTTGAGAACCGTCCAGCTTCACCACCGCCCCTTTGACAAAACCGCGTCCGTGGACGGTGAGTTCGGCCGATTTATCGCCCGCGGGCAGGGTCTCCGGATCCCAGTGCTCGATGCCCGGAACGGGATTTGACCTCTTTATTGGGTAAAGTTTGTCTTTTAGTTGTGTTTGTGCTTGGTCCTCTTCGGTTTCAGTTTTGAAAAGCGCATTGAACACGCGGCCGAGGACAGTGGTGGCTCTATTTGAGAACAGACCCGCCAAACCACAGATTGCCATGACGGCATAAGGATTGATCACGTTGGAGGGATCTCCGTTCGCGCCGGTCACCAATCCCCCCCGGAAGAGAAGGTAGAAGAGCAGGCCCAAGCCGCCGCCAATGAAGGGGCGCATCACGTACCACCAAATCCAATTGGATTGAAACGTTCGGTTCCCTACATAGGCGATAAAGGACCGAGCGGCCTGAATGAAACTGCCCAAGGCCCCCACCGCAAAGGCCAGGATGATCAGTCGGGTGTTGTGTTCTAACTTCCCATCAAAGCAAAAAAGTTTGAACTTTCGATCCCAGCCCCCATTGGGTTCGCCTGGCAAAATCGTGGGCCAGGCACCGGCTAGTACATTGGCTGCCAGGGTGCCTACGATAATTAAATACATTCCGAGCCCCAAAACTGCCTTGTTGTCGGCCATCCTGGCCTGAGATCCATCCTGCCGTGTCTTATTATCGAGCTCACGGTTCGCGTGAGCCATGGTTCAGTGAACCCCTTTCTCATTTTTGTTTCAGCCTGGGCTATTCAACCGTTGCTTTTCGCTCTCCCGCAGGATTTTGAATTACATAAGAAATCATAACATAATCTGGATAAGATAACAACAATAAGATGGACGAGGACCAAGCGTGGGCGCTTGGAACACCGTATAGCACCCCATGAGCCGAGGCGCGCAGTGAGTGATGGCATGATTGCGTTCCCACGGCGCAGTCCGTCATTCTCCATCTCGCGGTCGGATTCGACGGGCCGCGGACGGCGAGATCGTCAGAACCAGGGATTGCCGGCGGCGCGCTGCACGTGCACGTCGTCGATCACCGCGTTGCCGCCCAGGCGGAGCAGGAACAGGACGATTTCGGCGATCCGGTCGGGCGCGATCAGCGTGACGCGGTCCAGGCCCGATGGCGAGTCGGCGGCCATGTCGGTATCCACCCCGCCCAGACACACGGTGTGCACGCGAATCCCGTCGGCCTTCAGCTCGGCGGCCAACGCCTTCGACAAACCCATCAGCGCGTGCTTGGACGCGCTATAGGCGGCCTGGTTGGGGAAACCCTGGATGCCGACGATCGACGAGATATTGACGATCGCGCCGCCCCCCGCCGCTCGCAAATGAGGGATCGCCAGTCGCGACAGGATGAACGGTGCCCGCGCGTTGACGGTCATCATCGCGTCCCAGTGGCGTGTGGGGAAGCCTTCGACCGGCCCGCTCAGGCGGATGCCCGCGTTGTTTATCAGGAAATCGATCCGTCCCAGAGCCTCCTGCGTGATCTCGATCAGGGCCGAGAGGTCGCGATCCACCGTCAGGTCGGTCGGGATGGCCACGGCACGGCCGCCCTTGGACTCGATTTCGCCCGCAAGCCGCTCGATCCGTTGGGCCGAGCGGGCGGCCAGTGCCACCGCGCAACCCTCGGCGGCCAAGCCCAACGCAATCGCCCGCCCGATTCCGCGGCTGGCCCCCGTGATCACGGCGACCTTCTCGCCGAAGGATATAGGGTTTTGTCCGACTTGTTCATTCATGGGATGAATCTCCCGGGAAAATATTGCCTGTTTTTGACGCCCTTGTCAGGTTAACCGGGGGGCCGGTGTGTCGTTCACGCGAAACTTTGGCCTGAAGCCCTGGATTCGTATCATTTTGACCCAGGCCTCTTAAAATAGTTAGGTCTTGACCCATGAATCGGGTGCGTAGATAGTCCTGAAACAATCTCGAGGCCCCAAAATTTTTCCAAAAAAAACCATTTGAAAGACCATAATTTTGTGTTAGGGTTCCGTCGTTAGGTGATTTACGGTTGTTTGGAACATCCGGATACTTGCTGCGACTGGAATGAATTGGATAATGTCGGCTTTCGGAGGGTGGAAACATGGTTTCATCCCCGTTTTCCTGATCAATGCTACGCAACTGTCTCATTATTGTCTTTCTTATTGAGAATCGTTTGAACCGCTAGTGGTACCCGGATTCTCCGCAAATCACTGAAAGTGCTGGACTTATGTAAGTTCCTTGCGCTTTTTATTGGAAATGGCATGAATCTAGCTCTGAAAAGGGGCGCGAAGGGAAAACGGATTTTCTTCGCACGAGGGTTCAGGCAGTTTAAAGCCTGGGCTCAGTATAGAATCAGGAGGAACAACAGTATAAGAAACACATTTTAAAAGAAGATCGGGGCGCGGGGTTAGCCTTCCAAAACGTAACAATCCCACCAATGTTGGAATGCCAACCTTCTCTTAACCTTTCAGGCTGAAAAAGCCGATTGCCCCACCTTTAAGATCAGCCTCGAACGGCTGATTTTGTCTCACCCCCGCGCCCCGATCTACTTATTTAACGTTTTGACTGTATATAACATATTCTCGCCGACGACAATCAAAAGAATCGTGGATTTCATTAAAAATTTTCGCCTGCCCCGACGGGGCCGAAATGCCCCTTGCAACCTTTGAGGGTCGGATCGCGTCTCAAGGATTGGGTGAGCAGTCCCGGGCCGACGCCACGACTTCACTGGCAAAAATCGAAGTGTAAAAAATAATCGTAAACAGGTTTGGATCGTGATTCGAAATCCGTCTCGCGCGGCGGCGGCATCCGACGACATGACTTCACGGAGCGTGGGGACATTCACTAATCATATGAATCCGAGAACGCCCAGTCTTGGATGTCTAGGATTAGCCCCAATACTGTTCACTTAGCTATATATGCTGCTCTTGCCGAGGGTGGCATGAGCACCAGCGCGGCGGCTTGAGTCGCTTGCGACAGAACAGACATGCCTTAAGTGATCAGTATTGGGTCTAGACCCAATACTGATCATTCCGGCCAGGAGCAAGGCCGACAAGATGCTGGCGGCTCCGGAGAGCTGTCGCTTGATAGGCGCTGGTCGATACGGCATAGGATTATGCTCGTTCAGTTGCCTGAATTGCCTGCTTGCGAGGTCGTGCTCGTCCAGCTGCCAGGCCGTTCTTCCAGGACTGCAAGGACATCTCTTTAAGCGCAGTGTAGATGGTCTCTGCATCTGCCCGAGAATCCTCTCCATGTTCAGCTGCATCCAGCTGGGCGGCGGGCTCGTTAGCTCGCTCACGTAACACCGAGTCCCAATCCAGCTTGGCCGCTTTGGTTGATTTATCCCTAGGGGAGATTGGTCGTTAGGATGAATTAGAGGATCGATTCGACCTTTTGCTATTTAGGTATCGGGCGCCTGGGCGGTCCGGGTTCTTGTTCAGTAACCGGCGAATGCACTTTAATAGTCCGGGAGCGGAAATATCCCCCTGGATGTTTGTACCCCAGGATAACATCAAGCGCTTTACGACTGAGGAACATCGTGGACTGGCAACCCTGTGGCAAGCCGGTCAAGGCATGGATGTTAAAGGGATATTGAAAAGACCGATCAAAATTGACGACTATCCCTTGCCTTGGGAATTTCATCTGGGTCTGATGCAGAGCTTTGACGCGATGGTGAGTCTGGGTACGAAGACCCAGGCCAATTATGCCATCGGTCTCAATGTGGCAGTGACTTTCTCAGATCCTGAGACTTGGCCTGAGGATAGGACCCAAAGACCCCCGGATACCCGCTCGCTTCAATTGCTCGTGGCCCATCTGGGAAATTACGGCCTAGACTTAAGTTACATCAAACTATGGCTCGACGAAAAAGGAGAAGCTGGGTCCGCGCTGGACTGAATACTGAGATGATGATCGGTGAATTATTCGATCATAAATCCAGAAAGTGTGATCGGGACAGTAATAGTGTTATCGAACATCTCGATGTGTCCCCGGATTTCCCCACCCGTGTTGTTAGTTGTGTGAATGTTCACATAGGTCTCGTTGAGCAGACCGGTTATCCCCCCGATGTCATAATCCCAGGCGCCTAGCTTGGGGTTCGTGGTCGGCAGGGTGAAAACCGGTGGAGCAGTCAGGCCCCGCGGAGCGTAGCCGTGGATGTGGGCGGCCGTTTCTGCGCTGGTCAGGTCCTGATAGGTGATGTAGACCGACATTTCCCATTTCGCTAACCAAACCGTTCGATCCTCAAAATCTTTGAGTGGATCAGCCCACCGTGCCTGGCCAAAGGCAAGGGATTTGACCATGGATTCTGGCCGAAGAAACTCTTTTGAGTTCTCACGGCCGGAAATTTAAACATTCACCCCCATGGATCACC
>Ga0310121_10005165_pt1 | contig 11316 bp, 9 predicted proteins | sample CB27_Tmax_986_MG_FD_203504 | JGI IMG/M metagenome (GOLD analysis project Ga0310121, IMG submission 203504) | Marine microbial communities from Western Arctic Ocean, Canada - CB27_Tmax_986 | ecosystem: Environmental > Aquatic > Marine > Oceanic | place: Canada: Western Arctic Ocean | collected...
GACGATGGCGCTCATCGTCGCTCAGCTCCCCTGGGTGCGGAAGCTCAGGGGTGCGGAGGTCCTCTCGTACTTCGCGCTCCACATCTTCTTCATCGTGCTGGGTGCCGCGTCCGAGCTGTCGGAGGTAGCGCAGGCGGGACTCCCGATCTTCAGCTTCATGATCGTGGTCATGGTGATCCACGTGGTCGTCGCGTACGGCATAGGGTGGTTCGCGCGGGTCGACCTCGCGACCGTGTCGATCGCCAGCCAGGCGGCGATCGGAGGTCCCGGCTCGGCGCTCGCCATCGGCATGGCGATGAAGTGGCACAAGCTCGTCGCCCCGGCGGTCATCGTCGGAATCTTCGGCTACGCCCTCGGCAACTATCTGGGTTTCGTCTGTGCGTACAGCGTGCGGTCCTTGGTGGGATGATTCTTGACGCTCCTGAGCTCGAATCGCTCGAGGGCGTCGACGCCTTGGTCACGGGAGCCAGTCGTGGCCTCGGGTTCGGGATCGCACGCGCATACGCCGCGGTCGGCAGCCGTGTCTGGTTGGTCGCCGAGGTGGAGGATGAGCTCCGCGCCGCGGCCGAGGAGATCCGTGAGCAGGGGGGACGGGTCGAGACACGCGTCGTCGACCTCGCTGATCGAGGACAGCGGAGCGCCTTGGCCGACGAGCTGTCCGCCGCGCCTCGTTTCCAGGTGCTCGTCAACAATGCCGCGATTCTCGAGCGACAGGCGGTCGTGGATCTAGAGGCGGAGCACTGGGACCGGACGTTGGCCGTGAACCTGACCGCACCCGTTCTTCTGACACGTGATCTGACGCCAGCCCTGAAGCGCGATGGCGGCTCGATCATCAACGTCTCGTCTCGCGCGGGCGTCCTGGGCTTTTCACACCAGGCGGCGTACTGTGCCTCCAAGTTCGGCATGGAGGCCTTCACCCGATGTCTAGCCCCGGAGCTCGATGGGACCCGAGTCAGCGTGAACACGGTCACGCCCGGACTCCGCATCAAGCCGACCTCATTGACCAATTCGGAGGCCGCGGACGCAGACCCCGCCGATCGGAATGCGTGGAACGACCCGATCGAGCTCGCCCCGGCGTTTCGGTTCCTCGCGGGGCTCCGGGGCGAGGTTCGTGGCTTCCGCTTCGACGCGCTGACGCTTTCGCGGGCGCTCGCGGAGATAGGTGTCGCGGGAGCGCTCGAGCGCATTCACACCCTGGCGGAGCACGTGCCGTCCGAGTACGAGGTCACGTAACGAATGAACGATAGCTCTGTCGTATCAGCTGCACTGTCCACGCGGGCGCGCATCGCTCGGACTGCTATGCCGGGCTCGGGCTCGGCCGACCAATACGATGGTGGCGTGCCCGAGCCGGGTCTCATCGAGTCGCTTCGGCATCACCTTCATGCCGGTGAGACGCACTACCCCGTCCGGCCCGGCATGGTCGAGCTCCGGGAGCGAATCGGTGCGCGCCTCACCGAGTCGGGCCTTCCGGATCGGGGGGCCGAGGGTGTGCTTATCACCGCGAGTGAAGGAGAGGCGCTCTTCGTCACGCTCCTCGGATTGGCGGTCTTCCCGGGAGGCTCGCTGACCGGTGCCGAGAAGAGTCGTTACAGCGCGCTTCTCGACTGGCTGGACATTTCCGTCGAGCCGGAGTCCGAGGCGTCAGAGGGCGGACTCCGCTACCACGACCCCCGATCGAAGGTGACGATTCGGATCATCGGGGATGCCCTCTTCAAAAATGAGGAACCCTCGGGGGATCCGTCCGTGGCTGATGCGGGCCCGCGGAATCCGAGCTTGGGCGACCCGGACGACGTTTTGATAGGGACGCTGGATGCCGTAGACGGGATGGCCCCGTTTATTTTGGGCTTCGTGGCGGCTGCGTTGGAGACGGTGACCAAGATCACGAAGTGGAAGCAGGCGTCGTCGATTTGCGCGCCAGGGCCGTCTCAGCGTGCCGCGCTTTGGGCGCTCGGGGTGCGACCATGACAGCCAGATCGGGGGGGCCGATCCGGGATCCGGGCGGTGCACCTCCGGGCACGGGCGTACACGCAACGGGCGCGGCGGCGGCAGGTACGGGCGCGATCCGATCCGGCGAGAAGGCGACTTCGCTCCGATACAACCTGATGGACCTCGCGCGCACACGGGGTGACGTCATATCTCTCGGACGCGGAGATCCCGACCTAGACACGCCTGCGCCGATCATCGATGGAGCCCTCGAGCGCTTCGCACGAACCGGGGTCGGTGATCTCACCGGAGACGACAGACTTAGAGGCCTTTCTCGACTGCGCCGGGGAATCGCGGATCGATTGCGACGGGAGAGGGGAGTCGACATCGATCCCGAGTCCGAAATCGTGGTCACGAACGGGGGGCAAGAGGGGCTCTTCCTCGCTATGCTCGCTCTGATCGACCCCGGCGATCGCGTCGTATGCCCAGATCCCCGATACACCTCGTACGACCAGGCCATCGGTGCGGCCGGCGGTGAGATCGTCTCGATCCCCACGGGGGGTGACGAGCCGTTCGAGCTGTCCGCTACGTCGGTGCGGGAGCACGGTGCGGCCGCGAAGCTGCTCGTCTTCGTCAATCCGTCCAACCCGACGGGGGCTCGCGTTGCCGCGGACGGAGTGCGCGAGCTCGCGCATGTCGCGGCCGACATGGGCCTAGTCGTACTCTCCGACGAGATCTACGAGGACGTGGTCTTCGACGCCCGTCCTTCTCTCTCGTTCCTCGCCGTAGACGGAGCCCGTGAGCGCTCGGTCCTGCTGTCCGGGTTTTCGAAGTCCTACGCAATGACCGGCTTTCGGGTAGGATACCTGGTCGGCCCCCCGGACTTCACCGATGCGGTCGCGGTGATAAAGGCGACTACGTCGGGCCCGTGCCCGGTCTTTTCCCAGCTGGCCGCGATCGCCGCGCTCGAGGTCGAAGAGGACCCGCGGGAAGCGTATCTCGCGATCTACGAAGGTCGTCGCCGCGTCCTGCTCGACGGCTTCGACGAGCTGGGTATTCCCTACGGTCCGCATGGCGGGGGCCTCTTTGTGTGGGCGGACGTGAGCGAGTTCGGAATGGGCGCTGAGACGTTCTGCTATCGACTGCTCGACGAGACCGGCGTCCTCATGTTTCCGGGTAACTCGTTCGGCGATCGATGGGAGAACTGGGTACGGGTCTCCTTGCTGGCTCCCGAGCAGAGCGTGGCTGAGGCGATCGGGCGCATTCGGGGCTTCGTGGCCGGTCTGGAGGAGTAGTGAGCGAACTGCTGATTCGGGGCGGCACCGTCGTCACGGCCGACGCGAGGGAAGACGCGAGCGTTCTCATTCGGGACGGTCGGATCGTCGAGGTCGGCTCGGGCCTGACTTCGGACGGACGGGTGATCGACGCCGACGGGCATTGGGTCATGCCCGGGGGTATCGACACGCATACCCACCTGGCCCACCCGATCGGTAGGCTCGGCGTCACGACGGCGGACGACTTCTATACCGGGACCGTGGCGGGCGCCTTCGGTGGGGTCACGACGATTCTCGATTTCGGCCTTCAGGGAAAGGGCGAGTCGCTGTCTGCTGCGCGTGACCGGCGGCTCGGGGAGATACAGCCGGACTCCGTAATCGACTACGGATTCCACATGATCGTCACGGACGTGAACGAGCTGGTCATCGAGGAGATAGGGGGGCTCGTCCGGGCGGGCTTCCCCTCGTTCAAGGTCTATATGACCTACGGCGACAAGAAGATCGGTGACGACGACCTGATTCTGCTGCTTGAAGCCGCGGCCGAGCACGGTGGCTTGATCTACGCGCACTGCGAGAACGACTGCGCGATCACGCACCTGATCGAGCGCTACCTGGCGCGCGGTGATACCGGCCCGGCGTACCATGCGATGAGCCGTCCTCCGGAGGTCGAGGCAGAGGCGACCAATCGGGCGATCATGCTCGCGGAGGTCGCCGGTGCTGCCATCTGCATTGCGCACGTGACGTCTGCCGGAGCGGCGAAGCACGTCGCCGACGCCCGCGATCGGGGGGCACATGTGGTTGCGGAGACGTGTCCTCAGTACCTCGTGCTCGACGACTCCGTCTACGATCCTAGCGCTGGGTGCGAGGTGGCGAAGTTCGTTTGCAGTCCCCCGATGCGGGCGCGCGTTCACGTCGAGGCGCTCTGGGACGCGCTAGCCTGCGGGTCGATCCAACAGGTCGCGTCCGACCACGCACCCTTCCGGTTCGAGGGTCAGAAGACGGGCGGGTGCGACGACTTCACCAAGATTCCCAACGGACTGCCCGGCATCGAGACTCGACTGCCCATACTCTTCACGGAGGGCGTATCGAAGGGTCGAATCTCGCCGGAGCGTTTTGTCGAACTCACGTCGACCGCGCCTGCTCGCATCTTCGGCATGTATCCCCGGAAGGGGTCCGTCGAACCCGGTGCGGACGCCGACCTCATCGTCGTCGATCCGGAATGCGAGGTAACCGTGGGAGTGGCGATGCTGCATTCAGACGTCGACTACAGCCCCTACGACGGAATGGTGTTACGCGGCTTCCCGACCTGGACGATCTCACGGGGTGAGGTCGTCGTCTCGGAGGGAGAGTTGTCAGCCGAGCGGGGGCGTGGACGCCTGGCCGAGCGCGGCCGAATCGAGAAGGGCGCCTTGCCTTGAGGCTCCGTTACGACTCTCCCTGAGGCCTGGCTACGACCCCTCAATGAGGTCGTCACGCACCTCATCGATGATTCCGAAGAAGCAGCACCACTCGCCCTCGAGCACGGAGGGACGGGAGCGGAGGCCGAAGACGACACCGTCCTCGGGTGCGATGACCTCGGCGCGGACGTCTCCGTAGAGGTCGTACACCCGTCCGAGCACCGTGCCAATCGACAGCGGTTGCTCGAACGCCAGGTCCGGACTGCCAACCCACATCCCCGACGCGGGAGCCAGGAGGGCTTGTTGGTGACCCATGCGCCACTCGGGTGCGTAGCCGGCATCGCCCTCGATCATCCCGTAATGCCGTATCACGTTGAGGTACCCGTCGCTGAGATCGTTCGCGACCTTATGGAAATCGGCTGTGAGCGTGCGGCAATTACCACCGAGCTCGACGGTGATCCCACACTTTCCGAGCTCGGCCATCTTCGAGGCCGGGTTGTTGCCGCCAGTGCCGCTGCGGAAGACGAGATCCCACGGCGGCCCCATCGCCGCGGCGAGCTCGAGGCTCGATGGATCGTCCGCTGCGAAGATCATGTGCGCGAGGTACGAGTGCTCTCCCCCGGAGTGAATCGCGATCTGGAGGTCGCACGCGTCCTTCATCGCAACCCAGTGCGCCCACGCGGCACGCTCGGTCGGGTATCCGTCGGCGCGACCGGGATAGAGCCGATTCATGTCGTAGGAGAAGGTGTCGAGCGGGTCACCGCGCTTTCCGGCTTCGAACGCAGGAACGTTCATCGCGGGAACGCCCACGATTGTGCCCGCTACCTTCGCGGGATCGAGCTGGGCGAACAGCCGGAAGATGGAGAAGGCCCCCTCTGGCTCGTCGCCGTGCGTGGCGCCGTTGATCCACAGTGATGGCCCTTCCTGAGCACCGTGGCATACGAGCACCGGGATCTCGCGGATGCGCCCGTCCGCGCTGCGCCCGGTCTCGATGGCTCCGCGTGCGGTACTTCCCGCGTCGGCGCGGGCCGATCCCACTTGGAAAGTGTCTCTCATGTTCGCTCGGTTGCGTTCGTGTGATCTAGTCGATGGGCTCGAGGCTGAACGGTACGCCGATCTCGGAGGCGAGAGCCTGCAGGTTCTCGAAGTTCGCGCGATCCACGGGAATCCCGTGTAGCCTGCGCTCGTGCGCGAGTCGTTGCTCGGCCTCGCCCGGAAGCTGAACCGGTCTGTCGGGGTCGATCGGCGGCGCGGCCAGGACATCACCGATGAGTCGCTCCAGCCGCTCGTGGAAAGTCGCACGGTCCATGAACGCTTCCGGATCGATCGCGATCAGGGTGTGCGCGACATCGAAGTTCGTGTCGTCCTGAAAGACATCCCCACCGAACAAGGATCCAGTCAGCACCCCTGTCAGCACATCGGTGATGAGGCTGAGCCCGTATCCTTTGTACGCTCCGATCGGAAGGAGCGGGCCGTCCATGGCGTCGTTCGGGTCTGTCGTGGTCAGACCTTCCGGGGTCAAAGCCCAAAAGTCCGGCATGGTGAGGCCCTCGCGCTGAACCCATCCCATCATGCCTTTGCCGGACATGGTAAGCGCCATGTCGAGCACGATCGGCGCATGTCCTTCCGAGCGAGGCACACCAATCCCCCACGGGTTCGTGCCGAGCACGGGCTTGGCCGAGCCCCAAGGAGCCATTTCCGCGCCCGCATTAGTCATCACGATGCCGAGCATGCCCGCGGCGGCCGCCCGTTTTGCGTGGTAGCCCGCGATGCCGAAGTGATTGCTGTGCTGGACGCCGACCATCGCGATGCCCGTTATTCGGGCCTTCTCGATCGCCTTGTCCATGGCCATGTGGGCCGAGACGTAGCCGAGACCCTTGGCCGCGTCGAGGAGCGCCGTCGACGTGCGCTCGCTGACCCAGCGCATTGATGCGTTCGGGACGATACCTCCGTTTCGCATGCGGCGCGCATAGCGGAACATCTTCCTCAGGCCCTGACCTTGTCCCGGGTGCCACCAGAGGCAGGCGGTCACGATCCCGTCCGCGTTGATTTGCGCCTCCCTCTCGCTCGCGCCGAGCCCGCTCAGCATCTGCTCGACGAAGGTGCGCACTGAGGGCTCCGTGACACGGACGATGGCGAGCTTGTCGGTCAGGTCGTACACGTCGGGGAATCTCGGCGTCAGGCGTGGGGAGGGGCGGTTGGTGCGGACGGGTCGGCCAAGTCCGCTTGGCCGGGGGCATCGCCCGGGTCGGGGAAGGTCCAGCTGTGGCTGTGCGGCTGGATCAGTTCGACGGTCATTCCCGGCAGCTGATCCGGGTATACGAAGGCCTCGAGGCCGTCGTTCGCGTCGAAGACGGTGTCCTCGAAGAACGAAACGCCGTCGTCTCGCAGGCGCGTGACGTCGTGCTCTAGGTTGCGGCTGTGAATCGCGATGTGGTCGAGACCTTCGCCCCGGCTGTGGAGAAATCGATTCACGCGTGATGCGGGGTCCCAATTCTGCACGAGGTGGAGCCAGCACTGGTTGGGGAAGAGGATACGCGCGTCGAGCTGCTTGCCCTTTCCCTGGTCGTCCCGGAAGTCTTGCGCCCGCAAAGCTAGGAGCCGCTCGAACTTGGCGCACGCGTCCTGCAGGTCCTCGACCACCAAGCCGATGTGCTGCAGGCGCACGAGCTCCATCGTCGAGCTGATCGGCCCGCCGACTTGCTCGGGCGGGTAGAACCAGCTGCGGTCGTGTGACTGGATGAGCTCGACGGTCAGGCCCGGGAGTTGGTCCGGGAAGACGAAGGTCTCGTAGCCGTCGTTCGCATCAAGGATTCGGTCCTCCCAGATGGGCACGCCGATCTCGCGCAGATGTGCGACGTCCGCCTCGATGTCGTCGGTTTCGAGAGCGATGTGCTCGAGGCCTTCGCCCTTCTCCGCGAGAAAGTGGTACACACGCGACTCCGGATTCCAGTTCTGAACCAGGTGCAGCCAGCATTCGTTACCGAGAAGGATGCGCGCGTCGAGCTGCATGCCACGGCCCTGATCATCGCGGAAATCACGGGCTTTCAGGCCGAGCGTGCGCTCGAAACGTACGCACGCATCCTCAAGGTCGCGCACGACGACGCCGATATGTTGAATGCGGAGAATCGCCATGTGTGACTCTGGGTTTTGGTCGATGCTGAGCCTGGGGGGTGGGCGCGCGACCGCGCAAGGTAGTGTGAGGGTCGCACTACCGCAGGACGATGTGTGATGCAGTGACCGTTGATCGTCCCGTTTGGCCTGCTCGCGATTTGCTGACGCAGGCCGCTTCTTGCTCGCATGACTGGAGAGCCGTGCGACGCCATCACCCCCCTGAAACACCGCCTTTGGGCGCCGTTACAGCATAGAGCGCGAGCGAAGGGCCTCCGAGGATCAGCTGAGCCTGGGCGTGCCCTTGCTGAACACACCTTCTGAGCGCTTCAACCGACGCCGACGCGTCGACGCCTGGGCGGAAGGTCGACGGGGAGTCCTGGCCTGAACCGGGGGCCGATGATCCCCAGCGCGATGATCCCCGACGTGATGATCACGCACATGAAGCACCCCCCGGGCACCCCTGGCGTGAAGATCCGGTACGCGCTAGGACTCCAAAACAATCAAAGCCCCGATTCGCCCCGGAGGTGAACATGAACGGTAGGACGATGTGGACCCCTCTAATGGCGTTGCTGGTTGCGGTGCTCGTACGTGCTGCCGCGCTTCCGAGTCCAGCGACCGCCCAATCCCAGCCCATCGTCATCCGCGCCGGCAAGATCCACACCGCCACGAACGGCGTTATTGAGAACGGTGAGATCCTCGTCCGCGACGGAGTCATCGAGCAGGTAGGACCCTCCGTCGACGTCCCCCCCGACGCTCTTGAATACCGGGCAGAAGTCGTCATTCCCGGCATGATCGACGCCCACACCCACCTGGCGCTCGACAGGTCTGGCCGCTCGCGGATTCCCGGACCGTTCACCCCCGAATGGAAGGCGGTCGAGAACCTGGATCTCCACGACCCGATGATCCAGATCGCCCTCTCCGGTGGCGTGACGTCCGTGATCACCCGCTCCGGCAGCGGGATCATCTCGAGCGGCCAGTCCGTCGCCCTGAAGATGAAGAGTGCTCCCGGCCCGGACATGATCCTCAAGCCGTACGTGGACCTGAAGATGGCCGTGCGCCCGCTGATCAAGCTGCGGCCGGGCGAGACCCCACAAACGGTAATGGCTTGGTACGCAACGGCGGACGACTACTTCCGACGCGCTAGGCTCTACATGCACCAGCAGGATGCGCACAAGGCGGGCCGAGCCAGCCGGCCGCCCGCGGTCGACGAGCGGCTCGAGGCACTAGTGCCCGTCATCCGGGGCGACGTCATGGTCCACACCCACTCGCACTATCCGAGCGAGATCATGATGGTCCTGCGTCTGGCGAGGAAGTACGGCTTCATCGACCGGCTAGCCCTGGGCCATGCGGAAGAGGTCTTCCCGCTCATAGATCTGCTCTCCGGGACGAACGTCATTCCGGTCATCGGCCCGATGATGATCGTTCAGTACTACAACGATCCCGAGCCGCTCAACCTCCTCGAGGAGCTTCTGGGCGCGGGCATTACAGCCAGCATCCAGACCGACGCGTCCAGCCAGGTCTTCAAGGACTTTCGCGAATATGGCGCGTTCCTGGCGCGGCACGGCCTCACCGACCAGCAAGCGCTCGAGGTCATGACGATCAACGGCGCCAAGGCGATGATGCTCGAGGACCGGGTGGGCAGCATCGAAGTGGGCAAGGACGCAGATCTCGTTCTGCTGGATGGGCACTTCCTGGATTTGACTGCGGACCGGATCGAGCGGGTGTTTATCGATGGCGAGCTGGAGTACGAGCGAGACAAAACTCTGCAGCCGGACCGCCCGCGGTCGGTCGGTCCGTTTGGTGCCCTTCGCAACGGGATCGGACGGGAAGACGAGGCGTTCGCGATCACGGGCGCCCACGTCTTCACGGTTAGCCAGGGGGTCATCGAGAACGCCACCATCGTCGTGGAGGAAGGCAGGTTCACGCGCGTGGAAGCCGGCGGTATCGCCCCTGCCGGGATGCCGGTAATGGAAGCGGGTGGTCGGGTCGTAATGCCCGGAACGATCATCGCTCGCGCGTTCGCTAACGACTGGGTCGGGGATCTCAAGTGGCAGGTCCAGAACGACGAGATCACTGAGCCCATCGTGCCGGAGATGAACGCGCTCTACACGGTCGACCCGTGGTTCCCATCTTACCGGACGAACACCACCATCGGCGTGACGGCCATCAACGTGACGCCTGGTAGCCAGAACCTGATCGGCGGTAACGGCGTCGTGGTCAAGACGCCCGGTCTGGACTTAGAGGAGATGGTGAGGCGGGAGCCGAGCAGCATGGTCATGTCGCTGACTTCCGGGGCGACTCGCTACTGGGCGGGCGCGTCACGCATTCCCGCCACGCTGGAAAGCGCCTCGGCGATGATCCGGGGGGCCTTGGACGCCGCCCGGCAATACTCGATGGACGGTCCGGCCCGAGAGTACGATCAGCGCCACGAAGCTCTCCTTCCTCTGCTATGCCGCGAGGTACCGGCGTTCATCCAAGCTGATCGCGCGGCGGAGATCAGCGAGGCGATGAACATCGCCAAGGACTACGGTCTGCGTCTTGTGATCACCGGGGGAGGGGAGGCCTACAAGCTGGCCGACGCGCTCGCCGCCGCGGACGTGGGGGTCATCCTCGGCAACTCCGGAGGCTACGGCTCCGACATCCGTGGAGGTGGAGACGGCTGGAGCGTCGCGGGCCCAGCGATCCTGAGCTCGGCGGGCGTCAAGGTGGCGTTCTACGGTCCGGGTGCGTCGCGCCGAGCGTCACCGATTGGCCGTTTGGGCGGCGAGCCCATTCTCAACGCCGCGTGGGCGTTCAGGAATGGTGTGCCCGAGGTCGAAGCGCTGAAGATGGCAACTCTCAACGCGGCCGAGATGCTAGACATGGGAGACCGCATCGGTAGCATCGACGTGGGTAAGGACGCCGATTTCGTCGTTCTGGAGGGACACCCGTTCGACTACCGGGTCGTGCCGAAGTACGTGTTCGTGGACGGGAGGCTGGAGGCAGAGCGCCGGTAAATGACCCTGGATGCGCTGGAACGGCATTACGATTACTCGGCGTACAGACGATGCCCGCACAGTGCGTTCAAGCGTGCCAAGCATCAGCTCCATGCCCACACCCTCTTCTAATCGCAGCATCAGGAATCGCTCATCGTCCGGGCTCACGTCGTATTGAGGGTGACCGTCTGAGCCCAGATATCCTTCCATCGAGAAGAGCACCTCTTGAATGCCCGACTCGAATGTCAGGCCTTCACTGACCTGAACCGCCACCAGTTCATTGGCCCAGTTCCGGTAGAACAGTTCCCGACCGCTATGTGCCCACACCGGCCCTTGGCTCCCATCCATGGATACCTGCCACGTACGCGAATCCACCTCGGGAAACGCGGTCACCCACACCTGATATTAGCCTGACTCCTCCCAGGAGTAGGCGAGCCAGCGACCGTCCGGAGAGAGTGCCGGGGAGAGCTAACTGAACCTCGTCACCACGATCGGCACCGCTTGGGCGCCCATCGCAGGCCGAATGGAGAAGATGTCGGCCACAGGGTCATCTCCCTCCCGAAAAATCAGCCACTCACGGTCGTGAGAGTAGATCCCGTTTCTGATCACCCTTTACCTGTCCAGGATACGCTC
>Ga0310121_10005166_pt1 | contig 11315 bp, 7 predicted proteins | sample CB27_Tmax_986_MG_FD_203504 | JGI IMG/M metagenome (GOLD analysis project Ga0310121, IMG submission 203504) | Marine microbial communities from Western Arctic Ocean, Canada - CB27_Tmax_986 | ecosystem: Environmental > Aquatic > Marine > Oceanic | place: Canada: Western Arctic Ocean | collected...
CGCATCAGCGACATGGGCGGCGATGGGAATACCGCGTTGGACGCCTACGAGCCCAGCGTCGCCTACAACGCCACCAACAATCTATACCTGGTGGTTTGGTATGGCGACGACGACACGGCGCCGCTTGTTGACCACGAGTACGAAATCTTCGGTCAACTCCTGACGGCGGCGGGCGCCGAGACGGGACCCAACGATTTCCGCATCAGCGATATGGGGGCCGACGGGAATACCGCGTATGACGCCTACGATGCCAGCGTCGCCTATAACAGCACAGACAACGAATTCCTCGTGGTTTGGCGGGGCGATGACGACACCGGATCGCTGGTCGACGAAGAGTACGAAATTTATGGTCAACTGATCGACGGGGCGACGGGGGCGGAGATCGGATCGGACATCCGCATCAGCGACATGGGGGCGACCGACGGCAGCGGCGCCTTCGTGACTTTAGATCCGGCCGTCGCCTACAACGCCACCAACAATCTATACCTGGTGGTTTGGGAGGGCGACGACGACACGGCGCCGCTTGTTAACGGCGAGACGGAGATTTTCGGTCAACTCCTGACGGCGGCCGGCGCCGAGACGGGAACCAACGATTTCCGCATCAGCGACATGGGGACCGATGGGGATCCGTTCTATGACGCCTACGACCCGGACGTGGCCTATAACAGCACGGACAACGAATTCCTCGTGGTTTGGGAGGGCGATGACGACACCGGGTCGCTGGCCAACGGGGAGTACGAAATTTATGCTCAACTGATCGACGGGGCGACGGGGGCGGAGATCGGCCCCGACGAACGTATCAGCGATATGGGAGCGACGGACGGAAGCTCCAGTTTTGACGCCGCTCGCCCCAAAGTTTCGTACAATGCCACCGATAACGTCTACCTGTGCGCCGTCTCAGGCCCGATCTCAGCATCACCCGCGCGGCCATTCTCGTGCTCTTGGCATGTGCGGCGAGGGTTGCCTCGTGTCAGGGCGAGGGCGAGACGATCACGATCATGCTGCCGGGCGACGTGCCGCTGGAGATGCTCCCCATCCCTGCGGGGAGTTTTCAGATGGGGTCGGATGACACCGAGTCCCGAGTTGATTGAAGAGGAGGAAGGGAAGATGCGAAATCCAGTTTGTTCGAGAGGTGCAATCATCGGGTACCTGATGATGCTAGGCGCGGCGGTTTTTACTCAGAATCCCGTGTTTGCCCAATGCCCTACCGGAGTGCCAGTTTGTGTAATCATTGAGGATAATTTCAGTGACCTCGCCGGCCAAATGCCGTCACCCGGCATTGCGCCCAACACCAGTCCGCCGTGGACCTTCAATGCGGCGCCCCCATCAAGGTTGTTCAATAACTACGATGGAACATCGACGCTGATCATGCCGATGGAACCGGGCGGGGGGAATGATCAGGTGATTGACACCCCTGTCGATATACTCGCAGGAGGAGAATACGCGTTCATCGCCGTGTTCACTTACCCCGGCAACCAACCTGGCCAGGGCGGTGATCAGCAGCTCGGATTCGCCGGAAGCGGCGGAATGCCCTGGCAGGGCGTGCTCAATGGCGTCTCCAATCAACGGGGTTTTTATCTCACGGGTGGGGGCATCGGGTTTTAGGATGACCTCGCCGGACCCAATGGTGGAGAGAAACTGACGTTTGTGGGTCCTGGAATCCTACAGGTTGGCGTGGTGCAAAGCCTAATGATCAGGGTAGACGCAGTCGGTGCCATCACGCCGTGGTATTTTGATGGGGACCTGCGTGACCCGGAGAGCAACTCCTGGGTTGAACTCACGGAACGCAACGACCCTTTCGGCGATCAGTCGCCGGATTTGTTCATGATGCCTCGCGGTCCGAATTTCATGGGTGTGCAGCATTTTTACGTGGTGCCTGACCGGACAGGCCATACCTTCGATCTTGATTATATCGCCTTGTTTGGTCTGAACTCGATGATACCGACGCACACACCGACACCGACACCGACGCCGACGCCCACACCCCCTCCAGTCTTTTTTGACCATTCGACCGTATCGATTCAAGGTCTTGTTCAAACCTCGACAGGCATGCCCATCGTTGGAACCCATGCGTACCGAGTCCGTTTCTTCGATGGGGAATTCAGTGCAAATCAACTCGGTTCCGACATCAATGGATCCATAGCGTTGACATCCGAAGGACGATTCAACATCACCGTGTCACCCCCCGGTGAGATTCATGAATCCGTGGAGGTGTGGTACGAACTTTACCTTGACACGAACGACAACGGCATCGATTCGGAAGACCTATTTTCCGACAGAATCCGGGTTCATTCCGTTCCCTTTGCCCAACGGGCCGAAGAAGCCTCGAGTTTAGACTGGAACAACATTGCCGATGTCCCGCCTGGATTCGCCGATGGCATTGATGACACGGGAGGAGGCGCAGGCCTCCTTACGGGAGTCCATGACGTGAAGGATTTCGGCGCAGTCGCCGACTGTCAGTTCATCACCAGTGCGTCGATCAGCGCAGGGAGTCAGATTCTTTCCACCGCGTCCAATCGTTTTGTTGCCGGGGACGTGGGTAAGGCGATCGTTGTCGCAAATGCGGGAGTTTCGGGCGCGAATCTCGTCACAACCATCGCGGACTTTGTCGACGGAGGCCAGGTTGTCCTGAGCGACGCCGCATCCTCGAATGCCAACTTCACGCCGGTTCAGTGGGGAACCGACAACACCGTGGCGATCAATAACGCCATCGCCGGCTTGACGGCCGGCGGCACGGTCTGGCTCGGACCGGGCTATTTCATGGTCAGCTCGATTAACATGACCGACGCTGATTCCGTCAACCTCGTCGGCGCCGCCTGGGGAATCAACGGGCCAGATCGCGGAACCGTGCTCATTCCCATAGACGGCAATTTCCCCGTGTTGGATTTAACGGGATCGGGAGGCGTCAAGATTGAGAACGTGCAGATCGGCGCGACCCGCTCACCGGTCACGGGTCGTGCGGGGATTTTGTCGGCGCAAATTGCCGGCGACGCCGGATCCTCCCTCATCACCCTCGAGCGCGTGTTTATCACCGGGAGGTGGAGCTCGGCAGCCCTTTATGTCTACGGCATCGGGGACAGCAGCATCTGGGACTGCGCTTTTTGGAACTTTAACGATAGCAAATACCCGATGTATTTCGGGCGTGACAATATTGACAACGTTGCCTCGCGCTATCAGACGATCGCGACCGGCGGCGTGCCTTGCGGCAACTGGTACATCGCGAAATTCGAGGCGCACAATTTCAGAGCCCAGGGACCGAGCACGGGCTCGGCCATCCGCATGCGCGGTGTCGGAGCCATGAACTTTATGGCGGGTCTGATCGACAGCTCTTCGGTCAACGGCAACATCTCCGCCGAGGTATCCAATAACGGCACCCCGAGCGGCCATACGACCTTCACGGGCTGCACGTTTTACACGGAAGGTGATACGAAACCGGTGCACAGCATCAACGTGCCGAGTGGAACATTCATCGGGGTCACCATCATTCATCCCAGGTTTACGACCTCCGGATCGATTGTAAACGGATCGATCACCTACGAGAGTTTCCAGACGCCATAGTCGCTATAAGCTTTGAATCTCCACGATGTCGTATTGTTCAATCATACCCTCAATGGGCATTCCAGTCAACAGAATTTCACTCCGATCGGGCTCAAAATCGGGCATACACGGCCCGATGATCGACGGTTGTGAGTTTCTCTCCGCCATACCACCTTCTTTCTATTGGAAAATCTTCGGTTAGGGCGATATTGGATCAACCTCCTGATACAGGTCAGTTTTCGGTCAGGCCGTAGCGATAATGAATATAATCGATCAGGTATTGCTGGTAGATCGGGTAGCTGACGAGCTGATCCTCGGGCCAGCGCTTCGCCGAGGCGTTCCAGGCGATAAAGTGCATGCTGGCGACCGGTCCGATCCCATCGGGCAGTCCCGAAATCCTTGAAAAATGCCAGCAGTCGTCATCCTCGCCGCGAAACGCCACGCGCACGCGCCGGTCGTCGATGAACTGGATCAACATGCGTAGCGGCCGCGAATTGAACGTGCTTTGCGGCGGTTCGGGATCGAATTCGATGGGGAAAGCCGGACTCGCCATATAATCGAAGTAACCTTTGCGGCCGGTGCGCGGATCGTTATACACGCCAGGATACCAATAGCCGATCATGTTGTCGGCGGGGTCTTTGAGCCCGAAACCAAGATCGATATCCCAGTTGAACGCGTCATCCGGAGGGATGAAGCTCATCTCGATTTCCCAGGGGGCCGGAAAGTCCGCCAGGCTCATCTCGCCCGGCGTGCCCCATGCGAAGCACTCGATGCTTTGACCCATTTTCGTAATCGTCAAGTATCCGGGATGCGAGGTCGTATCGACGCGCGAACCGTAAAGCTGATAACGCCCCATCCCCAGGTATCCCGGGATATCGAAGTCGGACGAGAAGTGCTCGAACTCCGAAGAGGCGAATGAGTTGAACACGCAGAAATTGACCAAGTGTTTGAGGTTGGGCAAGGGGGGCTCGGGGAGCGGTTGCGGGATGGCGACCCACTTGGAGTGCGATTCGCCCCCTTCGCGCGTTGTTCCCAGCAGAATCGAATCGGGACGCTCGACCGCGAGCGAGCGACACAGCACGTCCGGAATCCAGCGATCGCACGAGATGATCGGCCCGATCTCCCAGATGCCGGTCGCCTTTCCGTATAACTCCGCGAAGTCGATCCACCGCATCCGGTAATCGACAACCGGATCGAACTTGACGCCGATGCCGATGCGCGTGGGGCCTTCGACAACGCACTGGAAGTAAACCTGCGATGTGGCCGATCCCTGATATTTCATGCCGTTGCCGACCTGCAGGTAAGTCATGCGCCAGTCGCCCATGACCGAATAGCCCAGGTCGCCGCGCCCCCACACTAGGAACCGCTCGGGGTGAATGTCGGTGGTGTACTGGGGGAGGCCTGCGGTCACCTCGCCCGAGGCCCCCAGATGCACCAAGAGGAGTTGAACGTCGTGGGTGTCGGACGGACGCTGGGTGCGGTCTTCGGGCCAGTCGGACGGATCCGAAAACGTGACCGCCAGATTGAGGCCGAACGCGTAATTGATCTGTTTATCGGAATTGGCATGTCCCCCCAGCGCGTCCTGCGGCTGAATCATGCCGAGCTGGAAATACCAAGGCATCGGGTAATCGTCGAACCGGATCGGCTGGGGAAGGATTCCCTTGATATCCTGACCGTTGCCCTGCTGGCCGATGACGGCGACACCGGGAAACGATTGCGTGTCGATTTCGCAAACATTCCCGGCGGGCACGAAGACCCACGGCGAAACGTCGGCGTCCCCCTCGTTAAAGTGCTGGGTCAGGTCGGTGATGTTCTCGGGGAGCGCAAAAGTGTCTGGCGAAATGGTGAGGATCATGGCCGTAATGCAAATGGCCAATCCGAGAGTGCGTCCGTGAATCGTCATGGGTTCCTCCTTGGTCTTTCATCTGCGACATATTCCACGGTTTTGACTATATGGCTATTCTGCGGGGACCGGCGGCGGGGCGGATGGCGGGCTGCCGAACTCCACGGTGAGAACTACGTTCTCGCGCTTGTGACTCGTGCGATGTCAGATCAAGTATGCATCAGTTTCTTATGGAACCCCTCAGAAAAAGTGAGCAGAGGGAGCTTAGGAATTGAGCCCATGAGTTATCGATTGACATTCTCGACCCGTGATTTGAGCCAGGCACAAAAATAAATAATAAAAAACCGCCGCGTGGGCCAGTAGTTTCCAGAAATTCATCCCCGCCGCGGCCGCACCTCTTGGCGGTCATGCCCCGTAGATTCTTCGTTCCTCATCCACGATGGCCTCTATATCCTTCAGAAACCGGAGCTGTTGGCCAAGCACGGTCTTCAGGTCGGGTCGATCCGCCGCGTCGCCCTGTTTTTGAAAGACGTTCTGAGAAATCACGGGCGCGTAAAGCGTCACGTATCCGTCAAAACCGCACGCCTTGAGCGTTCGGATGATGGCCTTGTAGTCGGCGTGTCCCGTTCCCAGCAGATAATGGTTGGTCTCGTTCATGTGGACAACCTTGATCCGATCTCCCGCGGCCCGAAGGGCATCGGTAACCGACGCCTCCGAGATGTTCATGTGGAAGATATCGGGCTGGATCGCCAAATTGTCGAAACCCGATTCATCGATCAGACCGATCGCGTCATGAACGCTCGTCAGGATGCCCGGCAGCGCTTCATACAGATTCAACGGCTCAAGCAGGATCGTGATCCCGCGGGCGGCGCCGTATTCACAGATCGTCGCCAGAGACTCGGCGAAATTCCGTCGCAGCGTCGCGATCGGGGCTTTCGGAAACGGCACCTCGGGCACGGGCGGCTGCGCCGCGCAAATGTTGAAGAACTCCGCTCCAAGCACGGCGGCTAGGTCGATTGCCGTCCGGGCATAGTCGATCCCTCGCCGCCGGGTCTGCTCGTCCATGCTGGTCAGGTCCCGGTCCTCCCCCGAATGGAGATAGCCCCATTGCCCCATGACCTCGGGCACGACCAGCCCCACCGACTCCAGGACGGGCCGGATGGATTCCGCGTCAAGTCCTTCAACGGGCAGATCGGCCCCGTCATACCCCGCGCCCTTGATCGCGCCGAGGACTTGCTCCGGATCGGTCAGGACATCGTACCCCGTCCACGCGAGCGTGGGGCATGCAACCGAATACTTAAAACTTATCTCTTTCGACTTTGTCATATGGATTCCAATGCGTCTCCTTCAAGTTGGAAGTATTATTAACCTCGCGGGTGGTTGAGTCAATGAGTTTTCCGAACCGGTTTATTAGGATCTCACCGGGGCCTTTCTTCGTCCGCCCTTCGGTGCGTGCCGGCGGTCGCGCGGGGCTCGGCTCGGCGGGTCGGGTGAAGTTGGTTCGCGACCGACCCCGGGGCCCCTGTACGAAAAAGCAGGGGGGGACGCACACCCGGTAGGGGTCCCATTCTCGCATATTTTTGTATTTCAATTCTGGCGATCGGCATCGGAGGACGCGGCCTAAATCGCGTCTACGGCCCGAGAGTCGACGGAGGTGGGCCGGGGCGGGGTTTGACACGGCTATGCCTGAGAAGATCGATCCTGGGCACTGTAAGCGGTCTTTCTCGGGGACGGAAGGCCCACCATCTTCTCGGCCTTAGCGTCATTCGGCAATTCCCTTCCATCGGACTCGGCAGGGCGACATGCCGAACCGCCAGAAGGTCAGGGGGCGACGGGGGTTGGTCTGGCCGGTCATTGCTCGCTCCGGCCTGTTCGATTACAAATAAGGTGGGGGAGCGCATGACTCCAGATTCGGCTTGAGGTTAGTTCATGGGCATCTGTATAGTTACTCCGGTTTCTGGAATGACTTTCGAAATGGCCCTTAACCCGTGAGAAGCGGCGGGCGACCGGATCAATATGCCGGCGGGTCGTTACGATTTGAATTCCACGCGTGCGTGGGGAAACTCAGTCATTCGCGAAGGAGGATAGTAATGTTGTCTCACCGTTGGATCATAAGATTCCTCATTGCGTCTTGTTTCCTGGCCGGCGTCGTACGGACGGGATCCATCCGGGCCGAGGATGGCGACTACGCCGTCCTCAAAAGGCCCGTCCGCGTCAACGGTCCCACGGTCACCAAGATTGGCGACGATCCCGTTCATCTCTACGGCGATCTGTACGTTTACTCGCGGTCGCCCGATTTTCAGCCCGGCAACCCGATCCAGGAGGGCAACGCGCATCCGCGAACGAAAATCACGCCGAAGAAACCGTGGGAGATCGAGAGCAACTATTTGGGGGTGCCAGCGCGGATCGTCGAGGGGGGATTCAATTCGCGTTACTCGTTCGCGTCGCCCCACGCCGAATACGAACTGTATTGGCCGGTGCACCTGATCGACGGCGACCCCGAAAGCTTCTGGATGATTCGCCGTGATGGACCCTATGAGCAGCCCTTTCGCACCGAACCGGTGGAACTGCGCATCGACCTTCCGCAAGAGACGACCGTCCGGCAGATCAACATGATCACCATGCCCGAAGGTCCGCCGCCGCGCGCCTTCAAGATCGGCTCCCAGGAGGTGGATCCCGAAAAGATGTATTACAACTCGCTGCCCAAGGATCTCGAGGTCCTGGTCAGCCGCGACGGGCATCATTGGGACACGGTGTTCAAGACCGACGACCTCCCGCGCGCCGGCAAGCGCGAAAAGGTCGAGATACCCTTCCTGCCGCGTCAGGCCAAGCAGATCATGCTGCGCGGGAACAACTTCGGTCCGCTCATCCACCCCGACCTCGGCCCGTTTATGATGGGGCTGTTCTTCGGTTACACATGGGCGTTTGCCGAGTTGGAAGTGCTCGACAACCATGACCGCAACGTCGCGCTGGCTTCGCGCGGGGCCGGGATCACGCAATACACCGGCCGCGTCTCGACGTGGGATTTCGACGTCATGAACGACGTGGCCCTCGCGATGCGTTATGACCTGGGGGCCAAGTGGATCCGGGCCAACTACTGGGGCGGGAACCTGATGTGGCATTACGTTGAGCAGGAACCGGGCGTCTACGTCATCGATCCGGTCTCGGACCTGGCCGTTTCGGAGGCTGCGAAGAACGGCATCGATGTGATCATGGGATTGGAGTATGGCAATTGGCTCTACGCCGACTCGCCGCGCCCCAACCTGGCCAATAATTACGACCCGATCCTGTTCGATCCGCCCCCCTCGCCGATCACGCCCGAACAGATCGAAGCCTACACGCGCTGGGTGCGGTTCATGGTCGAGAACTTCAAGGACCGCATCACGTGGTGGGAAATCTGGAACGAGCCGAGCACCAATCGCGCGCGATACGGGTTCGGTTCGGACCGCGAGGGGGCGCGCCACTACGCCAACCTGATCAAGGCGACCGTCCCGGTCATTCGCGAACTCGCGCCCGATTCCAAGATTATGATCAGCAACGCCTACTGGCCGTGGGAGATATTCAAGGAAGAGGTCTTCGCCGACGTCGCCCAGCTCATTGACGGGTTCGAACTCCACGTGCGCGTCTATGAATGGAGCCTCGACGGCGCGAACTATCAGAACCTTCCCAAATACATCCGTGACAATAGGGCCGAGGCCGAGTCGATGGGTTTCAACGGCGTCTACCTGTCGCAAGAAAACCAATGGTTCGCCGAACCCAACCCCGCGCAGTGGATGCAAGGTCGCATCAAACCGACCTACATCGGACAGGCCAAGAACATGGCGCGGCTGATGTTCCAGAACGCCGCGCTGGAGGTCGTCAGTTTTTGGCAGGGCGGGTTTCAGATGGAAAGCGGCACGCTCGCCCCCTCTTACTACGTTTTCCGCACGCTCGCCACGGTCACCGACGGCGCCAAACCGGCCGAAGTCGAGGTTGGGTTCAGCACGAAGCGCGTCATCGATCATCACGGCATGCGCCTGCCCGACGGGAACCTGTTGCTGGGCCTGTGGCTTCCCGGCGACGCGGTCGACAATCACACGGGGCAGAAGACCGAGGTCACGCTGCCCAACCTGCAAGCCAATCGGATTACGGGCATCGACACGCTGAACGGCACCGAACAGGCGGTCAACTTCGAAAGCGAAGCGGGCGCGACCGTCATCCGCGGACTCGTTGTTCACGATTATCCGCTGGTGCTGCGCATCGAGCATTGATCCTTATTGGGTCTGAACAATAGGGATTGAGAAAGAACCAGACCGGAGCACGAGAATAGGTGTGCCTCGCCAAAATTCGGAACTTCAATGATTGCAGTCACTTGACTTATTTCTTCGTCAGGCCGAAAATTGGCCATGATGATCAAGATGCTCATAGCAATCGTGTCAATTTGCTTACGCGTCCTACGCCAAACCTTGGGTCATTTGTGGAGTAGGCACTGCTCACCCTTGATCCTTCATAAAGTTGGAAAAACAGCTCGACAGAAAGGGTGGTACCATCGGGAGTGTTGTGGTGCTTTGAGTTAGGTCTACGCGAAAAAGCACAAGGAGCTTGCCGATGGTGACATCTTTGCATCCCAGCCCCACTCACTCGATCAAGGTCGAATTCGGCGGCGCCCCGTGGGCGCATTACAGCGGTCATCTCCACGCGCATACGATCGCGCTGCGCGAGATTCTCGACCATGCCCAAGTCGTCAATGACCGTTCGCTCATGGATTTCGTCAAGTCCGGTTACGAGTGGACCCGGGAATTCGGCATCGCGGAGATCGGCTGGGTTCCCGAATGGACTAACAACAACTTTTGCGAAGGCTGCCAAATCTCGGACGTGGTGGCCTTGGCGATTCATCTTTCGGACCTGTGCGTGGGGGCTTTTGGGTTCGGCCTGCGTCTGGTTCCCGAAACAAAAGGCAAGACCCTGGAAGAGATTGCCCATTTCTGGTTGCCCCAACGGAAACCCGATAAATCCTCAATCACGGATTAAACGCCAGCCGGCGGGGCAAGCAGAACTGCCTTCAAGCTTCGGGACCTTCTTCAGGGGGCAAGAAAATGTAAAATTCCGCAACGACGTTGGTGAGATTATTCTCAGCAACACCCGTTGAACGGCCCTGGTCTTAAAGAGGTCAAGCCCAATCGGAGCATGCCCTAAGTTCAATCATTTCAAGGAACGCGAGCTTTCGGGAGGGACAGGTCCTTGGGTCTGGCCCAAACTGACCCATATCAGGCAGTCGGGGTCCCGTGGCATATTCAATGGAACCAGGCCATGAGGGTAATTTTTACGATGGCAATTTTTTTATATTGACTGAGGGTGGGGCTGTCGATTAAACTATCTGAGGCTTTCCATTCGTTTTAGCTTCCCTCCAGCCAAATCGATTGGAAAAAGTCAAATTGAGACCCAAGGGGGAATTGCGCGGTTACGTGCGGGTTCCTTGGGCATAAATTCGAACGGAGAATCGTATGAACATTTACGTGGGAAATCTTTCCTACAACACGACCGAAGGCGACCTGCGTGGCGCCTTTGAAAGCCACGGAGAGGTTGTCTCTGCCGCAGTGATTTCGGACAGAGACACGGGCCGCTCCAAAGGATTTGGCTTCATTGAGATGGCCGACAGTGAACAAGCCAAGTCAGCGATCAGTGCCCTGGATGGAAGCGATCTCGATGGGCGACAAATCAAGGTGAACGAGGCTCGTCCAAAAACCGAACGCTCTGGTGGAGGTGGAGGTGGAGGTGGAGGTGGAGGCCAGCGAGACCGCTGGTAACCGCCTGTCCGTGTGAGCCAAGCGCTCACGATAAGAAGCTGAAATAGAGAATGCGGGTCAGAATCGCGGAGGGTGATTCAGGCCCGTTTTCTCAACTCAAACTTCTTGCTCTCTGTCTTTTCAATTTCTGTCCTTCCCGAAAACTCGCA
>Ga0310121_10005167_pt1 | contig 11315 bp, 11 predicted proteins | sample CB27_Tmax_986_MG_FD_203504 | JGI IMG/M metagenome (GOLD analysis project Ga0310121, IMG submission 203504) | Marine microbial communities from Western Arctic Ocean, Canada - CB27_Tmax_986 | ecosystem: Environmental > Aquatic > Marine > Oceanic | place: Canada: Western Arctic Ocean | collected...
TCCTCGCGGCCTCGCCGCGGGGAGGAGCGGCGTGTCTTGTCCACGCCTGCCGATGCGTATCTGCGCGCGGCTGGTTCGCGCCCAGATCGGCGGACATCCCGGTGCCTCAACACGGAACGCGGACGGTCCAGTCGCCGCGCGTCCGCGAAGGCCGCCCGCCCGTCCGGGGCCCGGGCCACCACGCCAAGATGCGAACCACCTGCCGTGGCCGACTCGCCCAGGCCTACCATGACGCCCGCCGCGACCATTTAAAAGCCGTGCACCCGTCGTCGAACGTCACCATGAGCTTGTCGCCGCTAGCCAGCTCAACCCAGGCATCCCCGTGGCGCCCGAGACCAACTACTTACGGCTGCTTCCTCTCGGATCTGACCGGGTTCGTAGCGGCTCGCCGCACAGGACCCGAGCATCGATACCGCTTGGCGTCGCAAGTTCCCATGGCGATCGCCCTCGGACGGGAATTCGACCCCGCTAAAGCGGATTGCGGGTACAGGGCACCGCTAGTTCCCCGTCTAGCACGACCGATCCCACTCTACGCAGCCGCCAAAGCAGCGGTCAAACGAACGGCGCCTCTGGGTAGTATGGCTAACCGAAGCCACTGACCCACTCATCCGGGCAAGCCCCGCTGGGAGCGGTCCGCTGGACCGTGTCGACCGACGTCGACTGGGCGACGACCTCGACGCTGGCGCCTGGCAGCCATCGCGCCATACAGTGAATCGATGCAGGTCGTATCTCTGGGCTTCGCCCTGCCAAGCCCGCAAGTCGACAACCACTCCATCGCGAACGCGCCGTCGCTCTTCGAGTACGACGCCTGCTTCATCGACCCCCGCACCGTCTCCACCCAGATCGAGGAGATTGTCGCCGGCACGGGCCAGTTCAAGACACCCGGGGGTGCGCCGCTGCAAGCGGGCGCAACTGGCGCCTTCCACCATGGCCTGGGCGAATTGATCAGCCAGCGCCGCGATGAGTTGCAGCGGCTCGTCGATCGGGGCGGCCTGGTCGTCGTGCTGGGCTACCCAAACGTGCCCCACCCCGGCGTCACCTCCCTGCCCGGCGCCGACCGCTACTCGATCCTGCCTGCCGCGCCCGGCGTCGTTTACCGGCCGCCACAACTCGTGCCGGGCGACGGACGGACGATCGAGGCGCTGGAGCCCGCCCATCCCTGGTCGGTCTACCTCAGCGAGATGCAGGGCAAGCTGCGCTACCAGGCGCACTGGAACATCGATGCGATCCCGGACGGCGGAGCAACCGTGCGGGTCTTCGCGCGCAGCAAGGGCGGCGCCGCGGTCGGAGTCGACTTCAAGATCGGCCCCGGGCGACTCGTGATGATTCCCGCACCCGCCGGCGAAGTGCTCGGCCGTGTGCGGCGCCCGCTGACTGATGCGATCATCGAGAGCGTGCAGCGCAGCCTGGAGGACCGCGGCGACGAGGTCAGCCCCACCTGGCTGCGTCGCTTCAATCTGCCCGGCCTTGCACCGGCGATCGACGAGGTAGAGGACGCTCAGCAAGCCTTTGCGGAGGCGGAGAGCCGTCTCGTCGAAGCCCGTGCCCACGCGACCGACGCATCGAAGTATCACGGCCTGCTCTGGCGCGCCGGTCACTACAGCCTCGAGCCGCTGGTGCGCGATGCCCTGCGCGAGCTTGGCTTCACCGTCCCGATCGACCTCAACCTGCCTGCGGAGTTGCGCGACGGCGAAGAGGTCGCGCTGCTCGAGATCGATGCCTCGGCCGGCAGCGTGACGGAATCCGCTTACCTCGCCCTGCAGCGCCGCATCGAAGCCGAGTTCCTGAAGAGCGGCAAGCGCCGCAAGGGCATCATCGTCGTCAACGGCGAGCGCCTGAACGACCCCAACGGCCGCAAGCAGCCCTACAGCGACATGCTGCGCAACGCCTGCGACAACTTCGGCTACGCCCTCATCACCGGCGATGCCCTCTTCGCCCTCGTCAGCTACGCCCTGGAGCGCCAGGACGACGACTCCACGGGCCCCGACGCCGAGTTGCTGGCCGAGATCCGCGCCACGATCCTCGGGACCGACGGCCTGCTCAGCGTCGAAGAGACCGAGGAAGACGAGAGCGTCAGCACCGAGACCAATGAGGCCCCGCAGAATGAAGAGGCCGTCGAAGTCGTGACCAGCTCGGACGATACGCCTGAGTCCTAGAAGGCCTGAACCGCTCCCCGGGTGCAGCGCACTTCCGGCGAGCACGACGCGCGCCGCGAGCTGCGCTAGGACGCACGCAGCCCCCTCAGCAGGCGGCGCCACCAGGAAACGCGAATCTCCCCGCCCGCCCCAGCCTCGCGCAGGCGCGCCTCGATTTGCGCCTGCTGGATCGCCCGTCGATCCTTGCGTTGCGTCAGTCCCTTGCGCACGTGGCGCGTCATGCCCTCGGGGCCCGGTCGCAAAGGCAGGCTCATCGGTTACCCCCATCTCGGCTCTGACAACGACTCCAGTCCGTTCGTGTCCCGCTGTGGGGAGCCGGTGGCTGCGCGGCTCCGGCGCCGACCTCTGCATGCGGCACGAGGTTCAGCCGGGAATCCGTCTCCTTTTGCGAGCGCATGCGGCGGATATCGACGTGCCGCCAGCGCGGATCGCTCATCCGCGCCGCGTTGCGACGCCGCACGCGGCGAAACGACGTCAGCGACCACAGCAGCAATGAGCGCCGGATGAAGAGGTGCTCCCAGAGCGACTCTCGGTTCGTGCCCCAGAGCAGTTCGTCGTCGCGCCAGCGCCGGATGGTCCGGCGCAGCAGACGCCAGAAGCTAACCCGCAGTGGGTAATCCAGCCAGATCACCTGATCGGCCAGATCCCAGGTCAGGGCCTGCAGGCGAGTCTCGCAGTTGCCGGCGACGACCCACCGCTCCGGATCCGTCGCTTGCTCGACCAGCCGCACGAATTCGTCGGGATCGGCTCTTGCCATTCCGGCAGCCGCCAAAACAGCGCATCGAGTTCGACAAAAGGCACGTCGAGCCGGCCGGCCAACGTCTCGGCCAGGGTGCTCTTACCGGTCCCGGTCCCACCGACCACCACAATGCGGCGGCCGGCCGGGGAGCCATCGGGCTCAGTCATGCGGCCACCTTACAGCCCGCGCCACACCCCCTCCGCCACTCAACACCCCCGCAACACAGCGCACATCGCCACAGCCCGCCAACGACTACGATCGAGCCAATGGACCAGTCCCGGATCCGAAACTTCGCGATCATCGCCCACATCGACCACGGCAAGTCGACGCTCTCCGATCGTCTGCTCGAAGTGACGCGAACCGTCGATCCACGTGAAATGTCCGAGCAACTGCTCGACACCATGGACCTGGAGCGCGAGAAAGGCATCACGATTAAGGCGCGTGCCGTGCGCATGGAGTACGAGTCTCCGGACTCCTCCGCTGGGGACGCCGGCGACTATGAGTACAACCTGATCGACACGCCGGGCCACGTCGACTTCTCCTACGAGGTCTCCCGATCCCTCGCCGCGGCGGAAGGCGCCCTGCTCGTCGTCGACGCGGCAGCGGGGATCCAGGCGCAGACGCTGGCCAACGTCTATCTGGCGCTGGACCAGGATCTGACCATCCTGCCCGTCGTCAACAAGATCGACCTGCCCGTCGCCCGGCCCGAGGACGTGGCCCGCGAACTGAGCGATGTGATCGGTTTCGGAGCGGATGAGGTGCTCTTCGTTTCGGCCAAGACCGGCGAGGGCATTCCCGAGTTGCTCGAGGCGATTCGTGAGCGCATCCCCGCTCCCAGTGGCAACGCCGATGTTCTTGGCGGTAGCGCCGAAATAAAGCCGCGCGCCTTGATCTTCGACTCCGAATACGACTCCTACAAAGGCGTAATCGCCTACGTGCGCGTTGTCGATGGCTCGTTCAACGGCTCCAAGCCGCTGCGCCTGCTGGCCGGTGCGCGCCGCTTCGAGCCGATCGAAATCGGCCACTTCGTGCCCGGCCCCAAGGCGACAGCGGTGCTGGAGACGGGCTCCGTCGGCTACATCGCGACCGGTTTGAAGGAGGTCGGCGACGTGCGGGTGGGCGAGACCATCACGACCTGGCAGCAGCCCGCCACGGAACTCCTGCCCGGCTACGAGGAGCCCAAGTCGATGGTCTTCGCCGGGCTCTACCCCACCAACTCCGCCGACTACGCCGATCTGACCGACGCACTGGAGAAGCTGCGCCTCAGCGACTCCTCGATCCACTTCGAGGCCGAAAGCTCCGCCGCGCTCGGCTTCGGCTATCGCATGGGCTTCCTGGGCCTGTTGCACATGGAAATCGTGCAGGAGCGCCTGGAGCGCGAGTACGGCCTGGAGCTGATTTTCACCGCCCCCTCCGTTGCCTACGAACTCGTCACGACTGGCGGCGAGACCAGCATCGTTGACAACCCGGCCTTGCTACCCGACCCGACGCGAATCGACGAGATCCGCGAGCCGTGGGTGGAAATCAGTGTGATCGCGCCTAACCGTTATGTCGGGGCGATCATGGAGGCGGTCACCTCCCGCCGCGGGCGGTTCCGGCGACAGGAGTACCTGGAGCACGGCGAAGTTGAGGCGCAGAGCGACCGCCTGCGCGTCCTGCTGGAGTACGACATCCCGCTCGGCGAGATCCTGACCGACTTCTACGACGAGTTGAAGTCGCGCACGCAGGGCTACGCGAGCCTCGATTACCACCTCAAGGGCTACGAGGCGGCCAACGTCGTTCGCCTCGACATCCTCGTCAACGGCGAGCCGGTCGACGCGCTCTCGATGATCGTGCACCGCGAGAAGTCGCAGACCCAAGGCCGCCAGTTGGTCGAGAGGCTGCGTTCGCTGATCCCACGGCAGATGTTCGACGTGCCGATTCAGGCCGCGATCGGCGGCAAGATCATCGCCCGCGAGACCGTCAAGGCGCTGCGCAAGAATGTCTTGAGCAAGTGCTACGGCGGCGACGTCAGTCGCAAGCACAAGCTGCTGGCCAAGCAGGCGGCGGGCAAGAAGCGGCTCAAGCGCGTCGGCAACGTCGAGATTCCCCAAGAAGCCTTCATGGCCGTCCTGGATGTGACCAAGCCCACGTAGCCATCGGATCCGTGTGACTCATATGCCTGGCAGAGACGGCCGGTAGGCCGAGGCCCCATCGATCACCGGCGAAGCCCCGCCTGCGAGCTGCCCGCCACAACCGCAACAGCGCGCCGGTTCAGCCCGACTATTGGTCAATCGAAGCGATCGTCTTGACGAAGTCGTCCGCCAAGGCGAAGTCGTAACCGCGCAAGGCCATCATCTTCTGCGCCGCGAGTGACCCTTTCGCGTGCAGCGTCCTTACCTGCTGCTTGCTGCCGTACTCGTCCGCCGTCAGGTCGCGAACGAAGTTGAGCAACCGCAGGCGCTGATCCGAGGTCGACCTTTCGCCACAACTGAAGTATCCCCGCTGGCCCAGCATCGACGCAACCACTCGCGACCCGGCCTCGATCAGATCAGTCCCGCTCTCGCATTCCGGCGCACCCGCACCACCAGCGCGAACGCCGATAGCGTGCCGAGCAGGCTCACCGCCGCCAGCATGAGGAAGACAGAGTCGGTGCCCCAGCGGTCGGCGAAGAACCCCGCGAACGTGGCCGCGAATGAGCCCAGGCCAAACGAGAGGAAAAACGAGATCCCGTACGAGACACCCAACCGCCCCGACGGCGAGTAATCGGCCACCAACGTGACGAAGGCGGGCTGCATCGTGAAGTTGATGATCGCGAAGAAGACGATCGCGATCAGCAGCCCGAGATCGCTGGCGAAGCCCATCGCCAAAAGCAACAGCGCCGTCGGGGGCGCCATCGCCAGGACGAAGTACTCCGGCCGCCACCGTTCCGATGCCACCCCGCCCGCATACCAGCCAAACGCGCCGCCCAGCAGGGCCAGCGTGCTCAGTGCCCCGGCAGCGGCGGCGGCCTCCCAGCCGAACAGCCCAATCGAAACTTCCTCTTCGATATGCGCGGGGATGAACGTCAGCGCGCCGCGATAGATGAACCCACTGATCACGAAGCCGCTGTAGACCAATAGCAACGGTCCCCTGGGGGCAGCCGATCGAGGCGGGCTCGGATCCGACGCGGGCTCCGCGTCTCTGGGCCTGACCGGCCCGGGCACGACCCCCTCTTCGGCGCCGCGCGGATCGAGTCGCAGCGTCCAGAGAAAGCCCAACCCCGCCAGCGCGGCGAGCACGAAGTAGGCCGCACGCCAGTCGATCGTGACCGCCAGCCCGGCTGCCAGCGCCGGCGCCAGGGCGATGCCGAAGTTCCCGGTCGCCCCGTGCAGCCCCACATTGCGCGCCCGCCGACGGGTACGCGCCAGCAATGTGATCCCGGCCGGGTGGTACAACCCCGTCGTCAGGCCGAGCAAGGCAAGGAAGATGCCCAGCGTGATCTCGTCGGGCGCCAGGCCTACCAACGCGCCGCTGATCGCTGTTGTGCCCAACGCGATCCGCAGGATCGGAACGGTACCCAACCTATCGACGAGATACCCCGCCGGCAGTGCCCCGAACCCGAACGTGAACGCCCCCACGTTGGCCAGGATTCCCAGCAGTAGCAGATCGCTGTCGAAGTCGTCCTCGATCCGCAGCAGCAGTGCGGCGAAGGTCAGTTCGGTCGCGTGGATCAACGCATGGGTACCAGAGACGGTCAGGACCCAGGTGCGTTCGGAAGTGCGCGGGCTACCGTTCTCCGGGCCTGCGCTCGCGTCGCCGACGCCGGCGGCCGTCCCCGTCACCTAGTCGCCCCGCTCGGCGTCCCCACTGTCATCGGGCTCGTCCTCGAACCCCTCGTCGAAATCCTCGTCGCCCAACTCTTCCCCGTCCTCAACTCGACGCTTGAGGTCGGCCAGGATGCGGTCGACGTGCTTCCGGTTGCCGCGCCGCCGCAGCACCATGTGCACCGGCCCCAGCGGCCCACCCAGCCAGAGCGTAGCGTCAACTCGTGTCGACTCACCGTCCGGCTGGAAACGAAACAGGTAGCGCGACGAAGCCAGCGGCCCACTCCAGTCCAGGCCCCACTCCCGCCCCGGGTCATCCTCACGAACCTTGAACGCACCAATCTCGATCTGCACGTTAAGCAGCTCGCGCACCGCCTCGTAGGCCTCGCGAGGCGAGGCGTCCACCACGATCGATCGTTCGACAGCCATGGCCGAAATCTTACGCTCTCCACTTCCTCAAGTTCCAGCCAATTCACCAACACGCTCCGCCCCTCCTCAGCAGAGCCCCCAACAACGAAAGCCCTGAGAGCATTCCCGCCCGGTAGCGCTGTCGGGACGGTTAGGACGCACACCGATCGCACAGCGCGGGAGTACCGAAAACGTTGACGGCGGCCAACACCGCCGGGACACTCAGTACCGCGTCATAGCTCATACCTAGCGGGAGCGAAGAAAAAATGGGACAGCTTGACGGACAGGTCGCCCTAATCACCGGCAGCTCGCGCGGGATCGGGCACTTCATGGCGCAAGAGCTGGCCAAGGAGGGCTGCAAAATCGTCGTCGCGGCCCGGACCGAAGAGGTCACGGACCCCAAGCTGCCGGGCACGATACATACCGTCGCCACCGAGATGGCGGAACTCGGCGTCGAGGCGCTTCCGATCAAGCTCGACATCACCCGCGATGAGGACATTGAAGCCGCAGTGCCGGCCATCCTCAACCGCTTTGGGCGGCTCGACATCCTGATCAACAACGCGGCCCTGATCTTCCCCGCGCCGTTCCAGCAGACCGCCGTCAAACGGCTCGACCTGTTGCATCGGATCAACGTGCGCGGGCCGTTCCTGATGACGCAGGCCGTCCTACCGCACATGATCGAGCGGGGCAGCGGCAAGGTCATCACCATCTCTTCCGGCGCCGCCGACAGTCCGTCCGCGAACAACCTGATCTACGGCATGACGAAGGTCTCGATCGAAAAGATGATGGAGGGGCTGGCGGCCGAACTCGGCGAGCAGGGCATTCGCTCCTTCGGGCTCAAGCCGGAAGGGATGGTGCTCTCGCCCGGCGCTACCTACCACGGACTGCCGAACGCGAACACCGACACCGAACCGAACGACCTCATGGGCCGGGCCGCCATCTGGCTGATCACGTCCGACGAGGCCGCCAGGCACAATGGTGAATCGTTCTACTCGCGCCGCATCGTGCAGGAGCAACTCGGGGGCTAAGTGACCGGTCCCGACGACTCTCACGCGCTCCCGCCACTCAACCCGACGGATCAGGCCGCCTACGAGCTGGGCCTGGAGATCCGCACACTGGCCGCCGAAGCGGTGCCCGGCTGGCTCGACCATGCCGTCGACGCCGCGCTCAACCATCCGCACCCCTTCCCCCGTGGTGAGGCCCGCATCGCCTTGCAGTTCGCACCGCAAGCCGAGGCGGTCGCGGCGCTGCTGCCGGCGTTGAGCTCACCCAACCGCCGCCTCCGGCGTCGCGCGATGACACTGCTGCCCAAGCTCGACCCCGGCGAACTCAGCGCTCAGCTGGCCGCCTGGCTACCCAGCGCCCCGCGCGTAGGCAGGCGCGCGGCCTGTGTCGTGCTCGCCGCGATCGGGGAAGCGGCGCGCCCGCTCTTGACCGAGCTGGCCGTGGATGAGGACGACGCACTCGCCCGACGCGCGGTTCGCGCGCTCGACCACTTGGATCAGCGCCGGGCGACGATGGACCCCGGGCCGTTGCGAGCCTCCGCGCAGCGGCCGTTCGGGCTCCACCCGCCGGCGCAACCACTCGCCGACCGACCCCGCTCGTTCGCGATCGCGGCCTTCAACCTGTCGTATGGCGTCAACCTGGGCGTGCTCGTTCGCTCGGCAGAGGCGGCGGGCGCGGAGGCGGTCTGGATCGTGGGGCGCGACTTCTACTACCGCCCTTCCACAAAGGGCAGCGACTGGTGGATCCCGATCGAGATCGTCGAGACGGCGGAAGCTTGCGTGGACCGGGCGCGCGACCAAGGCTTCGAGATCGTCGCGCTGCAGCAAGGGACGCGCGCGGTCCCGCTCTACGACGCCCCCTGGCCCGAGCGACCGCTGATCGTCGTCGGCAACGAGGGCGACGGCCTGCCTCCGGCGCTTGTCGACGCGGCCGCGCTGCGCATCGAGATCCCCGTCTACGGCGAGATCGATTCGCTCAACGTCGCCATGGCGGCCAGCGTCGCGATGTATCAATTCCGCGCCTGGCAGTCGGTGCAATAACCGTCGCGTCCGCGCTCAGGCTCCCGCTGCCGGCACATCGGCTACGTGCCGTAGACTCCGGCCCGATCATGAGACGAAACGCAAGGAGTCGCGCAATGCAGTTCGGCGTTCACCTGCCCCACATCGGTCACGTCGCCACACGCGGCAACGTGATGCGGTTCGCACAGGATGCAGAGTCGTTGGGCTTCGACTCGTGTTGGGTCAGCGATCACATCGCCTTCCCCGACACCGCCACCCTGGAGTCGCAGTACCCCTACAACGAGACCGGCGAGTTCCCCGCGCCCCACTCCACGCCCTGGCTCGACGCGATCGGAACCTTGCTCTTCGTCGCGGGTTGCACGGAGCGGATCCAGCTCGGCAGCACCGTCATGATCCTCGGCTATCGACCCGCGATCCAAACCGCCAAGCTCTGGTCGACGCTGGACACCGTCTCCGACGGGCGCGCCATCCTCGGCGTCGGGGTGGGCTGGATGGAGGAGGAGTTCAACGCCCTCGGTATGCCGTTCGACCATCGCGGCCCGCGCGGCGACGAGTTCCTCGAAATCTTCGAGGCGCTCTACACCCAGGAGAGCATCACCTTCGACGGCCGCTTCAGCCAGTTCGGCCCGATCGGCTTCGCGCCCAAGCCGATCAACGGCCACATCCCGATCTGGGTCGGCGGCCACTCGACGCCAGCCTATCGACGCACGGCCCGCTACGGCGACGCCTTTCACGCGGTCTTCATCCCGCCCGAGACGGTCGCCGAGCAGTGGGCCGAAGTCGGTCGCTGGTGCGACGAATTCCAGCGCAACCGCGACGAGGTGGAGCTGACGCTGCGCCTGCGACTGGCGATCGATCTCGAGACCGACGACGCCAATCGCGATGAAGGCGCACTGCGCGGTAGTGCGGAATCGATCGTGGAGCAAGTCGCGGCCTATGCCTCCGTCGGCGTCACACACATCACGCTGGACGTGCGACCGGTCGCGGCGGAAGATGTCGAGGGCCAACTCGAAGCCATGCGGCGTTTCGCGCAGGGCGTACTGCCCCACGTGAAATAGCGCCCATGCGCCCAGAGATGCTGCCCACCCGAATACGCAGCCTGCCCGGCTACGCTGCGACGATATGGACGATAATGACCTCATCCCAACCCCCTCGGGTCACCCCCGACGCTGGGACGCCACGATCGGCACCGGCTCCGCCGCCGACTTGATCCGCGAAGCGCTCGAGTTCGAGGCGCGCGGGATTGACACCTGTTGGGCCAGCCAACTCCACCACACACCGTTCGCGCCACTGGCCGCCGTCGCCGGCGCGACGGAGCGGATCCAACTCGGCAGCGCGATCGCGTTGGCCTTCACCCGCAGCCCCATGGAGACGGCCCTGACCACGCTCGACATGGACCGGCTCAGCGACGGCCGCTTCAAGCTCGGCCTGGGCGCGGGCGTAAAGCGGCTCAACGAGCAATGGCACAGCGTGAGCGACTTCGGTCGTCCCGCGCCGCATCTCAAAGAGACGGTGGAGTTGGTGCGCCTGCTGATCGAACAGGGCGCCCAAGGCGAGCCGGTCCGCTATCGCGGCCGCTATCATCAGGTGGAGTTGGCGGGCTGGCAACCGCGCTATGAGCCGGTCCGCACGTCGATCCCGATCTACGTCGCTGGCGTCGGCGAAGCGATGGCCCGCGTCGCGGGCGACGTCGCCGACGGCCTACTCGGCCACCGAGTCTGGTCGTTGCCTTGGCTGCGCGACATGATTGCCCCCAACGTCGCACTCGGGCTCGCGCGCTCCGGCCGTGAGCGGTCCGACTTCGATCTCGCCCTGACCGTGCCCGTCTGCGTTGTCGGGGGCGCGATCAGCGTCGACCAAGCACGACGCGACGCCGCCTCCGGGGTCGCCTTCTACGCCAGCATGCAGGGTTACCGCCAGATCTTCGAACGACACGGCTTCGCCGCACAGGCTGATGCCGCGCGCGAGGCCTATCAGAGCGGCGGCTGGGGTGAGGCCGTGATCGACGCCGTGGACGGCGACATGCTCGACGAGTTCTGCGTCACCGGCAGCCTCGACGACTGTGCCGCCCAACTCGAGCGCTACTGGGCCCACGCCGACTCCATCCGTCTCGAGCCCGGCGGCCACCAACTTCCCGTCGAGCGGGAGCAAGCCTACAGGGAAGCGCTCGGCACCCTCATCGGCGAACGCTAAACCCAACCCT